>ERZ772974.1722-NODE-1722-length-13945-cov-28.869402_pt1 | contig 13945 bp, 12 predicted proteins | sample MGYA00580671_ERZ772974 | MGnify/ENA primary metagenome ERZ772974 (study PRJEB29015, sample SAMEA2738065) | human oral metagenome | biome: human oral; feature: human-associated habitat; material: saliva | place: China | collected 2218 ... | reverse complement strand
GAGCAACGTCTCTTTAATCACGATCTTTACCCAGAAAATATTGATAATCGTTAATGTTACGCTAAAAGTCCTTATGCAAATAATGGGCTTTTTTTCTTAGTTAGACACCTGTCTTTAAGGCGTAAAGGAAACCTGTTTATTTATTTTTTATAGTTGAAAGTAAGGGTATTGTTAGTTTTTCATTGGTCTGTTCTTAGAAACTTCTATTATTAAAATAATTTGACAATAGAAGTTTTATTTCTTACAATTAAAGTGTAAATGGAAATGTAAGCGATTGCTTATAAAAGGTATATTTTTTTTAAAAGGGGAAAAGACAATGAGAAAGAGTTTACGATTATTTTCATGTGCTGTCCTAGGGGCAGCTATTTTAGCACCAACGGTAGTTGGCAACAATCATGCACAGGCCGATAGTTATTATGGCCGAGGTTACTATAATAACTATTCTTATAATCCATGGTATAACAACTATTATCCAAACTATGGTTATAACTACGGCTACAATGGCTATTATCCAGGCTATAATTACAATTATGGCTATAACTACGGTTACAATAATTACTATCCAAACTATAACTATGGCTATAATTATGGCTATAACAACTATAATCCTGGTTACAACAACTACAACGAATCAGGTACTTACCGCTATAGCAATGGCTATTTGTACTACATCTTGAGTGATGGTAGCTACTATGTTAACTATAACGGTCGTTGGGTTCGTGGTGGCGACTATAATAACAACAATAGTGGTTCTAACAATACACCAACGACAGGATATGAGGTTTTGAGAAATGACCCTCACTACCGTTACGAAAATGGTACTCACTATTATTTGAAAGATAATGGCGATTATTACTATTATTCAAATGGTAAGTGGGTACTTGTTAAGGCTTCAAGCACAGATTCTGAAGCTCCAACAACTTCAACTGTTGACTCAACGTCATCTGCAACCTCAGAAGCACCATCAACCGTTGATTCAACTTCATCAGCAAGCTCAGAGGTAGCGTCAACTGTAGATTCAACTTCGTCTGCAAGTTCAGAAGCAGTATCAACTGTTGACTCAACTTCATCAGCAAGCTCAGAGGTAGCTTCAACTGTAGATTCAACTTCGTCTGCAAGTTCAGAAGCAGTATCAACTGTTGACTCAACTTCATCAGCAAGTTCAGAAGTAGCGTCAACTGTAGATTCAACCTCTGCCACAACTTCAGATGCTGCTTCAACAGGTAATTCAACTTCAGAAGCGGCTTCAACTGGTAACTCAAGTTCTGCTGTAACGTCTGAATCTTCTTCAGCAGCAACTTCAGAGACAGGTTCAACATCAGAAACAAGTTCTGAAGCTCCTGAACTTGAAAAACCACCATATGCGCCTGAAACAAACATTGACTATGATAAGTTGCCAAAACCAACATTGCCACCAACAGATTATCGTATGTACTCAGATCCACGATTTGTAGATGACAACGGTACATATTATTACCGTGTGGCATTGACAGATGAAGATAATGCGCGTGGTATCGATGGTTACTACAAATGGGTTGATGGTAAATGGAAACTCTACAATGGTACTGCCAATGATGACCCTGAGCTTGATCCAGATTTCCATAAACCAGCAGGAAACGACGAATACATGTACGATGACAATGCATCAAGTGTTAAGTTGTATTCTGAAAATGTCGTTGGTACTGGTAAAGCTGGTGAAGCTCTTCCATTCCAAAATGTGGATGAATTCAAAGATTATGTTATCAAGAATCTTGCTCCAAAATTCTTAGATAATGCTGGCTGGGATTGTAATGTAACTTGGGAAATTGAAGATGTTGACAACTTCAACGCTTCTAAGGGCAGTGCTTGGGCACGTGATTATGTAATTACAGCCAACCTTAAGAGCGGTGTTGACGACAAAAAATATAGTGATGTTGAATTTGGTTATGTTAAATTTGTTTATCATGTAGAACCAACTGAAAACTCTGATTATGTTGAAGTTGACTCAGCTAAGGCTGCCTTTAATGAAATCAATGCGCAACGTACAGCTGCTGGTTTGCCAGCACTTACATGGTCTGATGATCTTTACAATAGCACAACTCTTCCACATGCCAAAGATATTTCACACACTTACAACAGTGATGGTATTGTTTACCGTCGTGAATCTGATGGTTCAGTTGTAGCCAATAAATGGTTGAGTAGTGGTATTCGTGAACTTCTCATGAGTCCAGATGCTACTCAAGCAGCAGTAGCTTGTGTTGTCGCTGGTGACGGTACTTACTACTGGACTTTAAATTACCAATAAGAAGAGTTTAAATTAATTGTCCCAATAATTGAGGAGTCTGAGGTTAGTCTTGGACTCTTTTCCTTTATCTATTGAACGTTTAAGCTTTCAATATGGTATAATAGAGCCTAGAAAGAAGGCGAAAATATGCAGGTTAAGAGAGTTCAGGATTATATCTCTAAAGAGTGGTTCGATGAAACCGATGGCTCTTATTTCGAACGTCTAAATAGTCGTTTGCAGGTGCTTTTGAAAAAAGATTACCCTGATTTACAAGGACATGATTTTATTAGTAATATCAGTCTTTTGGATTATAGGTTGGTTTTTCTTGATGAAGTTATTGCAAATGCTAATGAGAAAAACGAACATGTTCGGGAAACTGTTCACGATGTGACCAAGAGTTTATTGTACGAGGATCAAGACATCCAGGAACAGTTGGATAGTAGGATTACTTTTGGTCAAAAAGTGGCGGATGAAGTGGCCCGATTTGGTGGATCTTGGACTTTTATCTTGTCATTCGTTGCTTTTATGGCTATTTGGATGGGGCTGAATGTTGTTCAACCCTTTGGGATTGCCTTTGATAAGTATCCATTTATTCTGTTGAATCTGGCCTTGTCTACTCTAGCGGCCGTTCAGGCACCATTGATAATGATGAGTCAGAATCGAGCATCGGATTACGACCGTTTACAAGCGCGTAACGACTATCACGTTAATACCCAGTCTAAGGAAGAAATCCGACTTTTGCATGAAAAAATAGACCACTTGGTTCAACAAGACCAATCAGATCTTCTGACAATTCAAAAATTGCAGACAGAAATGATTATGGGGGTTAGCCAACAAGTTGAGAAGATGTCAGACGTTATTCGTGTCTTGAAAGAAGAAAGATTAGAAAGGGAGTCTCATGGGAACGAAAAAAATTAATTTAGTTGTTGTAACAGGGATGAGTGGTGCAGGTAAGACTGTAGCAATTCAATCCTTTGAGGATATTGGATACTTCACCATTGATAATATGCCCCCCTCTTTGGTACCTAAGGTTATCGAATTGGTAAAACATAGTGAAGAGACAGACAAGATTGCTCTTGTTGTTGACATGCGTAGTCGCTTGTTCTTCGATGAGATTAACGATATTCTGGATAAGTTGGAAAGTAATGAGGAACTTAATTTCAAGATTCTATTCTTGGATGCTACGGATGGTGAATTAGTTTCTCGTTATAAAGAGACACGTCGTAGCCACCCATTGGCGGCAGATGGCCGTGTTTTGGATGGTATCAAGCTAGAGCGTGAGCTTTTGTCTCCGCTTAAGAGTTTGAGTCAAAACGTGGTTGACACGACAGAATTAACTCCACGCCAGTTGCGTAAGGCTATTTCTGAACAGTTCTCATCTGAACAAGACCAATCTTCTTTCCGTATTGAAGTTTTGAGTTTTGGTTTTAAATATGGATTGCCATTGGATGCAGACCTGGTTTTTGATGTCCGTTTCTTGCCAAACCCTTATTATGATCCTGCACTTCGTAACCTCACAGGTTTGGATAAAGAGGTTTTTGATTATGTCATGAACCATAAGGAATCGGAAGACTTTTACAATCATTTGACACAGCTTATTAAACCAATCTTACCTGGTTACAAAAAAGAAGGTAAGTCTGTTCTTACCATTGCTGTTGGCTGCACAGGTGGTCAACACCGTAGTGTAGCCTTTGCACATCGTCTGGCTCAAGATTTGAAAAATGATTGGACAGTCAATGAAACACATCGTGATAAGGATCGACGTAAGGAGACAGTGAATCGTTCATGAAAAAACCAAGAATTACAGTAATAGGTGGGGGAACTGGTATCCCAGTCATTCTTCGTAGTTTGCGTCATAAGGATGTTGATATCACTGCTGTGGTAACTGTAGCTGATGATGGCGGTTCTTCGGGAGATTTGCGTGATATCATGCAACTGACACCTCCAGGGGATTTGCGTAATGTTTTGGTAGCTATGAGTGATATGCCTAAACTTTATGAAAGAGTTTTCCAATATCGTTTTGATAAAACCGATGGTGCTTTGGCTGGTCATCCACTCGGAAACCTAATCATCGCTGGAATTTCAGAAATGCAGGGATCTACCTATAATGCCATGCAGCTTCTGACGAAGTTCTTCCATGTTACAGGAAAGATTTATCCAGCTAGTGAGACAGCTTTGACGCTTCATGCCGTTTTTCAAGATGGTCATGAAGTAGCAGGGGAGAGTAGTATTGCCCAGTATGATGGCATGATTGAACGCGTTTATGTGACAAATACCTATAATGATGAAGAGCCTAAGGCCAGTCGTAAGGTTGTTGATGCTATTATGAATAGTGATATGATTGTTTTGGGTCCTGGATCTCTTTATACATCGATTTTGCCCAATCTAGTTATACCAGAGATTCGTCAGGCTCTTATCGAGACCAAGGCTGATGTCACATACATTTGTAATATTATGACTCAGTACGGAGAAACGGAGCAATTCTCAGATGCCAACCATGTGGCTGTTCTTAATCGTCATCTTGGCTCTGATGTGATTGACAATGTCTTAGTTAACATCAAGAAAGTGCCTAAGGAATACATGGCTAGTAATAAATTTGATGAATACCTTGTTCAGGTTGAGCATGATTTTGAGGGCTTACGTCGTGAAGCTAAAACAGTTGTGTCTTCTAATTTTTTGCGACTTGAAAATGGTGGTGCCTTCCACCATGGTGACTTGGTAGTGGATGAGCTCATGCATCTAGTGAGGAACAGGTCATGAGTTTCACAATTAAGGTTAAAGAAGAGATAATTGCTGCTTCAAGCAAAGACAAGGCTGAATTGTCAGCATTGATTAAGATGTCTGGTTCGGTTGGATTGACTAATCAAGGCTTGACTCTTTCCATCTCAACAGAAAATGCAAAGATTGCGCGACATATCTACCAATTAATGGAAAGTCGTTATCAGAGTAATCCTGAATTGAGACATCACAACAAGACCAATCTCAAGAAAAATCGTGTTTACACGGTTTTTGTCGCTGACCATGTCAATGATATTTTGTCCGATTTACAATTGGCGGATTCTTTCTTTGGCTTTGAAACAGGTATTGAAACATCAGTAATGGAAGATGACGAAGCTGGAAGATCCTATTTACGAGGCGCTTTTTTGGCGACTGGAACAGTACGTGATCCTGAAAAAGGCCGTTATCAATTAGAAATTTTTTCCGTTTACCAAGACCACGCAGAGGATTTAGCTTCCCTCATGAAAAAATTTATGCTCGATGCTAAGGTTTTGAGTCATAAAAATGGTTTTGTGACCTATCTTCAAAAAGCTGAGGACATTATGGATTTTCTCCTTGTTATCGGCGCAATGAACTCTAAGGATGCCTTCGAAGAAGTCAAAATTATGCGAGAAACCAGAAATGATCTGAATCGTGCCAATAATGCGGAAACAGCCAATATTGCTAGAACGATTAGTGCTAGCATGAAAACAATTAATAATATTATCAAGATTATGGATACGGTTGGCTTGGAGATTTTACCGGTGGAGCTGCGCCAAATTGCCCAACTTCGTATTGCCAACCCAGATTACTCTATCCAGCAGATTGCAGATAGTATAGAACCTCCTCTGACCAAGAGTGGTGTTAACCATCGTCTCAGAAAAATCAATAAGATTGCGGACGATTTGTAAGTAGAAAGGAAGCTTTTATGGCTTGTACAACGATTTTAGTAGGTAAGAAAGCCTCATATGACGGCTCTACCATGATTGCACGTACTGAGGATTCTCAATCAGGCGTTTTTACGCCCAAAGAATTTCTCGTCGTGACCCCAGAAGACCAACCGCGTCATTACCAGTCTGTGCTTAGCAATTTTTCAATTGATTTGCCAGATAATCCTCTACGTTATACTTCTGTCCCAGATGCGCTTGGGAAAGACGGTATTTGGGGTGAAGCTGGTATTAACTCAGCTAATGTTGCCATGAGTGCAACAGAAACAATCACGACTAATGCGCGTGTTCTCGGCGCTGATCCTCTTGTTAAAGATGGTTTTGGAGAAGAGGATATGTTGACTTTGGTCTTGCCATATATCAAGACGGCGCGTGAAGGTGTCCTTCGTTTGGGACAACTCCTTGAAACTTACGGAACTTACGAGTCTAATGGGATTGCTTTTTCAGACACTGAAGAAATTTGGTGGTTGGAAACAATTGGTGGTCACCATTGGATTGCAAGACGTGTTCCAGACGATGCCTATGTTACTAACCCAAACCAACTTGGTATCGATCACTATGAGTTTGAAAATCCAGACGACTATCTTGCCTCACCAGACATTCGAAATTTTATTAATAAACATCACTTGGATTTGACCTACTCTAATGAACACTTTAATCCACGTTACGCTTTTGGTAGCCAACGAGATAAGGACCGTCATTATAATACACCACGCGCCTGGGCTATGCAGAAATTTTTGAACCCAGAAAAAGACTATGATCCAAAATCATTCTTTATTCCATGGTGCCAAAAACCATACCGCAAAATTACAGTTGAAGATGTTAAATACGTTTTGAGTCTTCATTACCAAGATACACCTTATGACCCTTATGGACCTCAAGGAGATGCGGTAAGTCAACGCCAATTCCGTCCAATTGGTATTAACCGTACTAGTCAAACAGCTCTCTTGCAAATGCGTCCTAACAAACCAGCAGAAACAACTGGTATTCAGTGGTTAGCCTATGGATCAATGCCATTCGGTACAATGGTGCCATTCTGGACTCAGGTAGGAACAACACCTGCTTATTTCCGTCAAACAACTGATAAAGTAGATACAGGCAATTTCTACTGGAGTAATCGCTTGATTGCTGCTATCTGTGATCCTCATTTCCAACAGCATGAGGCTGATTTGGATGCTTATGTAGAAACAACGATGGCTCTTGGCCATGCTATGATTAATCATGTCGACAATGCTTTAGCAAATGGTGAGAGTATTGATTTTGAATCTGAAAATCAAAAAATTAGTGATAAGATTCAGTCAGAAACAGATAAACTATTGGCAAAAGTCTTAGATGATGCAAGTAATTTGATGACCAATCGTTTTTCTATGAGTGATTAAAGTTATCAAAAAAACCTTTCCAATTTTATGGAAAGGTTTTTTCGTAGTCTAACCTTACTTGTTTTCTTCATCCAGTTTCGAGAGAATCTGATAAAGTGTAATGAAAAAGAAAAGATTGACTGAAATGAGAAGGCCTGATGCCCATGGCAAATCGCTTTCTAAATTTCGAAGAGGTGAATTCCAAGCAAAGTGTGCCGCAAAAGCACCGCAAGCATAAAGAATACCAATAAGACCGTACTTGGAATTAATGAGTTTTTGACGTGAACGCCATATAAGGACTAGCCCCATAGCAAGGAAGGACGTGTAAAGCCAGTGAGACGATACAGCACCAATAGTTCGACCAAGAATCCCTGAAATCGTATAAGAAAAACCATCAGGCAAATCTGAAAGAATATAGGAGAAATCTTCACTAATCTGGAAGCCAAGACCTGCCGTAATAGCGACAAGCAAGAGCCCCTTGTAACTTTTTGTTGGCACCATATAGATAGCAAAGAGAAAAGCTGCTAGTTTGAGAGGTTCTTCAACTAGGGGAGCCATAAGAGCATCCTCAAAGCGGTAGAAGAAACTCTTTGAAGAAAGATGAGCAGTCACCCAGTCGTGAGAAATGGTATTGGCATAACCAGCTATCCATCCTGTGATAAAAACTCCACCAATTAGAGCAAATATGAGAACAAGTGGTTTCACCTGCCATCTCTTACCTAAGTATCGAACCAGAAATATTCCTGGTAGGATATAACATAAGGCAATTAGTGTTGATAGTCCAATAATACCGTATGCTGAACCAGACAAGGCACCTGAGGTGTATGATTGTGTATCATAAGTCAGGCCAATGGATGCAAGCAATAAAAAAAGATATAGGGTTAATTTACGAAACATGTATAACCTACTTTCCAAATGATATTTCCAGTATATCAAATAATTCTTTTTCATCGAAATATTTCAATTTTTTTATTTAAGTACTTGCAAAATAAATGAAGTGTGATATACTTAACCAGTAAACTATTAACTGGTTAAGTATTTTGAAAGGAATATCATGAAAAAGAAACGCATTTTTGGCCTAGCAGGAATAGCAGCAGTTGTTTTAGCTGCTGGTGCAGGTATTTATTATACGACTAGTCACCACGGTTCAAAAGGAAATAGCGACTTGAAGGTTGTGACCAGCTTTTACCCTGTTTATGAATTTACAAAGCAGGTTGTTGGCGATGAGGGAGAGGTGTCTTATCTTATTCCCGCTGGTAGTGAAGCCCACGATTTTCAACCATCTACTAAGAATGTCGCTGACATTGAAAAAGCAGACACTTTCGTCTACCTAAATGAAAATATGGAAACCTGGGTTCCAAAAGTTGAAAAGTCTATCAACACTAAAAATACAAAAATCATTAAGGCAAGTCAAGGCATGGTTCTCTTACCTGGAATAGAGGAAGAAGATCATGATCACGGTGGAGAAGAGCATCACCACGAATATGATCCTCATGTTTGGCTCTCACCTAAACGTTCTCAAAAATTAGTTGAAACTATTAGGGACGGTTTGATTGCTCAACACCCAGATAAAAAAGCAGTCTTTACAACTAATGCTGAGAAATATCTTAAAAAATTAAAGACTTTGGATAAGGAGTATACTGAAGCCTTAAGTCAAGCAAAACAGAAAAGTTTTGTTACCCAGCACTCAGCTTTTGCCTACCTTGCTTTAGATTACGGTTTGACACAAGTACCAATTTCAGGTGTTTCAGCTGAATCTGATCCATCTGCAAAACGTATCGCTAGCCTTTCTAAGTATGTCAAAGAATATGACATTAACTATATCTACTTTGAGGAAAATGCTTCAAGTAGCGTTGCCAAAACCTTAGCTAATGAAGTAGGAGTTAAGACAGCAGTTTTAAATCCAATTGAATCACTAACTAAGGAACAGTTGAAAAAAGGTGAAGATTATGTCAGTGTTATGACTGAGAATCTTAAAAACCTTCGTTTAACAACAGATGTTGAAGGTAAAGCTATCCAACCTGAAACAGGAAGCGATGATAAGAAAACAGTCCAAAATGGTTACTTTGATGACAAAGATGTCAAAGATAGGGAACTTTCTGATTGGTCTGGTGAATGGCAATCGGTCTATCCTTACCTCCAAGATGGTACTTTAGATCAAGTATTTGAATACAAAGCTCTATTGAATAAGGATAAAACCGCACAAGAGTATAAAGAGTACTATACTAAGGGCTATCAAACAGATGTTTCTAAAATTGCTATTGATGGTAAAAAGATGACCATGACTTTTACAAAGAATGATGGAAGTAGCGTGACACACACTTATCGTTATGATGGTTATAAGATTCTGACCTATGCTTCTGGTAAAAAAGGTGTCCGTTATCTCTTCACAGCAACTGACAGTCAAGCAGCAGATAACCCTTACCAGTATGTCCAATTTTCAGATCATCAAATAGATCCAACAACTTCAGCACATTTCCATATTTTCTTCGGAAATAGTAGCCAAGATGAGATTCTAAAAGAGATGGATAATTGGCCAACTTACTATCCTGGAAAACTTAGTGGCTTTGAAATTGCCCAAGAAATGGTTAGTCATTAATACTAGAATTGCGCTCATTCGTGAGTGTTTTTCTTTTTTTAAAAAAATCTTTCATTTCTTAAAATCTTAGAAAATCGCTAGTGTCATTATTTTTAAATAGAAATTTAAAGCATGGTATTTTTTCTAAAAAAATCCTGTAAAAAATTAAATAATTACTACATTTTTTCATTCTTTAGTGGTACAATAATAGTACGATTTTCAGATGACCAGGAGAGACCCATGAACCAGTATTTAGTAGCGATACATTATATTCAACTGCTTCAAGCAGAACTCGATATTCTAAATCATGATGCACGCTTGCTTTTTGATTTAAAGATTGAACCAAATCTTGCTAAACGAGAGCTTGCTGACTTGAAAGTATCCCTATCTAAATTATCTGACAAAAACCTTTATATCGAAGGTACAATCTGGTATCAACCAAGTTTGTTTGCAATCATTGATCAAAATTTAGGGGTTATTGATGACTGGCTCAAGGAATTAGATGACTTCTTTGAATTTACCTATAGTACAACAGTTTTCACTGTTTTGAAAGAAAATGAAAATCGAAGTTACGACTTATTACTTGGTCTCTATAGCCGTCTTGAATACGTTATTTCAGAAATAAAAAATAGCCGTTAGATGACTAACGGCTTTTAGTATATAAAAAAATATAGGTTCTGTTTTAAATATCAAATAATTTGACAAAATACCCAAATGTGTGTAAAATAAAATTTGAAAATACTCTAATAAAAAGAATGTTAAGTTAAAGGAAGATAATAACTAAGTGAGTAAACAGGGGTTGAAATTGGGGGCTTTTGTTAAATATTATTTAGTGAGCCTTGCGTCACTGAGCTTTTTATGTCTTATTTTGTATGGGCTATATTCTTTAAACGGGCTCATTCCTTTTGCTCTAGACAGAACTTCAAGTCTTGAAGTAAAGCATTATTCAGGGCAGACCACCTCTTCGGTAAAAAAAGATGGTGATTATAAGGTTCAGGACATTAGTGGTGAAACCAAAAGTTACAATGTTGATTTGAAAGTAACAAACGATGGGGACAAGGTTATTCAAACCTATGTCTTTGAGTATAAAAAATGATTCTATAATAAAAACTCACAAACTTAGCAAGATTGTGAGTTTTTTAGATGTCTTTTACCAAAGTCCTAATAGCTTTTGCATGAGGAGAGAAGCAAGACTGATTAATAACCAACAAACTCCTCCCACTAGAAGTGCTGAGCCTCCTTTAGTGATTAGTTGTTTGAGATTTGTTTGGAAACCAATAGCTGCCATGGCCATAATAATCATAAATTTCGAAAGGTCTTTTAAAGGTGAAAAGACGGCAGGTGTTATACCGAGTGACATTGAAACAGTTGTAATCAGTGAGGCCAAAAGGAACCAAAGGATAAAGTTAGGCACTGCTTTGGCTAGCGAGAATGCTTCCTTTGTATTATCCTTTCGAGACTGCCATACAGAAAGCCCAAGAGTTATAGGGATGATAGCAAGTGTTCGGGTCAATTTAACAATTGTTGCCTGCTCTAGAATGGATGTTCCATGTAAGCTATCCCAGGAACTAGCTGTAGCAGTTACAGAAGAAGTATCGTTGACAGCTGTTCCAGCAAATATGGCAAAGCCTTGATTGCTAAGTCCCAACCAGGATCCCAAGTGAGGGAAGAGTAGAGCTGCTAAGATGTTGAAAAAGAAAATTACAGAGATTGCTGTTGCAATAGATTCATCTTTAGCCTTGATTACAGGAGCAGTTGCAGCGATAGCAGATCCCCCACAAATAGAAGAACCAACACCTACTAAAGTAGCAATTTCACTATCTAGCTTGAACACGCGATGGACGACATAAGCAGTAAGCAGTGCTGTAGTAATTGTTACTAGAATAATGGGAAGTGATGTTACGCCAACCTTAAAGACTTGGGAAAGATTTAGTCCAAATCCAAGAAGAATAACAGCGTATTGTAATACTTTTTTAGAAGTGAATTGCATTCCTGCTTTAAGTTTCTGAGAATCTCTTAGAATAATTCCTAGCAGAAGTCCTATAAATAAACCAAGGACAGGCCCACCAATAATAGGGAATAAGTTTCCAAGGAACCATGCTAGGAGAGACATAAGTATTGCAATACTTAATCCAGGTAAGAATTCTTTTATTTTCATTCATCTATCTCCTTAAAATTTGACTATATTATAGCTTATTATAAATATGATGTAAAGGTGACATTTGCTTTATTTATCAAGGAAAATAGGTCTGAATGTTGCGACTTGTCAGTTTTTCTGATAGAATAGTATTAAAATATTATAATTGAAAATCTTATGAAGGAAGGGTTGTATGTATCGTCATTTAAAGAAGTATATGATTTTTATCGTGGGAGCTTTTGTTTGTTCGCTCTTTTTGGTTCTAGCTTTTACAACAGATAGAAAAAATGATAACAGTGTTAATGCTAAAGCTGAAGCTGCCTACAATCAAACTACGACAGCTTTTATTGATAGTATCGGAGAGACTGCGAGACAGATTGGTCAAGATTACAATATCTATGCTTCTGTTCTAATTGCTCAAGCCATTCTGGAATCAAATTCAGGTCAGTCAGGTTTGAGTCAGGCTCCTTATTACAACTTCTTCGGGATTAAGGGCTCTTATAATGGGAATTCTGTGACCATGCGTACATGGGAAGACGATGGTACAGGGAAGACTTATGAGATTGATGAACCTTTCCGTTCTTATGGAAGTCTAAGTGATTCTTTAGCTGATTATGCTGCTTTGATGACGTCATCAACTTATGCTGGCACTTGGAAATCAAATACAAGTAGTTATGCAGATGCCACTCAAGCATTGACAGGGACTTATGCTACAGATAGTCTTTACGCTTCTAAATTAAATAGTATTATTGCATACTATGGTTTGACTGCCTACGATCAAGCTCCAGTTACCCAAGCAACTGGGTCAACAAGTGGCCTTGTTTGGAACAGCTATAGGGGCTCATACACAGATGCTGAGACCTTATCTATAGATGAGGCTTGGGCAAGCTATAAAAATTATAAATAATGATGAGAGTCGAAAGGCTCTTTTTTTTGTGCACCAAAATTGAATAGTTTGGGCGATAAAAAGTCCCCAACATTATATGCTGGGGACTATCATCTATTAGTTGTCAAAAGTGACTTCTTTAACGAGGTTATCTAGGAATTTTTCTCCCATTTTAGAGAGGGTTGCCTTTTCATGCTTCAAGTAAACAATATCAATCTCATCATCAATATCAAGCGGGATAGAGACAATGTTATCACCATTCAAATTACTATTTAAAATACCTGTAGCAATGGTGTAACCATCCAAACCAATTAATAGGTTGAAGAGTGTCGCGCGGTCTGAAACCACGATGGACTTTTTATGGGGAATCTGAGAGAGAATCTCTTCAGAATAGTAGAAGGAATTATGAATCCCTTGGTCGTAGCTAAGGTATGGGAAGTCTTCTAAATCTTCTAAAGAGACAACTTCATGCTTAGCCAAGGGATTTGACTTGCTGACAAAGATATGTGGTCTAGCTTTGAAGAGACTGGTATATGTGAGACGGTTGTCGTCAAACATCTTAGTCAAGACATCTCGGTTATAGCTGTTAAGGAAGAGAACACCAATTTCTGAACGGAAGTTTTTAACGTCCTCAATAATTTCGTAAGTACGTGTTTCACGTAAGAAGAGCTCGTAACGTGTCATATCAGCTCTCTTGAGAAGTGAGACGAAGGCATTGACAACAAAAGCGTAGTGTTGAGAGGAAACACTAAACAATTCACGTGTCTCTGTGTGACTCTTGTAGCGTTCTTCCAAGAGATTCGTTTGTTCCACTACCTGACGGGCATAAGAGAGAAATTCAACGCCATCCTTGGTTAAGGTGATTCCCTTAGGGTTACGGATAAAGATATCAATTCCCATTTCTCTTTCCAAGTCACGAACAGCATTTGAAAGACTTGGTTGCGTAATGAAAAGTTGTTTTGCAGCTTCATTCATTGAGCCGGTTTCGACGATTTTGATAATATAATGTAATTGTTGAA
>ERZ772974.1719-NODE-1719-length-13957-cov-3.728888_pt1 | contig 13957 bp, 7 predicted proteins | sample MGYA00580671_ERZ772974 | MGnify/ENA primary metagenome ERZ772974 (study PRJEB29015, sample SAMEA2738065) | human oral metagenome | biome: human oral; feature: human-associated habitat; material: saliva | place: China | collected 2218 ... | reverse complement strand
CATTCCCATCTCAGCCGTTTACTTCGCCTTGGTGAGCGATTGGCTTTTGATTTCGACTGCAAAGGTAATACAAACTTTCCATCCGTGCAAATATCCGTTCTATTTATCCTCCGCCGAAGGAGAGATACAGGAAGAGACTCCCCCGACTCAAGAGCAGATTTGAGTCGGGGGAGCTACTTCAGAGGAGGTACCTCACAGCTGGGGTGGAGGGACTATACCCCCACGTGACCATCGGTGGCACCGTGCGCATCCGAGCCAGTGTGTTCGCCCGAGGCACCAGGCTCACCGACACCGGCTCCGCCTACACCAGGCGTACCTACTTCGGGGTGGCTACCAGGCTTAGGCACCGTAGGCTGTACGCGCTTAGCCTTCTTATCCTTGGGCTTGGTCTCGAGGGAGATGCGCTCGAAGGAGACATCGTCCAGGCGGAAGAAGCGCGCATTGGGGCGAAGGCGGACACGCGCACCAGTGATATGCGTCGTCGCGCTGAACTCCTCACCCTTCAGGACCGCCTTGCTGCGGAGCGAGGGAGAGAGACTTCCCAGACGACCGAAGTCAACGGACTCTCCGCCTGCGACCAGGGCGCGTGCCGTATCGGCAGCGAGGTTGAGGACTGCGGCTACCTCCATATAGTTGAAGGTCGTGTGTCCGGCTACCATATCGCAGAAGCGCTCAAAGGAGACGCGTCCACGCGTACGAGCGGCAGCGATGGTGACGGGTTTGCCGGCAAGTTTGCCGATCTTAAGCTCGGTAGCACGAAGCGTGTAGCCGAGGGCTTGCTTAGTTGTTCCCATAGTAGAGTACAAATAAAATGTGAATAAAACGTGTTGTTGCCCTCCTTTCTCTTGGAGGACACTGCAAAGGTAGAGCTGCCACCCAGGGGTGGGCGTCATCTTCGTCCTTTTTTGGTTGGTTACTTCTCGAATAGGTATTTATCGGCTACTATTCGGGGCGTCGGAAGGTCCTCCTCCCCCACCCCACGGGACGAAGGCAGGGCGGAGAGCGGCGGAAGACAGGAGAAGGAGCTGGGAAAGGAGCGGGGGAAGGGGTGCTGTCGTCGTGACCTACACCTTAGATATAATAATAATGTATGTGCGAGAGAGAGCCCCCCCCCTTGAGGGATAGAAGTTAGCGGGCAAAGGAAGGCACCCCTCCTACCCACCTCCTCACAAGGCATTACCCCACGCACACACGAAGCCGGCTACACGATCACACCGCAGCAACATCCCAAGCAGCTCAATCATAATCAACCTCTTAGCTAATAGAATTGAGTAAAATCCCGAAGAGAATTGAGTAAATCGCCCGACAGAATTGAGTAAAAAGCCCCACCCTCGCCAGGAGCAAAGGTGGGGCTTTTAAAGGATCTCAAAGGAGGCTACCAGTCTCCTCCGATACCCTTGTACTTATCCACGAAGGCACGGATACGCTCGAGCACCCGCCTCTTCTTCGGCAGATAGTTGGGGTTGATGGGGCTCATCTCCGGCAGGGCACTACGCAGGTCTGTCCCATTCTCCGAGGCATAGCCACGGATGAGAGAATGCTGGATATAGCGCTTAGCGGCCTCCTCCTGCAGGTCTTCTTCCGCGATGAGTGTAGCCAACTCTATGCGCTGGCACTCCTGCGCATAGTGGTAGAAGTCCGCCAGAAGCGTCGCTTGATCGGTAAGCACCTTGAGATCCATCTGCTGGATGAAGCTCACCATCAGCTCCTCCTTAGCGCGATGCTCGATACTCGAGCGGATGATCCGGCGGATCTCGTCGATGAGCTGCTCCGTGTCTCCATGGCGCTTGTTGTACTCGAAGACCAGCTCCAGGATGTAGTCCAGATTGATCTCTTGGCTCTTCAGCAGGTCGACCTCGAAGGTGATCTGATCCCAGTCCAGCTGGCTCTCCTCTCGCTCCTTCGGCTCACGACCATGGTGGATCCAGTCACGTATATCATTGTAGGCCGAGCGGTAGTCTTGGTCGTCACGCACGGAGATCACCTCCTGACTGCGCAGGCGCTCCATAGCCCCATCACTCAGGTCATACTTAGCCTGCAGGGCGGCCTGTGCCTCGAGGTCGTCACTGGGGAGCGTCTGCAGCTCACGCAGGGCAGTGTACTCATCGTAGTTCTGCAGGGTATTGTCCAGACGGAGGTACTCGCCGAAGAGCTTGACAAAGGCGAACTTATCGGCATCCGTCTCGATGGAGACGGGGTCGGGGAAGCGCTCACGCAGCTCACTCACTACCTCTGCATAGCCCTTAAAGTCCTTGCCCGTGGCGTCATCATGGTATCCATCCAAGTAGTCACCAAAGGGGTGTTCTAGGATGGCTCCTCTCGTGTGGTGATTGCCGAAGAGGGTGATCGCTTCGATGGTTGCCTGCTCCAGATCACGGAAGCAAACGATATTCCCGAAGCTCTTCGTCGAGTCATAGATGCGATTAGTACGGGAGAAGGCTTGGATCAGTCCGTGGTAGCGAAGGTTCTTGTCGACAAAGAGTGTGTTGAGGCGTGGAGCATCGAAGCCTGTGAGGAACATCCCCACGACGATCAGTAGATCCACCTGCTGATCTCGCATGCGCTGGGCGAGGTCACGATAGTAGTTCAGGAAGGAGGAACTATCGATGCTGTAGTTCGTCTGGTACATCTGGTTGTAGTCGCTGATAGCCCTCTGCAGGAACTCCTTGCTCGTCAGATCCATGGCTTCTGGCTCGAAGTTCTCCTCGGAGACCTCTCCCGCCTGTGACTGCTCTTCGTTAGGAGCAAAGGAGAAGATCGTGGCTACACGTAGGCGCTTCGATAGCCCTTCTTGCTGACGACGGAATTCCTCATAGTAGAGTTTGGCAGCCTCGACGCTACTTACAGCGAACATCGCATTGAAGCCTCCGCTATTCCCCAGAGTACGGTGCGTCTTGCGGGCAAAGTTCTCCAGGATATAGCTCGTGATCTCACGGATACGCTCGGGGTGAAGGAGTGCCTTGCGGTACTCGGCGCTATTGAGCTTGAGTTCATCTTGCTCCTGCTCGATCTGCTTGAAGCGTGGCCGCACGTCATTGTAGTCGACCTTGAACTTCAGCACCTTCTCATCGCGTATAGCGTCGGTGATGACATACTTGTGTAGCCCTATCCCGAAGATGTCCTCTGTCGTCCGATCATCCAGAGCATTATCAGTGAAGATCGGGGTACCTGTGAAGCCAAACTGACAGTACTTCTTGAAGCGCTTACTCAGGAGGCGCTGTCCCTCTCCGAACTGGGAGCGGTGCGCTTCGTCGAAGATGAAGACTACCTGACGCTGGTAGATCTCAAGATCAGGCTCAGTCTTCATCAGGCGGGTGAGCTTCTGGATCGTCGTCACGATGATCTTGTTGTCATCTCGCTCGATATTACGCTTCAGCCCCACGGTGCTCTCTGAGCCATTGACGCTGTCGGGTGAGAAGCGCTGGTACTCCTTCATCGTCTGATAGTCGAGGTCCTTGCGGTCGACGACGAAGAAGACCTTGTCGACGAAGTATAGCTCTGTCGCTAGGCGGGCGGCCTTGAAGCTCGTGAGCGTCTTGCCAGAGCCTGTCGTATGAAAGATGTAGCCTCCTTTCCTAGAATCTGGACCTTTCTTCCTCTCGAAGGAGCTCCGGATCTTCCATAGGATACGCTCGGTAGCTGCTATCTGGTAGGGGCGCATCACGAGGAGCGTATCCGTCACATCCAGTACCGAGTAGGTCAGGATCACCTTCAGAAGGGTCTCCTTCTGGAGGAAGGTAGCTGTGAAGTCCTTCAGATCCTTGATTGGAGTATTATCTGCCTGTGCCCAGTTCATCGTGAAGTCAAAGCTGTTCTTATCCCGCTTCGTGGTATTGGCGAAGTAGCGAGTATCAGTGCCATTGCTGATCACGAAGAGCTGAATATACTTGTATAGTGAAGCTTCGCCGTTGAAGCTCTCCTTGCTATAGCGGTGGATCTGATTGAAGGCCTCACGGATAGCGACCCCTCGACGCTTGAGCTCAATATGCACCAGTGGAAGCCCATTGATGAGGATGGTCACATCGTAGCGGTTGGTATGACTCCCTGTCTGCTCCATCTGGTTGATCACCTGCACCTGGTTACGTGACAGATTCCGCTTATCGAAGAGGTAGATGTTCTTCATCCGCCCGTCGTCAAAGATGAAGTCATAGACTGGGTACTCATGTACCTTCTTCGCCTTCTCCGTGGCACTATCACCAGGGCTGTCGACGAACTCTGTGCAGAAGCGTACCCATTCCTCGTCTGTAAAGCTTATCTCATTGAGGCGCTCGATCTGGGCACGTACATTCTTCAGTAGCGCTTCTGGTGTCCGTATCTCTGGAGCATACTTATAGCCTTGGCGCTGGAGGTCAGAGATCAGCTCTTCCTCGAGCTGTGCTTCACTCTGATAGCTCCCGTTGATCTGGGGCAGTCGCTCGTACTGATCGAGGATGATGTAGTTAGTGGTCTCGGCGATGGGGTTAGTTTGCTTCATCTTCAGGCGTTGGATTGGGGTGAGTAGTAACGTCTCTTCTAAACTTGTACTCTGTATGGATATGCTCCACAAGATAGCTTAATAGCTTTTTCTCTTCATTACTTAGATTAGGGACTTCTTCGCTGGAGACCTTGCTGTGGCTAGAAAGATTTAGGATACGGTTATAATAGAGTTCTTTTTCTGGAGGTAGAAGGACCTTCCAATCATTGTGTCCTAGGAAAGTTGACATCTTCTCTAGTATCTGTCGTAAGAAAGCAAAGTGATATTTGTATAGCTTCCCGGATTCTATGGCTTTGTCAATCTCCTGTAGCAGGGTTATGTGGTGAGAGAATGGTGAATCATCGGTCTGATCATCGATCTGGTAGGAGCCATCATCTAGCTTATCGAGTCGTAGCCGTCTACACTTCTTCTTGTTGTATTTATCTTCAGCTGTGCCTTTGGCTGGGCTATTTAATTCATTCCAAAGAACGTTATAGAAGAGGGGATTGTGTGTTGTGATGATAAACTTCAGTTTTGAGGTATCACGTCTAATGAGTTCTGCTATGTCTATGGCGAGATTAATCAGGTGATTCTCATCGAGTGAGCTTACAGGGTCATCTATAAAGATATACTCATAGTGTCCAAACTCCTTAGATTCACTATCACCGACGTTTCTATTCTCTATGATAAGATCGAGGAGATGGTAAAAGACACTCCAGATAAAACAGCTCTCCTCCCCTTTCGATATTTTCATGTCGGAGATTGTCTCAGCATTACCGGCGGCATAAGAGAACTGCACACTGTCAAGACCTTCAAACTTAGCAGTTAGATACTTATTGGTATAACGGCTAAAATGGGTAACGATATTAACGTCTCCTCCGTGATCTTTGATGATCCATCTCGTAAAGCGGTTAGGCTGTATGCGAAGCTTCGAGACACGATTATCCCAATAGAACAGATCCTCTGTAAATGCATTATAGTAGATGACTTTCCCTTCATCTGGATTATCTATCCCTGAGTTAATATTATCCTTGAATGCCTGAGATAGGCGGGTCTTGCCTACTCCATTGAAGGCATAGATAAGCTGCACTCGCTTGGGCTTCTTTTCTTGTTCCGCCTTGTCTTGTAAGTCTTTGGCTATTTCTTCTAGGCTCTTTCCCATGGTTCTTGTGATCCATTAAAATATCAGTAGCTGCTCCCGATAGTATTCGTATTGCTTGCGTCGCAGCTCGATCTCCATCAGAAGTCCCTCCGTCAGCGAGTTGGTCAGCGTATCGAACTGATCGAGGATATTCACGATGCACGCTTGCTCGGCGAGAGGAGGAACAGGGATAGAGATACTGGATAGTCGCTGCTGGGGCAAATACGCTGGTATGGCATCTGTTACTAAGCTATATATCCCCCTTTGTGCACCACGAAGGACATGGTAAAGGAATCTATTATCAATCTCCGCAAGGGGGAATATAGAGTAGCAGACGTCATTAGCCCAAAAGTCTTCACTCTGCCAATCGACATAACCAGCAGTTCCATACTGGGCAACTGTAATTGTGTCTGCGCTTCGGTTAGCTTGATCAAAGTAACCAAGAGGCTTTTTGCCCCCACTAATTACAGGATACTTCCCCTGCGCCACCAGCTGATTCTTAGTAACGCGCTCGCCTCTCTTGATTTTCGCCACCTCCCCCAAGGATTTATACACTATTTTACCCCCCTCAAGGTCGTTAGCGAAGCTTAATAAGCTATTGCGATAGTACTCGTATTGCTGTTTACGCGCTTCTAATTCCGCTTCTAATTCCGCTTCTAATTCCGCTTCTAATTCCGTAAACTTATCGAGGATACGCACAATCTCCGCCTGAACGTGGAGCGGAGGAATGGGGATAGGCAAGTTGAGTAAGTCCCAAGCCTTAAGAGCAGGAATACCAGCTCCAAACTGCTTCCCCATAAGTTGGGGTTGCTGACGCTTTAGGATATGATACACAAAGCGCCTATGTACGAGCTCTTCATTAGGCAGGACTACATAGCAATGAGCATTAGCATAAAAGCACGTCTCAACAAAGTTAACAAACCCAGCAGATGCCCCTCCTTGACTAATTATAGTTGTATCCGCTGTATGGCTATAACGATCGGTAAAGCCAGAATAAGAGACACCTCCATTGTAAGCTGGATATAACCCCTCGGAGGTCAATAACTCCTTATTCAGTTGCTTCCCTTTCTCTATCTCAGCCACCTCCCCGAGTGTCTTCCACTCAACGGGCTGACCATTGAGGAGCTTTTCGATATAGGTGATCATACTTCGAGCTCGGTGATGATAGCGTCAATATCGGAGCGGAGCGCATTGATGCGCGCTACTGTCTGGGAGATACGGGCATTCAGATCGGTGATATCAATCTCTTCGCGCGTGTCTTCGGCTTCGATGTAGCTACTTACCGAGAGATTATAGTCCTGCTGCTTGATCGTCTTCTGGTCGATAGAGATCGCCGTGTAAGGGACATCCTCCCCACTGGAAAAGAGATCAATGATCTTCTCTATATGCTCGTCAAGCAGCACATTATTGTTTATCCTACTCTCATAGAAATCCTCACCACTGGCATCGATGAAGCGCACTCGTGTACCAACCTTATTCTTAGAGAGCGTAAGAATATTAACGGCAATAGAGGTGCCATAGAAGAGGTTGGGAGGTAGAGCGATGACACACTCGACATAGTTCATATCCACGAGGTACTCACGGATCTTTTTTTCAGCACCTCCGCGATAAAAGATCCCAGGGAAGCAGACCACCGCAGCTCGTCCCTTGGCAGAGAGATAATAGAGTATATGCATGATGAATGCAAAGTCCGCCTTGGATCGGGGGGCCAAAACTCCTGCAGGTGCGAAGCGAGGATCATTAATGAGAGTAGGATTATCGGAACCCTCCCAATATACCGAGTAGGGAGGATTAGACACGATGGCATCGAACCCATAATAGCGCTTACGCTCCTCTTCAAAGCCTGGATCCTTCAGGGTATCGCCATGTTTGATGTCGAACTTGTCATAATTGATCCCGTGGAGGAACATATTCATACGCGCCAGGTTGTAGGTGGTCAGGTTGATCTCCTGTCCCAAGAAGCCATCCCTAATGACATGCTCACGGAAGAGTCTTCGGGCCTGCAAGAGGAGCGAACCCGAGCCACACGCGGGGTCATAGATCTTATTAACCTTCTCCTTACCATGGACAGCAAGCCGAGCAATCAGCTTAGACACCTGCTGAGGGGTAAAGAACTCCCCGCCCGACTTCCCGGCATTAGCAGCATAGTTCGAGATCAGAAACTCATAAGCATCCCCAAAGAGATCGATCTGACTATCTTCAAAGGCCCCAAAGTCAAGCTCAGCCACTCCCTTCATCACAGCGCGCAGGCGACGATTCTTCTCTGGCACATTATTCCCTAAGCGAGAGCTTGTAGTATCGAAGTCTGCAAAGAGTCCCTTCACATCCTGTTCGGATTTAGTCCCCACAGCAGAGGATTCGATAGCGTCAAAGATCTCTCGTAAACGAGTATTCAGGTTATCTTCCTCAAGCACTTTACTCTGACTCTCCTTATAGACCGTGCAAAAGAGTTGGCTTGGATAAATGAAGTACCCCTTCTCTTCAATTACTCCAATACGAGCCTCTGGAGAAATATCTTCATCTGCCATCTGAGCGTAGTCCATAGCAGGATCTCCAGCTTTGACATAATCGATAAAATGCTCACAAATAAAGCGATAGAAAAGCATACCCAAAACAAACTGCTTGAAGTCCCATCCGTCGACGGCACCACGCACTTCATTAGCCATCTTCCAGATCTGGTTATGTAGTTGCTCTCGCTGTTGTGTACTTAGCATAAAGTGTCTTTAAATCATTTTTCCACTTCAAAGTTACGATAAATGACCTACCCTCCCATAGGGCTCTCATCCCGTCTCCACAAGGGTGGAGAGCGGGGGCTACGGGAGGAGTCGAGAGGGAGATGCCGAGAGGAGGAATAGCAACCTATATAGGTCGGCGGGCTGACCTATATAGATCCACGTGACGACCTATATTGGTCGATGGTACAACCTATATAGGTTCACCCAGCGACCAATATAGGTTCATAGCACCTCCCCTCGAGAGATGGGGCGCAGAAGAAATTTGGTGGGAAAAATAAACCTGCGGAAGAGAGGTGACTCTAATAAGGCGGATGGAAGACCTATATAATGGTACGCACAAGGGAGAGAGGGCAAATGCCCCATCCCCACGCCCATCCGAAGCGAGGCTCATAGCCCAGGGAAAAGCCGGACGGCTGACACTGCGAGCTGAGATTTGGAGTACCTTTGCCGAGTTCTACTCGCCCTATTTCCTCCGCCCTTCTGGCGGTGACGAAGTGGCGGGAAGCCCCTTTCTACAGCCCCCATCTGCGGGGCACTCTTCATCAAAAGACAAACCAACAATACAACCCCACAAGAATCATGACGCATCGACGCCTCACCGTCTCAAGCCTTAGCCTCCTGCTCCTCACCGTAGGGCTCACCCTTCTCCCCTCCTGCTCGAGCCAGTCGACCCAGCAGGGACAGCACCAAGGTCCACAGGAACTCCCCGTACGCACCCTTGCCGCAGGGGACTTCTCCACCGACAACACTTATCCCGCCGTCATCCGTGGCGAGGATGATGCCGAGATCCGCCCTAAGGTGTCGGGCTTCATCACCAAGGTTTTCGTCACCGAAGGTCAGAGCGTCAAGGCAGGTCAGCCCCTCTTCCAGCTCGATGATGTCACCTACCGCGCAGCTGTCTCGCAGGCTACCGCCAGCCTCTCGGCAGCCCAAGCAGCCCTGGCCACCGCCCAGCTCAACCAGCGCAATAGCCGTGACCTCTTAGCTAAGAACATCATCAGCTCCAGCTCCTACGAGGAGGTCACCAATGCCCTACACAGTGCTGAGGCACAGGTAGCCGTAGCCAAAGCCGCCCTCATCTCGGCGCGCGAAAGCCTCTCCTTCTGCACCGTCACCAGCCCCGTCACCGGCCTGGTCGGCGTCATCAACTACCGTGTGGGGAACCTTGTCAGCCCCCAAAGCCCTTCGCCCCTGACGCAGGTATCCAACACACGCCAGGCCTTCGTCTACTTCTCCGTCTCCGAGCGTGACCTGCAGCAGCTTACTGGGGGCAATGTCTCCGTCTCCGCTCAGTCGCTCCCGAAGGTACGTCTGCGCCTCTCCGATGGGAGCGAGTATCCCGAGGAAGGGACTATCCAGGGCATCAGCGGTGTCGTTGACAAGACTACCGGCGCCGTGACTCTGCGTGTCGACTTCCCCAATGCCGCAGGTCGTCTGCGCAGCGGTGCCACGGGGACGATCCTTCTGCCCACCGAGACGCGTGGGGCGATCCTTGTTCCCCAGACAGCTACCATCGAGATGCTGCATAAGAAGTTCGTCTTCACTGTCAACCAAGCGGGTAAGCTCACCTTCACCGAAATCACCGTCAGCCCCGTCGATGATGGGCAAAACTACACCGTCACCAGAGGGCTGAAGGCAGGCGACCGTATCCTGGTGGCAGGCACAACGGGCGTCAAGGAGGGCGAGGTCATCAAGCCTCTCACCGAAGAAGCCTACGCCGCCCAGCAAGCCGCCATCCGTCAGCAGATGATGGGGCAGGGCGCAGCAGACCAACACTAAGCCTCACCCCGAAGCCAATAGCGCAATGAACTTCAATAGATTTATCTCTCGCCCAGTCCTCTCGACGGTGATCTCCATCATCATCGTCATCCTCGGGGTCATCGGGCTCATACAGCTGCCTATCGAGCAGTACCCCAACCTCGCACCGCCCACCGTGCAGGTCTCCACAGCCTACGCAGGTGCAGACGCCCAGACGGTGCTCAACTCCGTCATCATCCCCCTCGAAGAGCAGATCAACGGGGTCGAAGGGATGACCTATATGACCTCTACGGCGACCAACTCCGGAGGTGCGTCCATCACAGTCTACTTCAAGGAAGGCACCGACCCCGATATGGCAGCGGTCAATGTGCAGAACCGTGTCCAGCAGGCGCAAGCCCTCCTCCCAGCCGATGTCGTACGTGTCGGGGTGACGACTCAGAAGCGTCAGTCGAGTATGCTGCTCGTCTATTCGCTCACGAGCAAGGATGGTCGCTACGATGCGCAGTTCCTCGCTAACTACGCCGACATCAACATCCTCCCAGCCCTCAAGCGTGTGCCTGGCGTCGGCTCGGCAGGTACCTTCAGCCAAGATACCTATGCGATGCGTCTGTGGCTTGACCCCGACAAGATGCGTGCCTTCTCCCTCGTCCCCAGTGACGTCTCTGCCCTGCTCGCAGCGCAGAACTTTGAGGCTGCCCCAGGGAGCCTCGGCGAGTCGGGCAACCGCACCTACGAGTATTCGCTCCGCTACAAGGGGCGTCTGAAGAGCATCACCGACTATGAGAACATCATCCTCAAGTCGGACGATGCCGGCAACATCATCCGCCTCAAGGACGTGGCGAAGATCGAACTCGGAAGCCTCAGCTACGCAAGCAACTCCCTCTCCAACGGCAACCCCTCCATCACGGGGATGGTCTCGCAGATCGCTGGCTCGAATGCCAACGATATCGTCACCGCCATCAAAGCTCAGGTCAAGGAGCTGGAGAAGGACTTCCCTCCTGGGATGGAGATGACCTATGTCCTCGATGTCACGGACTTCCTCCACGCCTCCATCTGGCACGTCATCCAGACACTCCTCGAAGCCTTCCTCCTGGTCTTCATCGTCGTCTACATCTTCCTGCAAGATCTGCGCAGTACGCTCATCCCGGCTATCGCCGTACCCGTATCGCTCGTGGGGACGTTCTTCTTCCTCCAGCTCTTTGGCTTCTCGCTGAACCTGCTAACCCTCTCGGCTCTGGTCTTAGCCATCGCCATTGTCGTGGATGATGCCATTGTCGTCGTCGAAGCCGTACACGCCAAACTCGACGAAGGCTATCAGTCGGCACGTACGGCCAGTATGGATGCGATGAGCGAGATCTCGGGCGCAATCATCTCCATCACGCTGGTGATGGCAGCGGTCTTTGTCCCCGTGTCGTTCATCTCGGGAATTAGCGGTACGTTCTACCGTGAGTTCGGGGTCACGATGGCTGTCTCCATCGTCATCTCAGCCGTCAATGCCCTGACGCTCAGCCCCACGCTCTGCGCCCTGCTGCTACACCCTCACGGAGCGCACTCGGAGCGAAAAGTCGACTTTGTTGACCGCTTCCACACAGCGTTTAATGCGGTGTATGAGCATCGTATCCTCACCCCCTACCGCCGTGGAGTCGCCTTCTTCACACGGCACAAGCTCACCACGGGGCTCATCGTCCTCGGGAGTATCATCGTGATGGTCGTCCTGGTGAAGTTCACCAGCAGCGAACTCGTCCCACAGGAAGATACGGGTACGGTGATGGTCACCGTAGCCACGCCTCCAGGGACGAGCCGCGAGAAGACAGAGAAGCTCCTCAAGGATATCGCTGAGGTTGCTCAGGCTCAGGAAGGGGTCGAGCAGGTGCTGAACATCTCGGGCTTCAGCCTGATAGGTGGCTCGGGATCGAACTACGGCTCGATGTTCATCCGTATGAAGCCCTTCGGTGAGCGCCGTATCACCGCGAGCGAGGTGGCAGGCAAGCTCTTCGCCTATGGCTCGACCATCAAGGACGCTTCGGTCTTAGCGATGACCCCACCGATGATCCCAGGCTATGGGATGGCTTCGGGCGTGTCGCTGACGATGCTCGACAAGTCGGGAGGCGCGCTGGATAAGTTCTTCGCCGAGACGCAGAAGTTCCTCGCTACCCTCAACGCCCGCCCCGAAGTGGCCTATGCGATGACGCAGTACAACCCGAGCTTCCCCCAGTACCTGATCGATGTCGATGTGGCTGCGACGATGCGTGCAGGCACGACCCCTCAGGCCGTCCTCTCCACCCTGCAGGGCTACTTCGGAGGGATGTACGTGTCGAACTTCAACAGCTATGGCAAGCTCTACCGTGTCCTCCTGCAGTCGGCTCCCCAGCAGCGTCTCGACATCAATGCTCTGAGCAATATCTACGTGCGCACCGCCTCAGGGGAGATGGCACCGATCACCTCCTTCATCACCACGGAGAAGGTTTACGGCCCTGCGAGTGTGAACCGCTTCAACCTCTACACCTCCATCGACGTGATGGCATCGCCTGCCCCTGGCTATTCGACTGGGGACGTCCTCCGTGCCGTCTCCGAAGTCGCCAGCACGACCCTCTCGGCAGGCTACGGCTACGACTACGCTGGTATGACGCGCGAGGAGCAAAATTCGTCCGATACGACCGCCCTCATCTTCGGGCTCTGTCTGCTCTTCGTCTACCTCATCCTGAGCGCACAGTATGAGAGCTACGTCCTACCCCTCTCGGTCATCCTCTCCATTCCCTTCGGGCTCTCGGGTGCCTTCCTCTTCGCCAACCTCTTCGGGCATACCAACAACATCTATCTGCAGATCGCACTCATTATGCTCATCGGTCTCTTGGCGAAGAACGCCATCCTCATCGTAGAGTTCGCCCTCGAGCGTCGTCGGTCGGGTCAGGGGCTTATCGAGAGTGCCATCCACGGAGCGGTAGCCCGTCTGCGCCCGATCTTGATGACTTCGCTGGCGATGATCATCGGGCTCCTGCCATTGATGTTCGCCACAGGTGTCGGAGCCAACGGCAATGCGACCTTAGGAGCAAGTACTGTCGGTGGAATGCTCCTCGGGATGCTCCTGCAGATCTTCCTCGTTCCCACCCTCTTCATCATCTTCCAAGCCCTGCAGGAGCGCATCAAGCCCCTGCAGACGGAAGATCCCCTTCCCTCCACCCAAGCCTCCAATCAAGATGACCCTCAAGCATAGTCTTCCCCTCTTCATCCTCACGCTCAGCCTCACGAGCTGCGGGCTCTATTCGCACTATCAGAGTCCCACGGTAGATACCTCCGTCTACCGAGATGGGCTGGGCGATACGCTCCAGCGTGATACTACCTCCTTCGGGCGCACGCCGTGGCGTACGCTCTTCACCGATACGACGCTGCAAGCCCTCATCGAGAAAGCCTTGGCGCAGAATGTAGACCTGCTCACCGCCCACCTCTCCACACAGCAGGCTGAGGCGCAGCTACGTGCAGCACGCCTCTCCTTCTTCCCATCGCTGACGCTCGCACCTTCCCTCTCGGCCAATAAGGGCGAAGGCACGCCCACAGCCTTCAGCTATTCCCTTCCTGTGCAAGCCAGCTGGCAGGTCGATCTCTTCGGCTCGCTCCTGAATGCTTCGCGCTCGGCACAGAGCCAGCTTCTTCGTGCCGAAGCCTATCAGCAGCTTGTCCGTAGCCGTGTCATCTCGAATGTGGCGAATAGCTACTACACGCTACTGATGCTCGACCGCCAGCTCCAGCTCACCCGATCGGCGGCCACACTTGCCGCCCATACCCTCGAGGTGATGCAGGCGCAGAAGGACTTCGGCCGTGCTATGGAGTCCTCCGTGCAGTCCGCCCGTGCTAACCTCCATCAGGTAGAGG
>ERZ772974.1713-NODE-1713-length-13980-cov-18.583555_pt1 | contig 13980 bp, 12 predicted proteins | sample MGYA00580671_ERZ772974 | MGnify/ENA primary metagenome ERZ772974 (study PRJEB29015, sample SAMEA2738065) | human oral metagenome | biome: human oral; feature: human-associated habitat; material: saliva | place: China | collected 2218 ... | reverse complement strand
CGTCCATTAATAAAATTTTTGGAGTCGCAATAATAGCCCGAACAATTCCTACTCGCTGTTGTTCTCCTCCAGATAATTCTTTTGGATAACGATTCGCATAATCTTCAAAAGAAAGTCCTACTTTTTCTAATAATTCTTTTGATTTCTCTTGAATTTGTTCTTTTTTCCAACCTTTCATCTCAGGAATTAAGGCAATATTTTCTGCCACTGTTAAATTTGGAAAAAGAGCAATTTGTTGTAAGACATATCCTGTTTCTAATCGTAATTCTCTTTGATGATGATCTTTAATGCGCTTTTGGTTCAAGTAAATATTTCCATCTGTTGGTTCGATTAATTGATTAATCATTTTCATCATCGTTGTCTTTCCCGAACCTGATGGCCCAACTAACACCATAAATTCCCCGTCTTCAATTTGTAAATTGACATCTTTTAAGACAGTTTTTTCTTTGTAGCGTAATGCAACATTTTTATATTCAATCATATATATCCCTCTTAACACCTAAACTATTTCAGTACTGCATTCTTCTTTAAATTTTGAAGAATTCGATTTAAATATTCTTCTACTTGGATAATTTCTTCTTTACTAAATCCGGAATAAAAAATTTCTCCTAATTCTTGATGTATTTTCTCTCCAATTTCTTTTTGAGCCCATCCTAATTCCGTTAAGTTTACATATCTTTTTCGTTTGTCTTTGGGACAATGTTTCAAACAAACTAATCCTTGTTCTTCCAATTTTTTTATCATACTTGTTAATGTATTATTGGCAAGCCCCGTTCGAATGCTCAAATCAGTATATGTAGTATATCCCTCTGGATCATTCCACAGTACGGATAAAATTTTTGCTTGTTCACTTCTATATAAAGCTTTCGGTTCATTATTTAATAATTTTTGGCAAACTCTTCCATTTACTAATCCAATATGATGAATTAAATTCCCACCATGCATCTTCGAAGTCATATCAACGCTCCTTTCAAAATTGTTCTATATAGAACTATATACCCTTTTACCCTCTTTGTCAATTACTTCTATATAGAAACTTTAAAAAATAAAAAAGAAGAGTGTTCTGATTCGAACACTCCTCTGCCATTCATTAGTCTACTTTTTTCATTTCTTCAAACATTTCATCATTGACATAACATCCAAGAGCTGGATTTTCTGATGGGTTAATCACTACATCGAAAGCTTTTGTTACTTGAGATAAAGTCTGAATCATTCCACTCCAGCTTTCATCATAAATTTGTCTCAATCTCTTCCAATCTGTATAGAAGACCATTGCTTCTTTTTCATCTTTCCCTGGTAAAATGGCAATATTCATTTTTTCTCCAGCTTGCAAGTCAATTTGAGCATTTGGATCTGCATTTTCTAATTTAATTGGTGTTAAGAATTTTGCTTTTGGTAATTCTAAGCATAAGAAACGATAGTATAATCCGTGCATAATTTTTTGTTCTTCGGTCTGCGGAAATCCTAATTGGCCTAATAATAAGATCCATCTCATAGCATCAGGATTTGTAACCGGAATATCTTCTTCTGCTACTCCTGTATAATCAGGTGCTGCAATAATTCCTTCTGCTGCAAGAGAAGTTTGTTCTGTTACAAGATGGACACCTGTCGCTCCGTTTTGATAGAAAGTTTCTAAGAAGAAATTCTCAATTCCTTTTCCATCTTCCCCTTTTTGAATACGGCGTAATTCAAAAATTTCTGTATCTGCAAATCGAGAAGCTAATCTTTCTTCATACGCTACTGGAGCAATAAAGATCATTGGAGAACTACAAATGAAGCCCCCTTCTTCTCTTTGTTGTGTTTGAGAGAATAAATAAGGTTCTTCTGTTTTTTTAGAATAAACCGTTACTAATTCATCTGCTTGTAATAATTTATCTCGAACAGCAATCATTAATTGTTCAATCTTTCCAACATTTGCAGCATGCTCTTCTGGTGTTTCTTGTGAAGCATTCATATGACAGTATAGTAAAAATACACGTGCAATTTCAGATAAATCCGCTAAGCTTAGTGTATCAATATCTCTTTGTGTTAAAACTCCTTCTTGACGTCCCACAAAGACATTTCCTAACGTGTTAACAAAAGTTTTATAAATTTCTTCCTTGTTGGCACCTTCTTCATGTAACACAGTTCCTTTTTTAATACCTAAAGGCATTGCATCTTCTAACCAAAGAGCCACTGGTTCATCTGTTACTTCAAACACTTTTTCTTGCTGAGCATTTTCCATGGCATAAATCGCAGAAGTTCTTACAGTTCCATTATCATCCCCTAGATTTGTCAACCAAACAAAATCCCCTACTTTTAGCGTTCCTTCTAGATTCCCTGTTACTACTAAATCTAAAGAGTCATCGCTAATTTTATAGGCATCTTCTACCCCTAGTTTGAATGTTGGTTTTTCTTGTGCTGTTTCTTCTGTTTCTTGTTTTTTGAATAAATCTTTTAATCCCATTTTCGTTCCTCCGTTAATTCTTTTCTCCAACTAATATCCATAAATGAACCGTAATTGTTTCTAAAGGATGATTTTTACTATAGTCTTGATCTTCAATACTCGCTCCCCAATATAAAGGAGTCATTTGTAATAAGTGTTCATACATTTCTTTTGTAAGTGTCACTTGATAAGACACTTCTTTCACCTTCATGGATGGATATTCTTGTTTAAATCGTTCTACAATATCCTCATTAGAATAGTGTTGTTTTTCTTCATTACTTTTATATAATTGTTGTCTTAATTCAATTAAATAATTACTTCCAGGAATAACTTTGATTAATTTCCCTCCTGGTGCTAATACACGGTTGAATTCCTTATAATTTGAAGGAGTTAACATATTGATTAAAGCTCCGCAGGATTCATCCCCGAAAGGTAACTGCGCTAAATCTGCCACAATCCACAAAGCTTTTTGAGCATGATGATGACTAGCAGCCAAAATTCCTTCTTTAGCAATATCCATTCCTACTAAAGGAATCGTTTCTAAAAATGACGATAAATAAGCAAGGGGACTTCCTTCTCCACAACCAATATCAACAATCAGTTTTTTCTCCTGTTTTGAAATAAGTGACAAAACTTCATCTAATAACGGATTGAAGAAACCACTTTGCGCTAATTCATAACGATGCGTAAACAGCTCTGCATCATAATCCTCATTCGCTTTTTGTTTCATCAAATGGAGCGTTCCTTTTTTATTAATATCAAAGCGATGATGGTTCGTACAAACCATACTATACCCATCTAATGCGTCGATAGCTGCATGGCAATAGGGACATGCAAATAACTGTTGATGTTTTTGTATAAAGTCTCGACTCCAGTCGATTTTCTTTTGCATCATCCACACTCCTGCTCCATTTATTCTCAATTGTCAGTATACCATAAAATTGATTTTCTGTTTGATTTTCTTTCTCTATAAAATTAACAGATTTTTATTTTGACATTTTTTCCTGCAATGATACAATAGAATAGAATCGTAATTATGCCGATTTAATTACATGAATGGAGGAAATCATGATGAGTAGTAAAATTCCAGTAACCATTGTCAGCGGATTTTTAGGAGCAGGTAAAACAACGCTCATTAATAAAGTATTAAAAGAAAAACACGGCGAACATATTGCCGTAGTTATTAACGAATTTGGAGAAATTGGTGTTGACCATCAATTTGTATTAGATGTAGAAGAAGAAATTTATCAAATGGATAATGGCTGCTTATGTTGTACTCTTCGTACAGATATTGCAGATATGTTAAAATCTATTTTAATGGTCAAAGAACAAAACGGTATTAAAGTAGACCGTGTATTATTTGAAACAACTGGCTTAGCAGATCCTGCACCAATTGCTCAAACATTTATCAATGTACCATTTTTAAATGAACATTTTATTTTAGATGCTGTTTTAACAGTTGTCGATTCAAAAAATTTCTTATATCAAACCACTCATCAAACTGAACCAGCAAAACAAGTTGGTTTTGCAGACAAAATCTTTATGTCTAAACATAGTTTAGTAGACGATACAATTTATACAAAAGTAATTAACGAAGTTCGTTCTATCAATCCTTTTGCAGAAATTCAAGATTTAGATGCTCGTCCAGTAGAAATGAAAGATATGTTTGGACTTGAATTATTCTATGCTTCTGAAAAGAAAATTTTAGAAATGCAAGAAAATTCTGAAGAAGAATATTGCGAAGCTTGTGGTCATACTCATGCGTATGGCGAACATGATCACGATCACCATCATCACGATGAAGAACACTGTGAAGAATGTGGACATGCTCATGACCATGGGGAACACGATCATGACCACCATCACGATGAAGAACATCATCACGACCATGATCATCACCATCATGGACATCATCATCACAAACATCACCACCACAGTGGTATTAATTCATTTGTCATTGAAACAGAGAAACCTCTTGTTTTAGCTCATATTAACGAATGGTTGAATGAATTAGTTTATATTTATGGACCTGAATTATATCGTTATAAAGGGATTTTAAGCGTAGAAGGTTTAGATTATCAAATCATTTTCCAAGGGGTTCAAATGAGTTTTGATATTTCTCGTGGACGTGATTGGAACGATACAGAGCGTAAGTCGACTTTAGTGTTTATTGGTAAAAACTTACCAGAAGATACATTAAGAGAAAGCTTTGTTGCTTGTACAAATAAATAAGTTACGTAGAATATGACATAAAACAGAAAAAACATTTCTAGCCGTAGCAAGGTCGCCAGCAGCCTCGCAACTGCGAGTCTCATGGCTAAAATTTGAGCCTTGGTCTCAAATTTCCCCTGTACTATAAGACAAGGGCTTATAGTACTTTTGCCACGGAAAAATGTTTTTTCTGTTTTATTTTTTTCCGTTAAGGAGAACGCTAATTTGTAGGAGAAGCTATGTTACACAATGTTCGTAAACGTATGGAAGCTTTAGTTGCTTAAGTTGAACAAGAACGTCCAAAAGCTTTACTTGTTAGCGGGGATTTAACTTTTAACGGTGAATATAAAACTTTGTAGATTTAACACATTTTTTCAAACAAATCGAATCCTTGGGAATAAAAATCCTTGTTGAACCAGGAAATCATAATATTACAGATGGATGGGCTAGGAAATTTATTGGCGAACAAAATTATAAAACAAGGTAGCCAACTGCTACAGAATTTCTATCGTTATTGTCTCCATTAAATACTGTCTATTTTTAGGAACTCTATTTCTTCTAAAGGGGTTAAAGAGAAAGTTGATTCCTCAGACGTCTATAACACATAAAAAGAATGAAAATGACATTATTACATAAAAATAAAACAGAGAAAAACTCATCACCGTAGCAAAAGTAATATAAGCCTCAGGCTTATATTACTGGGAAAAATCGAGACCTAGGCTCGATTTTTAGCCATGAGACAGCATTTGCTGGCTGCTGGCGACCTTGCTACAGTAATAAATGTTTTTTTCTGTTTTATTTTTTCACAATTCTTCTCACTTTCTTATCGGAGATTTCATATTATTTTCAAAATTTCACTCTATACTTTAGTCATTCCCAAATAAGAAATATTATCCTCCCAAGTTAAATATTTCAAAATCCTTTTTTCCACCGACCATTGTGTCGGTGGTTTTTTTAATATTCTTGGAGAATCATCATCATCTCATCTTTTAAAGAATTTTTCCAGAGGTTTAATGATTCCATTTTAAAATAGATTGTCGCTAAAAAACTTTTATACATTGCTAAGCGCTGATAACTTTCACGGCTTCCATCTAATTCTTCAAATCTTTGCTTTTGAATCCACTCACTCAACAGTTTTTGAGAAAGATTTCCAGACTCTATTCCAAAAAAGATGGCTAATCCTAATCTTTTCTCTTCTTCATCCATAAATAGTTGATTACTTTTTTGAAAAATATCACTAATGACTTCTAATACTTCTACTACATATTCTTGAGTACAAGTCGGATGAGAAATAATGGTTCCTAATAAATCTGCTCCATGAGCAAATGCGTGTACCCATCCTAACTTCTCATCATATCCTGTTCTGTCTTTTTCTCTGTTTAAATAACGAATTCCATTTTGCATCCAACTCGTTCTCTCTGAAGTTGTTAAGCAAGAGTCATAGCCACTTGTTTTATCCCCGTCTACTTGTAAAATCATTCCCATTACAAGTGCTGAAAATGATCGATACGCTGTGGCACTACCGCCTTCTTCGATTCTATACTCCAAAGGATTTGTAATATTTATTTTTTCAATCAACCAACGTAATTGTTCTTTTGTAATTAATTGTTCAAAAATAATTTGTCCAAATAGACAAAAAACTAAATTATCTCGAATGTCTGGATTAGGATTTCCTATATTCTCCCATAACCATTCTAATTCTTCTTGTGTTAACGCTAGATTATTTGCTTGTTTTATTTTTAACTGAGAAATCATTTCTTGTTCTAACATGATATTCACCTCTCTATTAGTCCTATTTTAACACAAAATAAAAAGGCTAAGCATTTCTGCCTAACCTTCTTTCTACACTTTTTATCGCATACTTTTTGGTTTTGATAACACTTCACTTGCGATAATCGCTTTTTTCCATTGTAAGTGATGTTTCAATACTCGATTTTTCTTTGTATAGTTTGTTGCACTTTTTACGGATTCTACCACTAATTCACCTTTTGAACCCATATGTTGAACTTCTTCTTCCTGTAATTGGATTGCTTCCATTTCTTCTACAAAAACTCGAAGATGTTCTAATAATTCTTCTGGTAAATTGGGATTATTTAAATATAATCGTTTTAATTTTTCAGTATGAATTAATATAGCACTTCTTCTCATCGTATCAATTTCTTCTGAAGAAATAATCGACACTCTTTGAATGAGTTCCTTATCAAATACGGATAAAGAATAGTCCTCTGGTGAAAATTGTCGAAACACTTGTACTATCTTAAAAAATTGTTGTCTCATTTTCTCTGTATGAGATAATGTCGCTTTTGTTTCCGGCATTTCTTCTACGACAACATCTACCACTTTTTGATTTTTGGGATGATGACGTTTAGGCGAAACGGATTTTTCTTGAAAAGAATGATTCAGCCAATCGTGCAGTTGGTTAAATCCATTTTCTTTACTTTTCATTTTTAAATTAAGATAACTAGCAGCAGACATGATCACAAGGATCAATATATACAAGAGAAAGAGTACAATATTCATGATTCACTCTCAACAGAAGATTTGCTAATCGCTTCTCTCATATCTGTATCTGATTGAATATTTTTCAATTGATAGTAGTCCATGACTCCAAGTTTTCCATTACGAAGAGCTTCTGCCATTGCTAATGGAATTTGCGATTCAGCTTCTACAACTTTTGCACGCATACGTTGTACTTCTGCTAACATTTCTTGTTCTTGCGCTACGGCAAGAGAACGACGTTCTTCAGCTTTTGCTTGTGCAATTTTCTTATCTGCTTCTGCTTGTTCTGCTTGTAATTTTGCTCCGATATTTCTACCTACATCAACATCCGCGATATCAATGGATAGAATTTCATACGCTGTACCTGCATCCAATCCTTTTCTCAAAATAGTTTGGGAAATGGAATCCGGATTTTCTAATACTAATTTATGGTGAGCTGCTGAACCAACGGTAGTAACAATCCCTTCACCAACACGGGCGATAATGGTTTCTTCACCAGCACCCCCAACTAATCGTTCAATATTGGCACGTACCGTTACTTTTGCTTTTGCTTGAACTTCAATCCCATCCATCGCAACCCCTGCAATAACTGGAGTTTCAATCACTTTTGGATTAACAGATACTTGAACGGCTTCAAATACATTTCGACCTGCCAAATCAATGGCAGCAGCTTGTTCAAATTCTAAGTCAATATTTGCACGTTGCGCTGCAATTAACGCATCAATAACTACATTGACATTCCCACCTGCTAAATAATGGGCTTCTAATTCATTAATATCGATTTTCAATCCTGCTTTTGTTGCTTTAATCATTGGACGCACAATATATTGAGGAGCTACTCGACGTAATCTCATCCCTACTAATGTGCCCACTCCAATTTTCACATCAGAAAAATACGCTGTGATCCATAATCCAATCGGTACAAATCTAAAAAATAACATGACTACTGTTAAAATTAGAAATAGTATCACAATAAGTCCAATGACTCCTGTTGGATTATTTAATAAACCTTTTTCTAACATTTTACTCCCTCCTACTCATTATTGTTCTCCAAAACTTGTACGACGATTTTACTTCCTTCTACTTTGACAACTTGTATCATTGTATCTTCTGGAATAACAAATCCCGTACTCACCACATCAACGATTTCACCGTCTAGTTCAGCCTTTCCACTTGGACGTAATACCGTCAATGTTTTCCCTGTTTTATTGACTAAATCGTCATATACTTTTGAGGTTGAATAGCCTTTTGATTTTTTTAGAGAAGAAAGTAATACTAATCCTTTCTTATGAGAAAAATGATTTCCTCTTTTTACCAATAAAACTAACAAGACTATTGCCAACAATAGTGACATTAAGATTAAAACGACTAAATCCATGACAGCCTGGTTTGCCCAGTACATCCCTCCTAATACAAATACTGTCCCTAACACTCCTAAAGCACCAATTCCTGGAATTAATACTTCAAATCCTAAAAATAAGAATCCAAATACAAATAGGATAATAACGAAGAAATTCCAGTATGGATGAAGGAAACTGTAGGTTGCAAAACTTATTACTGTTATCACACTACCGAGTAAGTTCCATTTGGAGAACAAAGAAATGAAAACCCCAATAACAGCTACAAACAGTAATAATAAGTCTACATACAAAAGACCACCCCCATTCGTTGCCATCATTATAGCACTTTCCTTTTTAAATACAACTGAATAATTATTATGAAATTATTAAATTCAAAGTACTAAATCTTCTACTATTTTTACGATGAATAATCTTCCATTTGAGCAAATTCTTTCGCTTGTTGCAATTGTTTTTCAAACAATTCCATATCGATAAATCTCGCTTGACGAGCAAATTCTTTTTCTCCTACAAACACAATCGCAACCGGAACGGTTAGCACTTGATACTGACTTGCCACTTCAGGATGCTGCGTTACATTAATGAATTCTAACGCTACTCCTTCTTGTTCTGTTACTTCCTCTACTCGTGGCTGTAATGCATGACAAACACCACAAGTTTCACTTCCTAAATAGATTACTTTAATAGTTTTCATAAACTCACCTCCCTTATAGTGTAACATTTTTAGAAAAAATTTCTTGTAAAATGCATTTCTGAATAGAAAATACTTAACAAACCTAGCTTCCATCTGTATAATGAAGAATGTCTTATAGATATTTTTAGAAAGTGAGTGAGAAAATGGGACGTAAATGGGCTAACATCGTAGAAAAGAAAACTAAACTCGATGCTAACAACAGTAAAATTTATGCAAAATTCGGAATTGAGATCTATGTAGCAGCAAAACAAGGTGAACCAGATCCACATTCTAACCAAAAATTAAAATTCGTAATTGACCGTGCTAAAACTTATAATGTACCTCGTCATATTATCGAACGTGCAATTGAAAAAGCTAAAGGTGGCGGCGATGGTGATTACCAAGAATTACGTTATGAAGGATTCGGTCCTAACGGTTCTATGATTATCGTAGACGCACTAACAAATAACGTAAACCGTACTGCTGCAGACGTTCGTGCTGCTTATAGCAAAAACGGCGGAAACATGGGTGCACCAGGTTCTGTAACTTATTTATTCGATCATACAGCAATCTTCGGTATCGCAAACAAAGATGCAGACGAATTATTAGAACAATTAATGGAAGCAGAAGTAGACGTTCGTGACGTTGTACAAGAAGACGACCAAGCAATCGTTTATGCTGAACCAAACGACTTTAACACTGTTCGTACAGCATTAGAAGGATTAGGCATTTCTGAATTCACAGTATCTGAAATCGAAATGATTCCTCAATCAGAAGTAACATTAACAGGCGATGACTTACGTTTATTTGAACGTATGATTAACGCTTTAGAAGATAATGAAGACGTTCAAAAAGTTTACCATAATGTAAACTTAGAAGACTAATCATTGTTGTTTTTTCAGAATAGAACAAGAGTCTGTCCTAGGAGAATTTCTCCTGAGACAGACTTTTTTGATTGTTAGAGATAATTTAAAAATTATCTTTATCGTTTTTTCTTCTAACGAAAACTCCACCAATTAAACTTAGGAATCCTAACCATGTTGGAAGCAACTCTACTTGTCCTGTTTTTGGTAGTCCATTTGAATGGATTTCTTCCGTATTAGTTTGTGTTGTTTCTTGTTGAGATACTAATGTTTCTTCAGAGGTTTGCCCTCTACGTTCAGAAACCTCTGCTGAAGAAGTAGGTGAAGTTACATTTCCTTCTGGTAATTTCGGCTGTACTTCTGGTTCACCTTTTTCACTTACAACTCCCTCTGGTAATTCCGGTTGTACTTCCGGTTCACCCTTCTCGCTTACAATTCCTTCTGGTAACTCCGGCTGTACTTCTGGTTCACCTTTCTCACTCATAATTCCTTCTGATAATGCTGGTTGTACTTCCGGTTCACCCTTTTCACTTACAACTCCTTCTGGTAGCTCCGGTTGTACTTCTGGTTCACCCTTTTCACTTACAATTCCTTCTGGTAATTCTGGTCGTACTTCTGGTTCACCTTTTTCACTTACAACTCCTTCTGGTAACTCCGGCTGTACTTCTGGTTCACCTTTTTCACTAAAGTATTCTACAAAGTCATAAATAACTGTTTTCTCATTTTCATCAACTATACCTGTTTCAGGCGCTGAAGTAGCACGATGTCCTTTATAGAAATAAGTCTTCCCATCTTTTTGAAGCAGTGTTCCCACTTTTGGAGCAACAGACGTATATTCCTCGCCTATAGAAGCATCTTGTTTTAAGACTTTCCCTTCTGCTATTTCAGTAGTTGTTCCTTCTAACATGTATTTCTCAAATATATTTCCACCAGATGCTAGTGAATAAACATAGGTAATTTCAGTCGTTCCCGATCCTACGTTTCCTTTTTCAGCAAGGGAACCCTCTTTCAATCCTACTAGTTTATATTTTTTACCGTCTTTTGTGATTTTTGGTAGTTTTGACGTTGTAGCATCATATGAAACATCTTTATTAGTTGATGTTGGTGTTCCTACTACTACTTTTTGATTGTCTTTATCTAAGTAATATTTAGTTTCTGTAGATGATATCACTGCATCTTTTACAACATCTGCACTTTCTTTAATAGAAGTCCCATCGGCTAATTCATACTTAACAATGACACTACCTTTATTTTCAGTCACTGCTTTTTCTTCCTTAGCGTAGATATTTTTAACATTAGTTAGTTGATCACTAACATGGTAGGCACGGGTTGGTTGATATAAATTGTAATAATGGATTTCACTATAAATAGACTCAGATACTGACGCATGTTCATCATATTTAGTAGGTGCGGCAATTCTATAACGAACTCCATCTTTTTCATATTCTTTATATAATTGACCTAATCCATATTGGTATCTAGTATCTGCATCATTATATTTCGTACCAAAATAGCCCAAACTATAAGCTAAATATGTTTTTTCTGGTTGATTAGAATCATCATCTTCACTAGGATAATAATAATCTGTACGCTTATCTCCTAGTTTAAAATCTACATTTACTTCAAACACATTTTTTACAAAATTAGCATTTGTTGGAACTTGGTCGACATACTGAATTGCCGTATGAGCCTCTTTAAACTTCGTGACATTTGCTTTTTCACTCTCATAGTTAGCAGTCTCTTTAAATTTTTCAATATTTCCAACAAATTTTGGTTCTACTTTATCTCTAGAATTTTTCCATCCTACTGTAATTTCTTTTTCACCAAACATTTCTTTTAACTTAGTAATATATTTTGTCACATCATGATACTCAACAAATTTTCCGTTTTCTCTTATATAACCATTAAACTTCTGATGTACAGAATAAGTAGGACGATTCTTATTATCTACTGCATTTTTATTTATTAATGTAACCTTATAGATTTCTTCCCATGTCTTTTCTTTTTCAGGATGAATAACATCTTCGTTTTTTAAATCTCTTAGTCTCTCATCTAAAAGAGCGGTTAACCCCTCTTCTAATTGCTTCTCATTAAAAAAAGAACCCGCTGTATACGCTTCTTGTTCCGTTGCTGTAGTAACAGATTCTTTTAATGCTACCTCATTTTTTTCAACAACTAAGATAGTATCTCCTTCCTTAATTCCACCATCAGTTGTTACATTTTCTTTTGTAAAATCTTTAGCATCGTTTTCACCTTGTTTAAATGTTTCAACAGCCCAAGAATCATTTGCTGTAGTTGGTTTTGTAGCAAGAACATACTTCCCGTATTTTCCTTCATCAATTTCAGAAACTAACCAAATTCGACTACCTTCTTTAATATTATTATAACGAATACTTCCATCTTCATTATGCAAATTTCCAGGATTTGCATGTACTGTAATATCATTGAAAGTGGTTTCTTTAGTAGTCCCCTCATGTTTATCTACTTCTGTATCAATCTTATGATATTTTTTCCCATCCTTTTCTAAAACTTTATCAGCTTCTTTGATTTTACTTAAAACATCATCATTTAAATTCGCTACATTTCCTTCATAACGTTTACCAAAAAGTCCACGAATTTTATAATCCATAGTAGTACTAGAAAGGTGTTTATTACCAATAGGAATTTCTACATCAGATTCTTCTTTTAGAACCTCACCTTCTTTTGTGACATAAGAAATTTTTGAATCCTTAAAGTTATCTTCACCTTGTTTTTTTATAGTTTCCTTTTCAACTCTATCTAAATTATATTCTGCTCTATCTTCGCTTTCACGATGATTCATTTCATACGCATCTTCTGTACTCGTTGCATGGTAATTTAAACCATCGAACACATGCATTTTGGGCATTGTATAGCTACCAGCACCATTACTCAATGTTTCCATTTCCACATTATCTTTTGCAGGTGTTACTGTAGTTTCATTAGCTGTATTTGCAGCTTCTTCAGCCAATACTGGACTAGCTCCAACAATCATCATCCCTAACAAGACAGAAGCTGCACCAATCCCTTTATATTTACGTAATGAATATTTTTGAATTTTTTCTGAACCTAATTTTTTCATAGAATCCTCTTTTCCAATTCTTCTTTGTTTTATTAAATCTATACTGTATTTCATTCATCATAGCATTCTACTTTTTAGTTATCAAACAGATATATAATTAATTCACAAATATATTTTTTACTTTTTAAAAGAATTTTTCCTAAAAAATTGCTTTTAAATTAGTATTATGCATAATAATCAGGATTTGTTTATTAATAAATATTTTTTTGAAACTTCTTCAATTGAATATTTATTCACAAAACAGATCGTATTATTCACTGTAATTTCATTTTCTGATTCATATAAATTTTTAACAATATTTGCTAATTCTTAAGGTGAATTAAACAGGCAAACATCTGAATTTTTTGCAGCATAATATTGGTGCGCAATTTCTACATTAGAAAGTAATGGAATTAACCCAAAGTTCATTGCTTCAACACAAGCATTCGCAAATAATTCCTTTTTAGAAGTGGAGATATACCCCTCATGCTTCCAATACGGTACTTCATCTACATAACCAACAATATGAATATTAGTAGGTAAATTCTCATACTTCTCTTTTAATTGATTCAAATCTCCCCCGTATAAAGATACTTCAACATTAATACCTTCTTTTTCCAATAGTCTAAATGCTTCAATAATCCATTCTACTCTTTTTATTTCTGTCATATTTCCTACATAACAATAAGAACGAGGCTTGCTTCTTTTTGTAATTAAGGAATCATTTCGAGGAGCATAGATTGGTGGCATAAACCATGTATGATAGCCTAAATTTTGTAAAATATCTGATAAAACTTCCGAAGCGACTAAATATTGTGTTTTTCTTCTTAAATTATGTGCTGGATCTTTCAATACATTATTATGAATATATT
>ERZ772974.1707-NODE-1707-length-14005-cov-12.101362_pt1 | contig 14005 bp, 10 predicted proteins | sample MGYA00580671_ERZ772974 | MGnify/ENA primary metagenome ERZ772974 (study PRJEB29015, sample SAMEA2738065) | human oral metagenome | biome: human oral; feature: human-associated habitat; material: saliva | place: China | collected 2218 ... | reverse complement strand
TGAAGTTCATGTCTTTGGAGAGGTGGTAGTTGCTGCCTTCGCCGGTCGGTACGTCATCGCGGATGATGTAGGGTTCGACCACTACGTGTTGTCCGACTTTGAGGTCGTCCACGCCTTCGCCGACGGCATAAACCACGCCGGAGAACTCGTGTCCCATCGTTACGGGTGCGGACTCGCCGGAAATCGGGTGCGGATGGCCGCAGGGCGGAATGAAAATCGGACCTTCCATAAATTCGTGCAGGTCGGTACCGCAGATGCCGCACCAGGCGACGTTGATGCCGACGGTGCCGGGGGCGACGGTCGGTTCGGGGATGTCTTCGATGCGGATGTCGCCTTTATCGTAAAAACGTGCTGCTTTCATTGTAACGCTCCTTGTTTTGAGGTTGGAAAGAAAGGTCGTCTGAAAGGTAGGACGGCTTTTCAGGGAAGGGTAGGTGTGCGCTTGAATGACGACAGTTTTTATTATCGGCAGGGTTTGTGTCGTTTGATTGCTGTTATTTTAATACTTTTTGCTTTGGCCGGCAGGCCGTATTTTGAATAAACAAAAAGAGGTCGTCTGAAAACCTTGTTTCTAGGTTTTCAGACGACCTTTCGTTTAGCCTGACTGGAAATGCGGATTACAGGCTGTAATACATTTCAAATTCCAACGGATGCGGTGCCATGCGGATGCGGCGTACGTCTTCTTCTTTGAAGGCGATGTAGCTGTCGATCCAGTCTTTGCTGAACACGCCGCCGCGCAGCAGGAATTCGTGGTCGGCTTTGAGGGCGGCGAGGGCTTCTTCCAAAGAGGCGCAGACGGTTGGGACGAGTGCGTCTTCTTCCGGCGGCAGGTCGTAAAGGTTTTTATCGGCAGGGTCGCCCGGATGAATTTTGTTCTGAATGCCGTCCAGACCCGCCATCAGCAGGGCGGCGAACGCCAAGTATGGGTTGGCGGTCGGGTCGGGGAAACGCGCTTCGATGCGGCGTGCCTTGCTGCTGTTCACAGACGGGATGCGGATGGACGCGGAACGGTTTTTGGCAGAGTAGGCGAGTTTGGTCGGTGCTTCGAAGTGCGGCACGAGGCGTTTGTAAGAGTTGGTGGACGGATTGGTAATCGCGTTCAGGGCTTTGGCGTGTTTGATGATGCCGCCGATGTAGTAGAGCGCGGTGTCGCTCAAGCCGGCATAGCCGTCGCCTGCGAACAGGTTTTGACCGTCTTTCCAGATGGATTGGTGGACGTGCATGCCGCTGCCGTTGTCGCCCATGATGGGTTTAGGCATGAAGGTGGCGGTTTTGCCGAAGTTGTGGGCGACGTTTTGGATGACGTATTTCATGTCTTGGGTTTGGTCGGCACGTTTGACCAAGGTGGCGAAACGTGTGCCGATTTCCATTTGGCTGCCGGTGCCGACTTCGGCGTGGTGGACTTCGACTTCGATGCCGAGTTCTTCCAAGATGTTCACCATGGCGGAGCGCAGGTCTTGTCCGGCGTCAATCGGGGCGACGGGGGCGTAGCCGCCTTTGACGGCAGGGCGGTGGCCGGTGTTTTGACCGTCCATGTGCAAGCCGCTTGCCCATGCGCCGCTTTCGGATGTGATTTCGTAACGGGTTTTGTGCATATCGGTTTCAAACTCTACGCCGTCGAAGACGAAGAATTCGGGTTCCGGTCCGAAGTATGCCGTGTCGCCGATGCCGGAGGATTTGAGGTAGGCTTCGGCGCGGCGGGCGATGGAACGCGGGTCGCGGTCGTAGCCTTGACCGTCGGCGGGGTCGATGACGTCGCAGGTGAGGACGACGGTGGTGTCGTCGTAGAAGGGGTCGATGAAGGCAGTCGCGGGGTCGGGGCGCAACTGCATGTCGGATGCCTGAATGCCTTTCCACCCGCCGATGGACGAGCCGTCAAACGCCTGACCGTTTTCAAACCACTCTTCGGGGTCGTCGAGGACGATGCGGGCGGGGACGGTGAAGTGGTGCTGCTTGCCTTTGGTATCGGTGAAGCGCAAATCTACGAAGCGGGCTTCGCTTTCTTCAATCAGTTTTACTGCGTCTTTGATAGACATCTTCAGCTCCTGAGGGATTGGGTTTAATTTGTTATTCTATCACGGTAAGGCCGTCTGAAATACATCAGGGCGCCCGTTTTTACGCACTGAAATATAGTTTCAGACGGCAAGATTGTCAACAATATGCTTCGGTTTGTCTGTTCAAAAGCGGAATGCCCGCCCTTTTGTCCGAATGCCGACAAAACAGATGCCGTCTGAAAGCAGTTCAGACGGCATCTGTTGTTTGATTTGAAAACGGTCAGCGGGGATAACGGTTGCAGACAAATTTGTACATACTCTCTCCAGCCGTACCGGGAATAACATAATTCCATTTAGCATAGGATGGTGTATCAGAGCCGATAAATTTTCCCAATTTGGAATACACCGTTGCCGTCAAAACCCTACGACGTTTACCACTGCAATCCATTTCTTCCAACGATTTAACTGTATTAAAAAATTTTCCATCGCCAATCTTTTGCGGCTTGGCCAACCTTGTTTCAAACCATGCTCTATTGTCCGTACGGCTGTCTGCATCACCAAACGTGGTATTATTGTCATTGTCAATATCTACCAACACCCAATCCGCCGCCACCGCCGGCGTTGCCAACCCTAATGCAAATACTGCCAAGCACAACATCTTTTTCATGTCCGCCCCTTTCGTCCTTGTCAACAAAATAAAGTTAAATTGTAACAAAAAACGACTTTCTTTCAAGAAACAAACATTCCGCCATGCTACCTGACAACCGTTTCAGACGGCATCGTTTCCATCTGTACGCCGCCGTTATAAAATAGCCGTCCCGTCTTTTGGAACACGACCATGACCGCCCTCCCCCGCTACGCCGTTTTCGGCAATCCCGTCGCCCACAGCAAGTCGCCGCAGATTCATCAACAATTTGCCCTTCAGGAAGGCGTTGACATTGAATACGAACGCATTTGCGCTGACATCGGCGGTTTCGCGCAGGCGGTCGAAGCGTTTTTTGCCGACGGCGGGCGTGGGGCGAATGTTACCGTACCGTTCAAGCAGGAAGCGTTTGCCTTGTCGGACGAACATTCGGAACGCGCTTTGGCGGCGGGTGCGGTCAATACGCTGATTTTGCTGGAAAACGGTAAAATACGCGGCGACAATACCGACGGACTCGGGCTGACGGACGATATTTCAAAGAGGCTGGGCGTGGAAATGTCGGGCAAAACCGTCTTGCTGCTCGGCGCAGGCGGTGCGGTGCGCGGCGTCATTCCCGTATTGAAAGAATACCGCCCTGCGCGCATCGTTATCGCCAACCGGACCCACGCCAAAGCGGCGGAAATGGCGGCGCATTTCGGTATTGAAGCCATACCTTTGGATGAACTGGAAGGCGGCTTCGATATCATCATCAACGGCACATCCGGCGGCTTAAGCGGACAGCTTCCCGCCGTATCGCCCAAAGTCTTTGAACATTGCACTTTGGCTTACGATATGGTTTACGGCGAAGCGGCAGAGCCGTTTTTAGCGTTTGCCCGCCAATCAGGCTCAAAACAAACCGCCGACGGATTGGGTATGCTGGTCGGACAGGCGGCAGCTTCCTACCGTCTCTGGCGCGGTTTCGCGCCCGATGTCCTGCCCGTCGTCCAATATATGAGAGAGTTATAAAATGTTCCGCATCATCAAATGGCTGATTGCCCTGCCTTTGGGCGCATTTATCTTTTTCAACGCTTATGTGTACGGCAACATCATCACTTACCGCGCCGTCGCGCCGAACAAAACCGCCTTCATGGCGATGCGGATGCGGCAGTTTCAAAGCGAAGGCAAAGATGTCGCACTCGATTACCGCTGGGTGCCTTACGACCGCATTTCAGTCAACCTGAAAAAAGCCCTGATTGCCTCCGAAGACGCCAAATTCGCCGAACACGGCGGCTTCGACTGGGGCGGCATCCAATACGCCATCAAGCGCAACAAACAAAGCGGCGAAGTCAAAGCAGGCGGCTCAACCATCAGCCAACAGCTTGCTAAAAACCTGTTTTTGAACGAAAGCCGCAGCTATGTCCGCAAAGGCGAAGAAGCCGCAATTACCGCGATGATGGAAGCCGTTACTGACAAAGACCGCATTTTCGAGCTGTATCTGAACGCCATCGAATGGCACTACGGCGTATTCGGCGCAGAAGCCGCGTCCCAGTATTTCTATAAAAGACCCGCCGCCAACCTGACCAAACAGCAAGCCGCCAAACTCGCCGCCCGCGTCCCCGCTCCGCTGTTTTACGCCGACAACCCGAAAAGTAAACGCCTGCGTAACAAAACTAACATCATCCTGCGCCGTATGGGTTCGGCAGAATTGCCCGAAAGCGATATGGATTGAGGTCGTCTGAAAATCAGGTGATGGGGTTTCAGACGACCTTTGCGCAACTGTAACCTTGTTTGCCGTATCACATTTATATCCTACCCGCCCGGTTTTGATACGTTCTTCCGTCATTCCCGCGCAGGTGGGAATCCATTTTTGAAATTCAGAAATCTTTTTCAAATCAAGGTTTCTCAAGTTTTACGATGGATTCCCGCCTGCGCGGGAATGACGACAGTCGGTAAGTGCATATCGAAAATAAAGTAATTTAGCTTGTTCACACGAAGACAGAAACGACAACGGTTCAAAACTCCTGTCCCGATACAGCCTCCCTTACCAAAGGTCGTCTGAAAACGCCAAAATATGCTTTTCAGACGACCTCTCCCATCTCTCCCGAACCCGCCCCCGAAAAATGCTAAAATAACAAATTCATAAGCAAATCCACCTTTTCAGACGACCTCAATGCTCACCGATTTAGAAAAAAACGCCATCCGCGACCATTACCAAAATATCGGCAAAAACCTGCCCGGTTTCCGTCCGCGCGCTTCGCAGCGGGAAATGATTGCGGCGGTTGCCAACGCTTTTTCGCGGACATTGACGCGCGAAGAAGGCGGCGAGCCGCCCAAGCGCGAGGGCGAGAGCATTGCCGTGATCGAAGGGCCGACCGGCGTGGGCAAATCGCTTGCCTACCTGCTAGCGGGCGGCATTATGGCGCAGACGCGCGGCAAGCGGCTGATTGTGAGCAGCGCGACGGTTGCTTTGCAGGAGCAGCTGGTGGACCGCGATCTGCCGTTTCTGGTCGAAAAAAGCGGCTTGGAACTGACCTTCGCGCTTGCCAAAGGGCGCGGCCGCTATCTCTGTCCCTACAAACTCTACCAACTGACGCAAAGTAACGCCCAGCAAAACCTGCTCGGCTTCGAAGCCCCCGCCGTATTGTGGGATAGCAAACCCAAGCCCGAAGAATTGAAGCTGCTGCGCGACATCGCCGACGAATTTTCCGCCCGTCGTTTCAACGGCGACCGCGACACTTGGCCGGAAAAAATCGACGACACCATCTGGATGAAGGTGAACAACGACAACTACGGCTGCCTCAAAACCGCCTGCCCCAACCGCCCGGAATGCCCGTTTTACCTTGCCCGCGACACGCTGGAAACCGTCGATGTCGTCGTAACCAACCACGATTTGCTGATGGTCGATATCAGCATGGGCGGCGGCGTGATCTTGCCTGACCCGGAAAACAGCTTCTACTGCATCGACGAAGCGCACCACCTGCCCAAAAAAGCACTCAGCCAGTTTGCCGCCGAGCATTCGTGGAACCAAGCCGTGTGGGCGTTGGAAAAACTGCCGCAGGTTACCGGCAAAATCGCCGCACTTACCGACAAAGGCGAGTTGGCGAACCTTGCTGACGAAGCCGCCGCCTCGCTGCTCGAAAGCCTACACGAATGGCAGTTCCACCTCGCCGAAGAGCCGTCTTTGAGCTTGGGGTCGTCTGAAAACGACAGACGGACCAACAGCGAACCGACTTGGCTGTGGGAAGACGGCAAAATTCCCGAAGGTCTCGAAACCACCGTTTCCAACACCGCCATCGCGGCCCGCAGCCTATACAAACACATCAACAGCCTCAACGACGCATTGTCCGCCGCTCGCCGCGACAAAGACCAAAACAGCGCGCAAATCGACCGCTTGAGTACCGAATTCGGCGTATTCCGCGCCCGCATCGAACAAATCACCGCCACATGGGACTTGCTCTCCACCGTCCCCCTCGAGGGCGAAGAACCGCTGGCAAAATGGATAACCCGCCGCGCCGACGATAAAAACGACTACATTTTCAATGCCAGCCCCATCAGTAGCGCGTCCCACCTCGCCAACAGCCTGTGGCGGCGCGCGGCAGGCGCATTGCTGACCTCCGCCACCCTGCAATCCTTGGGCAGCTTCAACCTGATCCTGCGCCAAACTGGACTGCAATGGCTGCCCGAAACCACCACCCTCGCCCTAGAAAGCCCGTTTGATTTCGACGCGCAAGGCGAACTCTACATCCCGCCCGTACACGCCAGTCCCAAAGACCCCGCCGCGCATACCACCGCCATCGTCGAATGGCTGCCCAAGCTCATTTCGCCTACCGAAGCCATCGGCACGCTCGTCCTGTTTTCCTCGCGCAAACAAATGCAGGATGTCGCCCTGCGCCTGCCCGACGACTACCTGCCGCTCCTGCTCGTACAAGGCGAATTGCCCAAAGCCGTCCTCCTGCAAAAACACCACCAAGCCATAGAAGAAGGCAAAGCCAGCATCATCTTCGGACTTGACAGCTTTGCCGAAGGACTCGACCTGCCCGGCACCGCCTGCGTGCAAGTCATCATCGCCAAACTCCCCTTCGCCATGCCCGACAACCCCATCGAAAAAACCCAAAACCGCTGGATAGAACAGCGCGGCGGCAACCCCTTTATCGAAATCACCGTCCCCGAAGCCGGCATCAAACTCATCCAAGCCGTCGGCCGCCTCATCCGCACCGAACAAGACTACGGCCGCGTGACCATCCTCGACAACCGCGTCAAAACGCAGCGGTACGGGCAACAATTATTAGCCAGCCTGCCGCCGTTTAAAAGGATAGGTTGAAATCCATAAAGAGGTCGTCTGAAACCTGATTTCCAGTTTCAGACGACCTCTTTTCAAACCCGTATCCGTCAATAAAGTTCTAACGGCACATCCAGCAATGCCTGCGCGTTTTCAATCTGCGCGGCGCAGGCGTACACCTGCGGTAGGACGTGGGCGCAATAGACGCGGGCGTTGTGTTGCTGTGTGGCGTAGAAATTGCTGCCGAAGCCGTCGGCGTTGTCCGTTCGGGCGGCTTCGGCGGCAAGGTAGGCGCGGGCGAGTCCGATGGCGCCGAGCGTCAGCCCCATTTGTTGTAGGTAGGCGTTGGACGCGGCGGCGGCGAGGGCGGGATGGTCGGCGTATCCGACCATGCGGGCGATGCTTTGTTCCGCCGTTTCAATGGCTTGCGCCAGTTGCTGCGCGGCGGCAGGTTCGGCGGCGGCGAGTTTGTCTGCCAGCTCTTTGCCTTCGGCGAGCAGCTTCAAGGGCAGCGCGCCGTTTTTGCCGGTGGTTTTGCGCCCTGCCAAATCGGCGGCCTGTATGCCGTTGGTGCCTTCGTAAATCGGCGTAATCCGTACGTCGCGCAGGTATTGCGCCACGCCGCTTTCTTCGACGTAACCCGCGCCGCCGTAAATCTGGACGGCGAGGTTGGTCAGGACGACGCCGTTGTCGGTCGGCCAGGCTTTGACGATTGGAATCAGGAAATCCAGTTCGCGCTCCGCTTCTTTGCGCAATACGTTGTCGGGGCAGGCGGCGGCAAAATCGGTCAGGGCGGCGGCGCGCAGATACAGGGCGCGTTGGGCGGCAAGCGTTGCCTTTTGTATCAACAACATACGGCGCACGTCGGGATGGCGGATAATCGCCACGTCGTCTGAACCGTCCGCTTCGTCGCGTCCCTGCACGCGTTCTTTCGCATAGGCGAGCGCGTTTTGGTAGGCACGTTCGGCGACGGCGTGGCCTTCGATGCCGACGTTCAGCCGCGCGGTTTTCATCATAGTAAACATATACGCCAAACCCTTGCCCGCCCTGCCGACCAGATAGCCTTCGGCATTGTCGAACTCCATCGTACAGGTCGGGCTGGCGTGTATGCCGAGCTTGTGTTCGATGCCGATGGCGCGCACGCCGTTGCGTCCGCCCAAGCTGCCGTCGGCATTCACCAAATATTTCGGCACGATAAACATCGACACGCCCTGCACGCCCGGCGCGGCATCGGGCAGGCGCGCGAGCACCAGATGGACGATGTTTTCCGTCATTTCCTGATCGCCCCAAGTGATGAAGATTTTCTGACCGCTGAGGGCATACGCGCCGTTTTCTTTCGGCACGGCGCGGGTGGCGATGTGGTTCAAATCCGAACCCGCCTGCGGTTCGCTCAAATTCATCGTTCCCGCCCATTCGCCGCTGCACATTTTCGGCAGGTAGGTCTGTTTCTGCTCCTCGCTGCCGTGTTTGAACAGCGCGTCCACCGCCCCCAGCGTCAGCATCGGCATCAGCGACAGGGCGAGGTTGGCGGCGCACCACATCTCTTCACACACCGCCGACACGACCGCCGGCAGCCCCTGTCCGCCAAACTCCGCCGGCGCGCGCAAACCCGCCCAGCCCGCTTCGCAGAAATCATAGTAGGCACGCGCCAAATCCGGATAGGTGGTAATCACGTCGTCTGAAAAACCCGCGCCGTGCAAATCGCCGGTGCGGTTGGTGTCCGCCCATTGCTCCGACGCAAACCGCGCCGCCTCGTCCAGCACCGCATCCACCGTTTCCGCGTCCAAACCTTCCGCATGGGGCAGTTGCAGGATTTCGTCCAACCTGCCGTGCACGCGGATGCCGAAACGCAATTCGTTTACAGGGGCCGTGTAGCTCATGGAATCTCTCCGAAGTGAATGATTTGAAATGGATTTAGGATAAATTGGTATAGTTATACTAATCCTAAACCACAGGTTTGCAAAGCGCAGGTTTTCAGACGACCTCGGGCAAAATGCAAACCTATCCTTTTATTTTTAAACAAATTATTTCAAATCAGGCAGCATGAGCGGAGCGCAGCAGTTTTGAGCGCGGTCAAAGTCGTCAAAGGTCGTCTGAAAAGGCGGTTTCTATGAAATGAGAAGGGGAGGGCAAGTTTTTCAGACGACCTTTTGTCCGTCTTTATCAACAAGAATCTGCTAAAATCGTCCGTTTCCCACTTCAACCTGACAGCAGCAATACATGAATATCTTTTACGAAGAGTCCGGCCAATTCAAAGTCGCCGCCATCGTCCAAAAAAACGACGCCACCTACCAAGTCGATACCCAACACGGCAAGCGCACTAAAGTGAAGGCGAACAACGTCTTTGCCGAGTTTGACGGCGATATGGCGGCATTTTTGGAAAACGCGCAGGCGCAGGCTGCGGACATCGACACCGATTTATTGTGGGAAGTATGCGGCGAAGAAGAATTTTCCGCCGAGGCGATTGCCGAAGAATATTACGGCCATGCGCCGACCAAAACCGAGCTGGCGGCGACCTTGATTGCGCTTTACGCCGCGCCGATGTATTTCTACAAAAAAGCCAAAGGCGTGTTCAAAGCCGCGCCTGAAGAAACTTTGAAACAGGCACTTGCCGCCATCGAACGCAAAAAACAGCAAGACGCGCAAATCGACGCTTGGGCAGAAGCCTTGAAACGCGGCGAGATGCCGTCTGAAATCGCGTCAGATTTGAAAACCATCCTGCACGCGCCCGACAAACAGTCGCTAACCTACAAAGCCTTTACCAAAGCCGCCGACGCGCTGAAAACCTCCGCCTACGAATTGGCAAAAAAAACAGGCGGCATTACGTCCATCCCCCAATATCTGCAAGACGGGTTTGAAATCAAATACTTTCCTAAAGGCACAGGCTTCCCCGACCTCCCCTTACCTGAAATGCCCGACCTGCCCAAGGCCGATGTTACCGCCTTTTCCATCGACGACGAATCAACCACCGAAGTGGACGACGCTTTAAGCCTGACCGATTTGGGCAACGGCACGAAGCGCGTCGGCATCCATATCGCCGCGCCGTCGCTTGCCATTAAACCAGGCGACAAAATGGAAAAAAACATCATGGAACGCTTGAGTACGGTCTATTTTCCCGGCGGCAAAATCACCATGCTGCCTGAAAACTGGATTGCCGCGTTCAGCCTTGATGCAGGCGCGTACCGTCCTGCCGTCAGCATTTATTTCGATGTGGACGGCGAGTTCAATATCGGCGAGCCGACCTGCAAAATCGAAGCCGTCAATATCGCCGAAAACCTGCGCATCCAAACCATTGAGCCGCATTTCAACGCCGAAACCGGCTTGGACGAAGCCGGCGAAATGATGTTCGCCCACCATCAAGACCTGATTTGGTTCTACCAATTCGCCGTCGCCCTGCAAAAAGCACGCGGCAAATACGAACCCGACCGCGCGCCGCAATACGATTACAGCATCGAATTAGATGAGGCAGGCAAAGTCTCCGTCGTCCGCCGCGAACGCGGTTCGCCCATCGACATTCTGGTCAGCGAAATGATGATACTCGCCAACAGCACTTGGGCGCAGATGCTCCATGACAACGACCTGCCCGGCCTCTTCCGCGTCCAACCGGCAGGCAAAGTGCGCATGAGCACCAAATCCGAGCCGCACATCGGCATGGGCGTACAGCATTACGGCTGGTTCACCTCGCCGCTGCGCCGCGCCGCCGACTACATCAACCAAAAACAACTTCTCAGCTTGATAGACGACACCGCCGAGCCGCTCTTCCAGCAAAGCGATGCCGAACTCTTCGCCGCCCTGCGCGACTTCGACACCGCCTACACCGCCTACGCCGACTTCCAACGGCAGATGGAAGCCTACTGGAGCCTCGTGTACCTGCAACAGCAAGGCACAAGCGAACTGACCGCGACCATCCTCAAAGAAGACCTCGTCCGCATCGAAGGCCTGCCGCTGGTAACCCGCGCCACCGGCATCCCGTTCGACGCGCTGCCCAAAACGCAAGTCCTGCTCAAAATCACCGAGCTTGATCCCGAAAAGCAGTTTATCGCGCTGAATTATGTGAAAGCCGTCGCTCCTGCGGTTGCGTAAGTTTGCCGTCATGAAAAAACGTCGTCTGAAAACCTGTTCTCAAGTTTTCAGACGACGTTTTTTTATTTCACAAAGACAAGTCCGACTGCCTACTCTATCTCAACAACTCATCTGTTATCCGTTGTAAAAACTCGATGCGTTCGGGCTTGGCTTCGCCTGCTTCGGCGGCGGCTTTGACGGCGCAGCCGGGTTCGGCGCGGTGGGTGCAGTTGTGGAAGCGGCATTGTCCGACGAGGTGGTTCAGGTCGGGGAAGTATTGCAGCAGGTCGGCGGCTTGGAGGTGGTGCAGCCCGAATTCTTGCAAACCGGGGGAGTCGATCAATTGGGTTTCTTCGTTTAAATCGTAAAGCTGGGCGTGGGTGGTGGTGTGTTTGCCGGAGTCGAGCGCGGTGGAGATGTCGCCGGTGCGGGCGGTTTGGTTGCCTAAGAGGGCGTTGGTCAGGGTGGATTTGCCCATGCCGCTTTGTCCGAGCAGGATGTTGGTATGCCCTTGCAGGTCGGGGCGCAGGATGTCGGCGTTTTCCAGCGCGCGGGTTTCGATGACGGGATAACCGAGCGTTTCGTAGAATTTGAGTTTTTCGCGCCAGAGGGCGGTTTCGGGCAGGTCGGCTTTGTTCAGAATGATGACGGCTTGGATGCCGGCGGCTTCGGCGGCTAGGAGCGCGCGTTGCAACAGGGCTTCGCTGGGCGAGGGAACGGCGGCGGTCACGATAAGGAGCTGGGTAACATTCGCGGCGATCAGCTTGGTTTTCCATGCGTCTTGACGGTAAAGCAGGCTTTCGCGCGGGAGATAGTCTTCGATGACGGCTTGTTCGGCGTTGATGTTTTGGATATGCACGCGGTCGCCGCAGGCGAAATCCACCCGCTTTTTGCGCGTGCTGGCTTCGTAGGTTTTGCCGTCGGACGTGCGCACGATGTAGCGGCGGCCGTAGCTGGTGATGATTTGGGCGGTATCGGTCATAAATGGTCGGGTTGGGTCGGGTGGAGTGGATAAAGGGAATGTTCGCGGCGGCGTGGCTGCCTTGCGGCGAAAAGGTATTGTACCGAAATAGGCAGGGGTCGTCTGAGTCGTCTGAAACGATTCTATATCGGGTTAACTGGAAACCGATACGGCGTTGCAGCCTTGTCTTGATTTCAACCCAACCCGCAAGATTCAAACGGTTTTCAGACGACCTCCCAGCCCATCACAAGCCGAGCGACCACGCGTTGACGCCTTCGGAAAAATCTTCCAGACGGTTTTCGTAGTGCGCGAAGATTTCTTCGATGATTTCGTCTTCGCCGTCGATCAGTCGGATTAAATCCATATCGGCTTCCGAAATCAGCCCGCGCCCGAGCAGCTCTTTGCGTATCCAGTCCAACAAGCCCGACCAAAAATCCTTGCCCACCAAGATAATCGGGCGGTCAGGCGTTTTGCCCGTCTGCACCAGCGTCAGGCTTTCAAACAGTTCGTCCAGCGTGCCGAAGCCGCCGGGCATGACGACATACGCGACCGCGTGTTTCACAAACATCACTTTGCGCGGGAAGAAATGTTGGAACTTGATGGACAAATCCTGATACGGATTGGCTTTTTGTTCGTGCGGCAACACGATATTCAGCCCCACCGCAGGGCTTGCGCCCGCAAACGCGCCTTTGTTCGCCGCTTCCATAATCCCCGGCCCGCCGCCCGAAATGACAGAAAAACCGGCATCCGAGAGCTTGCGTGCCAGTCGCAGCGTAAATTCATAGTCAGGATGGTTTTCCGGCGTGCGCGCGCTGCCGTAAATGCTGACCGCAGGCTGAATTGCCCGCAGCTCCTCGCCCGCTTCGACAAATTCCGAAATAATCTTCAAAACATGATACGACTCCCGCGCCTGAATCTCGCGGCGCGCCTCATCGGGCAGCATGGGCTTGGGCAGTTTTTTGAGCAGGCTCACGGTTTTTCCTTCATCTTGTTAAACCCCCACATTGTAACCGACAGAACCCGAGGTCGTCTGAAAACGCAAACATGAACGGCAGCAAGTGTTCCTTATTTGAACCGAATCATGCGTTTCAGCCCGTTTACCCGCCCGAAAGGGACAAGATTGCCGTCGCAGCCGCGCCGCTTGCGTTACAATCCCCCATTTCCGCCCACATCCTGCCATGCTCGAAATCCTCTACCGCGACAGCCGCACCATCGCCGTCAACAAACCCGCCAGAATGCTCGTCCACCGGAGCTGGCTCGACCGCCACGAAACACAGTTCGTCATGCAGACCCTGCGCGACCAAATCGGACAACACGTCTATCCCGCCCACCGCCTCGACCGCCCCACATCCGGCGTCCTCCTGTTTGCCCTCGATCCCGAAGCCGCCCGCCTGCTGACGCAGCAGTTCGAACAAAAAACCACACGCAAAACCTACTGGGCAATCGTACGCGGATATTTGCCCGACGACGGACTCATCGATTACCCCCTCAAATATCAGCCCGACAAAATCGCCGAATCCCAAACCGAAGCTACCCTCCAAGACGCCCAAACCCAATACCGCTGCCTGGCGCGCACCGAATTGCCCTTCCAATCCGCCGCCCGCTACCCGACCTCGCGCTACTCGTGGGCAGAACTCATCCCGTACACAGGCCGCAAACACCAACTGCGCCGCCACATGAAACACATCTTCCACCCCATCGTCGGCGACACCAACTACGGCGACCTGCGCCAAAACCACGCCACCGCCGCCCACCTCGGCACCACCCGCCTCATGCTCCACGCCCGCAGCCTGTCGTTCCAAAGCATCGAAAACGGCGAAACCCTGACCGTCTGCGCCGATACCGACGAGAGCTGGCGGATTTGGCTGGATAAGTTTGAAGCCTAAGCGAAAGGTCGCGCCAACAGGCAGGCTGGTGGCGCGGGTTCCGTATCAAAAACTAAGCCCGTAGCGTGGGTTTTACCCACGGAATGAATAGAAATGATTGGGTTCGGATGTCTGGGTTGAAAGTCGTGGGCAATGCCCACGCTACTCTTATAGTGGATTAAATTTAAATCAGGACAAGGCGACGAAGCCGCAGACAGTACA
>ERZ772974.1703-NODE-1703-length-14033-cov-3.761125_pt1 | contig 14033 bp, 10 predicted proteins | sample MGYA00580671_ERZ772974 | MGnify/ENA primary metagenome ERZ772974 (study PRJEB29015, sample SAMEA2738065) | human oral metagenome | biome: human oral; feature: human-associated habitat; material: saliva | place: China | collected 2218 ... | reverse complement strand
AAGGATTTCACCCGACTTTTCCTGTCTGCAAAATCAAAAATGCCACGAAAATTTTGGCAGAAAGCGAAGAGGAGAGCTTTTCTCAATTTTTCAGAGAAAAGCCTCTTGTCAATTTTTCAGGAAGTTTTAGAAGTCGTCGGACTGGTCGGACTGGTCGGACTGGTCGGACAAGTCCGAGATGCTATTGAGAAATCTGCTTATCGGACCAGTCCGACCAGTCCGAAGAATCCGATCCTTTATCGGACGAGTCCGAGAGTGGCAGCCGAGCACTCCCCCTTATGGGGGAGATGGAGGGGGCTTTTCCCTTTTCTCTTTTTCCTCCCCATTCTCCTTGCATCTGAAAAAAATCCTTATATTTGCAGCAAACACCAAACATAAAAAACATCACACTATGGAAATGGTATCCGTGTTTATGACTTTCGGCATCATCGTTGCCCTAAGCATCTTTTTCTATTTCGTGCCTTTCTTCCTCTGGTTGAGCGCGAAAGTTTCTGGCGTACATATCTCGTTGATCCAGCTCTTTTTGATGCGTATTCGTAACGTCCCGCCAGGTATTATTGTGCCCAGTATGATTGAGGCGCACAAGGCAGGATTGCAGAATATTACGCGTGATAAACTCGAGGCGCACTATATGACTGGTGGCCATGTGCAGCGCGTGGTCCATGCCCTTGTATCGGCCAATAAAGCCAATATAGACCTCACCTTTGAGAAGGCTACCGCCATCGACTTGGCAGGTCGCGATGTTTTCGAGGCCGTGCAAACCAGTGTAAATCCTAAGGTGATTGATACGCCGCCCGTTGCTGCCGTTGCAAAGAATGGTATCCAGCTCATTGCCAAGGCTCGTGTCACGGTGCGCGCCAATATCCAGCAACTCGTGGGTGGTGCTGGCGAAGAAACCATCTTGGCCCGCGTGGGCGAAGGTATCGTGTCGAGCATCGGTTCGGCAGAGAGCCATGAAACGGTGTTGGAGAACCCCGATAGCATCTCGAAGCTTGTGCTCCGCAAAGGCCTCGATGCTGGTACGGCCTTTGAGATTCTCTCCATTGATATTGCTGACATCGACGTGGGTAAGAACATTGGTGCTACTTTGCAAATGGATCAGGCCAATGCCGATAAGAACATCGCTCAGGCTAAGGCAGAAGAGCGTCGCGCTATGGCTGTGGCCACAGAGCAGGAAATGAAAGCCAAGGCGCAGGAAGCCCGCGCAGAAGTGATTCGGGCAGAAGCACAGGTGCCACTGGCTCTGGCCAAAGCCCTCAACGATGGCAATATGGGCGCGATGGACTACTACCGCCTCAAAAACCTTTTGGGCGATACAGAGATGCGCGAAGAGATTGCTGGCCTGGCAAAGAACGGCCTCTCCTCCTTTGGACAAGGCAATACTCCTCCCCCAGCGCCTAAGCGCCGCGATTAAGAAAGCGGAAAACTAAGATAACGTGCCAATGCGTTGCCCTGTCATGCAGGGTGGCCATTGGCACTTTTTGTTTCCCACAGTCTGCGAATGCCACAAGAGTATAAGAAATACTAATATATTGTTAAAAGTGGAGAAATGCTTACATATTGTTGTTGGAACTCTTTACATTTGTGGCCGAATGTAATAATAACAGAAGAAAAAATAAGTATGAAGAAGATTGTATTTACATTGGCAGCAGTAGCTGCCTTTAGCTTCGCTTCTTGCGGCGGAAACAAGACAGAGAAAGGCGGAGTCAACGATTCTGACAGTACAACCGTGGTGGCTGATACTACGAATGATCCGGTGGCCGCTGCGGCTCAGGGCGTTACGGAGCAGTTAAAGGCGAGTGTGAACGATCCCGAGAAGTTGCAGGCAGCTGTTACTGCTGTGCAGGCTACGCTACAGCAATATTTGGCTAATGGTGACAAGGAAGCCGCTGCAAAGTATGCGAAGGTAGTTCAGAACTATATCAATACCGACGCAGCGGTGAAAGAAGCTCTCACAAAGGCGGAAGTAAGCCTTTCGAAGGATGCTGCTGCAGCTAAAGCAGATGTCGCCACCAATCTCTTTGAAACGCTGAACGGAATTACCAATGTGGCTACAACTTCCGATGGTGCTATGGAGAAGGTAACAACGGCTGCTACCCAGCAAGCTCAAAAAGCTGCAAGCGCAGCGGCAGATAAGGCCGTGGATGCTACAAAAGAAGCTGCCAAGAATAAGGCAAAGGAAGAAGTGAAAAAAGGTGCTGAGAAGGCCGAAAAGGCAGTGAAAGAATCGGCAGAGAAAGCCAAAGCAAAGACTTCAGAAGAAGTGAACAAAGGTTTGAAGAAACTCGGCCTCTAAAGTTTTATACTTTGATATATTGAGGATGCAGCTCCTTCCAGAGCTTCTTCTCACAGAAAAACGCCCGGCCTCTACAGGTCGGGCGTTTGTAGTTATGATGCGGCTTATTATAGCCTTATTTTTTTGCGGTTTTGTCGGGAAGCAAAGGGGATACTTCAGTGGGTGGAAGAGCTGCAAATTCCTGCGCCTCCATGGCGGTGCGGCTTTCCTTCGCTGCAAAGATGCTATCCTTAAACTTGGTGTCCTTGTTGAGCGTTTCGAGTGCTTGGCGTGCGGCGTTCTGCTGACTCTCTTTCTTAGAGTAGCCACGCCCCTTTCCTGCCTTTTTGCCTTCTAGGATTATGACGGTGTTGAACACGGGAGAGTTGCTGTTCTCCCCTTCCGTATTCTCCAGTTTGAACTCGGCACGTAGCTTATTCTTCTGGCTCCATTCCAACAAGCGCGACTTGAAGTTTTCTTCCTTTTTCGAAAGTGCTTCAAGATTGATGTATTGTCCCAGAATGCGCTTGTCCACAAATTCGTAGCATTTCTTAAAGCCTCGGTCGAGATATACCGCCCCGATGAAGGCTTCAAAGGCATTTCCACCAATGTTATTGCGCTTCGTTGTGGGACGCGTATTGAGACTGATGAGTTTGCTAAGTCCCATCTTCTCCGCCAGCAGGTTGAGCGTGGAGCGCTGTACCACCTTGCTACGCACATTGGTCAGAAAACCTTCTCGCCTGCGCGGAAATTTCTTGAAAACAATGTCGCTGACGATGGTCTCAAGCACAGCATCGCCTAGGTATTCCAGTCGCTCGTTATTGACGGCGCGGCCGGAATGATTCTTATACATCTTGCTGCGATGAGCTAAAGCAATCTGATAGAGCTCTATATTGTGCGGATAGAACCCTAAGATGTCGTAAATTTGAAAATAAAGCTCCTTGTCCTTGCGGAAGAGGAGCTTCATCCTATCAAGTAAATTCGTGTTCATTCTATTAAGTTACGAGTTGCGAGGTACAAGCTGCGAAGCACAATACCCCTCGTATGAATGACGATGTAGGAGATATGCGACGTTAAAGACAAGGGACGGGACACGAAGTGCCAGCTACTGAACGCTGTCTTGTGCCTCGTCCCTTGTAGCTTTGTTTACTTGTACTTCTTCATAATGACGCACGCGTTGTGTCCACCAAATCCGAACGTGTTGCTCAGAGCTGCGCGTACTTCGCGTTGTTGCGCCTTGTTGAAAGTGAAGTTCAGCGAATAGTCGATCTCGGGATCTTCATCGCCATCTTCATGATTGATGGTTGGAGGAACAATGTCGTTGACCACTGAGAGCACGCAGAAGAGTGCTTCAATACCTCCGGCAGCACCCAGAAGGTGGCCCGTCATCGATTTCGTTGAGCTAATGTTGAGCTTGTAAGCTGCGTCGCCGAATACGTCCTTAATTGCTTTTGCTTCGGAGATATCGCCCACGGGAGTAGAAGTACCGTGTACGTTGATATAATCAATATCTTCGGGCTGCATTTCAGCATCTTTCAGTGCGCGCTGCATAACAAGTTTTGCGCCAAGACCCTCGGGGTGAGAGGCCGTAATATGGTGTGCATCGGCACTCATGCCAACACCGGCCACTTCGCAGTAGATGTGTGCGCCGCGAGCCAAGGCGTGGTCGAGCGTCTCCAGCACGAGGATACCTGCACCCTCTCCCATGACGAATCCGTCGCGGCTCTTAGAGAACGGACGGCTTGCGTGCTCGGGGTCATCGTTGCGAGTGGAGAGCGCGTGCATAGCGTTGAAGCCTCCAAGGCCGCAAGGCCAGACTCCAGCTTCTGCACCGCCAGTTACAATAGCGTTGGCTTTGCCCAAACGCAAGAGGTTGAACGCGTCAGCCAAGGCGTTGGTTGCGCTGGCGCAGGCGCTCGTTGTTGTATAGTTCGGGCCGCGGAAGCCGTAGTTGATAGAGATTTGTCCGGCAGCGATGTCGGCAATCATCTTAGGGATGAAGAACGGGTTGAACTTCGGGCCCTCAGCTTCATGCAGTGCGTAGTAGCCTGCCTCTTCTTCAAACGTGTGGATACCACCGATGCCGACGCCTAAGATAACGCCAATCTCGTTTTTGTCCACTGTGTCGAGGTCCAGACCAGAGTCTTTGATGGCTTCTTGCGCAGCTACGAGTGCGTACTGTTCGTAGAGATCCATCTTACGAGCCTGCTTGCGGTCGATAAAGTCCGCAACCTTGAAATTCTTTACTTCGCACGCAAAGTGAGTCTTGAACTTCTCTGCGTCAAAATGAGTAATAGGAGCTGCGCCACTAACGCCGTTCTTGATGTTCTCCCATGTTTCGGGAGCGGTGTTACCTACCGGCGTGAGGGCACCCATACCTGTCACTACAACTCTGTGTAATTCCATTTTATGAGAGCTAATCTGTTAATAAAGCGCAACGTTTAACGTCAGGAGAAACACGCACCCATTGAGGAGCGCATTTCTGAAAACGTTAAACGTCGGTATCGGAACTATGGATACAAATATTATTTTGTATGCTCTTCGATATAAGCGATTGCATCGCCAACAGTGCTGATTTTTTCAGACTGGTCGTCGGGGATAGTGATACCGAACTGCTTCTCAAATTCCATAATGAGCTCTACAGTATCGAGTGAATCTGCGCCCAGGTCGTTTGCGAAGCTTGCTCCTTCTTGTACTTCTGCCTCGTCAACGCTCAGTTTGTCAACGATAATTGCCTTTACTTTATCAGAGATTTCAGACATGATTGTAAATAATTAATTTGTTGTTAATATGATTTTTCTGTTTTTGTAGGTTGCAAAAATAGAGACATTTATGGATATACCCAAACTTTTCAGCTGAAAACTACTTTTTTGTTGCACATTTTTTCCTATTTCTGTGCAATTTTGATATTTCTGGCTAATAAAAAGAGGGTTATGTTGATGAGTAGGTGGGAGAAAAAGGAGGGAGGAAAAAGGCGATTTTGTCAGAATTATAGAGAAAAGAGATTGAATTATAAAGAAGTTTGTTTGAATTATAAGGATGATAGTAGAACAAGTAGGGAGGGATAGCAACATGATGGAAGCACGTTGCGAAATCCCTCCAACGGCGGTTGTGCTTATTGACTTTTCCCTGTGGCGCGAGCGGGCTGCAAACCAGCGGCTGCGGCTTCGAGGGAGAACGCGCCAGCTTTGTCGGTGGTTTGGACAATGACGGTACACATTCCGCTAAAGAGGTGCATCTGCGGTTCTTGGAACGCATCGAGACAAGTGGGGTCGCCGTTGGCAGTAGCTTTGAAGCGGGCGTTGCCAGAAACTTTGAAACGTACCAGTCGGTTATCGGCGGGACAGAGATTACCGTCCTTATCAACGACACGTACCGTATAATAAGCCACATCTTCAGCATTGGCACGGAGGGCTTCATTGTCGGTGCGCACAAGTTCAAGATGGTGGGACTTACCTGCTGTGCGCACCACCTTTTCTGCCACCTGCTCTCCCCTATCATTATAGGCCACCACACGAAGTTCGCCGGGTTCGTAGACAACATCGTTCCACATCAGGCGGTAGCGTTTCTCCACATCCTTATAGTCCTCAGGCTGAGTGCGGCGCGGTGCAGATTTTGGTGCATCAGCCTTGCGCAGACGTCCCTGACTTTTCCCATTCACGAAAAGTTCGGCCTCGGGATAATTCGTATAAACAAACACGGGCGTAGTCTGCCCCTCTCGTCCAGGCCATGTCCAGTGTGGCAGAACGTGCAGCGTGGACGCCTGCTTATTCCAAACACTCCGATAGAGATAATAACGATCCTTGGGCAGCGAAGCCAGATCGATGATGCCGAAGTAGGAACTATGCGATGGCCAAGCATTGGTGTCGTAGGGCGTAGGCTCACCCAGATAATCGAAGCCCGTCCAAACAAATTGGCCCAAAGTCCAAGGCTGGTCATCGGCGTTGGCAAAATCCCAGTCGGGTATGTTCGACCACCAACAAGCCTCTAAGTCGTAAGAACTCGATTGGTTGTCGGGATACATCTTTCCGTCCGCTTTGACAACAGGAAACTTATAAACACCGCGCGAACTGACCGTTGACGCCGTTTCCGAACCGAGCACATAGCCCTGCGGCAGACCCTCGTAGCCTTCTTGATAGCGATGGGCGCGATAGTTATACCCAGGGATGTCTATCATAGCCGCAAACCCATTTGTCAGTACACAGTCCCACTGATCCATGCCGCAGGTCACTTTGCGCGTGGGGTCTTCGCGGTGGCAAATATCTTGCAGGCGGCGCGCCACGGCATATCCGTTTGGCGAACACTGCGTGGGCACTTCGTTACCAATGCTCCAGAGCACAACGCTCGGGTTGTTGCGATAGTGACGCACCATGTTGACGATGTCTTTCTCAGCCCAATCCGCGAAGAAGCGGTGGTAGCCGTTTTCGCACTTTGCTACATCCCACTCGTCGAAAGGTTCAATCATCATCATGAAGCCCAGAGAGTCACATAGTTCAACGAGTTCGGGCGCGGGCATATTGTGGCTCGTGCGGATAGCATCGCAACCCATGTCCTTGAGTAGGCGAAGCTGATGGATGAGTGCACTTCGGTTGACGGCCGCACCAAGTGGTCCTAAGTCGTGATGGTTGCAAACTCCCTGAAACTTACGTTGCTGACCGTTGAGAAAGAACCCTTTGTCGGGCACAAACTCTAAGGAACGAATACCAAAGCGCGTCGTGTAAGTATCTTGCAGTTGTCCGTCGGCCGTATAGATGCGGCTCACGGCGCGGTATTGCTGCGGTGTTTCGGGCGACCAGAGGCGCGGGTGTTCTATCGTGAAATGCTGCACGAAAGGCTGGCCGTGCATCGTGGTTTGTGTGTTCTCGCGCGTGAGGACAATGTGATTCTTGTCGTCCAAGATAGTGGTCTCCACGCGCAAGGGCTTTCCCTCCCCTCCCTCCACATTGAGGCGAAGCTCTACGGAGGCGTAGTCGGCTGCCACGTGTGGCGTGAGCACCTGCGTGCCCCATACAGGCACATGGATGCGGTTTGTGTGGATGAGTCGGACGTTGCGATACAGGCCTGCACCAGGGTACCAGCGCGCCGACTGCGGGCGGTTCTCCAATCGAACGGCCAAAACGTTGGCTTGGCCGTTTGGGTTCAGATAGGGCGTAATGTCGACGAAGAAACTGTTGTAGCCGTAAGGCCAGAAAGCCGCTTTCTGTCCGTTCACAAATACTTGCGCCTCGCTCATTGCCCCATCGAAGAGCAGCGTGGTGCATCCTGTGGTGTCGGCCGCGAAAGTTGTTCGGTACCACCCTACTCCCGCATACGGCAATCCGCCTGTGCGCCCTGTCTTTTCCGAAGCTTCCGTCTCGCCATTCTGTGTAACAGCCACGCGCTGCAAGTCGTTGTTGCGGGAGAAAGGCCCCGAGATGGCCCAGTCGTGAGGGATGCTCACGGCTTGCCACGCCTTGCTGTTGTATCCTGTGGCTTCTGCGCCCAGTGCCTCCCCTCTGTGGAATTGCCAGTGGGTTTTGAGCAATGTTTCCGAGCGTTGTGCCGATGCCGCCGTGGTGCAGAGCAGTCCGGCGATGAGGAGAGAATGGAACGGATTCATATTGTGTCGATTTTGTTTCTGCTGACAAATGTAGAAAAAAAGTATGAATTCTACACAAGGAAAAGCCCCCTCCATCTCCCCCATAAGGGGGAGTGCTCGGCTGCCACTTGAGATTCTTGAGTGGCTTTATTGGATCTCTGACCAGTCCGACCTATCGGACTAATCCGATAAGCAATCCCTTCAATAGAATCTCGGACCAGTCCGACCAGTCCGACTTGTCCGAGAATATCAAAAACCTCCTGAAAAATTGACAAGGGCTTTTCTTCTAAAAGATGGTGAAATTTTTTGGTTTACGCTTTCTGCCAAAATCTTTGCGGCATTTTTGATTTTGCAGGAGGGTAAAATCGGGCGAAATCCTGCGGAAAGTGGAGTTTTTGAGAGATTTTTGTGTTTTTTCGGCTGCTTTTGATGAAAATCTTCCTTATCCTCTTCGTCATTTTCCTTATTGTGTCAGCTGGCTTCCTTATGCTGTCGGCCGACGCAATAAGGGAATCAGCCAGCAGCCTTATTGTAGCTGGACGCACGATAAGGGAACTAAAATAATGAGAGTACACTCTTCTCCCTATGTTTTGTTTTTTTGTTGTCACGTCGTAACGTTGCCACAATTGTGAGGTAACTAATTGAAAAAGTATGTGTTGTGTGCGTGACAACAGTGTGACAATAAAAAATGAGATGGGTTTTGTTGTCACGCACATAAGTGTTTGTTTACCAGTGTGCTTTCCTCGGTGTGACAACGTGACGACAAAAAACGAGTTTTTCTCTGGTAGGAGAGAGGAGGGGGTACTCTCACGGCTTGTAGTGTAACACTTCTTCCAGCATATTCTTTAGTATTGTTTCTTTCTCTCTTGTTTCGAAGAGGTTGGAATTGTCGATTTTTAGGGTTGAAAAACTGGGCAGATAATTTTCTATTTTACTCCCTTATTTTGTAATAATTTGTTACCGAAACGTAGGTTTTTGTTCGTTCATACCTCAAGTCGCTAAACCTGTTGAGTATCGGGGCTTTCTTCTACTTTTTGCTATATTTAAGGTGTGGTTCAGAAAAATAGCACTAATTTTGCGCCCGAAAAAAATAAATAGCGCAACATGTCAGACCCCAAAAACTTAGTTATCGTTGAGTCTCCCGCAAAAGCAAAGACCATAGAACGCTTTCTCGGCAAGGACTTTAAGGTGATGTCCAGCTTTGGACACATTCGCGATTTGAAGAAGAAAAATTTCGGAGTTGACTTAAAAAGTTTCGAGCCACAATACGAAATCCCTGCTGATAAGAAAAACGTTGTTAAAGAGCTTCGCTCCCAAGCCAAAAAGGCCGAAACCATCTGGCTTGCATCCGATGAGGACCGCGAAGGAGAGGCCATCAGTTGGCACTTGGCAGAGATTCTGAAACTTGACCCTAAGAGTGCAAATCGAATTGTATTCCACGAAATCACCAAGTCTGCCATACTCAATGCTCTCGAACATCCGCGCCACGTTGATCTCAACCTTGTTGATGCTCAGCAAGCGCGCCGCGTGCTCGACCGCTTGGTAGGTTTCAAACTTTCTCCCGTCCTTTGGCGAAAAGTGCGTCCGAATCTTTCTGCAGGTCGTGTGCAGAGTGTGGCAGTTCGCCTAATTGTGGAGCGCGAGCGTGAGATACAAAATTTTGAGAGTCACGCCAGTTATGCTGTTAGTGCTTTGTTTGAGCTACCCAATGGAGCTGCACTGAAAGCAACGCTTCGCAGTCATTTCACGACGAAAGAAGAGGCGCGTGCTTTCTTGGAGAGCTGCAAAACAGCCGAATTCCATATTGATAGCGTCACCACCCGCCCCACAAAGCGCACACCGGCTCCTCCTTTCACCACTTCAACGCTGCAACAGGAGGCAGCGCGCAAACTTGGGTTCCCCGTTGCGCAAACGATGCGCGTGGCACAAGGTCTCTACGAACGCGGTCTTATCACCTATATGCGTACCGACTCTATGAATCTGAGCGACTTGTGTTTGAACACTTGCGGCCCAGTGATTGAGAAGATGGCGGGGAAAGAATACCACAAACGCCGCACTTATCATACCAGTGCTAAGGGAGCGCAGGAAGCTCATGAGGCAATTCGCCCTACACACATGGACAGCGAGGAAATCACGGGTACTGCTCAAGAGAAGCGTCTCTATAGTCTCATTTGGAAGCGTACTATTGCGTGCCAAATGGCCGATGCAGAGCTGGAGAAGACAACCGTTGAAATCAGTATCAGCACCAATGCTGACGAACGTTTTGTTTCGACAGGAGAGGTTGTGAAGTTTGATGGTTTCCTCCGCGTTTATCGTGAGAGCCACGACGAAGAAAATAATGAAGAAGAGGAGAAGCTGCTTCCCAAAATGAACGAAGGCGATGTGCTGAAACGCCAAGAAATTGTTGCGCAAGAGCGTTTCACTTCTGCTCCGCTTCGCTATAATGAAGCATCCCTCGTCCACAAACTCGAAGAACTGGGTATTGGGCGTCCTTCTACCTATGCTCCGACAATTTCCACCATACAGCAACGCGAATATGTTGCCAGAGGCGATAAGGCAGGCGAAAAGCGAAAAGTGAATGTGCTCAAGCTGAAAGATAATCGCATCAGCGAATCGAATCCGCAAGAAACGTTCGGCTCTGAAAAGAAGAAGCTCATTCCAACAGATATGGGTCTTGTTGTGAACGATTTTCTTACACAGTTCTTCCCCGAAATTATGGACTATAACTTTACAGCCAAAGTGGAAAAAGATTTCGACCATGTGGCTGAAGGAAAGGAGAACTGGCATGAACTGATGCGCAACTTCTACGCCAGCTTTGAACCGCAAGTGGAGAAGATTCTCAATGAGAAAACAGAGCATAAAGTGGGCGAACGAGAACTCGGCATTGATCCCACAACGGGAAAAACAATCAGCGTGAAAATTGGTCGTTTCGGCCCGATGGTTCAGTTGGGCACAGCAGACGAAAGCGAGAAACCTCTCTTTGCATCTCTCCATGCAGATCAAAGCATAGAGACAATTACGCTCGAAGAGGCACTGGACCTCTTCAAGCTTCCGCGCACTTTGGGCGAGTTTGAGGATAGTCCCGTCGTTGTGAATACGGGTCGCTTCGGACCTTATGTGCTTCATAACAAAAAATTCTCTTCCATTCCCGCGGGAGAAGATCCTCTCAATGTCACCCTGGAGCGCGCCATCGAAATCATACAAGAGAAGCGCGCAGACGAAGCAAAACGCCACATCCTGACGTTTGAAGCAGAAAGCATCGAGGTCTTGAACGGGCGGTTCGGTCCTTTTATCAAGTATGAGGGTAAGAACTATAAAATCCCCAAGGCACAACACGAAACAGCTGCTAAACTAACGCTGGAAGATTGTAAGAAAATCATCGAAGCCGAAAGCAGCAAGCCTGCAAAAACCACCTCTCGCCGTACGCGTCGATGAAAGCCATCATTCTCATTGGCTATATGTGTGTCGGGAAGACCACAATAGGTAAAGAATTGGCCAAACGCCGTGGGCAGATGTTCTACGACCTTGATTGGTATATCGAAGAACGCTTCCGCAAACGTGTTCCCCAGATTTTCGCTGAAGAGGGTGAGGAAGCGTTCCGCAAGAAAGAGCGCAATATGCTCCACGAAGTGGCCGAATTTGAGAACGTCGTAGTGAGTTGTGGAGGCGGAACACCTTGCTTCTTCGATAACATCGACTACATGAACCAAGCAGCAGAGGTGATCTATCTCAAAGCCTCTCCCGAAACCATCCTTTCCCATCTGAAAATAAGCAAAGGGAAGCGACCCTTACTGGAAGGAATGAGCCCCGAGGAGCTGCAAACGTTTGTGACAGATCAAATACAGACGCGTGAGGATTTCTACCTCCGTGCTCGCCACGTGGTTGATGTAGATGTGCTCGACTCGGCCGAAAAGATCAACCGCTTGGTGGAACTCATAGAAACAGAAATCAAATAAGAACAAAACATACAATACTCTACCGAAAGAATGAAGAAATGGAGAATTGAAGACTCGGAAGAGCTCTACGGCATCAAAGGCTGGGGAGTGAGTTACTTCGGAATCAACGATAAAGGTCACGCTTATGTTTCACCACGTAAGAACGATGTGAAAATCGACTTAAAGGAAGTGGTCGACGATTTGAATGAGCGCGATATTACAGCTCCTGTTCTGTTGCGTTTTCCTGACATTTTGGATAATCGTATTGAGAAAACGTCCGAATGCTTTAATATCGCCGCAAAGGAGTACAACTTCCAAGCTGAACACTTTATCATTTTCCCCATTAAGGTGAATCAGATGCGCCCTGTTGTGGAGGAGATTATCAGCCACGGCAAGAAGTACAACCTCGGATTGGAGGCAGGTTCAAAGCCAGAACTTCACGCTGTAGTAGCCACTAATATGGACTCTGACAGTCTCATTATTTGCAACGGCCATAAGGACCAAAACTACATTGAGTTGGCTCTGTTGGCTCAAAAGATGGGAAAGCGTATCTTTCTTGTTATTGAGAAATTGCCCGAATTGGAAATTATCGCTAAAACAGCCCAGAAGTTGGGCGTTCGCCCCAATATCGGTATCCGCATCAAGTTGGCTTCCAGCGGTGCGGGTAAGTGGGAAGAAAGTGGGGGCGATGCTTCTAAGTTCGGCCTCTCTTCTGCTGAATTGCTCGAAGCACTCGAATTGCTCGATAAGATGGAGATGCGCGACTGCTTGAAACTCATCCATTTCCACATCGGTAGTCAGATTACGAAGATACGCCGCATCTCTACAGCTTTGCGTGAGGCTTCTCAATTCTACGTACAGTTGCGCAATTTGGGCTTCGATATTCAGTTTGTGGATTGCGGTGGCGGTCTCGGTGTCGACTATGATGGTACTCGTTCGTCCAATTCAGAGAGTTCGGTGAACTATTCTATTCAAGAATATGTTAATGACTGTGTCTACACCTTTGTGGATGCCGCCAATAAGAATAATATCCCTCATCCCAACCTCATCACAGAAGGCGGACGCAGCTTGACAGCTCACCACAGTGTGCTCATTCTCGACGTGCTCGAAAGCGTACACCCAACGATGATGTCTGATGATTTTGAAATTTCTGAATCGGATCATCAGCTCGTGAAGGACTTAAATGAGATTTGGGAAAAGCTATCGCCCCGCTCGATGCTGGAAGACTGGCACGATGCGGAGGACATTCGCGAAGAAGCTCTTGATCTCTTCCGAATGGGTATGATAGATCTCAAGACGCGCGCGCAGATTGAGAGCATCTATTGGAGTATCACCAATGAGGTGGCCGAACTCGTTCACCATCAGAAGCATGTTCCCGATGAGCTTCGCGATATTGATAAGCGCATTGCAGACAAATATTTCTGCAACTTCTCTCTCTTCCAATCGATGCCCGACAGTTGGGCGCTGGATCAAATCTTCCCCATTATGCCCATTGATCGCCTCGATGAGCGTCCCTCGCGCAACGCCACCCTTCAGGACATCACCTGCGACTCAGACGGAAAAGTGGGCACTTACGTTAACAACGGCCACCAAAAAACCTATCTGCCGCTCCACGCTATCCGCAATGGTGAGCACTATTATATAGGCGTGTTCCTCGTGGGAGCTTATCAGGAGATTTTGGGTAATATGCACAATCTCTTCGGCGATACCAATGCTGTCCATATCAGTGTTAATGATGACAGTTATACCATTGATAAAACCATTGACGGAGAAACAGTGGCCGATGTGTTGGAGTATGTGCAATACGACCCCAAGCGCCTCGTTCGCCGCTTGGAGAGCTGGGTGAGCAAGGCTGTTGCTGAAGAAAAAATCACTACGGAAGAAGGCAAAGAGTTTATCTCCAACTATCGTGCAGGCCTCTATGGCTACACCTATTTGGAATAATTTCTTTCATCTTTATACTCATATCGGCGAACAGAGTAAGCAAAGAATTCTGTTTGCCGATTTTGTTTGTTCTAACAAAGGAATCACACTTTAATTTCATTATCTATAAATATATTATCTTTGCGCCCATTCTATTTTGCAAACACATAATACGCAACAAAAATGGGAAATAATGAAAAAACATTGTGGCAGGTAGTGAAAGGATACTTTAACGCACTGCCCGATAAGGCGGAAGAAGCCAAAACGATAGAGCAAATCAGTAGTGGAGTTACCTTTCATGGCGCCAATCTTTGGGTATTGG
>ERZ772974.1702-NODE-1702-length-14048-cov-42.262417_pt1 | contig 14048 bp, 10 predicted proteins | sample MGYA00580671_ERZ772974 | MGnify/ENA primary metagenome ERZ772974 (study PRJEB29015, sample SAMEA2738065) | human oral metagenome | biome: human oral; feature: human-associated habitat; material: saliva | place: China | collected 2218 ... | reverse complement strand
GCAAGCCCCGAGCAACCCCTCTAACTTACCAGCGTTAGGCCGCAGTGGTTAAGGCACTGCATCACTTTATGTTTGTGAAGCCCAGCACTCTGCATCAAATACAGGCAAAATCATCCCTTCCCTATGATTTTTTCATGGGGTTTTATAGGCAACGGACGAAATGTCAGTATCTGTAGCCAGGCAAAGTAGCTCGGCAGACAGAGTTGACTGGCAGGGCAGGCTCAGAGTGACAGCACTGCGGCAGTCAGTATTGCGGCAGACAATATTTAAGCAGGGACAGCATTACAACAAATACAGCCGGAGGGCCCGCCAGCCCCGGCAGACCCGGCAGGCCCGACAGGCCCGGCAGAGCAGGCGGGCCCGGCAGGCAAGCCAACCAATATGCAGAACTCACGGGCAGGTCCAACAGACAATATTGCAGAAGCTCGGCCGACAGTTAGGTGTCTCCTGGTCTTTGCCAGTTGGGGGTCATCCGTCTCCCGGGCACATCGCCACCCCTACTTCATCGCCAACTCATACCACATCGACGACGCCGCCCACTCCCCCGCCTCTGGTGCAGCCCCGGCCGGCTGGGACTAAACATCACCAACGCACTCCAACGGCGCCGTCGTTAGTTGGCACTGACTTCTGTTAGCCAAGCGGTATCTGAAAAACAAAATGACGACGACGCCGCTCTCCCCTAAAACCTGCACTACCGCCGTCGGCCACCAACCCTGGTACACCTTCCCAGCAGCATCAGCCCATTCCAGATTCTAGGAGTGGCTGCAACAACATCTTCGCAGGCCAACATCCCGACCACCGTCAGCCACCTTTGGACGACGCCGGCCTTTCAATCAGGGCCTCGCCTGCCAGCCTTCTACCCACGTGCCAACTCCCGCCCCGACCAATCTGAGCCCTGGCCAATCTGAGCCCCAGCCAACCCCAGCCAGGTCGCCGCCCAGCCAGGCTTACCCCAGCCCTCTGCTACAAGCCCACCAGCACCTCGGCCAACCCCAGCCAGGCCTACCCCTAGCCAGGTCACCGTCCAGCCAAGGCCTACCCCCAGCCAGGCTTACCCTGCCATCCTCACGCCTGTTCACAAATACTGACATTCCGTCCGTTGCCTATAAAACCCCATGTAATTTTTATAGGGAAGGGACGATTTTGCCTGTGTTTGTGGCACTGCCTGCACTGCCTGTAAATACAAATATCCCCGGCACCCACTGGGGGCACCGGGGATATCAGTTAAAGATCAATCAGTTCACTTGATGATCTTGGTAACACGGCCGGAACCAACGGTGCGGCCACCCTCACGGATAGCGAAGCCGAGGCCCTCTTCCATGGCGATGGGCTGGATTAGCTGAACGGTCATCTCGGTGGTGTCACCGGGCATAACCATCTCAGTGCCCTCGGGCAGGGTGATAACACCGGTCACGTCAGTGGTACGGAAGTAGAACTGCGGACGGTAGTTGCTGTAGAACGGGTTGTGACGGCCACCCTCGTCCTTGGTCAGGATGTAGACGTGACCCTCGAACTCGGTGTGAGGAGTGATGGAGCCGGGCTTGCAGACAACCTGGCCACGCTCGACGTCCTCGCGCTTGATACCACGCAGCAGCAGACCACAGTTCTCACCGGCCCATGCCTCGTCCATGGCCTTGTGGAACATCTCGATACCGGTAACGGTGGTCTTCTGAGCGTCGCGGATACCCAGGATCTCAACCTCAGAGTTGATGGGGAGCTTACCGCGCTCAACACGACCGGTAACCACGGTGCCACGACCGGTAATGGTGAAGACGTCCTCGATGGGCATCAGGAACGGCTTGTCCATGTCACGGACGGGGGTGGGGATGAACTCGTCAACGGCGTCCATCAGCTCTTCAACGGACTTGGTCCACTCGGGGTCACCCTCCAGAGCCTTCAGAGCGGAGACGCGGATTACGGGGGCGTTGTCGCCGTCGTAGTCCTGGCTGCTCAGCAGCTCGCGAACCTCCATCTCGACCAGGTCGAGAAGCTCTTCGTCGTCCACCATGTCGGACTTGTTCAGAGCAACCATCAGGGCGGGCACACCCACCTGACGGGCTAGCAGAACGTGCTCACGGGTCTGGGCCATCGGACCGTCGGTGGCGGCCACAACCAGGATGGCGCCGTCCATCTGAGCAGCACCGGTGATCATGTTCTTGATGTAGTCAGCGTGACCGGGGGCGTCCACGTGAGCGTAGTGACGCTTCTCGGTCTCGTACTCGATGTGCGCGATGTTAATGGTAATACCGCGCTGCTTCTCCTCAGGAGCCTTGTCGATGGAGTCGAAGGGGGACTCCTCGTTTAGGTCCGGGTACTTGTCGTGCAGCACCTTGGAGATGGCGGCGGTCAGAGTGGTCTTACCGTGGTCAACGTGACCGATGGTACCGATGTTAACGTGCGGCTTCTTACGTTCGAACTTGGCCTTTGCCACTTGTGTCCTCCTGGACTCGGGTAGATCTACGCATACGCGACATGCCAATGATACCGGCTTGTGGGCGCTTAGACCTACAGGAAATTATGAGTTGAATCTATCGGAATAGGGTGCCCGGCGCTAGTTGACATGATCTAGAGGGTTTTCTAGTTATCACTTGGCCTGTTGGGGGGCCTGCCGGGCGGTGGGGGCGGGGGCGACGACGTCGGACAGCGGATCAGCCTGTAGCTAACTGCCTGCCGTGGTCGCCCCTTTCCCTAGGAACAATCAGTTACCGCGAACCTTAGCGATGATCTCGTCGGCCACGTTGCGGGGAACCTCGGCGTAGGAGTCGAAGGTCATGGTGTACACGGCGCGTCCCTGAGTCTTGGAACGCAGGTCACCAACGTAACCGAACATTTCGCTTAGCGGCACCTGGGCGCGGATAACCTTGACACCCACGGCGTCTTCCATGGACTGGATGGTGCCACGGCGAGAGTTGAGGTCACCGATAACGTCACCCATGTACTCCTCAGGAGTACGCACCTCGACGGCCATGATCGGCTCTAGCAGAACCGGGGAGGCCTTCTTGGCGCCCTCACGGAACACCATGGTACCGGCGATCTTGAATGCCATTTCGGAGGAGTCAACCTCGTGGTAGGCACCATCGATCAGGGTAGCCTTGACGTCCACCATCGGGTAGCCAGCCAGTACACCATTGAGCATGGCGTCCTGGATACCGGCGTCGACGCTGGGGATGTACTCACGCGGCACGCGACCACCGGTGACGGCGTTCTCGAACAGGTAGTGTTCGCCTTCTTCAACTTCACTCGGGTCGAGCGGCTCGAAGGTGACCTGAACCTTAGCGAACTGACCGGAACCACCAGTCTGCTTCTTGTGAGTGTATTCGACCTTCTCGACCTTCTTGCGGATGGTCTCACGGTAGGCAACCTGGGGAGCACCCACGTTGGCCTCAACCTTGAACTCACGACGCATACGGTCAACCAGAATGTCCAGGTGCAGCTCACCCATACCACCGATAACGGTCTGGCCGGTTTCCTCGTCCAGGCGCACGGTGAAGGTGGGGTCTTCGTCGGACAGCTTCTGAATAGCGGTCGACAGCTTCTCCTGGTCACCCTTGGTCTTGGGCTCGATGGCCACGTGGATAACCGGGTCCGGGAAGGTCATGGACTCAAGCACGATCGGGTCGCTCTGGGCGCACAGGGTGTCACCGGTGGTGACGTCCTTAAGGCCGATGAAAGCGTAGATGTGACCGGCGTGAGCGGTCTCGACCGGGTTCTCCTTGTTGGAGTGCATCTGGAAGAGCTTACCGATGCGCTCCTTCTTACCCTTGGTGGCGTTTAGTACCTGGTCACCCTGGCTTACCTTGCCGGAGTAAACACGTACGTAGGTTAGCTTGCCGTAGAACGGGTGAGCGGCAACCTTGAATGCCAGGGCGGAGAAGGGGGCGTTCTCGTCGGCGGGACGGGTCAGCTCGGTCTCCTCGTCGCCTACCTTGTGACCGGTTACGTCGGGCACGTCCAGCGGGCTGGGCAGGTAGTCGATGACGGCGTCCAGTACGCACTGCACACCCTTGTTCTTGAAGGCGCTACCGGCCAGAACCGGGAAAGCTTCACCGGCGATGGTCAGCTTACGGATACCGGCCTTGATTTCCTCAATGGTGAGTTCTTCACCTTCGAGGTACTTCTCCATTAGCTCTTCGCTGGTCTCGGCAACAGCCTCAACTAGCTCGGTGCGTAGGATTTCGGCCTGGTCGCGTAGGTCTTCGGGGATCTCTTCGTATTCGACGACGGAGCCACGGGTTTCCTTACCGTCGGCGTCCTTCTCCGGGAAGCGCACAGCGTGCATCTCGATCACGTCAACTACACCAGAGAACTCGTTCTCAGCGCCGATGGGGAAGTTAATCACCAGCGGGGTGGCGTGTAGACGCTCACGAATGGTCTTAACGGAGTATTCGAAGTTGGCGCCCAGCTTGTCCATCTTGTTGATGAAGCAGATACGGGGCACGTTGTATTTGTCAGCCTGACGCCACACGGTCTCAGACTGGGGCTCGACACCTTCCTTACCGTCGAAGACAGCCACGGCGCCGTCGAGCACACGCAAAGAGCGCTCAACCTCAACCGTGAAGTCCACGTGTCCGGGGGTGTCAATGATGTTGATCTGGTTCTTCTTCCAGAAACAGGTGGTAGCAGCGGAGGTAATGGTAATACCGCGCTCCTGCTCCTGCTCCATCCAGTCCATCGTTGAGGCGCCATCGTGAGTCTCACCGATCTTGTAGTTAATACCGGTGTAGAACAGGATGCGCTCAGTAACGGTGGTCTTGCCGGCATCGATGTGAGCCATGATGCCGATGTTGCGGACCTTCTTAAGGTCGGTCAACACTTCGAGTGCCACAGGTGGTGTCCTTCGGTTGTGTTTAAAAAGTAACTACCGTAGCGGCAACCAACACCAGCTTCACCAGGCTGGCCACCGCCGTCGGTATAGCTGTACTACCAGCGGTAGTGAGCGAAGGCCTTGTTGGACTCGGCCATCTTGTGGACGTCTTCGCGACGCTTAACAGCGGCGCCTAGACCGTTGGAGGCGTCCAGAATCTCGTTCATGAGACGCTCGGTCATGGTGTTTTCGCGACGCTGGCGGGAGTAGTCAACCAACCAGCGCAGAGCCAGGGTGGTGGCGCGGCCGGGGCGAACCTCAACCGGAACCTGGTAGGTAGCACCACCGACACGACGGGAGCGAACCTCAAGGGTAGGACGAATGTTGTCCAGGGCGCGCTTGAGAACGCTTACCGGGTCCTGATCGGTCTTGGAGCGAACACCCTCAAGAGCACCGTAAACGATGCGCTCGGCGGTGGACTTCTTACCGTCCAGGAGTACGCGGTTAACCAGCTGGGTTACAACCGGGGAGCCGTATACGGGGTCAACAACGATGGGGCGCTTAGGTGCGGGACCCTTACGAGGCATTACTTCTTCTCCTTCTTGGCACCGTACTTGGAACGAGCCTGGGCACGGCCCTTAACACCCTGGGTGTCGAGGGCGCCACGGACGATGTGGTAACGCACACCGGGAAGGTCCTTAACACGACCACCGCGCACTAGCACGATGGAGTGCTCCTGCAGGTTGTGGCCAACACCGGGGATGTACGCGGTGACCTCAATACCAGAGGACAGACGCACACGGGCGACCTTACGCAGAGCGGAGTTCGGCTTCTTCGGGGTGGTGGTGTACACACGGGTGCATACACCGCGTCGCTGCGGGCTGGCCTTCAGCGCGGGGGTCTTGGAAGACGAGCGCTTCGAGCTGCGGCCCTTGCGGACGAGCTGCTGAATAGTAGGCACTACTGATTCTCCATCTTAAGTGCTTGAATCTGACAAATTTTGCTATCCGCGCTGGTAATTGCTACGTCTTGACGACGCCGGACGCTGATCCCTCAGCCACTTGCTAGATGAAAACTAACTAGGCTTTGCGGCGCACGTTGCCACGAAGCTCTAGGCCGGCCCGCAGCAGTCAGCTTTAACGCTGAGCTTTAATCGCTGCGTCCGGAACCGCGTGGCGCGGTCCGTCGGTTCCCGCCGTGGCAGACCCACGTGGCCAACAAATCGTTAGCTGGGAACGGAAGCGTCCGCCCATGCGGACACCGTCCATAAGTTTACGGCCCCCACCCGGTTTTGACCAGAACGCTGGGGGCATAAAGCACTGTGGCGGTGGACTCAACCACCGCCACAGTTTTATTGTGCCGCGTTAATTTGGCTTCGCTTAAACCTCGCACAGCTTAAGTCTTGCGCAGCTTAAATTTCGCGCCGGCCAACGTCGGCCCGACCCGCCAGCAAACCCTCAACCCAGTTGCGGGCGCTGCGGAAGGCGTCGTCGGAAGTACCCACAGCTGGGACGTTAGCGACGCCGTCGATGCGCGGATACGAACCCATAAAACGCACCCACGGCGAGTGGCGATGCAAACCCACCAAAGCCGCCTGCACACGCTCTTCAGATACGTGCCCCACGATGTCAATGGAGAACTCATAGTTACCCAGGCCATCGCCGCTGGGGCGCGACTCAATACGCGACAGGTCCACTCCGCGCACAGCGAACTGCTCCAGCATGGTTAGCAGCGCACCGGACTCGTTGACCGGCAAGGCCACCTGAATGGTGGTTTTGTCGGCCCCGGTGGGCGCCGGCAGTGATCCGGGGCGTGAAACCAGCACAAAGCGGGTCACCGCGCCAGGGTTGTCGGCCACATCCTGATACAGCGCCTGCAAGCCGTAGCTGCTCACCGACACCGCGTTGCACAGGGCCGCATCAAAACCAGCCTCGCCCTGGCTGAGCAGCTGGGCGGCGGCAGCGGTGGAGGTGGCGGGCACATGCACAGCACCAGGGAAGGTGGACTCCACCCAGCCTCGACACTGGGCCCAGGCGTGGGGGTGGGTGCCGATGCGACGTACCTGCTCAGGGGTAGTACCCGGACGCACGGCCAGCTGGAACACCACGCTGACGTGCATCTCCCCCACAATCACCAGTGGCTGGCCGTGGGCTAGCGCGTCCAGGGTGGCGTTGACGCCGCCCTCAATGGAGTTCTCAATGGGCACCACAGCCCGATCTGCCTGCCCGTTGCGCACTGCCGCGAGCGCCTGGGGGGCGCTGGTCATGGGCAGTAGCACCGAGTCGGGGCTGGCTACCTGGCGTACGGCCTGTTCGGTGAAGGTACCGAAGGGCCCTAGGAATGCGATCCGCAGCGGGGCAGCCGAGGCTTGCGGGCCGCCGGCCTGCGAGGTTCCTGCGTCGGCGTTGGTTTGTGCTGGCACGCTCACACTCAGACGCGCTTTACCAGCGGGAAGGTGATGGTTTCACGAATGCCCTGGCCGGTTAGGGCCATGAGTAGACGGTCAATACCCATACCCATACCACCGCAGGGCGGGAAGCCCTGTTCCATGGCTACCAGGAAGTCTTCGTCTAGCACCATGGCTTCGGGGTCGCCGTTGGCGGCGGCTAGGGCCTGGGCTTCGAAACGCTGACGCTGCACTACCGGGTCTGCCAGCTCAGAGTAGGCGGTGCCTGCCTCGAAACCGCGAATGTACAGGTCCCACTTTTCGGTTAGGCCCGGACGGGAGCGGTGGTAGCGGGTTAGCGGTGAGGTGTCCTCGGGGAAGTCGTAGACGAAGGTGGGGCGCCATAGCTTGTTACCCACTAGTTCTTCGAAGATATCTTCAACGATCTTGCCATTAACGGCGTAGTCGTCAACTTCCAGGCCCACCTTTTCGGCCAGCTTGATTAGCTCTTCGCGGGGGGTGTTGACGGTGATTTCTTCACCTAGGGCTTCAGAGACGGAGCCGTATAGGTCGATCTTGTCCCACTCGCCCGACAGGTCGTATTCAGTGCCGTCGGCCAGGGTGACGATCTCCTCGCCTTCACTGAAACCAAAGGCGTCGCGGGCGGCTTGCTGCACTAGGTTGCGGGTTAGCTCAGCCATGCCGTTGTAGTCAGAGTAGGCTTCGTAGGCTTCCAGCGAGGTGAATTCGGGGCTGTGGGAGGAGTCCACGCCCTCGTTGCGGAAGTTGCGGTTCATTTCGAACACGCGGTCTACGCCACCAACTACGGCGCGCTTTAGGTAGATCTCGGTGGCGATACGCAGGTAGAGATCCATGTCGAAGGCGTTCATGTGGGTTACGAACGGACGCGCCGCTGCCCCACCGTGAATTACCTGCAGGATCGGGGTTTCTAGCTCAATGTAGTCGCGCTTGTAGAAGTTTTCGCGGATTGAGCGGTTGACGGCGGCGCGGATACGCACCATGTCACGGGCGGCAGGGCGCATGATTAGGTCTAATTCACGACGACGTACGCGCTGCTCTTCGGACAGGGTTACGGTTTGGCCTTCTTCGTTGGTCCAGGTCTTGGGTAGGGGACGCAGGGCCTTGGAGGCGATGCGCCAGGCCGGGACGAGCACGTCGTCGTCGGTAGCCTGAGCTACCTCTACACCTTCACGTAGCTGCGGGGCGGCAAATACGCTCAGCTCACCGCGACGCGAGGAACCTACCTGACCGTGTACGAATAGGTGGTCACCTAGGTCGACGTCGGTCTTGAAAGCTGCCAGTGAGCAGTGGCCCTGGGTGGGCATGGCCTTAGCTGACAGCATGGCCTGCAGGGTTACCCCGGCACCGTCCTGGAGGGTGACGAAGCACAGGCGCCCGGTGTTGCGCAGGAAGATTACGCGTCCGGCCACGCCCACAGTGGACTGCGGGTCGTTTTCGTCAGCCATCTGGCCGGCTTCGAGTGCCCCGAAGCGCTCACGCACGGCGGCGATAGTGGTGGTTACCGGGACAGACACCGGGTAGGGGTCCCAGCCTTCTTCGCGCAGGCGCTCGCGCTTGGCGGCGCGCACGGCGAATTGTTCGTGTACGGGGGTTTCGGCTGCGCTCTTGGTTTCGCTTGCGCTGTTAGTTTCGCTCACGAGCGCTAGTTTAGCCGCCCGCCCCGGCCGCCTCTAACCCTGAGAGCGATAGTCGGCGAAGCTCACGCCGCTGGATTGCAAACCGGAGAAGTTGTCGGGAACCTGGCCGGGTTCGTTGCCGGTTTCAATGATCTTGTTGGCTTCATCCACGAACACCACATGGGGGGTGTACATGCTGGCGGTGACGTCATCCATCTGCCCGTAGGCGATCAGAATCACGACGTCGCCGGGGTTTACTAGGTGGGCTGCGGCGCCGTTGATTTTGATACCGCCGGCCCCGCGTTCACCGGGGATCACGTAGGTGGACAGGCGGTTGCCGTTGGTGCAGTCGCAAATATCTACCCGTTCACCGGGCAAAATATCGGCTGCTTCCAGCAGCGCCGCATCAACAGTGATAGAGCCAACATAGTTAAGGTCAGCTTGGGTGACGGTAGCCCGGTGGATTTTACCGGTCATCATGGTGCGAGTCTTCATGGTCAAGTAAGCCTAGCGCAAAGTAATCAAAGTGTTATCAATTAATCGCGTAGAGCCTACCTTAGCGGCTAGCGCTAGCAGGGCCGACTCCCCCGCTACCGGCTGGTATTTTTGCGGGTCTAGCCCCAGGCCAGCGCCGGCTAGATCCACGAAGGAGTCAGCTCCAACCACGGCCACGTAATCAACTTCAACCCCGTCAGCATTAGCCAAATAAGCCAGGGCAGCCTGTCGCACCGCTGCGCCGTCGCCCCCGTTTTCAGCTGCGGCAATACCGGCCTTTAGAGCCTGAGATAGGGCCAGGGCCTGCTGGCGCTGAGTGGGGGTGAGATAAGCATTACGTGAGCTCATGGCCAGGCCGTCGCTTTCACGGCGGATATCAACTGGCTCAATGCTTAGCGGCACCGCCAGGTCACGTACCATGGCGCGCACAATAGCTAGCTGCTGGGCGTCTTTGCGGCCAAATAGTGCCCAGGTAGGGCGGGTTAGGTGCATCAGGTTGAGGACCACCTGGCATACCCCGCCAAAATGGGTGGGGCGGGTGGCGCCTTCAAGCACGGTGGCGATGGGGCCGGGGTTGATGGTCACCTGGGGCGTGCCCGAGGGGTAAATCACTTCTGGGGTGGGGGCGAAAACCACTAGTTGGCTTAGCTGTAGCTCATTTTCGGCTACTGTGCGTAGTTTTTCGACGTCGCCCTCTAGGTCACGCGGGTAGGCGTCCAGGTCCTCGCCGGGTGCGAACTGTAGGGGGTTGACGAAAATGGTCACCACTACGGTGCCGCCGGCCCCTACCAGCGCACCGGCGCGGCGCAGCAGGTCCAGGTGGCCTTCATGCAAGGCGCCCATGGTCATTACCACGGCGCGGTTGGACTCATTTGCGGCAATAGCGGCGGCTAGTTCTTCACGGGTATGGGCCAGGCTTAGCAACATGGCTACCAAATTAGTCCGGGTCGATCACCTGGTATAGCTGCTGGGCCACTTCAGGGGTGATTTGGCTATTAATCTCACAGCGTTGGGTGGTTGCCCGGGCCAGGGCACGGTAGCTGGCAGGGATATCCCGGTCGCGCCCGTCAGGCTCTTTGGCCTGCTCCAGGCTGTCTAAAGCGTTTAGGTGGCTACTTACAGTGCCGACGTCGCCGCGTGAGATAGGTCCGGTTAGGGCGCCTTCTCCTTCGTTTAAGGCCCGCTCCAGGGCAGCATTTAGTAGCGGGCGCAGCACGGCGGCGGCATCTTCAATACCAATGGTGTTCAGGGTACGCATTGCCTGGGTGACCAGGGTGACTAGGTGGTTGGCACTGTGGGCCAGGGCGGCGTGGTAGACGGGCCGGTCACTGTCAATCACGCTGAAGGGTTCGCCGCCTAGTTCCACCGCGAGCGCCTGCACGATTGGTAGGAATGCGGGGGCGGCGGCCACCGCCATGGGGCAACCGATTAGTCGCGGCAGGTCTAGGGATGTGCCCGAGAATGTCATTACCGGGTGCAGGGCGGCGGTGATGGCCCCGGCTTGGGCGGCAGGGGCCAGTACTTCTAGACCGTAACTGCCTGAGGTGTGTAGCACGATTTGTCCCATGCGCCAGCCTTGGCGGGAAGCGACGCCGCTGACCAGGCCTGCTAGGGCGTCGTCGGGAACTGCCAAAATAACTAGCTCTGCGCTGGCTACAATGTCGTCCACGCTGGCCAGGGGCACGCCGGGAACCATCACTTGGGCGCGTTCGCGTGAGGCGGCGGAGACGGCGTGGATACCCACGATTTCGTGGCCTACCGCGCGTAGGGCGCTAGCTAGGGGCGAGCCCACTTTGCCGGCGCTGATAATTCCTATGCCAAGCCGTGAGGCACGCTGTTGATTCACGCTGGCAATTATATGGGCCCGCCACACAAAAACCCCGGGCCGCAGTTCACCATTGAGGCACCCTCCGGGGCGTTACTTTCTCACACCGAGTATCCGGGGATACACCGAATACAGTGACTATGCCGGGTTAGCCGCGCATACCCTCAACCGGGGACATGCGAGCCGAACGAGCCGCCGGCAGAGCCGAAGCGAGCATCGCGGCGAGCACACCCACAATGAGGATGACCACGTACCAGACGTACGGCAGGTCAAGCACGAGCGGGGCGCTGGCACTCACGGCAGCCATCACGATCTTCGCAGAAACCGCACCGATGACCGTACCGGCAATCATGCCGAGCACCACTGCTGCGAGCGTAATCAGGATCGCTTCAATGGAGATCATGCGGCGCAGCTGCTTGCGGGACAGGCCCAGCGAGCGGAGCATCGCGTTCTCGCGGCGGCGTTCGTTGACCGACAGGGTCATCGTGTTCGCCACACCAATGATGGAGATGACCACTGCGAGCATGAGCATCACCAGGGTGAAGGTCAGCATAACGGTCAGCAGCTGGTCGTAGGTCTGACGTTCCTGCAAACCACCGGTAAAGGAGCTGTCCGGGCTGATTCGGTTCAGGTCAGCCTGCAGGGTCACATTCTCGCTGCTGGTCAGCGGGGTTGCCGCACGCACCAGAACGACGGTGCTATTACCGCGTGCCTGGCTGGTGACGGTCAGATGTGCTGCCTTGGTCTGAGCTTCCTCAGCGGCGGGGTTGGCAACTGCCTGCGGGTTCTTGGCGTCCTGCAGCTTAGCGGCGGTGGCAGGGTTGACGATCAGCAGGTTCTGCTTGGTTTCGGACTTGACGGGCTTGAGTTCCAGTTCGCCGAGCGGGCCGCGCGCTTTCAGTCGGCTGGACTCATTCAGTCCGAGAGAGTTCCAGAGTGCCTGAGGTACGAGCACAATGTCGTCGGCAAGGTTCGAGTTTTCGTCCGGCAGGATAGCCTTCAGGTCGGAGGAGCTTAGCGCCACCAGGTCAGCGTTCTGGTTGACGCTCTGACCCTCGTACTCGACGGTGTAGTCAACCACGCCGGCGGCGTAACCAACAGCGGCCGCTTGAACGTTCTTAATGCCCTTGGCCTTGGAGGCAATCTCTTCCGCCTTGGTCACGGTGGAGGCAGCCTCAGACTGGTCATAGGAGCTGTACTTCGCCTGCGCAGAAATCGGGTACTGCTGATCCAGCGCCTTGACGAACGATGCGCTCAGAACCGTGTAGCCGGTCAGCACAATCGACACGACCAGGGTACCGACGAGCACGGTACGGCCGGTGGAGACGGTGCGCTTGGGCGAACGCAGCGCGTTGGCGAGCGCAAGCTTACCGGTCTGAGTGCGGGTGACCATGCCGAGGGCACGTACCAGCGGGGGCAGCACCAGCGGGGTGATGAGGAAGACCGCAATACCGAGCAGCAGTGCTGCGAACATGCCGAGGAAGATTGCGGAGTTACCGTCGCGGTCCGTGCTGGTTGCCTTATCAAGAGCAGTCACAACAGCGACCACGCCACCGATGGCGAAGAGCACGCCGAAGATCGGGCCGACCTTACCGGGCTTGCTGACTTCGCGGTTGGTGTGCTCGCTCATCGCGCTAATCGGTGAGATGCGCAGGGCGCTTCGTGCCGGGGAGAGCGACGCCAGCACCGTGACGATGGTGCAGATCAGGGTACTGATAATCACCGGGGTGATGGAGTACGAGATCATGATGGTCGAAACCATGCTTCCCACCAGCATGCCGACCGGGAAGGTCAGCAACGCACCGATGAGGGAGAACACCACGCCCACGGTAATGGATTCGACGAGTAGCATCCGCACGAGGGAGCCGCCGCGGGCACCGAGGGTGCGCAGCAGGGCAAGCTCGCGGATGCGCTGGCCGACCAGCACCGCGAAGGTGTTGGAGATGACGAAGGAGGAAACCAGCAGAGCCAGTGCCGCGAAGGCACCCAGGACCACGCTAATGGAGGTGAAGACCGTGGAGATACTCTTCTGGTAGTCTTCCAGCAGCTGCTGACCAGTCATGACGCGCGGGTCGTTCTTGGTGTCGCCGCTGCTGAGGGACTCCTGCAAGCTCTTGAGTTTGGCGTCGGTTACGCCGTCCTTGAACTTGAGGTAGATGAGGTTCGCGCCACCCCTGCTCCGGTAGCCTGCCGCCGGGCTACTGTTTTCTGTCTCGGCTGCTTTCAGGGTGGCTTCACCGAGGCTGGTGCCACCAATGAAGACAGCCTGGTTGGTGGTGGAGCCTTCAAAGCCGGGGTCGAAGAGACCGACGACGGTGTATTCGGCGGTCTTGTCAGTACCGGGTGCACTGACGGATTCTACAACGTCGGTGCTGGTGACCTTGCTGTTCAGCGAGAGGTTGTGCTTCTTCGCGAAGTAGGTAGAGACCATGATTTCGTGGTCGCTACCGGGGATTTTGCCCTGCACCTTGTACGGGAAGAGGCTCGAGTCGGCGGGTAGCTGGTTGTACTGCACCTGGGCTGCCTGGTCGCCGGTGCCGATCGTACCCGCAACGGCGTACTGCACCCAGTAGCCGGAGAGCAGGTCGCTCTGTTCTACTTTCTGAATCTGCTCACGGGTCAGGTAGATGGCGCTGCTGTCTTGACCGTCGCTGGTTGTAGCGGCGGAGGCGACGACCGCCTCGGCACGGGAGAGCACGTCACTGACGGAGGAGTTGACGGTCGCCTGCAGCGAGTTCGTTAGCATCATGATGGCGGCGATGAAGAAGGAGGAAATCGCGATGCCTATGCCCGTGAGGACGTATTTTCCTTTGGAGGCGCGCAGGTTGGAGCGCGCCACCGTGTTCAGTGTGGTTGCCACGGCTTATCGACCTTCCAGCT
>ERZ772974.1700-NODE-1700-length-14059-cov-20.895458_pt1 | contig 14059 bp, 2 predicted proteins | sample MGYA00580671_ERZ772974 | MGnify/ENA primary metagenome ERZ772974 (study PRJEB29015, sample SAMEA2738065) | human oral metagenome | biome: human oral; feature: human-associated habitat; material: saliva | place: China | collected 2218 ... | reverse complement strand
ATGGAATTACCTTTGATATTGTATCTGTGGAAGAGGCACAAGAGATGTATAGGGCCTATGCAAACCGTTTGCATGAGCGGATTCAACTGGCAAAACAGCAAAGTCACTATATGTTTAACATAGTAAAATAGAGCTAAAATCATTCAAATTATCGTTATAAATATAAGGTAGTTGTGCATAATTTATTGATTGTGCATGACTACCTTATTTTGTTGTATATATTATTCTATTATAAATAACCTCTTATTTAGTGCCTTAAATTAATAAACTCTATCTAAATATTAAAAAGTTTAAACTAATCATTTGTAGAACGTAGTATTTTTATAAAAACATCGAAAAAGCTCGAAATAGAATTGTCAATATAATATCTATTTGATACAATGGGTCATATGAATTTTAGATGAGGGGAACTTTTGATTATAGATATAGATGAGGAGTGATTACGATTAATATAGGGATTACCTTTTTTTGGGGCGAATCTTACAATCATATCTGGTCGAATGGGGCCGGACAAAACATGTACTTCTTAAAACAATGCTTGGAACAGATTGACGGTGTCGAATCTGTTTATTTTGTTTATTGGAGAAATGATAAATCTAGCATATCTGATAATATGCGATTAGATTTGATGGATATCGATATTTATGACAGCGATGAAGTCATCGATAAGACTGATGTTTTGATTGAGGGAACATTAACATTAGAACCACAAATCGAAGCAGAATACCGTAAACGTGGTGCCAAAATTGTGTCATACCGTATGGGGAATGATTTCATTGCCGATATGGAAAAGATGGTTCACGATAAACCTGGTGCCCGTGCTTTCAACGGTACGAAATATGATGCTGTATGGATGATCCCACAGCATATGAATACAAATCGTTGCTATTTAGAAATTATGACAAAAGCTCCTGTATATGAGGCTCCTCATTTATGGGATCCATTGTTTTTAGACCATATGACTAAATCTATCGAAGAACCATATACATTTGGTTATGAACGAGGTCAAATGGAATCAAATGGAGCTCGTGTTTCCGTCTTAGAACCCAATATATCGGTTTTAAAAAATTGCATGATCCCAATTTTGATTGGTGAAGAAGCGTATCGTAATCACCCAGAATTGGTAAAACATATATATCTATGTAATACATATGATATTAAAGATAATAATGCTATTTTTAATTATATTGGATATACATCGGCTGTTAAATCTAATGTAATGACCGTTGAAACGCGTCATATTACGCCACAATTTCTTGCAAAATACACGGACATTGTGCTTTCCTTCCAATGGGAAAATGCATTGAACTATGTATATTACGAGGCATTATATGGCGGTTATCCACTAGTACATAACTCACCAATGTTAAAAGCACACCATGTGGGATTCTACTACGATGGGTTCGATGCTTATGACGGTGAACGCCAGTTAATCAATGCTATTAAATCCTATGATGATGATTTTGAAAGCCATAAAAAATGGAATGATAAGCTTATTGATTCGGTGTCGCCATTAAATAAAGAAAATATACTTAAATATCAAATATTGTTAGAGAAGTTAGGAGTAAAGGGTTAGTATGAATAAGATTTTTAAAGTTATTTGGTCCAAATCCAAACAATGTTACGTAGTTGTATCTGAAATGGCTAAAAATACAACAGGTAAGAAGAAAATCGTTGTAGCTGGTATTTTGGCTTCTTTAGCTGTAACTACGAATATTATTGAAGTTGATGCTGCTGGTCGATTCTACGGGAATGCACCTGCCAAAGGCATTGCAATTTCTACTACTGATGGGGGTAGTATAGCTAGTGCAAATGGTAATAATGCTATTGCGATTGGTCGAGCTAATGCTGATTATAATGGTGCTGTTGCAATTGGTAGTGATGCAGTAAGTGTTGGTAATGGTGTGTCTATGGGCTGGGGAGCTACAGCTTCTGGGAGTAATGGTACTTCTTTAGGTATGCAAACTACAGCATCAGGTTCTAATGCGACAGCAGTAGGTGCATACGCACAAGCTACTAAAATTAGTGCTACAGCAGTAGGTAATACTGCAGCCGCTACTGGGAATAATGCTGCTGCAGTGGGTTATGCTGCAAAAGCTGATCAAGAAAATGATAACGCATTTGGCTCTCAGACTCATGCTAATGGTGGTGGTGCTACTGCAGTTGGTTATTTAGTGAATACTACCGGTAACCAAGCCTTTGGTGCAGGCTCTAATACTACTGTGTCTGGCACGGCAGCAGTGGGCATTGGTTATAGCAATGAAGCATCTGGTGATCGAGCTATCTCTATTGGTAGTGCGTATAATGGTACAAAAACAGGTGCTACTGGTGATTACTCTGTTGCCCTTGGTTCGGCAGCACGTGCTAGTAATGAAGCTAGTATAGCAATCGGTAAGACTACTCAAGCTAAGTCTAGTAAATCTATTGCTGTTGGTGAAGGCGCAATTGCTGATGGCACTGCAACCATTGCGATTGGTGCTGGTAACAATGCAACTGGTTGGGGCGCAACAGCAGTAGGTAAAAATGTACAAGTTACAAAAGAAAGATCTACTGGTATTGGTTGGGATTTAACTGTTGATCAATCTGCGGCTACACTCGTTGGTTATAACTCTCAAGTACATGCTAACCAAGGTACTGGTCTTGGTTCTACTATTAATATTACAAGTGCTGCTCAATATGGTACTGGTATTGGTTATCAAGTAGATGTAAGTGGTAAAAATGCAGTAGCTATCGGTTCCAGTGGTGATACTGGTACTCACACTGCAGCTAGTGCTACAGATGCTGTATCTATTGGTACCGCTACTGTAGCTTCTGGTGAAGCCGGTACAGCTATTGGTAAACAAGCAGCTGCAAGTAAAGCAAATGCCATTGCCTTTGGTACAAGTGCAGCTGCATCTGAAACTAATGCAACAGCAATTGGTAATGGTGCTAATGCTAGCAAGGATAATAGTATCGCAATGGGTACAAATGCAGCGGCTTCTGATTCATATACGGTAGCAATTGGTAATGGTGCTAATGCGGGTAATACGAGTACGGTAGCAATTGGTAATGGTGCTAATGTAACTGGCATGACTTCTATAGCTATTGGTAACTCTGCTACTGCAACAGGTAGTACAAGCGTAGTTATTGGTGATGGTGCTTCCTCTACTGTGTCTTTAGGTACTGCATTAGGTAAAGGTGCAAAAGTAACTCATCAAGATAGTGTTGCTTTAGGCGCTGCTTCTGAAACTGGTGCGGCAACAAGCACAAGTACAATGACTATTGCTGGTAAAAGCTATACGTTAGCAGGTGGTACTGCTGGTGGTACTGTATCCATCGGTTCTTCTACTAAGAAACGTACTTTAACTAACTTAGCAGCAGGCACTGTATCTGCTACATCTACAGATGCCGTTAACGGATCTCAATTATATGCTGTAGTTCAAGCTGCCGAAAGTACAGCTACTGCACTTACAAGCGTATCTACAGCAGCAAGCTCTGCACTTGTAAAAGCAGCTAGTGCTGAAACCAAAGCTGATGCAGCGGTGTCTACAGCTAACTCTACAGCAGCTGGATATAATGCAGCTAAAGCGGCGATCTCTAGCTCTGCAGCAGCAGCAGAAGCGGCAGCAACAAAAGCGGTATCCTCTGCAACAGTAGCAAGTACAGCCGCTACAAATGCTGCATCTTCTGCCACAGCAGCAGATAAATCTGCCCAATCTTCTGCAAGCTCTGCACTTCGTGCTGAAGCAGCAGCTAATAAGGCTGATAGCTCTGCAATCAAGGCAGCATCTAGTGCCACTGCAGCGGATTCTTCCGCAACGAAGGCAGCAAGTTCTGCGACAGCAGCAGACTCTTCTGCAACCAAAGCAGCATCCAGTGCCACAGCTGCAGATTCCTCTGCAACAAAAGCAGCAAGTTCTGCGACAGCAGCGGACTCTTCCGCAACAAAAGCAGCATCTTCTGCAACAGCAGCTGATAGTTCTGCAACAAAGGCAGGATCCAGTGCGACAGCAGCAGATTCCTCTGCAACGAAAGCAGCAAGTTCTGCGACAGCAGCCGACTCTTCTGCAACGAAAGCAGCATCTAGTGCCACCGCAGCGGATTCCTCTGCAACAAAAGCGGCATCTAGTGCAACAGCTGCCGATAGCTCAGCTACAAAGGCTGCAAGTTCTGCAACGGCAGCAGACTCTTCCGCAACGAAGGCAGCGTCCAGTGCAACAGCTGCTGATAGCTCTGCAACGAAAGCAGGATCTAGTGCCACAGCAGCGGACTCTTCCGCAACGAAAGCAGGATCTAGTGCAACAGCAGCAGATAGTTCTGCAACGAAGGCAGCATCTAGTGCAACAGCGGCAGATAGTTCTGCAACGAAGGCAGCATCTAGTGCAACAGCGGCAGATAGTTCTGCAACGAAAGCAGCCTCTAGTGCCACAGCAGCGGATTCCTCTGCAACAAAAGCAGCATCTTCAGCAACAGCGGCTGATAGCTCAGCCACAAAGGCTGCAAGCTCTGCCACAGCAGCAGATTCTTCTGCTACAAAAGCGGCATCTAGTGCAACGGCGGCAGATAGTTCTGCAACAAAATCGGCATCTAGTGCAACGGCAGCGGATTCCTCTGCAATAAAAGCAGCATCTTCAGCAACAGCGGCTGATAGTTCAGCTACAAAGGCTGCAAGCTCTGCCACAGCAGCAGATTCTTCCGCAACGAAAGCAGCATCCAGTGCGACAGCAGCAGATTCCTCTGCAACAAAAGCAGCATCTTCAGCAACGGCAGCTGATAGCTCTGCTACAAAGGCTGCAAGTTCTGCAACGGCAGCAGACTCTTCTGCTACGAAGGCGGCATCTAGTGCAACGGCGGCAGATAGTTCTGCAACGAAAGCGGCATCTAGTGCAACGGCAGCAGATAGCTCCGCAACTAAAGCGGCGTCTAGTGCAATAGCAGCAGATTCATCTGCTACGAAAGCAGCATCTAGCGCAACGGCAGCAGATAGCTCTGCTACAAAGGCCGCAAGCTCAGCAACAGCAGCAGATAGCTCAGCAACCAAAGCAGCGTCCAGCGCAACAGCTGCCGATAGTTCAGCTACAAAGGCTGCAAGCTCTGCCACAGCAGCAGATTCTTCAGCAACGAAAGCAGCATCCAGTGCCACTGCAGCGGATTCTTCCGCAACGAAGGCAGCAAGTTCTGCTACAGCAGCAGACTCTTCTGCAACAAAATCTGCATCTAGTGCGACAGCAGCAGATAGTTCCGCAACCAAATCAGCATCTAGTGCTACAGCGGCCGATAGCTCAGCTACAAAGGCTGCAAGTTCTGCAACAGCAGCAGATAGCTCAGCAACAAAAGCAGCATCTTCAGCAACAGCGGCTGATAGCTCAGCTACAAAGGCTGCAAGCTCTGCAACAGCAGCAGATTCTTCTGCAATAAAAGCAGCATCTAGTGCAACAGCAGCAGATTCCTCTGCAACCAAAGCAGCATCTTCTGCAACAGCAGCTGATAGCTCAGCTACAAAGGCAGCAAGCTCTGCGACAGCAGCAGATAGTTCTGCAACAAAAGCGGCATCCAGCGCAACAGCAGCGGATTCCTCAGCAACAAAAGCAAGTACAAGTGCGTCTAGTGCTGATAGCTCTGCAACAAAGGCATCTACAGCAGCATCTTCCGCAGATTCTTCAGCAACAAAAGCAAGTACAAGTGCGTCTAGTGCTGATAGCTCTGCTACAAAGGCATCTACAGCGGCATCTAGCGCTGATAGCTCTGCAACCAAAGCATCTACAGCAGCATCTTCCGCAGATTCTTCAGCAACAAAAGCAAGCACATCTGCATCTTCTGCCGATAGCTCTGCCACAGTAGCAAGTAATGCGGCTAATGCAGCAAGTACAAGTGCGTCTAGTGCAGCATCTAGTGCGACAGCAGCTGATAGTTCTGCAACAAAAGCAGCGTCTAGTGCTAATGCAGCAGCTGCAATTCAACAAAACTTGGCTAATTCTGGTATTACACCAGGTACAACAAATGGTAATGGTGCTATGGCTATCGGTGCAGGTTCCGCTGCAGATGGAGATTATGCTAATGCCGTAGGTACTAATGCAAATGCAAAAGGTAAAGATACTAGTGCTTTTGGTGCTAATTCTAAGGTAGATGGGGAAAAAGCATCTGCTTTTGGAGCTGGTTCTCAAGCTCTTGCTAATAATGCCTCTGCTATTGGTGCTGGCGCTAATGTGGCAGCTACTGCCACAAATGGATCTGCATTTGGTGTCGATTCTGCAGTTAATGCTCAAAATGGTCTAGCTCTAGGTGCAAATTCCGTTGTACAAGCTGGTGCTACTAACTCTGTAGCGCTTGGTCAAGGCTCCATAGCAAATCGTCCGAACACAGTAAGCGTTGGTTCTGTAGGCAACGAGCGTGTTATTACTAACGTAGCACCAGGTGAAATTTCTGCGACTTCTACAGATGCAGTTAATGGTAGCCAAGTATATGATTTAGTTCAAAATCAATCCAATACAGTACTTTCACAAGTTCACGAGACAAATGTACGTATGGATCGTGTAGGTGCTATGAGTGCAGCGATGTCCTCCTTGAAACCTTACTTTGTTGATGGTACTGAAAAAGGCCAAATCATGGCTGGTGTAGGTGCGTATCACGGTGAAAAAGCATTAGCTCTTGGTTATGGCTATGCGCCTAATGATCGTGTGTTCTTGAACGCATCTGTAGGTATCTCTAAATCCGAGCAAATGTACGGTATGGGTGCTACATGGCGTATTGGTGTTGGTGAAAGCGCTCCTAAGCGTGATAATTCAACAGTAAAACAATTACAAGCTGAAAATGACCAACTTCAAGATCGTGTAGCTAAATTAGAAGCTCTTGTTCAACAATTGATTGAAGCCAAAGCTTAAAATTTATACAATATAATCCATATATTTGTATGTATTCATGTATGAATATGTATATGGTGAAAGCCACCACTCTTTATGAGTGGTGGCTTTTTTGTGCTTTTTTCTTATCTAAAGAATTAAAAAGTTATCTTAAGAATAAAATGAATTGGATTTATCTTGATAAAAATAAAAATAATTGGTACCACGTATAAACGAGATAAAAAATACTCATATTAAAATTAAATAAAAACAGTATTGAGAATAATTCAAATCTATTTAATTGTATAATAATTCATAAATATTTATTTAAAAAGAGAGAATATACAGTTGCAATAACTGATAAATATAGGTAAATACTATAGTAATTGTATATTCGAAAATATTTGATTTGTTATTAAATATTCCAATAATTCATAGTGTTTTGTTGTGAAATGAGTGTAAAATATGATAAAATTATGAAATATGGTATGAAATATAATGTGTATATTTAAAGACGTAACGATAGAATAGAAATAGTAAATGATTCGTATAATATATGGTTTTGAGAGTTAGTAATTAAGAAGGAAAACGTATGAATAAGATTTTTAAAGTAATTTGGTCTAAATCAAAACAGTGCTACGTTGTAGTATCTGAAATTGCAAAGAACAAAACTGGGAAAAAGAAAATAGTAGTAGCTAGTATTTTAGCGGCGTTGGCGATGGTAAATGGAGGACAAGCAACATTTGCAGCGTGGCCAGCAGGTAAAGAAGAAGCTCAAAGTGCATTTTGGATAGGGCGTGGTGCGAGTGCATCTGGTCAAAATGCTCAAGCAATAGGGGTAGCTGCAAAGGCTATGTATAATAAAGCTATAGCTATAGGCTCTGATAGTTCTGCTACAAGCTATGTTAGTGGTAGTACGGTAGTGGGGGCTACAGCTGTTGGTGGACATTCAAATGCTAATGGGCCAGGTGCTGTCGCATTAGGGTATGAAACTAATGCTAGTGTAGGTTATTCAACTGCTATAGGTACAGCTACCAATGTTTCCGGACAATATGGTATTGGTATTGGTTGGAATACTAGCGTATCTGCAGATAATTCTACAGCCATAGGTGTACAATCAAGAGCTGCTAAAGCTGGTGCGACGGCAATGGGCCCATCCGCTAGAGGTTATGGTGAAGGTGCTTTGTCATTAGGTTATCAGGCATTAGCTGGGGCAGATGTTTATGGTTCTAGTATCAATGTTAATAATGATCCTAGTAGTGATAATAATAGCACTATTAATAGCTATGCTAAGTGGGGGGACGCGGCTATTGGCTTGCGTGCCGTAGCAACTGGCGGCAATGCGACAGCCCTCGGGCGTAGTGCGTCTGCAACAGCTGCAAATGCAATTGCTATTGGTGGTGGTAATGGTGATTCTGCTACTGATAACACTGAAAAAACAGAGGCTACTGGTGAGAAATCAACTGCGATTGGGTATAATGCAAAAGCAAAAAATACTAATGATATAGCTATTGGTATGACAGCTAATGCGTCTGATGGAAATGCTATTGCTATCGGTAGAAATGTGACATCTGCTGGTGGGGCTAGTACATCAATTGGTTATTACTCTAGTGTTACAGGTAATCAATCCATTGGCATCGGCTCTCAGATTTCTAACTCTGCACAAAAAGCTACAGCTATTGGTTATAAAGTTACGGCGAGTGGTTCAGGGGCTATTGGTATTGGCTCAGGTACAGATGGCGGTAGTAATGTAATAGCATCTGGATCAGATGCCATTGCTTTAGGTACATCTACACTTGCAGATTCTGAAAAAGCTATTGCTATTGGTGCAAATTCAAAAGGTACTGCTATTAGTGCCACTGCATTAGGTCGTTCTTCGGCGGCAACTGGTGCATCGGCTACAGCATTGGGGTCTCTAGCCAGTGCTACAGGTACAACAGCTACTGCTGTGGGTATGCAAGCATCTGCATCTGGAAATGAGTCTCTAGCTATTGGTACAACCGCAAGTGCAACTAGTGGCAGAGCGTTAGCTGTTGGTACGAATGCCAAAGCTACAGGTGAAAATTCCGTAGCTGTTGGTAGTGGTGCGGGAAACTCTGGGCCACGAGGATTTGCAAGTAGCATAAATTCATCGAGGTCCGTTGTTAATACGCTTAAGACTATTAATTATGCCACTACTGCAGAGGGGGATAATGCAGTTGCCTTAGGTTTTTATGCAAATGCTAAGAATAGTGGGGTCGCTGTAGGTCAGAATGCCTTAGCTGCAACTGGTGGTGTAGCAATTGGTAAAGGTGTTTTTGAAGATACAAATAATAATCTTGCAGGTGGGGTTGTAATAGGCCAAGATTCTGCATCAACAGGTATTTACTCATTAGCTATGGGACGAAATGCTTTTGCTACTGGATCTACTTCTATGGCTATGGGCTATGAGGCAAGTGCAAACGGTAACTTTGCTGTTGCGATGGGCCGAAATGTAACTGCTACGGGGACATCTACCGCCATTGGTCATCATGCGACTGCATCTAATGGTGGTTTGGCTATCGGCAGTCAAGAAAATGATGCATCTAACGATAAAACGACTGCCTCTGCAAAAGGTGCTGTAGCTATTGGTAAGAATACTACGGCTAGTTCTGAAGATACCGTGGCTATTGGTACTAATGCCCAGTCAGATAAGAAAGGTGCTGTTGCGTTAGGTAGTGGTTCTACGACTGCAACATCGGCTACAAATATACCTTCTGCTACAATAAATGGTATTACCTATAATTTTGCTGGCGCTACAAACAATCCTAATATGCAAGTTTCTGTAGGCAACGCTAGTGCAACACGACAAATTAAAAATGTCGCAGCTGGTGAAGTATCTGCTACAAGTACAGATGCAATTAACGGCTCCCAATTATATGCTGTAGCCAGCGCGATTAAGCCTATAAAGTATGTATCTATTAATTCTACAGCAACAGGTGCTGGTAGTAATGTTGATAATGATGGAGCACAAGGGGGCAATTCTATTGCCATAGGTCCATCTAGCACAGTTACAAAACAAAATGGTATTGCTATCGGTAGTGGTGCTCAATCCTTAAGTGAAGATAGCGTTGTTATTGGTAGAGATGCAAAAGCAGAAACTAAGACTGGTGCGGGCTTAACAACTACAAGTCGTGCAATTGTTATAGGATCAAATTCTCGTGTAGCAGCCGATGTAACACAAGGGGTTGCCATTGGTAGTGGTCTTTCTCCAGATGAAGGTGCTGTTGTTACTGGTGACCAGTCTATAGCTATTGGTGGCAATGTAAAGGTTGATGGTCATGCCGCTATTGCCATTGGTGGCGATGATGCCAGAAAAGCTGCAAATCAGCTAGTCTCTTATACGAATACTGATGATACTGAAGTTACTGGTACCTTAAGAAATGCAATTCTTGATCTAACAGGGTATGATTTGTCAAAATACAAAGGCACTACAGCAGGACATGCTGGTGTAGCCTATGGTACAAGTGCTCTTGCCGGTAATGCAGGCGTTGCAATTGGTACTGCAGCCGACAGTATGACTCGTATGAATGATAAAGGCCAGGTTGTTAATGATAAACCTGTTACTAATGCTGTAGCTATTGGTACCGGCGCTCGTGCTAACTTTGATAACTCTGTTGCCATCGGTGGTGGTTCTAATACAGATCACTATGCGACAAAACAAGTAAATGCCGTTATTGATGGTGTTGAAGTTAAGTGGTCTGGTGGTGAAAATATCTCCCCTGGAGATGTAGTATCTTTTGGTGCAAAAGGTTTCGAACGTCAGCTTAAAAATGTGGCGCCAGGTGAGGTTTCTCAAACAAGTACAGATGCAGTTAATGGTTCTCAAATCTACTCCTTAGCTCGTAAAGTTACCAATATTATGAACGGTGGTTCTGGTTCAGTAGTTAATGTAAATGCTACAGGGGAACCACTTTCAAAAGTTGTAACAGGTACAGGTGCATCTAAGGTTGAGAGATACTACCGTACAGTAGATGTTGAGGATGATGGTACGTTAAAAAATGGTGCTATTGCACAGACTCCAACGTCATTAGCATTGGTGAATGTTGATCAAACTGATACGAATAAGCAAACACAAACTCCTCGAATATTAGGAAATGTGGCTAATGGTGTGAAGGATAATGATGCAGTTAATGTATCTCAATTAAATGCAGCAAAGGTAAAATACTTCTCTGTTAATTCTTCTGATGCAGGCAATATAAATAATGATGGCGCTACAGGTACAGATGCTATAGCAATTGGACCTAGTGCAGTATCTAATGCTGTTGGATCGGTGGCTCTTGGTAAAGATGCTAAAGCCAATGGTGACTTTACTGTTGCTCTTGGTGGGGGTAATTGGCAATTTAAGGGCGCTCAGGCTAATGGTGTTGGGACTACCGCCTTGGGCTCTAGTACAAAGACTAAAGTGGGTACAAATTATCAAACAGCCATAGGTTTTGGTGCTACAACGAGTGCTGAAAGCGCACTTGCTCTGGGTTATAATGCAGCTGCGTCAGCACAAAATGCTATAGCCTTAGGTAGAAGTGCATCTACAGCTGGACAAGATGCAGTTGCTTTAGGAAGTTCGTCACAGGCTAAGGGCGATTCAGGCCTAGCAATAGGTAATGGGGCACAGGCTAATAGTAATAGTGTAATATCTTTGGGGTATCAAGCAAATAATGGTGCTTCAAATAATACTAATGGTGTTGCCATTGGCTGGGCTGCCGGAATGCAGTCCAATGGTCTTAATAATGTTGGTGTTGGTACAAATGCAGGGCGACAAGTAATTGGTAATAATAATACTAGCTTAGGCAATGGTGCTGGTAATATTGCTAATACTAAAATCTATACTAGTGAGTCTATTATGCTTGGTACTGGTGCCAAAGTTGTCGGCAGCAGTGCTACTAAATCGATTGATAATGTTATTGCTATTGGTAAAAATACTAGCGGTAGTGCCTCATCTGCTATCGCAGTGGGGATTAATGCAGGTTCCTCTGCTGAGAATGGTGTAGCAATTGGTCCTAATTCCAATACTTCTGCGTACAATGGTATTGCATTAGGTTCCTTCTCTGAAGCTAGTACTGCAGCTGGTGTAACAGGATACAATGTTAACGCAAATCGTACAGACAAATATAAAGACTTAACTGATATTGCTTTAACAAGTAAATTAGGTGCAGTATCCGTAGGCAATAGTACGATGACGCGTCAGATAACCGGTGTTGCAGCTGGCACTAATGACACAGATGCCGTTAACATTGCTCAATTAAAAAGCGTTAACTTAGCTTTTACAGGCAATACTGGCAGTGGAGATGTCAATCTTGCTAATAGCAAATTGTCCATTAATGGCGATAATACTTATATCAAGACAGCTGCAAATGGTAAGCAATTAACGATTTCTCCTAATGTACAAAACATAACTTTAAATAATGGTAGAGCCTCTGCTTCAACTGGATTAGCTGATGCTAGTAATGTAGCCCAAGCAATTAATAACGTTGTTTCTGGAGTTCAGTTGGATATCATTGCCAATAAAGGAACTAAAACGGGCTCAGTAAATCTTAGTAACCAAAAGCTTACCGTAACAGGTGGAAATGGTATTCGCACAGATATCTATTCGAATACGAGTGGACAAAATCTTGTAATAGGCCTTGAACCAGAGCTTGTTAAAGCGACAACTAAAGGTATTGGTTTAACTGGAGATACGGGATCCACAGGCCTCAAGTATCTAAAAGATGGTGATGCAGTCTTTAAAGTATATGGTGACGGTAATCTTGTAACTACTGCAGGCTCTGCTACTGGTGTAAAAGTATCTGTTGATTCCACTAAAGTGAAAGATTTAGCTGTTGAAGCAGTAACCGTAAGTAAAGCTAATACTATAGATAATGCTATCACTGTAACTCCAACAGCAGGTACTAACTCTAAAGATTATGCAATTGGCATTGATACTACAAAACTTTCAGCTAAAACGAATTTAGCCTATACAGCCAATGGTGCTACAGCAAAAACTGTATCTTTAGCTAAAGGTCTTAATTTTGTTAATGGTACAAATACGGTATCATCTGTAGATTCTGATGGCAAAGTATCTTTTGATTTAAATCAAGCCACAAAAGATTCTATTAATAAATCTGCTACAGCAGTAGGTCGCACTATTACGCTTAACGCAGATAGTGGTACCGGTTCTAGTCAGTCTTTAAGTAATGGTAATGTGTCCTTTGCGGTAAGTGGTGCAACTGGTGACTATATCTCCACTACAATGGATGGTAGTGCCGTAAAAGTATCTACAAAGCGTGCAACTATCAATAGTGATGCCAATACTGGTGCTGCATCTGTAACAGGTGCTGATGGTTTAGCTACTGCTAAGAATGTAGCTAGTGCTATTAATTCTGCTGTTAATGGTTTGTCTCAAAACTTAAACATCAGCGATGGCACAAATAATAGTTCTGTAGCTCTGAAAAGTCAAAAATTAACTGTTACAGGCACAGGTGCTGCGAAAGCTACTGTTAATGGTCAAACGATTACTATTGATGTAGCAGAAGGTACATTAACACCTAATACAACGAATGGTACTGTAACGGGTACTACCGGTGTAGCTAAAGCCACAGAGGTTGCTGCTGTAATTAACAATACAAATACTGTATTAGGTAATAAGATTACAAAAAATACACAAGATATTGCTACGAATACGTCGAATATCACTGCAAACAAAAATCAAATTACTACTAACACAACAAATATTGCAACAAACACAGCAAACATTGCTCATACTATTGCGTTAGCTGATGATAAAGGTGCCTCTACGACTGCTAAGTCTTTAAAAGATGGCAATGTATCTTTTAATATCAAAGGGGATAACACGTTTATCTCGACTGCTGCATCTGGCAATGATGTAACCTTGACAGTTAATGAACAAGCAATTAAGGATGCCGCTAAGTCTGCCTCTTCTTTCAAGGTGAAAGCGAATACGCATGCCGCAGAAGATGTTAAAGGTGGAGATACAATTGCCTTTAACAATGGTGATAACATTGAAATCAGCCAAACTGGTAAGACTTTCACCATCAAAACGGCTAAGAATATAACTGTTGATTCCGTAACTGCAGGTAATACGGTTATCAATACGTCTGGTTTGACAAATGGTACAACTGCTATTACAGGCACAGGTATTACAACAGATAAAGTAACTGTAGGTGGAATCTCTATTGATAAAACTGCTGGTATCAATGCTGGTGGTAAGGTTATTTCTAATGTAG
>ERZ772974.1697-NODE-1697-length-14067-cov-23.909506_pt1 | contig 14067 bp, 7 predicted proteins | sample MGYA00580671_ERZ772974 | MGnify/ENA primary metagenome ERZ772974 (study PRJEB29015, sample SAMEA2738065) | human oral metagenome | biome: human oral; feature: human-associated habitat; material: saliva | place: China | collected 2218 ... | reverse complement strand
AATAAAATCATAGCTGGTATTGTGGAGCTACAAAATGCTTAAACGCTTATGGATGATCTTCGGACCGGTCTTGATAGCTGGTTTGTTGGTTTTTCTGCTTATCTTTTTCTATCCTGCTGAGATGCGCCATGATCTGGGAGCTGAAAAGCGTTCGGCGGTGGCTACTACTATCGATAGTTTTAAGGAGCGAAGTCAAAAGGTCAGAGCACTATCTGATCCAAATATGCGTTTTGTTCCCTTCTTTGGCTCCAGTGAATGGCTTCGTTTTGACGGTGCCCATCCTGCGGTATTGGCTGAGAAATACAACCGCTCTTATCGCCCCTATCTTTTAGGACAGAGGGGAGCTGCCTCGCTCAATCAGTATTTTGGGATGCAACAGATGTTGCCACAACTGGAGAATAAACAAGTTGTATATGTTATCTCACCTCAGTGGTTCAGTAAAAATGGCTATGAGCCAGCAGCATTTCAGCAGTATTTTAATGGAGACCAGTTGACCAGTTTTCTGGAACATCAATCTGGGGATCAGGCTAGTCAATATGCAGCGACTCGCTTACTACAGCAGTTCCCAAATGTAGCTATGAAGGACATGGTTCAGAAGTTGGCAAGTAAAGAAGAATTGTCGTCTGCAGACAATGAAATGATTGAATTATTGGCTCGGTTTAATGAACGCCAAGCTTCCTTTTTTGGTCAGTTTTCAGTTAGAGGTTATGTCAATTATGATAAGCATGTAGTTAAGTATTTAAAGACCTTGCAAGACCAGTTTTCTTATCAAGCCATAGAAGATGTTGTTAAAGCAGATGCAGAAAAGAATACTTCCAATAATGATCTGGGAATGGAAAATTATTTCTATAATACGCAGATTAAGAAGGATTTGAAGAAATTAAAGGATTCTCAGAAAAGCTTTACCTATCTCAAGTCGCCAGAATATAATGACTTGCAGTTAGTGTTGACACAGTTTTCTAAATCCAAGGTAAACCCGATTTTTATCATTCCACCTGTTAATAAAAAATGGATGGACTATGCTGGTTTACGAGAAGATATGTACCAACAAACGGTGCAGAAGATTCGCTACCAGTTAGAAAGTCAAGGGTTTACCAATATAGCAGATTTTTCTAATGACGGTGGGGAAGCTTTCTTTATGAAGGATACCATTCACCTTGGTTGGTTAGGTTGGTTGGCATTTGATAAGGCCGTTGATCCCTTCCTATCCAATCCCACCCCAGCTCCGACTTACCATCTGAATGAGCGCTTTTTCAGTAAAGACTGGGCGACTTATGATGGAGATGTCAAGGAATTTCAATAGACGAATTATAAAATAATAAACGATTTAACTCTAAAAGTTAGACAATTAGTCTGATTTTTAGGGTTTTTCTTTTTACTAATAAAAATGTGTAGTTATAGATATTGGCGGTTAAAAAGAATGACCTTCATCTGGCTAGAGAACTCATATAGTGGTATAATTTAAGAAACATAATGAAAATAGCTTTAGTGTGGATGCATTACAATATAGAGGGGAAAAGATGGATATAGATAGAACTATTTCAGTACAGATTCAAGGTTTGTTGGTGTTTGAAAGTCCTCTTCATCATGATGAGCGTGGCTATTTTTTAGAGAATTGGCGAAAGAAAGATTTGCTTGCAAATGGGGTGCCAGAATCATTCTTTCATCATAAACTTCAAAATAATGTGTCTGTTTCAAAGCAGGGAGTTATCAGAGGGATGCATTGCCAAGGATATGAAAAATTAATGACAGTAGCCTATGGGACTTTCAAAATGATTTTTATCGATTTACGGATAGATTCTCCAACTTACAAATCTGTAGATGTGATAGACGTCAAACCTGGTAGGGCTGTTTTTGTCCCTGGTGGAGTTGCTAATGGTGCACAGTCGTTAGTTAACAATGGGATATTGAATTACCTGGTTGCTGACTATTATGATCCACATAAAAATTATTTAGGTATTACACCATTAGACAAAGATGCTGATTTGTCGTGGGATTCTCTTTTAAAACCAATCATTTCTGAAAAAGACCAAGCTTCTAAAACCTTCAAAGAAGTTCTTGAAATAATTGAATCAAGCAAGAAGAAAGTTGCTTTAATAGGTTCAACAGGTGCAGTTGGGAAAGTTTTATTTGATACATTAAGGAAGCAATCTGATATTGATTTAAGTTGTTTCAATAGAAATAATATTGAAGACGCTTTGAAAGGTTTTTATGATGTGGTGATTTGTACCGCTCCGTCATCAGAAAAATTATTAACTAATTTAGGTTTGAAAAACGATGACTCGGAAATAGAGGGATTATTAAATGTTCTAAAAAATATTCAGACAGGTCATATGATTTTAGTGTCCACTAAATCTGTATTTGATAGTGGCGTCAGATATAGCGCTATTCATCAAAAGATTTATAATAGCGTGATTGAAGCTCATAAAAATAGCAATACTATTTATATTATGGACACCTTATATGGGAAGACACTGAAAAAGGGCTTTATCAACGATTTGCTTTCTAGACAGTGGACTTATATTTCAAATGATATTGTTTTGGACAAGCCTGAGTTAGAAAAATATTATAAAAAAGTAAATAATCAGTTGTGGGCTTTAGTAGAGCCTTTGCCTGATGAACTGTTGAGGGATTTAGAGCCAATTTCTGATATTTATCCTGATGAAATGTGCTATCAAGTAACAGCAATAAATGATTTGGCTCGTCATCTAGTAGCGAATTTAAATAGAATTGATGGAGTAAAACTGGGTATCGATCAGTCTGAAATTTTTACAGGTAGACAAATAAAGAATCTACTAAAAAACCCTGACGCTTCTACTTTGGGACAATACTTTACAAAGCAAAAAGGAGATTCTAATCTTGAAAATTTACGAAAATAATAGAGGTTTTCAACTAGGAAATTTGCTCTATCTTCTACTACAAGCGCATAGAGATCGGATGATGGGCTATGAGGAAAGTTATGTCTTACGAACAGGATATTTTCAGTTTGCCCAAACCTTTTTTCCAAAAACCGCTGTCTTATTTTCAAAAGCAAATGGTATCGAATTAGAAGATTTTGGTTATTTTCAAGAGGCAGGTGTTGACTATTCTTCAGAAGAATTGGACTCTTTTTGTAGAGAGTATTTGATTGAACCAGTGGTAGTAGCTTCCGCTCGATTTGAAGAGAGAAATGTGACCATTGCCATTAGAAGAACGGATTTTCTCAATGAACGAAATAGAAGAAATTACGGTTATAATTCTCAGTTGTATATTGCTTCTTGTTTAGAGAAGATAGCAGCAATTGAAGGGGATAAATTCCAACAGTTAACCATCCGAATTACTTCAGACGATGTTGCCTGGTGTCGCGAAGAATTGGTACCTTTTCTCCATTCTCAGTATCATTTTGAAAACCCGATTATAGTTGAGGAGCAGGATATTCAAGACAACTTTTTACAGCTATATAGTTGCAATAAGTATTTTATTTGTCCCAATTCGACCTATTGTTACTGGGTAGGCTATATTTTAAGATTAACAAAGCCTTTTGTAAAAGTGTTTGTTCCTGATTTTAATACTTTACTTGAACAAAATGGGAAACAAATTGCAGATACAAGAGACTGGGAAGTTGTAAGTGTTGACCGTACTGGATTTGAGTAAAATGTGTTAAAGGAAAAATAGATGAAATATAAAAATATCGTTGTGACTGGTGGAGCTGGTTTCATTGGTTCAAATTTTGTGCGATACCTAAAAGAGACCTATAAGGATATTCAGATTACGATTTTGGATAATTTGACTTACGCCTCTTCGTTGAAAACCATCGAAGATTTACTGGATGACAGAGTAGGTTTCCATAAACTTGATGTCGCAAATGAGTTGGAATTGAGTAAACACATTGATGAACGAGTTGATTTGATTGTTCATTTTGCAGCAGAATCTTTTAATGATAAGTCTTTGCACGATACGTCTATTTTTGTAAAAAGTAATATCGTCGGGACGCACAATCTTTTAGAGTTAGCTAGAAAGTATGATATCCGTTTCCACCATATTTCAACAGATGAGGTTTATGGGGACTTTCCATTGGAAAGTAAGGATAAATTTACTGAAAAAACGCAGTACAATCCGAGTTCTCCCTATGCCGCTACAAAGGCCTCTGCAGATTTATTGGTAAAAGCATGGGTTCGTTCTTTTGGAGTTAGGGCTACGATTTCCAACTGCTCAAACAATTATGGCCCTTATCAAAATCCTGAAAAATTTATCCCAAGACAAATCACCAATCTTTTAACTGGTCAGCAGGCAGTTCTATATGGAGCAGGGCTTAATATTCGTGACTGGATTCATGTGAAAGACCATTGTCGAGCTATCGACACTATTGTTGATAAGGGCGTGGTTGGTGAGACCTACTTGATTGGGGTAAATAATGAGCGTACGAATATCGAAGTTTTACAGAAAATCTTGTTGCAGTTAGGAAAATCTCAGGAAGATTTTAAGTATATAGCAGATAGACCAGGACACGACCTTCGCTATGGAATTGATGCTAGTAAGTTGTATACTGAATTAGGTTTTACACCTCTCTACGTGGATTTTGATAAGGGATTAAAAGAAGTTATCCATTGGTATCAAGAACATGAAGCTTGGTGGCAAGAGATGATTGCGCAAAAGCAAGATGCTAAGTAAGAGTTTGTAAGGATTTTATGAGGAGGTAAATGTGGAAAATATCATTTTTTGTTCTTCCCCATTTCAAGTTTTGGTCGCAAAAGAAGTTGTTCAGACTGTTTCAGAAGACTTTATTGGGATTTATCTAAAGATGTCAAATGATGCGAGACAGATTTTTTATGCTGAACGGATGGCAGAATTTTGTAAGGAAGTCATTGTTTTAGAAGGGAAGACAGTCTTCAATGATATTCAGGACGCCTTAAAAGACAGGTTCATTAGCAATCTCTATCTAGCAAGTTTAGATAATCCCGTAGCTCTTAGTATATTTAATCCTAGCACAATGAGTTTGTACACCTTTGATGATGGTAGTACTTCCATTGTACCTCTCAATCTCTATACACAAAATCTTGAGAGGGGCATTCCGTATACAAACTTTACCTTAAGAGAGGTTATGTCTTTGTCAAATAGACATTACACGGTATTTGAGGACTGTATCCTTTTCCCAAAAGAGAAGCAGGTTTTTCTAAAACTTCATCTTGAACCAAGTCATTTTCATAGGGCTAAAAATGGTAAGAAAATAAGTGTTTTTTTGGGGCAATTTTTAGGCTCTCTCCTTTATCAGGAAGATTTGGAAATTACCCAAAAATTGACTGCTAAAGTTTTAGATGAACAGAAGATTGATTATTACTATCCTCATCCTAGAGTACCTTTGAATCCCTATCAAGATAAATTGAAAGAAACTAAATTTTGCTTTGAAGAAGAAATTTATCTTTTGTTAGAGGAGTATGAGTTCGTTGAGGTACATGGTTTTTACTCAACCTCGCTTTTGATGGTCAAAAATATAGAGGGCGTATCAGTGCATGGGTATCGAACTTTTTTAACAACTCATGAATCAAAAGTTTTTGCAAAACGAGGTGTGCCCTATCAAAATGTGTCTCAATCAGACACACCTGTTGACATTGTTATGCCTGTCTATAATGGGGCTGAAACCATTAGTCAAACGATTGATTCTGTCTTAAATCAAACCCACCAAGCCTTTCGACTGCTAATTGTGGATGATGGTTCGACGGATAGTACAGAAGAAGTATGTAAACCTTATCTAGTAGACGAACGAGTACAGTATATCAGGGAAAGTCATAAAGGGATTTCAGAAACTTTAAATTGTGGAGTCAGCCTGTCTCAAACAGCTTATGTAGCTAGACAAGATGCAGATGATGTATGGATGCCTTGGCACTTAGATTTTCTCTTGCAAGAGTTAGAGAAAAATCCACAACTAGACCTTATTGGGGCTAGAGTCGTCGCAGAAGAAGATGCCGTAACAGATAAAATCAAACGGAATCCATCCCATCACTTATCAGGAGAAAAATTGTGGTTAGAGCTTGCTTATCAAAATGTCTTTAACCATTCAACCGTCATTTTTAAACGCTCTGCCTATGATGAAGCAGGAGGCTATGATGCTAAGTGTGATGGGTTTGAAGATTGGCATTTGTGGTCTCGTATGGTTACCAAGGACAATGCCTTGGTTTTAAATGTCACAACGACCTACTATCGTTTATCAGAACGTCATAAACGCGGGATGGCTTTCCGTGCGAGACTAGCAAGAAGTCGTGGATTAAGATTGGAAGATGTATTGGACTAAACTATGGTGAAAGTATTTACAATAAAGGAAGGCGTTCCTATAAGCACTTATGGCTTCGAAAGAAGTCAATTGGCACGTCAAGAAATTTTTAAAAGTCTGCAAGTAGAGCAAGAAATTGTTTTAACAAATCTGGATAATTTTGTACCGAATTTTGTAGAAACGTTAGAAATACTTGGTTTTGAGAACTTCTATCATGTTATTTTTGATCAATCAGATTTGGCTAGACAAAAGCCGAGTGTAGAGAAATCATTTGTTCAGGGACTAGCTAATGTCAGTGAAGTCGAGTACACAAAAGATGGATATGTAGGTCTTGTTCACTATCAAAATGGAGATGTAGAATGCTATACCTCTCAATTACTGTATCGTTTCCAATATCAAGAAAATCTCTTTACTCTTTATGACAGTAAGGGAGAGTTGTTAAAGGGGGATGTGAGTGAAAATTACCATTCTTACCAAAATCTAAGAAGTGGGGAAACTTACACCCAATGGCAGTTAGTTAGTCTCTATCTAGCGAATAATTCTACAGTGGAAGATTGCTTTATCATTGATATGGTCAATGAATATCCTCTTCAATTGAGGAAATTTTTCCAAAATACGGGAAGAAAGCTATTTGCTTATACCCATTACAATATTTTAGACCCAATGATGAAGTTTGTCTTACAAGGTTGGTGCCAGAATATCGTTGCAAGCCCTGTTTTGGAGCAACTAATAGGGAAAGAAAAGGTTCGCTTTTTACCTCCAATGTTTGTGGATGGAGTTTTGGAAAAAGAATATACAAGAGTCACCGATTGGTGTATCGTTGGCAATATGACGATGATCAAACGGTGTGCCTGGGCGATTGAGGCTTTTCGGCAAGTGCCGGATAGCCAGTTAACGATTTATGGTAACTTACCAGATGGCTATAGCCAGAAAGACTTGCCGTCGAATGTCCATTATGCAGGTTTTCTAGAAGAGGTCCCTTATGAAAAGCACCAAGGCTATCTCTCTTGTTCTATGAGTGAATGCTTTGCCAATGCGGCTGTAGAAGCATCTGCCAGGGGGTTGATCTGTCTTTTGTCTGATACAGATTTAGCTCATAGATACTATAAGAGTCAGTCCAAAGGTGTCACAACATTTGGTGACATTGGGGAGTTAATTTTGTGGCTCAATGCTTATCAAAAAGAAGGTCGTTACTCGTCAGCAACATTCTCTAAGGCCTATCAAAAAAAGGAAATTCTGGATATGTATAAGTATGTATTATCCTTAGAAATATGATATAATTGAAAGCGTAAAACTTTCTTAGTTTTATAGTTCTTAGCGCACATTTTATAGATTCAAAATATAAAAAACAATGAAATTTTAGGAAGGCGATGTTTTATGTTTCATACTGATAGACAGGAGAAATTTTCTCTTCGTAAGTATAAAGATGGTCGAACAGATTCCAAGTTAATCGGTGCAACGATTTTGGCAACAGGTGTGGCTTTAGCTGTTGGTGCAAGCCCAGTAGCTGCTAATGTTACTTCTAATGGTACAGATACTGCTACAATGGTGACCGATACATCGAAAGTAGCTTCAACATCAGCCACAACTTTTACAGATGATAAAGATGCATCTAAAACTGTAAAAGTTGATGCAGTACTAGAAAAAGGAACTGCCGAACCGACAAAAGCCAATAGCAATACAGGCGATGCTGATGGGACTGATACGTTAAATGTTAAATCAGAAGCGACTGTCAATTACAAGTTGGATTCTGATAAATCATTACTAAAATCAGAAACAGTAGAAGCGGGAACAGGTACTGTAAAAACTCCTTATGATAAAAAAGGTCTTGCTTACGATACAGACGGTAAAGACTACCGTGAATCAACTGTAACTCAACCAGGAACTCTTGTCTCAAAAGATACTGGTAAGAAAGACACAGTAGAAGCAAATGGTAAGGTTTATGAGTACGCTGGAAAATCTGAAGTAGAAGGTGCTGATAAGCTTACTTATGATAAAACGCATTTCAACGATATTGAAGCAGCAGTCTCTCCCGAAGGAATGCATAACAAACTAGGTGAGATTGACTATACAAAAACAAAAGGCAAAGTTTACTTAGTTGAAGAAACAGCTGATGGACAATACGGTAAGTATGTTGTAGCAGATAATGGAGTAACTAGCGATGAAGATGCTGTTACAAAATGGAATGATGGTCAAGCTGATGCTAAAGAGTTTACTAAGGCTAATGTAACTCTTCAAAAAGGTGATACAGTTCTTGTCCTTGATAAAGATACGTATGCAGTAGGTCAAGGTAAATCTATTAAAAAAATCAAAAAAGGAAATATTACTTTCTCAGTAGAAGGAAAAATAGAAGTAACAAAGAAAGACAGAGGCTATTTCTCAACTTATATTGTAGACGACTATACTTTTGATGGACCTAAAGTCAACCATTATTATACACCTGGCGCAGATGGAATTTATGGGACTGCTGATGATGTAGAAAAAACACCTAGCGAAGATCCTACTTACGCATTATTAGGTTTTGGAACTGGTTATTCTGGGTCTGAAGTACAAAATTTAGCAACAGGTGATGAATATAGTTATGATTATAGACTAAATAAATCTCAATCATCATTAAAAGATATTTTAAAAAATTATACGGTTGCTAATTATAAAGCTTTAGAGTTCTTAGAAGGAAAAGCGACAGATGCAACTGAAAGAGAGAAAGTTCAGGCGGCTAAAGCGCGTTTAGATGCACATCTAAAAACTTTAGAAGATGATATCCAATCTGGGAAAGTGGAACTAGGATTGATAAAAACTGGGAGACGTGCTGGGGAATTTGTTTTGCATGCTCCTATAGACCTTAATACAGGGTATATTTCATCTGCTTCTGAAGATAAATTCAAAAAAATGTTAGCAGGTTTTCCGGAAATTATTGGAGAAGTATCGGTTACTGCAGCTAAAACAGATACTACAGAACTTCAAGATGGTAAATATAGAGAAATCCACACGACTACAGTATATAAATATACTCCAGATGATTATTCTCCACACGCTTACATTGATGTTATAACAACTAAAAAAATTAAAGAGTACACTGTTTATACTGGTAAGCCAGATGACTATATTCCATTAGTGGAAACTGAACCTGATAAAGAAACGACTGTAACTACGTTAGTTAATAAAGGAAAAGTTGAAATTGCTGCAGACGGTACAGTAACAGTTACAGGAGATGCAAAAGTAACAGATGAAAAGTATATTCCTACAGAAACTGTTGCTGAAAATAAATACATCATTAGTGGTGATAATGGTACAAGAACTCGTACAGAAACAACTGAATCAGCGACATTCACTAAAAAAGAAATTATCACACCAATCCGCGCTTACAAGGTAATGGGTGAAGAAAAACCAGTTGTAACTCATTACTATAACTTAAAAATCACAAAAGAAGAAGCGGGAGAAGCAACAGCTACTAAACAAGGTAGTGTCGTTATTAAGTATGTAACTACTGATGGAAAACAATTAAAATCAGAAACTGATAAAGATAATGTACCGCTTGAAACAAAAACGATTGTAAGTTTATATTCAGGTGAAACAAAAGTTGATGAACGTACTGATGTTAAAACGGTTGAACAAAACTATGACACGACTCCAAAACAATATCCAACTTTAGTAGATGCTGATACTGGATTTACATACGAGTATGTAGGGTTAAAACAAGGTTCTCCAGCTGCTAGTGGTAAAGTAGTAGAAGGAACTACAGAAGTTGTTTACGAATACCGTCTAGTAAGTGAAGAAGAGAAAACTCCATCTAAATCAGAAGTTACAAAAACAGGTTCTGTTGATGTGAAACACGTTGTGATCAACGAAGATGGAACGTTAAAAACATTAAAAGAAACAGAAATAGTGAAAAACAATGTTCCTCTAGAGTATGAAGATACTTATGTAACTTACTCAAAAGGTGTAAAAGTATCTGAACGTAAAGAAAAACGCACAGTTTCTGAAAAATATGACACTACTGATAAACAATACCCAACGCTAAAAGATGAAGCTACAGGTTTAGTTTATAAATATGTAGCGCTAACATCTGACTCAGCTCCAGCAGCAGGTGACGTAACTGAAGGTGAAAAACACGTTATTTATAGTTATACTATAGATAAACAAGAAGAAACTATACCGACAGTAACGGAAACTAAAGGTTCGGTAGTTGTTAAGTACGTTGATGCTGACGGTAATGAAATCAAAGATGCAGAAAATGTAGTAACAGATGCAGTTGTGAAAACAACGAAAACATACGCTACTAAATCAGGTGATGTTGTACTATCAACACGTGATGAAGTAACAGAAAATGATGTAAACTACAATGCTGCTGAGAAGAAAGTCGATATAATTTCTAAAGATGGTAAGAAATATGTCTTCCGTGGAGTGTATGAAGTTTCTGATAAATACAACAATGTATTAGAAGAAACAGGTAAGATAAAAGAAGGAACTACAACAGTTGTATACCAATACGATTACGTTATTCCAGTAGATCCTACTAAACCGAATGAAGGTGATAATAATCCTCCAAAACCAGAGGATAAGATTCCTAATGACCCACAAAACCGTTCATACAAAGACTTAGGTCTCTTAAAAGAAGTCAAACGTGATATCACTTATGTTTACGCAAATGGACCAAAAGCAGGCCAAGAAGCTAGTGCACCTGTTAATCAAAATGCACGCTTCACAAGAACTGCAGAGATCAACAGTAGAACTGGTGAAGTGGTCTACACAAGTGAGTGGACTAAAGAACAAAAACTTGCAGAAGTAGTATCGCCAAAAATCGATAAATATGCAGTTGATAAAGAAAAAGTAGCAGAATTACCTGTAACACACGAATCTGAAGATAGCAGCGAAATTGTTAAATATCGTGAAAATCCTGATGTTATCGAACATGATGCAGCAAAAGATAAAAAAGGATCTGTAGTTGTTAAGTATGTAGATACTCAAGGAAATGAAATCGACACTCCAATTACTGTTAAAGATAATGTAGTTGTAGAAAAAGCAATGACAAAAGTCTACGCAGATCGTGAAGAAACTACTTATACATTTACAAACGAAGAATACAGTACTGTAGCAAACCGTAAAGAAGTTGTTGAAGTTAATGGTAAGAGATATAAATACAGTGGCGTATATGAAGTCTCTGATAAATTCAATAACACAACAGAGGAAACAGGTAAGGTGAAAGAAGGAACTACAACAGTAGTGTATCAATATGACTACCTAATTCCAGTAGATCCATCAAAACCTAATGAAGGAGAACAAAATCCACCTAAACCAGAGGATAAAATTCCTAACGATCCAAAAGGTCGTACGTATAAAGATTTAGGTTTACTAACAGAAGTAAAACGTAACATCACTTATGTTTATGAAAATGGACCAAAAGCAGGACAAGAAGCAAGTGCACCAGTAGAACAAAAAGCACGCTTTACAAGAACTGCAGAAATCAATAGTAGAACTGGTGAAGTAACGTACACAACAAGCTGGACTCCAGAACAAAAACTAACTGAAGTTGTATCACCAACGATTAAAGATTACACTGTAGATAAAGTGAAAGTAGACGAGTTAACTGTAAATCATGAGTCAAAAGATTCAGAGGTTGTTGTTAAATACTCGCAAAACAAACCAAACAGTGTACGTGATTATGCAAAAGACAAAAAAGGAACAGTTGTCGTTAAATTCGTTGATATTAATGAAAACTTCCTTGCGGATGATGTAGTAGCTAAGAACAATGTAATTGTTGCTGAAGCAACAACTACAACTACTGGAGATAAAGAAGAAACTACATACAAAGCTACAGGAGAAGAGTATGCTGTGACAGCTCCTGAAACAATCGAGGTAGATGGAGTAACATTTAAACTTAAACGTGTTCTTCCAGCAGGAGATAAATTCAAAAACACTGTAGATGAAAAAGGATTGGTTAAAGAAGGGGTTACTACTATTGTTTACCAATATGTAATGCAACTGAATACTCCAACAGTTGAAAAACCAGATTATAATGGAGGAGCAACTCCATTAGATCCACCTACGGTAGATATTCCTGAATACGAAGGAGGAGTAGTTCCATTAGATCCTCCAATCGTGGATAAACCTGAGTTTGAAGGAGGAGTAGTTCCGTTAGATCCGCCGATTGTGGAAAAACCAGAACTTAAGATTCCAGAAGATCCAACTTCAGCACCTAAACCAGGGACTATGCCTGAACCAAAACCAACACCGGAAATTCCAGGTAAATCTGTAGCAAGTGCACAAGTGAAACGTTTAGCGAACACAGGTAGTGAAACATCTAATGCTATGGTATTAGGATTCGGTGCACTAATCGCAGGAATAGCTTTAGCTGTAAGAAAACGTCAAAACGAAAAATAATAAGTTAAAAAGACAGTTAATTTCATTATGTAAACTACAAGACACCTTTGGATAAAAATTCAAGGGTGTTTTTATGTTCTATGTGGTGTGAATCAATGTTGCCGAATATTTGATAAAAATTATTTAATGTGTTAAAATTGAAAACGTATTACATAAGTGGCTAAGAAGTATCTAAATTTTAAATTTAGTGATTTCTTGTAATAAGGAAGATGTAATAAAGAAACGTAATAAAATAACAGAGGGGAAGATTATGTTTAAAAATTTTCAAAAAGAGAAATTTTCATTAAGAAAATATAAAGATGGAAGAACAGATTCAAAATTAATAGGAGCGATAACGATTCTAGGTATTGCGATGTTAGCTGGAGGAGGAACGGCATCTGCCAATGTAAGTTCAGATGGGAAAAATGAAACGACACTTGTAAGTGAATTTGAAAAAGTTTCATCAACTGCCAAGACGACTTTTACAGATGATCAAAATCCTGCGAAAAAAGTGACTGTTGATGCGGTGGCTGATATACGATATAATCGACCGACTAAAGCAAATCAAAATACAGGGGATACTGATGGTACAGATTCTGTAAAATTCAAATCTAATGCAATGGTTAATTACCTACTAGAAGATGATAAGTCAAAACTTCAAGATTCGAAAAAGGTAGCCGGAGAAGAAGGAATTGTAGCGACACCTTATGATAAAAAAGGTATTGCGTACGATACAGATGGGAAAGATTATCGTGAATCAACTGTAGAAAAAACAGGAACTGCTATCGATGAAGATACAGGAAAAGAAGCGGTAATTCAAGCTAACAATAAAGAATACAAATGGATTCGCTCAGAAGTGGTAAATGCTAATAAAGCAACTTATGAAAAAACTAAATTTAATGATGTAGAAGCTCCAGTGTCTCCAGAAGGAATGCACAACAACCTAGGAGAAATAAACTATGGGAAAATTACAGGAAAAGTGTATTTAGTAGAAGAAACTTCAGATGGACATTATGGAAAATTCGTAGAAGCTAGCGGAGTATCTAGTGATGAAGATGCAGTTGCGAAATGGAAAAGTGGGCAAGCGACAGCAAAAGATTTTACTAAAGAACATGTGACTCTGAAAGAAGGGGATACGGTTCTTGTAATGGATCGCGATACATATGCTCATGGAAGTGGAACAAGAACTGTTAATACGATAGAGTATAGAAGAAAAAAAATCCCTGCGAAGCCTAAATATGATTATACTGAAGATTTTAAAAGAACAGAAGGGATTCCTGGAGCACCAACGTACGCTTTTTGGAATCAGGAGATTACAGGAGAATTTCCAACGATTGGTGATGATGATAGATTTGGGACAGCGGATGATGAAAAAGTGAATTTTAATAATGAAACTGTCTTATACTATAATAATATTACTAAAAATTTTCCTCCTGGAATAACAGGATCAAATAAATATA
>ERZ772974.1696-NODE-1696-length-14070-cov-2.996718_pt1 | contig 14070 bp, 11 predicted proteins | sample MGYA00580671_ERZ772974 | MGnify/ENA primary metagenome ERZ772974 (study PRJEB29015, sample SAMEA2738065) | human oral metagenome | biome: human oral; feature: human-associated habitat; material: saliva | place: China | collected 2218 ... | reverse complement strand
TACCAGCGTCACGGTGATTTAAGCCAACAACCGACGATCTCGGGGGATCTCTCCCTCGCTGATCTCCGCTACGAAGACAAGAAGTTTGGCCTCTTCTCCGCCTCGCTATTCTACGAACCTCGTAGCAACGATTCACACTACATCACGGCTGATCTCGGCTACAACGGGCAGTCAGCGATGGCACTGGATGGCATCTACTACCCGAAGGAAAAGGTCTCCCCACTCAAGGGCTCTCTCCAGCTCACGGGATTCCCGCTCGAGCTAGCTAATCCCTTCCTCCTAGCGAATGGGACGGCACTCCAAGGACAAGCCTATGGCCAGATCTCTCTAGCTGGGAAGCTGACCAAACCACAGCTTACGGGGCAGATACAGCTCGAGAAGGCGCTCGTTGATCTAGCGACCTATGGCACTCACCTGCGCTTAGATACAATCCCCGTTCGTCTAGAAGGCTCCAATATCTACTTCGACCACTACGCTGTGCGACCTTCGTCAGATGCTCAGCACGCCATCTACCTAGATGGCATGATCCGTGAGGCGACCTCTCCGCAGGCTACTGCCTCTCTCCGTATCACCTCAGACGAACTTGTCCTACTCGATGAGCCTCGTCCGACCCTGGAGAATCAGCTCCTTTATGGGAAGATCATAGCTTCGACGAACATGAATGTCTCAGGTCCAATGACCGGACTACGTGTACGAGGCGGGCTCAACATACTCAGTGGCACGAACTGCACCTATATTCTACGGGAAGATCCCCTCTCCGCCAAGCAGGCACAGAGCCAGCTTGTCGAGTTCGTCGACTTTGCTGATACCGTCTTCACCAAGGCTCCCGAGGTAGAGACAGCTTCCCTCGGAGGACTAGACGTCAACCTCACGATCCACGTCGATCCCTCGGTGCGTCTAGGAGCAGACTTGACTGCAGATGGAGCGGACTATGTCGATGCGCGGGGAGGTGGCACGCTACACTTCACCTACCCACCCTATGGGGAGATGAGCTTGACGGGACGCTATGAGATGAGCGGTGGTGGCGAACTCAGCTATACGCTACCCGTGGTAGGGAATAAGCGCTTCACCATCAACCCCACGAGCATGCTGATCTGGAGAGGCCCTATATCGAACCCCTACCTCAACTTCTCTGCCGTCAATAAGGTCAAGGCTAACGTCACCACCTCCTCAGGATCAACAGAGCGAGTGAACTTCAATGTCAACATTGGGATCAAGGATTATGTCCGTCGAATGAGCCTCTCCTTCACCCTCGCTGCACCCGAGAACCTCGCTATGCAGAACGCTCTCTCGACTATGACAGCCGAAGAGCAGAGCAAACAAGCCATTGCCCTCATGGCGACAGGTATGTATCTCGGTAGCGGAGCTGGAGCAAGCAATCTCAACCTCAATGCTGCCCTGACCTCTCTCCTACAGTCTCAGATCAATAAGACTGCTGGTAAGCTCCTCCAAGGTACAGATCTCAACATCGGTATGGATCGCTATGACGGGAGCAATGGTACTGCGGCCCACACAGACTACACTTATAGCTTCAGCAGACGCTTCTATAACGACCGCATCCGTATCATCGTCGGAGGCAAGGTACAGAGTGGTGATGGGGCAAAAAACCAAGCGCAGACCTTCCTAGACAATGTCTCCCTCCAGTATCAGCTAGATCGTACTGGGGAGCAATACCTAAGTCTCTATCACAAACTCGTCACCGACAATATCCTCGAGGGTGAGTTCACAGAGACAGGGGTAGGGTATGTCCTACGGAGAAAGGTGAACAGCCTACTTGATCTCTTTAAGCGACGTCGCAAAGTGACTACTCCTGCCCCCAGCTCCATCCTAAGGCGTGAGCTATGGACTCCTATGCAAGACTCAGCGAAGCTCTTACCCGCAGACTCCGCACCCCTAGTACGCCCAAGCTCAAAGTAGCTCATTCCACCCCTTCTAGCCTCTTCCTCATGTCCCGAAGAACTTCTTTAGACTTCTATCGTCCTTTCTCTTGGCGACTAGGGCTACTCCTTGTCCTATGCCTTGGTATTGCTTCATCCTGCTCCCTGCATCGCTTTCAGGAAGAAGGGGACATCCTCTACACGGGGATACGCAAGATCGAGGTCAAGACCGCCCAAAAGCATCCGTGGCAGGAGCGAGCTGTCGAGGAAGCCACCACACAGCTCCAATATGCACCTAACGGAGCCCTTTTCAGAAGCTCCAGCCTACGTATTCCCTTCCCCCTACTGAGTCCCTACCTCTATATGCGTACCGTAGGAGACTCTACGCTAGGTGCCCGACTGCTACGACGCTTCACCTCTAAGCCCGTTTGGATACGTGATGTCAGTCCCGAGCTTCGCGCTAAGCTCGCCCAGCAAACTCTTCAGTCCTACGGCTACCTATCTGCCACAGCTCAGGCTACTATCGTGCCCGACAAGAAGGATTCCCTTCAGGCTCGTGTCGATTACACCCTAGAGCCTGGACATCTATACTTGCTCGACAGCGTAGAGTACTTCCCTCGGGTATACATTCGTCCTGGGCGCTACTTCTACCATCATCGTCTCAGCCAACTACGTCGGGGAGTTCCCTTTTCCCTAGCTGGTCTCGAGGCTGACCGTACGATCACCCGCGCCTTCCTACGTGAGCACGGCTACTACTACCTCAAGAGTGAGCACATCGGCTACCAGGCTGACACGCTAGCCGTACCTGGGCGCGTGTGGCTTCGCACCGTCCTTTCTCCTGAGACTCCTAAAGAGGCGCTCCGTCAGTGGCGTATCGGCAAGATCACCCTCCGCCAGCTCCCCGAAGCCACGGATATCCCCTCCGTCGATCTAGCCACCGACAGTGTAGCGCTGACGGATAGCATCTCCTTCTACTACGCAGGCAAGAAGCTCGTCCGTCCGGGTGTCCTCAAGACACGTATCCGCATACGTCCTGGTCGCATCTACCGCAGTGAGGATGAGGAGAGGACGATGGCTGCTCTGACTGGTCTCAATGCCTTCTCCTCAGTAGACTTCTATTTCTCGAAGCAGGAAGAGACCACTCAGCCCAAGACCATACTAGACTCCCTCGCTGCACCTCTACCTGACAGCGTCAACACACAGCGTCCGACCTTCGCTAGTCAGCCCGACTCGATCGGCACGCTAGATCTCACGATCCTCCTACGTAAGGAGAAGCCCTGGAGCACCTACTTGGGAGCGGCCTTCATGCGTAAGTCGACGAACTACATTGGCCCTGGGCTCTCGGCCTCGGTGGAGCGCAATAATGTCTTCGGAGGCGGCGAAAGACTTTCGGCAAGCGTATCTGGCTCCTACGAATGGCAGACGGGCCGTAACCCTGTCGATGGCTATTCCGTCTCGATCAATAGCTATCAGTTAGGAGCAGACCTAGCCTTGACCTTCCCCTCAATCCTCTTCCCGAGGCTGACAGATAGCTATTACAAGTATCCTACGTCTACGAGCTTCAAGGTAGCCCTCCAGGGGATCAACCACGCACGTTACTATACGCTGCGCTCCCTATCCTTCACTATGGACTATAACTTCCAGCCTTCGGCATCCTGGACGCATCGTATCACGCCAATAAGCTTAAACTATACGCTACTAACCCGCACCACTGGGCGCTTTGAGGAGCTCATCGCTGACAATCCCGCCTTAGGTCTCAGTCTACGAGATCAGCTGATCCCGAAGCTAAGCTATGCCTTCACCTATAGCTACCGCCCTGATGACAAGCCCCACTACCTACAGCTCTCGAGCGAAGTCAGTGAAGCCGGCAATCTGATCAATGGGGCTATGGCGATGATGAAGCGACCTTATCATGAGATGAAGACCATGTTCGGTGTACCCTTCGCCCAGTTTGCTAAGGCATCACTCGACCTCCGCTACTCCTATCGCCTCAGCTCTCGCCACACGCTAGCTACCCACTTTGCCACAGGGGCGATCTTCGCTTATGGCAATGCTACTACGGCTCCCTACATCGAGCAGTTCTATGTCGGTGGAGCGAATAGCATCCGTGCCTTCACCGTCCGAAGTCTAGGACCTGGAAGCTATAAGCCCAAGAACGAAAACTCCTATTCCTTTATGGATCGTGTCGGAGAGTTCAAGCTCGAAGCCAATGTCGAATGGCGTAGTCGCCTATTCGGGAGTTGCTTCGGAGCTCTCTTCCTCGACGCAGGGAATGTATGGCTTCTCCGTCCGGACAGCGATCGCCCGGGAGCAGCGCTTAAGGAATCGGGATCTCTGGGGCACTTCTTAGATCAGGTAGCCGTAGGCACTGGGGCAGGGATACGCTATGATCTCTCCTTCCTAGTCGTACGCTTTGATGTCGGCGTAGGGCTCCATTTGCCTTACGTGACGAGCCGATCGGGCTGGTATAACATCCCTCGCTTCCGAGACGCCTTAGGCCTGCACCTAGCCATCGGCTACCCCTTCTAATGCACCACCTAGAGCTCCCTTGAGCCAAGGTTAGTCTTTCATCAAAGGAAGCTATACCTCTCCCCCTGCGAAGGTTATCGTTTGTGGAAAGAGAGGTATAGCTTTCTTTCTTGTAAGCGCTTAGTCTCCTCCGAGGATCCTACGCAGAGCGACTAGCGAAGATCTCTATCAGATCCCATCAAGGCACCTGCGAGGGAGCATACCCTCTAGCCTTGATCCCTGAAGAGACACACCTGAGCTCAGAGAGCCCTAAATCATCTCGCTAGCTTCGTAGACTATCCACTCGGTCAGATGCCAGAGGAAGCGGGGTTATTATTACCTTTGTACGAGTAAAATGGCAGGCGAAGTGCCGTAATGGAGCCTTCCTCTGCCCCTATGCCTATATATATGAACGAAGACGAACTAATCGGATATGACGACGCGGCCTCCGTGGCCTTTATCCGCAACTATATACCTCAGGAGCTCAAGGAGCTATTAAGTGATGACGATATCGTCTACTTCGTGGATCTGATCTACGACTATTACGAGAGCCGTGGCTACCTCGGTGATGACGTGATCGATGACGAAGAAGCGATCGAAATCGATGAGGAGGAGCTCCTAAACTATGTCGTCCGTAATGCGCAGAAGGATGGTGTCGGCAAATTCGAGCCAGACCAAATCCGCTTTATCGTACAGGGCGAGCTGGAGTACTGCGAGAGTATCAACCTCTTTGACTAAGGTATCCTGTGGGAAAGAATAAGCTGGCGAAGTTCGCCGAGATGGAGACCTTCCCTCATGTCTTCCAGTATCCCTTCCATATCCTACAGCAGAAGCTCTTCCCCCTAAGAGGATGCTGGCGAGAGAGCTTCTTCCATAACGACCGCCCCATAGTCCTAGAGCTCGGGTGCGGTAAGGGAGAGTACACCGTAGGACTAGGGGAACTCTATCCCGAGAAGAACTTTATCGGGGTGGATGTCAAGGGGGCTCGCATCTGGACAGGTGCTCATGCCTCCCATGAGGCAGGCATGAGCAATGTCGCCTTCCTACGTGGTGAGATCGAATCCTTGACCAGCTTCTTCGCTCCGGGTGAGGTCGACGAGATCTGGATCACCTTTCCCGACCCGCAGATGAAGAAGGTCACGAAGCGCTTGACCTCTTCTCGCTTCCTGAAGCGCTACCTTGAGGTACTCGCACCTGGTGGCTCTATCCACCTGAAGACCGATAGTCCCTTCCTCTACACCTATACCAAGGCGCTAGTAGAGCTCAACCAGCAGGAGATTATCACCGACACGGCCGACCTCTACGATGGAGCCTTCGAGGACAAGATCCTAGGCATCAAGACCTACTACGAGCGTCAGTGGCTCAGCCGGGGACTGACCATCAAGTACCTGCACTTCATCCCCTCCGAGCCCGAAGGTGGATACATCGAACCCGATATAGAGATCGAGCCCGACAGCTACCGTAGCTTCAGTCGCTCCCGCCGTGTACAATAGTATAGTTTAATACGCTAGGCCGATGACACTCTATCCTAATCTTATCCTTGATGCGCTACGTCATGTCCGCTACCCAGGCACGGGCGAAGACCTCGTGACCGCTGGCATGGTGGAGGATGACCTACGCATCGATGGGATGAACGTCAGCTTCTCCCTCATCTTCGACAAGCCTAATTCGCCTTTCCTTAAGTCTGTCATCAAGGCAGCTGAGAAGGCTATCCATACTTACGTCAGCCCCGAGGTCATCGTAGCTATCACAGCGAAGGTGCCCGAGGCTAAGCCTCGACAAGAGGAGCCCATCCTTCCTCAGGTCAAGAATACACTCGCGATCTTCTCAGGCAAGGGCGGTGTCGGGAAAAGCACTGTCTCTGCGAACCTCGCCATAGCACTTACCCAAGCGGGATATAAGGTCGGGCTACTCGACGCAGATATCTTTGGTCCCTCACAGCCTAAGATGTTCGGCTGTGAAGATGCTCGTCCAATCCTCGAAGAGGTAGGCGATCGAGAGCTGATCACACCTATTGAGCGCTACGGAGTGCGCTTGCTATCAATCGGATTCTTTGTCAATCCCGAGAGCCCCGTACTCTGGCGTGGGAGCATGGCTAGCAATGCGCTCAAGCAACTCATTAGCGAGACGCACTGGGGCGAACTCGATTACCTACTCATCGACATGCCTCCTGGGACAAGTGACATCCACTTAACCCTCGTACAGACCCTAGGTCTCACCGGCGCAGTCATCGTGACGACACCACAGCAGGTAGCCTTAGCCGATGCGATCAAGGGTATCGGCATGTTCACAGACGAGCAAGTACAAGTCCCCATCCTAGGGCTTATCGAGAATATGGCGTGGTTCACTCCAGCAGAGCTACCTCAGAACAAGTACTACATCTTCGGTCGTGACGGAGGGAGGGAGCTAGCCGAAGAGCTAGACATCCCTCTACTCGGACAGATACCTCTGATACAGAGTGTGTGCGAAGCAGGAGATGCCGGTGCACCAGCAGCCTTGGAGCAAGAGAGTCTCCTAGGTATCTACTTCCGCACGCTGGCAAAGAATATCGTTGAGCAAGTCGATCGGCGCAATGCCGAGCAGACTCCGACCCAGCGTGTAGAGATCACCAAACAATAATCATAAGGAGTCGCGTAGTGGGGCGGTCTGTCGCGCCAGGCTTGTACTGGTGAGGAACGTCCGGGCAACGCAGAGCACCATACTTCCTAACGGGAAGCTATCCGTGAGGGTAGGTAGATGTAACAGAGAAGGACAGCCACGAGGGACTTGCTCCCCCGTGGTGATGGTGAAAAGGTGAGGTAAGAGCTCACCGGAGCGTGTAGCGATACACGCTGCCGTACATCCTATGGGTTGCAAAGTCATGTAAACCGACGCTATGAGGGTTGCTCGCCCCAGTCGGAGGGTAGACCGCACGAGGTGATAGGTGACTATCATCCCAGATAAATGACAGGCACTCGCCAGAGGGTGACTTCTGACGAGGACAGAACTCGGCTTATAGCCCCACTGCCCCTATGGCGCACTTCTTCTTCTCGCTATCTTTCGCCTCGAGTCTCGAGGTGTTCACTACGGTTACTATCCCTCACCTATCAGATAGGCTATGCCAACCTTTCTACGACATATAGAGGCACAGTCCTTCGTGGCTTGGCGCTTTGTGAAGCTCGATATGTGGCGTCTGACACGCGACGCACTCTCCGCTCCAGCACGCCTCGGAGTGGCGACCCTGCGCGTACTCTATATGACGGTGCAGGCATATATTGAGGAAGGTATTGGCTCGCTGGCGGGCTCGCTTACTTATAGTACTGCTCTGTCACTCGTACCTATCTTAGCGGTCATCGTCGGGATTGCTAAGGGCTTTGGCCTGCAGGAAACGGTGCGTGATTCCTTGATGCGTGCGCTCCCAGGGCACGAGATGGAGTTCGAGAAGGCCTTTGGCTATGTCGAGAACTATCTGTCTCAGGTGCAGGGAGGACTCTTCATCGGGGTAGGGCTTGCCGCCCTCTTCTACACGGTACTCCTATTGATCTCTACGATTGAGGATGCGTTCAACCGCCTGTGGCAAGCTCCATACGCTCGTCCTTGGTCACGCCGTGTCATCAACTACCTCGGGGCGTTCATCCTCTTCCCTCTGCTGCTGACGATCTCAAGCGGTACGACACTCTTCCTTTCCACCTTGAGTAATACCTATCTCGGTGAGCTGGGGGTCATCTCTACCGTCACGACTCAAGCGCTTGCTCTCGTGCCTTATATCGTCGTGACTCTTGGCTTCGTTGGCCTCTATCTCTTCCTGCCGAATGTGCGGGTGCACTTCGTTCCAGCCCTCATCGCAGGATTGATCACGGGGGTAGCCTTTCAGATCTTCCAAGCACTCTATATCAATGGGGTGCTGTGGATCTCGCGCTACAATGCCATCTACGGGAGTTTTGCTGCTGTTCCTTTAGCTCTTTTGTGGATCCAGCTCTCGTGGATCATCATCCTCTTAGGGGCGCAGATCTCCTATTCAATCCAGCATGTCTGGCACTTCACCACGCCTCCGAATAGCCGCCCCCTCTCGCGTCGCTATGCTGACACGGTGTTCATCACACTGATGGCACACATTACGGCACGCTATACTTCGGATGACCCCGAGCCTTATCGTGTGGAGACGTTGGCTGCAGCCTGTGACCTCCCACTTCGGCAGACGCAGGAAGCTCTGAGTCAGCTAACACGTATGGGGGTGCTTATCGAAGTCAAGTACGGAAAAGACGAAGTCATCGGGGGCTATTACTGCCCCAATATCTCACCTGAGCGACTGACCTTAGGGCTTCTTCTCGAGCATATAGACCGCTATGGAGGTGAGCTTATTTCGCTTAAGCGGAATGGGATCCACGCCACAGCTTGGCAGGTACGTACACACGCCTATGACCTCTTGCGTGAGCGTATGAATGTGCTCCTGCGGGATCTTGTATGATAATAGTATGATTCCTCGCTACGTTCTTCTGTGGACGTAGCACATTATGATAGCTTATGCAGACACTTATCAAGATATTCTTCATCTTCCTCTTCTATTGGATAGGCGACTTTCTGTCCTATCTGATGGGAGGATTTGTACCGGGGAGTGTCCTTGGGATGCTCCTGCTCTTCTTAGCTCTTCAGACGAAGCTCATCAAGGTACAGCAGATCGATGCTCCAGCCCGTGCTCTGACGGACAATATGGGGCTCTTCTTTATCCCTGCAGGGGTGGGGCTTATGGCACAGCTCGATACGGTGATGGCCAATTGGTGGGTCATCCTCGTGGCGGTCATTGTCAGCTCCGTGCTGGTCATCGCTTCGGTGGCTTATGTGCAGGATCAGATGGAAAGGAGGCGTAAATAGCTATGATCGGACACTTCTTCTATAGTGAGGTCTTCACGATCATGTTCGTCATCGGCCTCTATCTGGTCAATATAAAGATCCATCGCTGGGTGCGTGTGCCGGTGCTTCACTCGCTCTTGCACCCCGTGCTGGTGACCATCATCGAGCTGATTATCCTCCTTACGGCACTGGATGTATCATACGACACCTTCCGTGAGGGGAGTCGTATGATCCACTTTATGCTTGGCCCATCAGTGGTCTCACTGGGCTATATCCTCTACGAGCAGGTAGCACATCTCAAGAAGAACGCCATCTCCATCATCGTGGCGATCACTATCGGTGCGATGGTCGGCATTGCCTCGATCGTAGGTATCGGGCATCTCCTCGGGGTGCAGCAGACGCTCATCGCTTCGCTGGCTCCGAAGTCCGTCACGACACCGATTGCCATGGAGCTGGCTGGTCACAATGGTGGTATCCCTGGGCTGACGGCGGTCATCGTCGTCTGTGCTGGTATCTTAGGCAGTATTATTGGTCCTCCTATAATGAAGGTGATGAAGATCAAGAGCCCAGTCGCGAAGGGCTTGGCTATGGGAGCTTCCTCGCACGGCATCGGCACGGCGGCCGCTATCCAGATGGGTGCTATCGAAGGTGCTTTGAGTGGGCTGGCTATCGGGATTATGGGGCTGATGACCTCGATCCTTCTACCACTTTTTGCGCGCTGGTTCGGCTAAATTCCCTATCATATTCGCTATCATAAGCCCCGAAGACCTGAGTCTTCGGGGCTTTTTTTATCAAGTCGTAGCTGTGCGTCAGCCCGATTTTGAGTAGGAATTACTACTATCTACTGCACTGTATAATAGAGGCCTATGTATGGTTTTCGCCAATTATATGCTGATTTTGATTGGAAATAACCAGATATGTTCTATATTTGAAATGATTCTATTCGGATATGATAGAAGTATGTAAAAATGGTTTAACTATAAACGTAATTCTTCTCACAGTAACTATGACACCAAGGAAACTATGGTATGCACTGGCGACAGTTATCTTGCTGTCGTTCGGTGTACTTGGCTTCTTCGGGCTGGAGATCTTTCGTACGATGCCACCCTTCCCAACGAAGGTGGTGACGACAGATGGAGTAACGCTCTTTGAAGGTCAAGATATCAAGGATGGTCAAAATGTATGGCAATCCATCGGCGGACAGACTGTAGGTAGTATATGGGGACACGGAGCATATATCGCTCCCGACTGGTCTGCAGACTACCTACATCGTGAAGCCGAACTTCTACTCAAGAAGCTTGCCGAGCGAGATGGTAAGGACTATACTTCGCTTCCTGCCTCTGAGCAAGCTAAGTATCAGGTCCTCCTACGTGAGGAGGTTCGTAAGAATACCTTCGATGAGACGACGGGTATCATTACGTACTCTCCGCTCCGTGCTGAAGTCGCTCACGAGCTCGGAGCCTACTATGCTAAGCTCTTCCTCGGAGACTCTTCGCCCGAGTTTGTCAAGCTTCGTTCTGCCTATGCTTTGCGTGCTAAGAGCATCGAAGATCCTCGGAAGATGGAGCAGATGAGTGCCTTCTTTGCTTGGGCTTCGTGGGTCTGTGTCACCAATAGACCAGGTACAGATGTTAGCTATACGAACAACTGGCCTCACGACCCAACGATAGGCAATATTGCTCCTACATCACTGCATCTGTGGTCAGGCTTCAGCGTACTGATGCTGCTGACTTGTGTTGGTATTCTCGTCTACTACTATGCTCAGTCAAAGGAGGAAGAGGCGGGTATCCTGCCTCTCTCTGATCCTCTGCGTGGTATGAAACCAACGCCCTCGATGCGCGCCACAACGAAGTATATTTGGATCGTGTCCATTCTCATACTCGTACAGATGGTGCTTGGGGCGATCACAGCGCACTATGGAGTCGAGGGGGATGCTCTCTTTGGGTTGCCTATTCAGGACTTCCTTCCTCAAGCAGTATCACGTAGTTGGCACGTCCAGTTGGCTATTCTCTGGATTGCTACTTCGTGGCTGGCTACGGGGCTATACATAGCACCAGCTGTGTCGGGTGTAGAGCCCAAGTACCAGCGTCTTGGTGTGAATGTGCTCTTTGGAGCCCTTCTCTTTGTCGTCGTCGGATCACTTGTCGGTCAGTGGTTCGGGGTGATGCAGAAGCTCGGTCTCATAGAGAACTTCTGGTTGGGACACCAGGGCTATGAATATGTAGAGCTTGGTCGTCTGTGGCAGATCCTTCTGTTAGTTGGGCTTGTGTTGTGGCTCTTCCTTATGATCAGAGCCCTGATCCCTGCGCTCAAGCGTAAGGATGAGAATCGTCATCTTCTGACACTCTTTATCATTGCTTCACTGGCCATCGCCTTCTTCTATGCTGCTGGATTGATGTATGGTCGTCAGACACATATGGCGATCGCTGAGTACTGGCGCTGGTGGGTCGTTCACCTTTGGGTAGAAGGCTTCTTCGAGGTCTTTGCTACCGTGGTTGCCGCCTTCCTCTTCTGTCGTCTTGGCTTGCTACGTATCCAGTCGGCTACGCTTTCGGTGCTCTTCTCTACGATCATCTTCCTCTCAGGTGGTATTCTCGGTACATTCCACCATCTGTACTTCAGTGCTACGCCGACAGCTGTGCTGGCTCTTGGTGCTACCTTCAGTGCGCTGGAGATCGTGCCTTTAGTGCTTATAGGTATGGAGGCTTATCACAACTATAAGCTGTCGAAGGCTACAGACTGGATCGAGGCCTATAAGTGGCCGATCTACTGCTTCATCGCGATGTGCTTCTGGAACTTCCTCGGGGCTGGTATCTTCGGATTTGCTATCAATCCTCCTATTGCGCTGTACTATCTGCAGGGGTTGAATACAACGGCAGTACACGGTCACGCAGCACTCTTCGGGGTCTATGGTATCCTGGGGATAGGGCTGATGCTCTTCTGCCTACGAGGTCTTTATCCCGAATATAAGTGGAACGATAAGCTTATCGGGACGGCCTTCTGGATGATTAATATCGGGCTCTTCTTGATGGTGACGGTGAGTGTCCTGCCGATCGGTATCCTTCAGGCACACGAGTCGATTACTAATGCGTACTGGTCGGCACGATCGGCTGAGTTTATGCAGCAGGATCATATGCAGCTCATTCGCTGGATGCGTATGCCTGGTGACCTCATACTTGGTATTGGAGAGCTTCTACTGGTGATCTTCATCTTTGGCCTTCAGTTCGGTTGGTCGCGTAAGGGGACACGTTAGTACTTCATTCTATTAGACGTCAAAGCCTATCACTACCCCTCTGAGGAGTGGTGATAGGCTTTGGTGTTATGGAGCTGATAGCCCCTGCGAATATCCTTGGGGTTTGAAGCAGATGATCTATTAGATCGCCGAGAGTGATTATCTTTACATACGTAGATACACTTTTTAATCAACTATAAAGACAATAATATGGCACTATTAGATGACCTCGTGTGGCGCCACGCCACCAAGGCGTATGATCCTACGAAGAAGCTCCGCGAAGAGGACCTGATGAAGATCGTCGAAGCGGCACGCTTGGCACCAACTTCCTCTGGGCTGCAGCAGTTCCGCCTTATCGTCGTCGGCGACCAAGAGCTCAAAGAAAAGATGGTCGCAGGCGCACTGAACCCCGACTGTATGCGCGAATGCTCGCATGTCATCGTCTTTGCTGCGTGGGACGAATATACCCCTGAGCGCATCGATGCGATCTACGACCTGACGACCGATGAACGTGGTCTGGTGCGTGGTCGCTTCAAGCGGTATACGGATATGCTCAAGGAGAAGTTCGGCGAGATGACGAAGGAAGAGCAGTTCCAGCACGCTGCTGATCAGAGCTTCATCGCCTTAGGGATGGCACTGGCGCAGGCTGCTGAGCTGAAGATCGACAGCACGCCTATCGGTGGCTTCGACCCCAAGCTCGTCGATGAGCTCCTTGGACTGCGCGAAAAGGGACTGCGTAGTGTATCGCTCCTTTACCTCGGCTACGCTGATCCTGAGCGTGACTGGCTGGGCCAGATGAAGAAGGTGCGCAACTCGATGGAAGAGTTCGCGACCTTCATCTAATAGCGACCACTCGATCACATAGCAGATGCACCAAGTGCACCTACCTCGCTGAGGTGGGTGTGCTTGGTGCTTTTCGTTTATCGTCCCTGCTCGCTCGGCGGGTGTGCGGAGAGGTCTTCCTTGCGAAGTAGGTATGTTGCACGCGCTTTCCTCCTTTGGAAAGCAATGATTCCTCCTTTGGGAAGTTTGCTTTCCATTTGTGGAGCACGTGCTGAGCACCCATCGTGTGGGGAGCGTCAGGCGGGAGCTGATCGTGCGAAGTCTCTGTGTCGGATGTTGATGCGGGGAAGGCTACTCGGTGTTATATAGGTGCTGATCTCGGATATGTACGCTCCAAGGGGAGAGCTTTACCTTACTCCATCCCCTCACAAGGCTATGCTTGATGCCCTGAATGGCATAGAAAAGCATCAATGCCATCCCCTACAATAGGTATTCTTCTCCGAGATGGAGGCTGGTAGCCCTGCTGTGCGTAACTTTGTTACGACCGAAATGGTGTCAGATTCCTTCCGACCTGAGGAATACGTACCGAGGTATTGTCTCATCTCTCCCCAGTATGCAACCCCTTCATAGCACCCACACGATGGGTGAGGTACAGGGAGGTGGTACATCTGATACGTTGTCGGTTCGCACATTCATATTCTAATTTCTCATCGTTATGAAGAGTATCTTTTGCCGTATGGCTCTGCTCTTGACGCTCCTCTTTGGCGTCCTCGGGCAAGCCTCTGCGCAGCACTCCTCGACAAAGGGAAGTATCGTGGGCACCGTCGTTGACGCTTCGAC
>ERZ772974.1692-NODE-1692-length-14097-cov-2.961758_pt1 | contig 14097 bp, 16 predicted proteins | sample MGYA00580671_ERZ772974 | MGnify/ENA primary metagenome ERZ772974 (study PRJEB29015, sample SAMEA2738065) | human oral metagenome | biome: human oral; feature: human-associated habitat; material: saliva | place: China | collected 2218 ... | reverse complement strand
GTCAACACCCCCTCCAGGAGACTCAGCAAACTTTCGTCAACTTTTCAGGCGCACCGAGCAAGACCTCCCCTAGGAATGAAGCCAAATACTCCCAGGACGACACGTCAATCATTGACACCTCAACACTCCACTCTGATGCAGATCAATTCCTACCACTTCATCGATTGACCACATTATGAGACAGGGCACCACACCAGCATCCTTGGGCACACACACTCACTTGACGACAGTCGCTACATGCTCTGAGTTTTTCTACTACATCGACGGGCGCCACTTGTGCCACCTCACTAACAACGGCGCTTTCCCTCCACAATGCACGCGCATTACCACACATCAACACCCTTCGGTAGGTCTTACTTCTCAGTCTTAACACTCATACTGGTCGATTACGCCGCGGTCTCACTAATCTCGGTTCCGCCAAGCGAGTGCAAATCAGACGCAGCACCGGCGCCCGCGTGCAACGATGCGTCTACCACTCACTTTGCTTTCCTCTCCGAATCCCGAATCGTTGAGTTAGGAACCCCTGAGATGGCATATGAGCAGACGAATGCCGTGGTCGATTACTACGAAGAGTTCGCACTCCACAGAGAAGATTCAACCTCAAAAATTCTCAAGGATCTCAAGAAGGTTCAACGTCAGTGGCGAACGCTCGGGGTACGCAGTGGGAGAGAAGGCAAGGAAGCGAACGAGAAGCTTAGGCTCATAGAGAAGGCGCTTCAAGCATTTCAGAGCGACGAGTCACGGCGTACCTACGACGAGTCGTTAAAGCAGGCCCCGAAAGCTATCAAGTCCGAAAAGAAGACGGACTGGATCAACGAGTCATGGAAGTACTACTTCGTTGGCGACAATGGCCCCGCCAAGATTGCAGCCACGAAAGCCCGCAGTGCTGAGAACGACAACCCACAATGCTACGTCGTGTCAGCCTGGGTGGAGCTTGCCGAGGCATGGGGTAGCGACGCAGAGAAGCGGCAAACGTACCGAAAGGCCAAGGAGTACGCCGACGAATCGTATGTCCTCGACCTGAAAAAAGAGTACGTTGCCGACGTCAACTTCGCCCGCGGAGTCTGTTTCCAGACAATCGGCCAGCACACCAATGCCATCGAATGCTTTCTTCGCGCTCTCCAAGAAGCCAACCCATTTACATTTTGCGACATTGCATGGCGGGCGGCAATATCATACACAATACTCAGGGAGCACGACAAGGCAGTCGACATCTGCCTGATCGCCCTGAAAGTCGGAGCAGAAATCGACGACGATATACTGCTACACAAGGTCTACCAGTCATGTTATACAGCCCTAGAAGCAAAGTGTCTACACTTCCACTTCAGTGTCGATGAAATTACTCGCGCCTACGAAGAGAAGCGACTCAAAGAGAGTGACGTTGTCAACTCCTTGAACGACTTCCGCAGCATGCGCAACCACATCATCAATCAGAATATTCGGTCACACCTACTGTCGAAACTATCGAGCTTCATTGAGGCGCACATCGGCCGCCTCGAGCTCATCGAACAGCGCATCACTGCGATCAAGAACGCCCCGAGCGATGAGTTGGCTAACACTGACGACCTGAAGCCTGGCGAGCCTCCAAGTGTCAACATTTTACTATGGTCACTCGGCATTGCAGCCCTTATCGGCATCGCCGCTTACTCATCTGGAGATAGCACCCTTTACACCGGACTCATATTCCCATTGATCGGGGTATTGGGATACTTCACAGTCCTGCAGAACCACGATCAGGATACAGCCAAGTACGAGAAGGCCTGCCGCGACGCTCGCACCGCACAGAAGGAGGCTCGGGCCGCTCAGGGGCGTGCGCGTTCACTTGGTGCTGTTGAGATCAAAGTACTTGAGGATCAGTTGCGCGAGATGAAAATGGACATCGAACCTAACTAGACAGTACTAGGGAATTATCACCATGGATACACGTGTTGCTGATCAGTTGCGACTCCGAGGTGGCCACCTGGACTTTATCGGCCGTAGTCACATCTGGATCGATGATTATGACCGGGCCGACTCAGTGCGCTTCGCCCAGTTCGCACTCGCCAATGCACTTGCCCACACGGCACCAGGGCAGTTGGAGGTGCTCGTCTTCGATGATGCGCTCAGGGGCATTGCGGCACCGTTCCAGGAGGTCAACAGTGGCGGGGAGAAGATCCTGCGCCATATCAACGACGTGCAGGAGCTGAACGAGACCATCAAGTACCTGCATGAGCATGTGCGCTCAGTGCTCAACGTCATCCAGGGTCGCACAGAGAGTCTGCTGGAGTTCCGCCAGCAGCTCTCACCCAAGGTGGAGGGCTTCAAGTTGGTCGTCCTCTCGACGATCTACGACCTACTGAGTGACGAGATCAAGGACAAGCTGACCGTCCTGCTCAAGGCTGGCCCGGCTACTGGCGTCACTTTTGTCATCCACTCCATGAAGCTCAAGGTCAACGAGGAGATTCTCAACCTGACGCAGCTATGCGATGTTGACGAGCGTACGGTCTACGGCGATGACGGGGCAGTGCGGGGGCAGTTCGAGCCGCAAAATGCCGATGACCTCATCTCAGTTAGCCGACACGTCGCGTCGGCGGTTGCCAATGCGCAGGTGGAGCCAGTGGCCTTCAGCGAGGTGCAGCCGCTGGATGCTCCGTGGTCGCAGTCCAGTCGGGACGGCATCAGCTTTGCAGTGGGCACCTATGGGATGTCCACCATCGAGGTCACCCTCGGCGACGAGCTCAACCAGCGCCACAACGCCCTGATCACCGGCGCGGTCGGGCAGGGCAAGTCCAACCTCATCTCGGTGGTGGTGCACTCCCTGTGCCAGCGCTACTCCCCCAGCGAGGTCGAGTTCTACATGCTCGACTTCAAGGAAGGCGTCACCCTCCAGGCCTTCGCCCCAGACCCGAGCACTGGTTCATTCCTGCCGCACGCCCGCGTGCTGGGGCTGGACGCCGATCGGGAGTACGGCGTCAACGTCCTGCGCCATCTCTTCGCCATCTACCGCCAGCGCATGGCCACCTTCAAGGCCGCCGGCGTGCAGAACATCCGCCAGTACCGCCTGGCGGATCCCGAGGCCGTCATGCCCCGCATCGTGGTGGTCATCGACGAGTTCCAGATGCTCTTCGCCGACCAAGATACCGTCGCCACGACCGCAAGCGATCTCATCATCAAAGGTGCCCGGTTGTTTCGCGCCTGCGGTATCCACTTCATCCTGGCCTCCCAGACCATTGGCAGTGGCGGCATGCTCGGGGGCACCACTGGTCAGGCGCTGTTCGCTCAGATCCCAGTGCGTCTGGCTCTAAAGAACTCCTTGGCGGAGTCTCACGCCACGCTCGGCCTCAAGAACGACGCCGCCAGCCACATCAGGTCTCGAGAAGCCATTGTCAACCTCGACTACGGCGAGCTGTCCTCCAACCGCAAGACCACCATCGCCTACGCCGACGAAGCCATCCTGGCCGAGCTGCGCACCGCCTGGTGGCAGGAAGCCCGAGACGCCGTCACCCCACCAGAAGTCTTCGAGGGTGAACGCCGCCTCAGCCTGCACGACGACGCCCGTCTCCTACCATCGCTCCGCGCCGGCCAGGCGATGCTCGGCAGACGCATCAGCGTCGGTGCCGCACCACTCACGGTCGACTTCACGACCGACGTCGGCCGCAACCTGGCCCTGCTTGGTACCGGCCTAGGCCACACCATCTTGCTCAACGCTGCGGTCTCCTTACTGCACAGCACACCAGCCGCCGAGATCATCCTTCTCGACCTGATCGACGACTGGCCGTCACCGGCTCGCGACACTATGCGCACCGACTTCGAGCAAGAACTCACCAAACTTGGCAGCATCTACCGCCTTGTCGACAAGCACCAGGCAGATGCTCTCGTCGACGAACTGGTCGAGCGAGCCGCATTCGCAGCCGACAACGCCAGCGCGCCGCCGGTCTACGTCATCGGCTTCGGCCTAGAGCGGTGGCGCAGCGACACCACCAAGATCAAGACGCTCTTCGCCAACGGCCCGCTGGCTGGTATCCACCTCCTGGGCTGGTGGAACAAGTACTCCTCCTTCAAAGCCATGGTCGGGCTCGGCGGCGACAACAACTTCGACATCCGCATTGCCATGCACCTCGACCATTCCTCAGCCCGCGAGACCTTCAAACAGCCCATCCTGCGCTGGACACCGCAGGACAACCGCGCCCTCGTCTGGGACAGCGCCACCATGAGCAACCCACAGCTCGTCATCCCGTACAGCCGCATCAGCTGACGGAACGCGTCGTTCCACCAGGCTCAGCAACTCCCTCTCTCCACCGCCGCGTCGAAAGGTACCCGCACTATGTCTCTCGCCGACGTCCTCGCCACCGTCGAGTCCATCAAACAGCAGATCGAAGACCAGCTCTCGCAGATAGCCAACTTCAAGACCAAGACCGAGGACTCCATCACCCTCGTCACGTCTGAACTGCACGGCAGCAACAGCAACCACGACCAGCGCATGCTCGCCGCTCTCAGCCAGGCGCTCGACAGCCTCGGCGGTGCCGAGAGCGCGCTTAACGAATCCGCAGACGGCTGCCAGCAAGTCATCAACCTCTAAGACACGAAACAGGAGCACCGCCATGGCCGCCCTCGCCAACGTCATCGCAGCCGCCCAGCAGATCGGCAGCAACGCCACCCAGCTCAGCACCGGCACCAGCGCCACTGCCCAGTCCTTGTCTCAGAAGGCAGATGAGCTGCAGTCCGTCACTGCTCCCTCCCAAACGGGCGAGAGCGCCGCCCAGCAAGTTCGCACCGCCAGCCAAGCTCTCGAGAGCTGCGCCGCCGCCATGAGCCAGCTCAGCTCCGCCGTCGACGACTTCGTCCAGCACGCACAGCAGTAGCCCCTCATGCCAGAAACCATTAGCGAAGAGGAAAAGCAGGAGCTTATCCGGCAACTACAGGATGCCCTCAACCTAGTAAAAAATGCCGACACCAGTGCTCACGATGTGGCCGCAATTACCCACAGCGCTGCCGACGGCCATCAACTCACCGAGGTGATGCTGCAGCAAATGACGGCAGCGAGAGATTACCTGAAGTCGTGCGCCGATCAGATCGAGTACGCGATAAGTAATATCAGAGCGATTCCACTTGACCCACCCCCGGGCGACTAACACCAAGGACAGCACGCAATGTCGCACAACTTTCAGGAAGTGATTGACGAGCTACATCGAGGCCGAGAACTACTCACTTCGACCAGCGGCACACGAGGAAAGCTCGACGACCTTAGCGCAGTTCTCAGCAATGTCCACAGTCGATTATCCACATACTGCAGCGACGACGCTCAGGAGGCAGCAAGCAGCCTTGCAACAGCGCAAGAGATTATGGTCGACATCACCGGAGACTGCATCGTAGCGTACAACAATGCCAATGAAGAACTGATTTCGAGAATTTATGGACAATCCGTTTCCAACACGTCTCATAAAACTCAGATTGACACAACCACCTCGTCACAACAAACTGCAAAATCGACACCTTTACCAGCGCGTACGCACGGAAACCCAAACCAAGACCTTAACAAAGAAAACAAATTCGCCACAAAAGACAGAAAAAAAAATGGAAGCAATTTAGCCAAAGCAATTTCGCTTCTAAGCCGTGAACAATACCGAGATATGTTCAGCGACCCAAGAGGATCGGCCTTCAATGATAGAATATCTAGCGAAGACTTAGGAGAACTTGATAAACTTAAAAAAATTGTACGACACCTTTCCAATCATGCTTCCTCTTCTTCTGATTGGCTGATTCGAATAATAGAAGGAAAAATCTTTAACATTGAAAATGTCCACAGATACCAATTAAACGAAATCCATGTAACGCAAGTGGGAGCACGCACAGGAAACGACGGCGTGGCCCTTCCAAAACAATCAAAATACAACCGCGTCGACTCGATCAGCATATACAACAACCAAGTTGTCGAGCGAAAGCATAGCCAAATCAGCGAAATTTCATTATCGACTTGGAAGCAATATGTTGATCAGTTAGCAAACAAATACAAACCCGGGGACGAAAGCATCGTCATCGCCGACACTCCTTCCAATCGGGAGAAATTTGAATCCGTTGGCCTTGACCCGAATGAACTAATTGGAAAGCCACTCGAGGGGATAATGATACTGGAAATACCTGAGCAAAACAGTCCGCCACCACCAGAATATTTAGCTTACGCAGCGAAAAGACACGTGCATGTATGGGACACACGACACGACGAATGGAAACTGTCAGAAGACGGAAAGAACTCCATAAAGAGCAGAAACTCAGTATTGAAGATTGGTCGAATAGCAAGTACACTAGGAATGGCATTACTTAACGAAAGGAAACGTAAATGCAATGGAAATTCTGCGAAGACTTCAATGTCGAGCAACAAGACGCAATGCCAATAGCGAATCTATTTGAAACGGACGATCTTGACCCATGTTGGCTCAGCGAAGACGAGGCCAGGAAATTCTACTCGACGCCACTTAAAAACATCACTATTGTTGCACCAGACGAAGAAAAAGTGGGCGTAAAGTACGCGCCGTACTACATTAATGTCAAGTCGGGCAACAGCCCATCTTTCACGGTACGTCGCTACATATTTCTCGATATGCCACTAGAAACGCTCTGGTGGAACAACGTAGGCAATGATCGCCTATTTTGCGCTCTAATGAAATTCTATGATTATAGCGACACTCTTGGTAACGGCCAATGGCCTCCACAAAAACCAATGGAAATCATGATTACGAACCATCAAGATGGTAGTGGTGAGTTTATGTTCATCGACGGAAACGACCCAACAAAACGCATCCGCCATGAATTCAGCGGCATGGACGTATCTGACCTGTATATGGACGTACCGAAATGGGGAGAATGGCAGTCGCTGATTAAAGACTTTAAAGATCGAAGTGCCCGCACAGCGGAGTTTTGACAAACCGCGTTAACAAGGTGTTTTGGGTACGTATCATTCATGTCAGACTCTTGCTTGTATTCCCATAATAGGCCTCTGCTTTTCCTCACTTCCGTAAGACAGCAATAGATTGACTCCTTCTAATCGAAGGGCATCCCATAAATATTCAAATAGAGAGTTACGGACATATGCCTGAGTCACTCCTAGAAACCACCTGTGACTACTACCAAGAATTTGGTCTCAAACGGAAAGCAACCACAGCTCAACTACGCCAAGATGTCGAGCGCGTGCGTCGGCAATGGCGACTGCTAGCTTCTCTTAGCGGCATTGAGGGCGATGAGGCCAGTCGGAGCTTCCGCCTATTGACATAGGCTGCCCTTGTCTTCTTCAAGGATAAAAACTATATGGTCAGTTCAGTTTGGTCTATATCGCAACTCGAGAGGCTAGTTAAGATCACCGTGATCCACATATAACAGCCATAGTCTGTCATATCCTTTCATTAATCACCTGCTCTTCAGATCAAAGATGCAAAGAGTAAGGATGCCGCAATCGTGTTGAATAAACGAAATATCGACTTTTACCAAGAACTTGGATTAAGGCAAGATGAGGACACAGAAGAACTGCACAGGAAAGCGAAGCACATAGCACGTCAATGGCGGCAACGCGCCTCATTGAGCGGCCGCAATGGGCAAGAAGCGGCGGAGAAACTAAAGATAGCTAAGGCGGCCATCGAAGTATTTCGCGATGACGAAACCCGTCAAAACTACGATGCAACGCTCACCTTCACACCAGCAGCAGAGTCCGAAGAAATTGACTGGATTGACGAAGCGTGGAAGTACTACTTTGCAGACGACTACGACGCTGCTCGCGCTGCCGCACAACAGGCGCGCAGTTTCGACGGTCGAAATCCTCGAAGTTATGTAATTTCGGCGCGCGTCGAAATGCTTCACGGTAGCGCAAACCAGGCTCTTGAATACGCCAACCAAGCCTACATTCTAGATCTTGCTCAAGAGAACGCGATTGATGTAAATATGGCGCGAGGAGGCGCATATTTAACTCTAAATGAGAACAAGAAAGCGCTAGACAACTATCAACGCGTGCTTGATATTGCAACAGACTCGTACTTTCCCTTCGTGGTGTGGTCGGCCGCCTGGGCATACATCAAAATGCGGAGATACGATGAAGCCGTCGAACTATGCTTAACCGCTCTCGGGAAAGATCCGAACATTGCGCTGTCTACCATTCAAGGCGTGAGCAGGCCGTACTTCGTTGCGGTCGATCACCTGTGCCTCACGTTTGAATCGGAGGAGCGTCAACTCGGCAGTTTGATCGAGAACGACAAGATAAATGAAGAGAAGATCGACGAGTCGCTGAGGCTCCTAAACAAGCAACTTACAACGCTTGATGCGTGGCAAATTGTTGATGAGGCACGCACAAGGCTGTCTGAGTACATCAACCTTCATATCACGCGACTTGAGCTGATCAGGAAACGCATGCAAGCAATCTACGATATGCCGGTAGAAGTGCCACCAATTCAGAGACCCGATGAGCCACTCAGAAAGCCGCACTGGATACCGCTCGCGTTCTACATTGAGACAGCAGTGGTTATGGTGCTTTGTAGTATATTCATGCCGTATCTTCCCGGGCTTCTCATGGTGCCACTCCCTGTTCTAGGCATCGTTTACTGGGTTCGTCGGTCACGGCGATACAAAAACAGCGTGCAGACATACGAGCGTGAGACAGAACGTGCGGAAAGAGAAGTGTTTAATGCTAGTCGGCGGCTAGAAGAGCAACAGGCAGCAGCCCGTGAAGCTCACCAAGATGAGATCAAGGAGATTGAGAAGCAACTCAAGGAGCATAAATCTTCTTGACTTTGATTCTTTACGACCTGGCGGACGAGACGAATAGAATTATTTGCTGGAAATTCTTGGTGGTCAGTTCAAGAAAGATGTCATATTTTACATATACCGCCATTCTATGTTACTCTCTTTATAAGATCACAGTTAATTGCAATGAGGAGGTGCCCTCATGCCGTCCGCCTACTCTCAAGCAGAATATCTTGCGACGTCCACGCGGCAGGTTGAGATTCCTCCCACGACGCCAGAGCACTACATCACAGGCCTCTATGCCCTGAACCTGGCCGCGCCAGAAGGCACCAGTGGGGACTGGCACGACGTCTTCCACTGGCAAGACGGCACTGAGCAGCCACGCCAGGTCACCCTGGCCGGCATGGGAGACATCGACACCTCACCGATCTACGGTGACCTTGGCATCTACGAGGGCAGAGACCGCTTGGTAGCCCAAGGCCTAGACATTCCTATCGGCATGCAGCGGGTCTACATCGCCAACCACTCACGCGCCATCTTGGACTTGCTCTACCGCTCCCTCCATCGCTGGGGACGCGTCCTCAACCTAACTGGTGCCACCACCGACTGGCTCGACACCAAAGAGCAAGGCGAGCAGCTTCTCGAGCAGGCCACCATGCTTGAGCCGGCCTTCCATCCAGCTGCCCAGGACGAGCTACGCCGCTGGATCGCTGATGAAGCACGCACGCTGAGGGCGGTGTATGGGTGATGAGCCACCAATACCACCACACGAGTACTCACCAGAAGCTCACCCACCTGGGCCGTTCGAGCGCTACCCCTTCACGCCAGAGCAGGCACGCCACGTCGCCTTGATGCGGGCCATCGCTCAGGAGCTGACCAGCCGCACCGGTGACGCCTTCGTCCTCAAGGGCGGCACCGCGTTGCTCCTGGCCTACGACCTGCCACGTTTCTCGATTGATCTCGACTTCGATGGCCGTAGCCCAGCCATCGACCTGACCGAGTCCATCCAGGCCGGTGCCGCGGCAGTCCAGCTGCCCGTCCACAGCCTGCGCGACGCCAAGCACACGCCCACCGTGCACCGCCAGATGCTGCACTACCGCGACGACGTCATGCGCCCACTCAAGATCGAGGTCTCCTACCGCCAGGCCCAGCAGATCGACGAAGACGACGTCACCACCATCGATGGCATCCGCACCTACCGCCTGGAGAAGCTGGCCTCACTCAAGATCGACGCCCTGGTCAACCGCACCAAGGCCCGCGACATCTTCGACACCAGCTTCCTACTCCACCGCTACCCCAAGGCCATCAGCGACGACGACCTGACCCGCATCGACCAGCTCATCGACCTCATCGGCCTCAACGACCTGGAAGCCATCATGCAGGACGACGACATCCTCAACCGCTTCGACCTCACCCACATCGCCGTCAGCCTCGTCGAGAACGTCCTGAGGATGAGACGGGAGCGAGAAGGGGAATAGACCAACATGAGACGACGAATACTCGCGGCCTTAGTCGCCGAAGCGACGTTGTCATCCGTCATGGCACCGTTACCTGTGCACGACTTCGACTAGCCTCGATCTGCTCTATCCGCTCCGAAAGCGACTCAAGAAACACCTTCAACTCTATAGGGAGCAGATCTTTAATAGACTGCTTCAGGTATCAATCACAGCATAAAAAAGGGGCTCAGTTAATATAGGATACTGGGAGCAAGTCCTCATCAATCATGCGGGTCGAAACTATAACTTGGGACACATGCATAATCTTGCCAGGTCACATTCTGTTATCAACCGATCTCTATATTACGCCGCAGCGACTAGCAAACTCTCTGACTTTTCTCTACAATACTGCCCGTGCCTGACAACAGAGCAGTCATAGGTGACGTCTATTGGGTTGACGCGCAAGCAACTCCTCACCCACCCAGGGTCGGTAAGCCAGCTCGTCCTATGGGCTGCGTGGCAGAGCAGCCGCGTGACCCTGTGGTCTGGACAGCAGTCCCTCGTCTCTCTAGCGACATCTCGCCGCGAGCTGACGTGGCATCACGGGCAATGCCCGAGATCTCACCGACTCGATTGGAGCGTGAGGGAGCCTGGTCGGTACGCTGGATACACTCGGTCTACAAGTCGGATACGGGCAAGCGAGGTCTGTGCGAGTACCTGGGCGCACTGCCCGCCGACGAGAAGCAGAAGATAATGGATCTGTATCGGAACCGTCCCAAGCCTCGTTACTGACGCTGTAGAACGTTCACCCATTCTCCTCCCTATGTGAGACCAAGGAGCGCACACATCATCATGACCACAGTCACCCCCGGTGACGTCTGGACTCTCCGCTGGGATGGCACTGACCTCGCAACCGCGATGGTGGTGCAGGCTCATGACTCCTTCGCGGTGGTCTGGCCAGTCACCAGTGCCTCCCATAGCTCTCCGCCAGCACTTGCCATCAACGACGAGCATCGCGCTCTGGGAGCTGCGCTATGGCCGACTCGCCCGACGGGCATCGGCAACCACCTTCTTGGTACCCGCCTTGGCACGCTCCTTAGCCAGGATGCCATCGACATCATCAGTGATGAGATGGAGGATCCAGAAGCAGAGCTGACGGTCCTCCCGCTTGCCACAGGCGCGTACGATGCAGATGCTGACCGAACCTTCATTGATGAATGGAACGGCTACTGCTTCCATACCGGTAAGCCAGCTGGCCAGCACTGGCTACGTACCGACAAACTCACAAGCTCCAGGGATCTGGCCAATGCCCTCAACCTCGACGTCGTGCAGACGCGTCCCTACTGGGACGGCGTCTCGCCACTAACAGATGAGCAACTGACAGCATTGATGCAGGCCACCGGCCTAAGCAGCGACGACTTGACAGGCCCAGACCCGTACGCCACGGCAGAAGCGCATCTCAGCTCGCCAGCCTTCAAGGAAGCCGTTGAAGCGCGAGTTGCTGAGACTGGCTTGAGTGAGGAGCAGGTCAGAATGGCTACGAGAGAAGAGTTCGCTCTGGCAGCTCGGGACGACTCCGCAAACCGTATCGATGAAAAGCTCAGAGACGCGCTCTCCAGGGTCGATGCTCCGTGAGCACCTGGGATGATCTTGCCGCTAGTCGCGACACAACAGCCATCGCCCACCAGCTCGTCAAAGAGTGCACACAGCTGGACATTGCAGCGCTGCGAAACGACCCGATTGGCACTATCGATCGATACCCTGATATCAAGTTGGTCTATGCGCCCCATGCCGACGCCGGATGCGGCAGCGGCTACTATCGCCCGGATCCGCCAACCATCTATCTACATTCCTCCTCGTATCGACGCAACGCGTTCACCGTGCTGCACGAACTCGCGCATCACCTCCAACGCCACCACATCGAGTGGGGTTTCCACTTGATGGATATTCGCGATACCAACCACAGGTTGCGCACCGAAGAGATGGTTTGCAATCGGTTCGCTGCCGAAGTGCTCCTCCCAGCTGAACGCATTTCAGACGATGCTCTGTGTCACCCCGCAGACGCTATGGCTGGCCTGTATATTAACTCCAACTTGTCACACTCTGCCGTCATACAAAACGTCGCGACGAGTATGCTACCGCCTGCTCGCTGGATCCTCTGCGTTGTTGACCCCTTCCTGCTGGAGGAGTTCCTGGGTCAAGAAGGGCGAGAAGACATAGTAGCCTCGTTCGGAGAGCGGGGTAAGCAGGGTAGCGTAGAAGTTCTCCTTCAGCTCCACCTACGCCACCCTCACCTAGCCGCCATCGCAGAAGAAGCCGCTGACCGCCCTGTCCGAAGGGTGCTACCAAACGCATTCACGTACTCAACTGGCGCAACTTTAACAGATATGTGGGCCGAAGCCTGTCGCGACCACGAAAATCGCTACACCTTCATCGCCATGCGGCCAGCTAGGCGATTCGGCGTCAGCGAAGTCGTTGACGAACGATTTGTCTGCAACAACGAGTCCTGCATCACAGAACTCGATTCTACAAAGAAACTAAAGCGATGCCCACGCTGCAAGAAACCGAAGTGCCCCGAATGCAACACCTGCGGATGTGAGACCGCTACGACCAAGAGAAAGTGTCCAGACTGTTGCGAACTGTTTACTCCATACGAAGTTATTCATGGACATGAATGCTAGCAAATAGTCAATATAGTTCTAGCCGTTAGCCAGGAGTGCGCTTCACTTTCGACGAAGTTGACTCGATTCTCTCGCAGCGACACTCGCAATGATTTCCCCATCAGTCTTCTCCTCCGATGAGACAACCGAATAGTAGAAACTCAGGTTCAAGTCATCCTCAAACTTGGCATAGAGTTCCGGGCGCAAGAACTCGCTCTTTTGTGAGTTGAACGGCGAACGCTTTTTCAAACTGCCGTCACTTTTCTTGCCGGTTCGCCTCACGTCTATGCAGTAGATCTTGTCGGGATCGTCGCTAGCATCCGAGATGCCTAGTTGTCGCACAACGGCTCTCTTTTGCCCCTCGCTCAGATACTTGATTTCGACAGGAATCCACTTGCCAAACTGCTCAGTGAACTGATGTAAGAGGTCACCTAAGTTGTCCGCCCACTCGATGCCGAAGAACTCTCTTAGTGTTTGCGCGTCTACCATAAGCCCGTTCTGATTCGCAGGCACCGAGAGAGAGTCTGCGATATCCGACCTTCTCATGAAGCACAGGTGAACGAGCGCATAGTCATCCGGCTTTGGACTGTTGATGTAGTCGGTAACTGTGACATAGTATCCCTGCTTTTTGTAGGTAAAGTCAAAGCACGTCACCACCCATCCTTGCTTCCGCATGGCGTCTCGCAGTGCTTTCAGATTACGTAGCGGCAAGGACATAGTAGTGACCCCTTCGTTGTACCAACTGATGATGCATCATCCTACCGAGCAGTCAGCAGAAATACAGGCTACTGTCATCAATGCTGACAAACATCAGCAGCTCCGCTCTCCCACCCCCTTCAACCCCGCACTACTTCTGCAGGAGCGTCAGAGGTTCCACCCCAATCTGCTCTGCCATCTTCTCCAAGCTCTTGAGGGTGAGGTTGCGCTCGCCGCGTTAGACGCCACCCCACAATCTGTCTAACTAAGTCCAGTCAGACTGGCGCTACAGCGCGAAGTTACCGGACCACGGGCTACCTATCGCCAAGTATACCTATTTTACTTAACCTATGAAAGTGCTAAAATTAAGAACGTAATGCCCGATAGTGCCCCCTCACTCCACCACCGCCTCCGTCGGCTCAAAGCCGCCTTCCTGGCCGTCTCCTTCACTTTGGCCGGCATCCTCCTCATGATGCTGAACGCCTGGCTGTCCCCGCTGCGGCTGGGCGACTGGCAGTGGCTGCACGCCCTGCCGCTGGGCGAGCTGGGTGGGACGCTGTTTGGTGCGGGGCTGCTGTCGACGTTCTTTGAGTACACCTTCC
>ERZ772974.1687-NODE-1687-length-14133-cov-6.908084_pt1 | contig 14133 bp, 4 predicted proteins | sample MGYA00580671_ERZ772974 | MGnify/ENA primary metagenome ERZ772974 (study PRJEB29015, sample SAMEA2738065) | human oral metagenome | biome: human oral; feature: human-associated habitat; material: saliva | place: China | collected 2218 ... | reverse complement strand
GTTAACTCATACAAACGTTTGGTTCCAGGTTATGAAGCGCCTGTTTACATTGCTTGGGCTGGTCGTAACCGTTCGCCACTTGTGCGCGTGCCTGCTTCACGTGGTATGGGAACTCGTCTTGAGTTACGTTCAGTGGATCCAATGGCAAATCCATACATCGCTATGGCGGTTCTTTTGGAAGTTGGTTTGCATGGTATTGAAAACAAAATCGAAGCACCAGCTCCTATCGAAGAAAATATCTATATCATGACAGCGGAAGAGCGTAAGGAAGCTGGAATTACTGACCTTCCATCAACGCTTCACAACGCCTTGAAAGCCTTGACTGAGGATGAAGTGGTCAAGGCAGCCCTAGGTGAACACATCTACACTAGTTTCCTTGAAGCCAAACGTATCGAGTGGGCTAGCTATGCGACCTTTGTTTCACAATGGGAAGTTGATAATTATCTTGACTTATATTAAGAATATAAAAAAGATTGTCTGATTGGACAATCTTTTTTATTTTTGCAAAAATTTAAATGGATTTTGATGATGTCTTTAGTATAGTTATTATATAGAAATGCAGAAAATGAGAAAGAGTGAATTATGCATTAAAAAGAAATAATATTCTGAAAATAACTGGAAAATGACGTTTATGAATTTTTGTTATACCTATTTAATGCAGTAGTGTGGCGGGTTTAGCGTGGGAAAGAAAAAAGTTTACAATTTGACAACATATTTCTTGAAATACGAATTAGTAAATGATAAAATGTTTTTTGGAATGGATGAGTTTCGGAGAGTTTATAAAATATTTACTATATTATTTACTCAAGTTCTACTCGCCATATTTCATTAAAAAGGAAAGGAGATTCTATGCAAAAAGATAAGTGGTGGCTTCCGTTTTTAGCAGTGGGAGTCATCATCGGATTGTCGGTGGGTTTGATTTATTATACTAGACCCGCTAAGGACGGAGAAGTAGGGACTTCATCAGTTTCGCAATCAACTTCAAGTGCTGAGAACAATACTGCCTTGAGTCTAAAAGGTCAACAACTTCCAGAATTTAAAATGACTTCTCAAGACGGTAAATTGGTTGCTAGTTCAGAACTGTATGATAAACCTATGTTAATTGTCGAATGGGCTAGTTGGTGTCCTCATTGTCAGAAACAACTACCCATTGTTCAGCAGATGTATGAAAAGTATGGTGAACAGATCAATTTTGTTTTACTAAATATGAACGAACCTGGTAAAGAAACAAAAGAGAGTGCTGATCGATACATTAAGGAAAAAGGATACACTTTCCCTTATTACTATGATAAAGATCAATCAGTGGCAGATCTATTACAGGTTCAGACCATACCAAGTATGTATTTTGTAACCAAAAAGCAAGAAGTAAAAAATGTATTGGTTAATCATTCCGATGCGGAAAGCTTTTCTAAAGAGTTGCAAACACTACTCAACTAACATATATCTACTATAGAAAAGGGGGGAAGAAGAAATCACAATAGGATTTCAGAAATAGCAATGAGAGATTTCATTAAAAAGGTCTCCATATTGTTTATCATTTTATTCTTATCTGTTCCATTAGCCTTAATGGGACAGCTACTTGGTAGCGCTGCAGCAAATGAAGGCGGTAGTACTATTGAAGTAGGTGGAAATACAAAGATAACACAAAATGGATGTTCCCGTAAAATTGAAAAAACGGAAAAAATTAGCTGGCGCCTGCCTAGAAAACCAGTGGATTTGGTAATCTTGCAGGATGCGAGTGGATCATTTAAGAACACCATTCCAAATGTCCAGAATGCTTTAAAAACTCTGACGACATTTGTGAAGGAAGAAGAGTATGATGAAAATAACCCACGTTTGGTTAAGACTGATAATCCAGATACATCAGACCGGGTTATGATGGCGACCTTCCAAGGTGCAGATGGATACAACTACTACTACAATAACGATTTTACAGGCCGTAAAGATGTTTATGGTAGTTGGGGACCTGACTATGATTACAAATACAAGGCAAGTAACTTGTCTTCTGATCAAAATGATATCCATCAATTCATTAATAATATTAAAGTAGCGGGAGGAACACCAACTGTTCCAGCTATTGACGATGTCATTGCTCAATATAATGAAAGAAAAGGGAATATGGCTAATGGTCGTAAAACTATCTTTCTTTTGATTACGGATGGTGTTGCCAATGGGAAACGTGATCCTGATGGTAAGGTTCGTCTAGAGTATAGTGACTATCGGAACAATATTCTTACACGTGCATGGAATTTTAATGAACTAACAGAGGCGTCTCAAAACGTTTTAGGGCGTGTGAAAGAGGTTAAGGAAGCATCTACAAGACTTAAAAATGTTGTTGGTTCTGAAGGAACAGTAGTAGTTGGTTTCTGGGAAGACGTAACAATCTTTGCGAATTCCAAAGCTCAGTACTATGACACATATAAAGAAGGTTATTCAAAATATTTTGATATAGGGGATAACCGAAGTGTCCAAGAGATTTTCCATGAAGCATTAGAGGGGATGGCTTCTCCAGCTAAAAATATCAATGGAAAAGATGTTTCCTTCTATGTTAATGAACAAAGCGATATCAATAAATTCTCAAGTCGAGTTCTAGAATCTGTTGGTGCTGCTCTGGTTAAAGAAGATATCAAAGGTGAGTTTGAAGTTACTCCAGGATATAAGGTAGATGCAGTTCGAATTAATGGTAAGAAGATTGTATCAAAGGTTACCGATTCGAAGAAAGAAATTCGTGGTAAGATTGTTCAAGAAGGAGACAAGGTTACAATCTCTGTTCCAGAGAGTGTCTTTAATCCAGGAAACAACAAGTTTGACTATGATTTGAGTAAGGAAGCACATGCTGAACAAGTTGATGAGGATGATGAGCAAGACCCTCCTGCAGACTACAAACCAGTTAAGGAGACAGTTCCAGTTCCTGAGTTGACTGGTAAATTTAAAGTTGGTGATTTTGCGACTGAAACAATCGGTGGTTCGAAAGAAACTGTAGAAGTTCAAAAACTTGAATACTGTTACCCAAGTGCCACCAAGAAAATTGCAGACCAAGATCAAAGCAATGATACTGGTACTATTGAAGATCCGCTTCAATTAACCAAAAAACCATCCTATGCAGCGAACTTGTCTGCCAAAGATGAAACATTTACTTATACAGTAGATTACAACTTCAACAACGCTCCATATGAGTTCAAGAAAAATGTTATGCTGACTGACCCTCTTGACTATCGTTTAGAAGTTGTAGGTCATCATGCTTCTGGACCACAAGGTCAAATCTTGACTCGTGTAGTGAAACAAAATGACGATCTCGGAAACGAACGTGATGTTGTTGTTGCTGATGTACCAAGTGTGAATGGTTATGAATACTTAGTGCTTCAAAAAGCTAAAATGACCATTACCGTTCGCTTGAAGGAGCAATATCGCAATAATCAAGCGAGCAAAGAATTTATGGCCCTTCTTCAGGATAATGATGGTTTCGGTTTGCTGAACCAGGGTAATATCATGTGGAATGGTGAGGATAATAATCCTGATCCAAGTAACCATGCTAAAACAGCTGACAAACCAAGTACAATTCGACGCTCAAACCCAGTCTATGTCAAACCACCAGTCGAGACAGAAGTTACAAAGAAGGTCAATGATAAGGAACATGAAAATCTTAAGAAAGAAGAAGAACTCTTCGAGTACAAGGTGACTGTTCCATGGCCAGGCATTGCAGATACATTCAGCCTTACGGATACAGTTGTTTCAGAGTTGGAAGTTCAGGCAGATAGCTTGAATGTAAAACTTGGTGAAAAAGATAATACTGAGTTGAAAACTGCTACAAAAGTTGAAGGTCAAACTGTTTCACTGACTCTTGATAAAACTCAACTTGAAAAAATCTCACGTAAGGTAACGCGTCGTAAAACTAAAGATGTTCAATACCTTGAATTGACCTTCAAGGCTAAGATTCGTCCGGGTGCTGACCTTTCTAAATATAAGGAAGATGGTCAAATTAAAGTACCTAACACGGCAGATGTTGCCTTGAATGATATCAAGAAAACATCGAATAAAGTAACGGTTACCCCACCAAAACCAAAAGAACCAACGATTGATAAGAAAATTAATGAAAACTTGGATAGCTTCCAAACGTTTGATGGGCAACCATACAACTACAACATTACAACAGCAGTACCAAGTGATGTTGCTAATTACAAGAAATTTGTGATTCGTGATACACTGGATGCTAATTTGGAACTTGCAGGCGACGTAAGTATTAAAGGTTCTGCAGCGGCCCTCTTTGATATCCACACCAATGGCCAAGAGATTACGGCAACGGTGAAGGATGGTCAGTTTGGTGAACTTGCAAAATACTCAACTGTTGAACTAGTCATTCCTGCAAAAGTTAAAAATGGTGTGACAGGTACAACCATTGAAAACAAGGCTTCTATTTCCTTTACAAATGAGAATAATGTAGAGAAAGAAGTTGAATCGAAACCTGTCACCGTAACGCCACCTCCTGTAACGAAGAAGATCAATGAAACCCTTGATCACTTAGATATCGCGACAGGTCAAGCGTATAACTACAACATTAAGACAAAACTTCCAACAGATATTACAGATTACAAGAAATTTGTGATTACAGATACACTTGAAGGAGATTTGTCAGTTATCAATGAAACTTCAAGCAAACCAGTTATCAAAGGAGCAGCTGCAGCCTTCTTCGATGTAACAGTTGAGGGTCAAACCGTGACTGCAACGATGAAGGACTTTGCGAACGCTACAGCTCTTGCTGGTCAAGAAGTGGAATTGATTATTCCGGCTAAGATCAATGATGGAGTGAGTCGTATCAACATTCCAAATACTGCGAAGTTCAGCTTCACAGATAAGAACGATCATAGCGGAGAAAAAGAAACGAAACCTGTCACCGTAACCCCTCCATCAGAACCAGGTGTTGATAAGAAAATCAACGAAACACTGACAGAGGCAACAATCGGTGCGGAAACCGACTTTACTTATAATATCAAAGCGAAATTGCCAAATGATATTACAACGTACAAGTCCTTCGTTGTAACGGATACCTTGGATGAGAACTTGACTCCAGGTCAAGCTGAAATCAAGGGAGCTGCAGCGAAATTCTTCGATGTAACAGTTCAAGGTCAAACCGTGACTGCAACGATGAAAGATTTTGCGAATGCGGGTGACTTTGGTAACCAAGAAGTAGAGCTCGTGATTCATGCCAAAGTGAAGAAAGGCTCAACTGTTCCATCTATTGAGAACAAAGCTAAGATTACTTATACCAACAAGAATGACCAACAAGGTGAGAAAGAAACCAAGCCGGTCACTGTTACACCACCACCAATCACGAAGAAGGTGAATGGTCAGGAACACGCAGATCTTGGTAAGTTATCAGAAATCTTTACTTATACGATTGACTCAACGGTTCCACATGTGGCAGATACCTTCACCATTTCAGATGATATCGTCAAAGAATTGGCATTTGAAGGAGAAGCAACGGTCACTGTTGATGGCCAAGCTGTTCAAGACCTCACTGTAACAACAGAAGGTCAACGTTTGACGGTCACATTTGGTAAAGAGCAAGTGAAACAATATGCTGGTAAAGCTGTACAAGTTTCATTTAAGGCTAAGGTGAAGGAAGGCATTACCTTTGATGCACTCTTAGCGACTTATCCAAATGAATCAAAAGACAAGCCGGTAGTACCAAATACTGCTAGCTACATCATTAATGATAATCCTGATTCTAAGAAAGAATCAAAACCAGTTACAGTTACACCACCACCAACCACTACTCCAGAGCTTAAGAAGGAAGTAAACGGAGCAGAACGTTACGATCTTGCAAAACGTAATGAAGAATTTACTTATACTTTGAAAACAACAATGCCTGCCAGCGCAACTGTGTTTGAGATGACAGACGAGTTGAAAGAAGTTCTAGAATTTGTCGGTGAGAATGCTTCAGCTACTGTTAAACTTGATGGTGAGGATGCAGGATCGAAGGCGACAGTGACACTTTCTGGTCAAGTCATCAAAGTTGCCTTTACAGAAGCTTCTGTAAAAGCAGATGCCGGTAAGTCAATTGAAGTGAATTTCAAGGCTAAGATTAGAGATAATGCCAACTTATCAGCTTATGTGAATAAAGATGGTAAGACTGAAATTCCAAACAAGGCTTCTTACGACATCGATCACAATCCGAAATATCACAAGGATTCCAATGAAGTCCCAGTAACGCCACCAACACCAGAAGTGCCAGAAATCAAGAAAGATGTGAACGGCAAAGAAGCTGAAACTCTTGACAAACGTGACCAAGTCTTCACTTACAACGTGAAAACAACAGTAGCGCAAGATGCGACAGCCTTCTCAGTCACAGATACACTAGTAGACGTTCTTGAATTCGCAGGAACTTCAAGTGCTAAATTGAATGGTCAAGCGCTTGAAGCAAACCAAATCAAGGTAGAAGGTCAAACCATCACCTTGACGCTTACAGAAGAACAAGTCAAAGCAAATGGCGGTCAAGCAGTTGAATTAACATTCGACGCGAAGATCAAAGCCGGCGCGAACTTGTTTGCGTATGTGAAGGAAGACGGTCGTACACAGATTCCGAATAAGGCTTCTTATGACGCAAGCTTCCCACACAAACCAGGTGTGCACAAGGACTCTAACGAAGTTCCAGTAACACCTCCAACACCAGACGAGCCAGAAATCAAGAAAGATGTGAATGGCAAAGAAGCTGAAACTCTTGGCAAACGAGACCAAGTCTTCACATACAACGTGAAAACAAGTGTAGCGCAAGATGCGACAGCCTTCAGCGTAACCGATAAGATCGAAGATGTTCTTGAGTTCGCAGGAACTTCAAGTGCTAAATTGAATGGTCAAGCTCTTGATGTAAGTCAAATCAAGGTAGAAGGACAAACCATCACCTTGACGCTTACAGAAGACCAAGTGAAAGCCAATGGCGGTCAAGCTGTGGAATTGAGCTTCACTGCGAAGATTAAAGCGGGAGCTGATTTGACTCCATATCTAACAGATCGTGGATTCACTGTTCCAAATACAGCTTCTTATGATGCGAAGTTCCCACACAAACCAGGGCTACACAAAGATTCGAATAAAGTTCCGGTAATCGTTCCAAAAGAACCAGAACCAGAAATTTCTAAGAAGATTAATCGTACCTTGGACCACTTGGATGTGGAATACGACGCACCATACATGTATAATGTCAATACAACTTTGCCAAAAGATATTGATAAGTACAAAGAGTTCACAGTCACAGATACACTCGAACCGGTCTTGGCAATCGCTGATACACCAGTAGCCTATGTGGACGGTCGTGATGCAAATGGAGCTCTTGAAACAAGTGTTGAAGGAAACACTGTCACTGTAAAAGTGAAAGATTTCGCTCGATTGAAAGGTTTCAAAGAGATTCAATTGTACATCCCAGCTAAACTCAAAGCGAATAGCGATTTGAAAGCTTATAAGGACCAATTGGTACCAAACAAAGCAACTGTCAACTTCAAGGATGCCAATGGTCAATCTGGCAGCAAGGAATCAAAACCGGTAACGGTGAAACCACGTGACCCAGAAAAACCAACAGATCCGACACCAGGTGAACCTGCTAAGACAGTTGGACCAGAAAATGGATCAACACCAGGGACTTCATACAACTTGCCAAATGCAACAGATACTTTCCGCTTCGATATCACTACTCCGGTTCCAACGGATCCAGTGGATGAAAATGGAAATGCCAAGAAAGATCAATATGGTCGTCTTGTCAAGACAGATTTGACGAACTTCACGATCAGTGATGAAATCCATTCAGTTTTGAAAGTCAATAAAGACCGAATCGCTCTTAAAGTTGAAAACGCTCAGTTTGACAAGCTCAAAGCAGCTCTTCAAGCTCAAGTTGAACAGGCAGAGAAGGAACTGAAAGCTTTGACAGGTAAGTCAATTGATGAGACCTCAACAGAGGATAACAAGAAGGAAGATTTGAAAGCGGCGGAAGCTAAAGTGGCTGAATTGAAAGCGAAGTTGGAAGCAGCTAAGGCAGCGCAACCAGCTAAACCAGCTGAAGCGGAAACGCCGGAAACTCAAGCTACATCTGATTCTTCTGCAACAGAAGATAAGAAACCTGCTGACACCGAAACAAGTCAAAACCTTGCAAGCCTAGAGGCAGAGTTGAAAGTAGCTGAAGAAAACTTGGCTAAGCTTCAAGCACCAGCGGAGAAAGAAGCAGAATTAGCACCAGCTGATAAGAAACAACAACAAGAGAAACTTGAAAATGAAATCAAGAACCTGAAAGAAGCTCAAACTAAGCTTCAAGCGGCTATTGATAAATTGAGTAAGGTTTCAAATGATCGTAGTGAATTAGTAGGTAAAGAGTTGGAAGCAATTGCCACTGTTACTTACGATGAAGTTCAAAACATTGTAACTCTTGAAATCAGCGATAAGGATGTTCTCGAAGCCTTGAAGGGAAGTAAAGTAACTCTCGTTCTTTATACAAACTTCAGAGAAGGAACAGATTTTGCACAATTCGCGACAGGTGTACCAAATACGGCAAAAGTAAGCTTTAACGATAAATCAAAAACTACCAACAAGGTTGTGGTGACACCACCGGTTCCGGTAACGCCACCAGCTCTAAATATCCCACCAGCAGAGGGGGATATTCCGAAAAAACCAACAGAACCAGGTAAAACATTGCCAAATACAGGTTCTGAAGGATCTTCAATCTTTGGAGTACTTGCAGCCCTTACTCTAGGACTTGCTGGACTTCTAGTTTGGAAGCGTAAAGCTGAACGTTAGTATCATATAGTAAGAGGAGAGTAGAAAATTTTACTCTTCTCCTTACTGTATATTGAAAGTGTTAAGGAAAGAATAATGAGTAGAAAAAAATTATTAAAGTTAGGGATTTCTATACTTGCTTTAAATGCTCTTGGAGTAGTAACTTATCATGTAGCTCCTGACTTGTATCGAATTCCAACAGTGCATGCAGAAGAGACTCCGGCAGAAGATGAAGAAATTCCAGACGGACAAGAGCGAAACATTGCAAATACGTTCAAAAGAATGCTCAATAATATAGAATCTTCGATTAAGGATTATACAGATAATCCAGAAGAGGAGAATAAAGAACTCCTAGAGGGTGATGTAGAAGAAGCAAAGAATTTTTTTGAGACTGCAAAGAAGGCAATGAAGAGTCCAGAAGGTCAAAAAAGTTTTGCGGCGCTTGAAGCTCGCTACAATTCTTTAAAAGCTAAGGCTGAGGCGCTTCTCTCAGGGGGAGATTTAAAAGAAGAACATCAAGAAGTTACAACTACTGAGGAGATTCCTTACCCATCTCGGACAGAAAACAATGCAGACCTCGCTGAAGGTACTCGAAAGGTAAAACAAGCGGGAGAAAAAGGTCAGAAGAAAGTTGTTTGGGATGTTACTTTGGTAAATGGCGTTGAGAAAAAACGTGATAGAAAGAGCCAAACAGTAATTAAAGAACCAGTAGAAGAAATCATCGAAGTTGGAACTAAGAAAACAGGTGTTGAAACCAAAGAAACAGTGACTGTGGAGGAAAAAGTTGCTTTCAAAGAAGAAACGAAAGTAGACCCAGCACAGGATAAAGGTCAAACACGTGTTGAAGAAGGTGAAGAAGGTATCGATGAAGTCACTTATGAAGTGACAAAAGTGGATGGTGTTGAAAAATCTCGTAAAGAAGTTTCACGCAAGACTAAGAAAGTTGCAAAAAACAAGATTACTTATACAGGTTCAAAAGCTGTTGTAACGACTAAGGAAGTAACCAAAACTGAAGAAGTTGTCTTCCAGACTCGTGAGGTTGAAAATGCACTCTTAGCCGAAGGTGTTCGCCGAGTGAAAACAGCTGGGCAAAAAGGTGTTCGTACGATTGTTGAAACAGTGACTTACACAGATGGTGTTGAAACAGGCCGCGAGGTGAAATCAAATACAATCACTACTCCAGCAGTAGACGAAGTTGTCGAAATTGGAACTAAGAAAGCAGCGGTTGTAACGACTAAGGAAGAGACCAAGACAGAAGAAGTTGCTTTCCAAACTAAGGAAGTAACAAATCCAAATCTTCCAGAAGGAAGTCGTCAAGTGAAAGCTGTTGGTAAGAAGGGTGTTCGCACCATTGTTTATACCGTGACTTACACAGACGGCGTTGAAACAGGTCGAGTTGAGAAATCAAACACAATCACTACTCCAGCAGTAGACGAAATTGTCGAAATTGGAACTAAGAAAGTAGTAGCCCCAGTTGTAACGACTAAGGAAGAGACCAAGACAGAAGAAGTTGCTTTCCAAACAAAGGAAGTAACAAATCCAGATCTTCCAGAAGGAAGTCGTCAAGTGAAAGCTGCTGGTAAGAAGGGTGTTCGTACGATTGTTGAAACTGTCACTTACACAGATGGCGTTGAAACAGGTCGTGTTGAGAAATCAAACACAATCACTACTCCAGCAGTAGACGAAGTTGTCGAAGTTGGAACTAAGAAAGTAGCTTCTACAACAACCAACGGTAATAAGAATGATACTGCAACAACAGGGAATCAAGCTGAAAGCACTAAGAAAGAAGAAACTGCAAGCCAAGAACAGAAAGTTCTACCAAGCACAGGTACAGCTTCTACCAGTCTTCTTTCAATGGTTGGTTTATTTATCGCTGGTCTAGTAGGCTTTGTCGTTCGTAAGAAAGACTAAGGCTCTCTAATTGTACAAAAGCATCTTTTGTACGAGAAATACTAAAAAGAACCCAGAATTTATTCTTGGGTTCTTTCTTTATAAAAAATTAAATATATTAATGTTTATGTGTAGCTTGAGTACGTTATGAAACTCATGGAGTGATAATAGGTTCAACAATAAAACAGCTATTTACATAGTGTAAACGCCTGTTCTGAAATTTTGATATTTTAATTATTCTCACCGAAAATTGACAATCTGGAAATACAAAAAAGTAAATATTTTTTTATATCTGCTTTCAATTTCCCTTTCTTTGTGTTAGAATGAGATGAACATTTCTTTTGAAATGATTAAATAATCATTTTTAATTTTGGAGGTACATTATGAAATGGAAAAATCGCATGAGAATGCCTTTTTCTACTATTTTCAGTAGAAAAAAACAGGCTTTTCTCGGACTAGTCGTTTTACTTTTTTCTATTTTTCTTCTTCCGCTTCAATCTTATGCGGCTTTAGAAGAAATAAAAAATGAAACGGATATCTCAACCTTGGATATTCGTAAGTTTAATTTGAACATCAACAATTTTAGTGTTTTATCTAAATCACAGGCTGTTGATCAGTTTCATTTATCGAATCCCCACTATGAGTATCTCTGGGGTGGTGCCTATCCAGGCGAGATGGAGAACTTTACTCTTAAAGTAGATAAAAGTAAAAAACAGGATCAAGTTTTTGAAAATCCTCTTTCTCTAAAATTCACAAATATTGGGACAGTTAATGGTAAGCAAGTAGATGCTTATCTAAATTTCAATAAAGTAACCCTACACTATCTTAATACTGCTCAGGCAGAATCTGAGATGAATAGTGCTCAAAAATCTACTGTTGAATTTTTCTCAATTTCTGAATTATGGGAAAGTAGTGCTTTTGAAATTGGTAATGTTCCTTACGTAGATGCGAATCATGATTACATCATGAATAAAGCATTTTGGATTGATGCTGATGTAACAGCCGAGTTGAGTTATGCAGATGGTTCAGAGACAGATTTGAAGTTGGTCATGAAACCAACGGATATCGATGCAATGGATGCAAACAACTTGAAGGAAACCTTCTATATTAAAGGTTATCAAAATGATGTTAATCTTCGTCTGATGAACAATGCCAATGTTTTGAAACAGGAAGACCAAGGAGAACGAACTGCTTGGATTGCGACTCAGATTACAAGTGGTAGCTATTCTGAGAACAATATCTCTGGTTTCGCCCTTCGATCGAATAGTAATAGGATGAATTTTGCTTATTCATCAACAGAGGTTGCTTCGGCCGTCTTTGGTCTCTATGTTGAAAAACTTGATCCTAGCCCTGTTCTAGAAGTTGATCCTACAGAGATTCCAGCTAAAGAGGGGCAAAATATCACTTATAAAGCAAGGTTTAAAGTTCCGGTTCCTGGCAAAGATCTTTTAGCAGCGCCTTCATCTATCGAAATGGTTCAGAATTTTGATGAGCGCCTTGATTATCAAGAACTTAAAGTTGAATCAGGTGGAGTGACTCTGCAAGAAGGACGTGACTATACGATCGAGAAGTCAGGTCAAACAGTTACTGTTAAAATGACACCTGAATACATAAAATCAAATTCTGCTGCTGAGATTATTATCACTTATAAAACAGCTACAAACAAAAAAGTGGAAGAAAAGGGTCCTGAAAAAATTAACAACACTGTAACCTTGCATGTTGATAACTTATCAGCTCCTTCTAATCAGGTGAGCACTGCTCTTCTTTACGAAAAACACCATGAATTTGTCAGTGGAACTCCAGGTAAAGAGTTGCCACAAGAAGTGAAAGACTTGCTTCCAGCAACAGAAAAGAATTTACCTAATGGCAGTCAAGTAACGCCAACGCAACCAAGTCAAACAGAAGTGAAGACAGCAGAAGGTACTTGGAGCTTCAAGTCCTATGACAAGTCATCAGAAACCATCAATGGAGCGGATGCCCACTTTATAGGTACTTGGGAATTCACCCCAGCCCCAACTTACAAGGCGACTCACGAGTTTGTTAGTGGAACTCCAGGTAAAGAGCTTCCAAAAGAAGTAAAAGACTTGCTTCCAGCAGACCAAACAGATTTGAAAGACGGTAGTCAAGCGACTCCGACACAACCAAGTCAAACAGAAGTGAAGACGTCAGAAGGTACATGGAGCTTCAAGTCCTATGACAAGTCATCAGAAACCATCAATGGAGCGGATGCTCACTTCGTCGGTACTTGGGAATTCACCCCAGCTCCAACTTACAAGGCAACACATGAATTTGTCAGCGGAACGCCAGGCAAAGAACTTCCACAAGAAGTGAAAACCTTGCTTCCGTCAGACCAAACAGACTTGAAAGACGGTAGTCAAGCGACTCCGACTCAACCAAGCCAAACAGAAGTGAAGACGTCAGAAGGTACCTGGAGCTTTAAGTCCTATGACAAGACTTCAGAAACCATCAATGGAGCGGACGCACACTTTGTCGGTACTTGGGAATTCACCCCAGCTCCAACTTACAAGGCAACACACGAATTTGTCAGTGGAACTCCAGGTAAAGAACTTCCACAAGAAGTGAAAACCTTGCTTCCAGCAGACCAAACAGACTTGAAGGACGGTAGCCAAGTAACGCCAACGCAACCAAGTCAAACGGAAGTGAAGACAGCAGAAGGTACATGGAGCTTCAAGTCCTACGACAAGACATCGGAAACAATTAATGGATCAGATGTTAAGTTTGTAGGCACATGGGAATTCACAGCAAGCCCGGTTCCAACAGTGACCCATAAAGCAGTTCACGAGTTTATCAGTGGAACGCCAGGCAAAGAACTTCCACAAGAAGTGAAAACCTTGCTTCCATCAGACCAAACAAACTTGAAAGATGGCAGTCAAGCAACACCAACGCAACCAAGTCAAACAGAAGTGAAGACCACAGAAGGTACATGGAGCTTCAAGTCTTATGACAAGACATCTGAAATCATCAATGGAGCAGACGCACACTTCGTAGGCACCTGGGAATTCACTCCGGCCCCAATTAAAGATTCTGGAAATAATAGTCAACCAGAAGAAGGAAGTAGTCAAAATCAGAACTTGTTACCAAACACGGGTTCAGCAGTATCTGGTCTTCTTTCAATCATCGGTCTTGCCTTTGCAAGCCTAGCAGCTTTCATCCTTCGCAAGAAAGATTAAGCCACTCTTAGGAAATAACAAAATGACTTCTTAATTCCTGAGTCTAAGAAGAGAGAACGAGAAATCGTTCTCTCTTTTTCGTTTTATACGCTTGCTTAATTTCTTATCTAATCTATGGTTTTTTCAGACTTAAAAGGAAATACCAGGTAGATGAGTAGCAAGGTTCTAGGTCTTCAGACTGATTTTTAGCACTCTTGGTAAAAGAGTGCTAATTTTTTGAGTTTTTATCTTGACATTCTCTTCTAAGGGTGTATAATAGAATCATAAGTTAGCACTTGAGTGTATCGAGTGCTAATCG
>ERZ772974.1683-NODE-1683-length-14157-cov-10.488087_pt1 | contig 14157 bp, 16 predicted proteins | sample MGYA00580671_ERZ772974 | MGnify/ENA primary metagenome ERZ772974 (study PRJEB29015, sample SAMEA2738065) | human oral metagenome | biome: human oral; feature: human-associated habitat; material: saliva | place: China | collected 2218 ... | reverse complement strand
GTGTCGTTTTCACCCTGGTTATTACCGGTGTGGATGGATATTCTCGCGAGGCCGTGGCCCGGCCTGGGATGTTCGGTGGAGCTCCCTTTGGCTGGGCCGGCTTCGGCCAGCGAATGATTGAATGCCTGTCCTATTTCACTGAGTGGTCAAATATTCTGGTCGCCATTGTCGCGACTTTGATCGTGTGGAAAGGTCCTGACATCGGTTCGTGGGGACGTGCACTTCAGTTGTGTGCCCTCATGATGATTACCGTGACGGCGATCGTCTACCACTTCTTGATTCGCCCCACTGAAGTGCTCAGCGGCTGGTCGGTGTTCACGAACCCACTCCAACACGTGGTTGTTCCACTTCTGATGGTCGTCGTTGCATTTGCATGCGGGCCGCGCGGAGGAGTGAGTGGCGGAGTCGTCCTTAAGGCTCTGGTCATTCCGATTGTGTGGATCATCTACACGCTGGTTCGCGGCGCTTTCGTCCACCAGTACCCTTATGATTTCGTCAATGTGACGGTCTTGGGATACCAGCAGGTATGCATCAATATCGTCGCAATTTTGTGCGGGGCGCTGGTATTTCTCGGTGCGATCGTTGGGATCGACTGGGCGGTTGGGAAGGCTCTATCCGCGCGTAGCTAGGCGCCGGGCGCCAAAAACTGCGGTTCCGACGCGGACGATTGTTGCCCCTTCTGCGATCGCCCATTCGAGGTCATTACTCATCCCCATCGACAGCTCGAGGGTGCCTGTGGGGAGGTCAAGCTCTTCGGCGCTGCGGTCACGCAGCTGGCGCAGCTGGGCGTATCCGCGGCGCACATCTGTTTCGGCGGAGGAGTTGAGACCGACAGTCATGAAGCCTGCGAGGCTCAGGTGTGCCGAGGTGGAGACGGCCTCGATGAGGGCGGGGACATCGGTGGGACTGCAGCCGTGTTTGGTGTCTTCACCTGAGACATTGACTTCGATGAAAACCGGGAGCTCTGCGGTTGCTCGTGAATCGATTTTCTGTACCAAGGCAACGGAATCAATCGATTCAATCGCGTCGACACAGGAGAGCGCCTGGTTGATCTTATTGGATTGGAGCGGCCCGATCAGGTGAATCTGAGCCCCCGGGACCTCACGGATCGCATCCACGGTTGCTTTCGCTTCTTGCACTCGGTTGTGTCCCAAGAGGATCGGCTGTCCCAGGTCGCTTAAGGCCTGGGCGGCCTCACGACATTCCTCGGGAGTGCGAGTCTTCACTGCGAGTTCCAGGTCCACGCGATCGGTGCGACCGCAGGCTTGGCGCGCGCACTCAATTCGGTCAATGGCCTCGGCAATCGCTGAAGGAATAGTCATGCTCTCAGTGTAGCCACACGGCTCAGGGGGAAATCAGGGGAGAATCAGGGGAAAACGAGCGCGAATTGAGGGACGGCTGTGCGAAACTTGTTGAACACAAGTTGATGGAAGGAAAGAGATGCGCTTCTGGCTCAATATTATTTGGCTGGTTTTCGGCGGTTTCGCACTGTTTTTGGACTATATCTTTTTTGGTTTGCTCGCGTGTATTTTCATCGTGACGATCCCGGCGGGCATCGCATCATTCCGAATCGCGACCTACATTATCTGGCCCTTCGGTAAGCGAGTTGTCCCGATGCCCGGAGCGGGTGCCGGTTCGGCGCTGATGAACCTGATCTGGTTCTTCGTTGCCGGTATTTGGTTGGCAATCGGACACGTCATCACAGCTTTCTTCCAGGCCATCACCATCATCGGTATTCCCTTGGCGATCGCCAATCTCAAGCTCATTCCGATCACCTGCTTCCCCTTCGGCAAGATGGTGATCGATGACCCGCAGGCGACCTTCGTCTAAAGTGTCGCTCCGCTATTTGCGGTGAAACTCAGGGCCGGGCTGATTTCCATCAGCCCGGCCGCTTTCTCGTATCACTGAAGCCAAGAGAGTGCCTGCGTGGGACTTACACTGGGGGGTATGGCTCGCAAACACTCTAAAGATCACGCTTCAGGACCCACTCACGCAATTGAGGAATTAAACGAGGCCGGGGTTCCTTTCGTTGTTCACGAGTACGAGCACGATCCTTCCGCGCGTGCTTACGGTGAAGAAACCGTTGAGAAATTGGGGATCGATCCGGCAATTGCTTTCAAGACCTTGATGGTCAAGCTTGAGCCGACGGGGGAGTATGTCGTGGGTTGTGTCCCCGCGCTTGCGCACCTGTCAATGAAGCTGATCGCAAAGGCAGCAGGAGCGAAGAACGCCGCGATGGCCGACCCCGCCGTCGCGCAGCGCCGCACGGGATATGTCGTTGGCGGGATTAGCCCTTTGGGGCAAACAACAAAGCATCGAATCTTTATTGATTCCTCATGTTTGGATCATGAAACGATACTGGTATCGGGAGGTCGCAGGGGGGTCAGTGTGGAGCTGAGTCCGCTTGACCTAGCAGAAATTGTTGGTGCCGAGGTCGTCGACCTTGCCGCCCAGGCCTAATCGTCCGGAGTGTGCACTTGTGCATTTTCATTGCGCTCTCTGACTGATGCGATCGAACTCGGGAAAGTGTATGACACGCTTACTCTTGAATGAGGGCAGATATATGTCATATGACGTACATTGTGTTGGCATTGAAAGATTTCTGTTGTACATCTGTTTATTGAAGGGCTGAGTCATGAAGACTGCAACACTCAACATGCGTGTGGACCCAAGCGTGAAAGAAGAGGCTGAACGGGTGTATGCCCAGTTTGGGATGAACCTCACCGACGCAGTAAACGTGTTTCTGCACAAATCGATCATGGAAGGTGGTTTGCCCTTCGAATTGCGCCAGCCTCGTTTCAATACTGAAACTGAAGCTGCGATGCGTGAAGCTCGCGAAATTGCTGCCGGACGTGGCGATGCTAGCCGCTATGTGTCGGCATCGCAGGCGTTCGCTGATGTCGATGGTGAGTAAATCTCAACAAGGGCGACGGGTCCTTGTGATGACAAGTTAGTTCAAGAAGGATTTGAAGCGGGCTCGTAAACGGGGGCTTCCAATTGGGGAACTTGAAGCGGTCATCGACGCGATCCTTGAAGGCGCAGACTTGCCTCCTAAGCACCATGATCACCTTCTGAGCGGTGAATATGCGGGGTTTCGTGAGTGTCATATTCAACCGGATTGGTTGCTGATCTACCTAGACGAACCTGAGCTTTGCGTAGTGACAGCAATTCGTACAGGTTCCCACTCAGACCTGTTTCAGTAACCGCCTTGCAAATCGCGGGAATCAAGATTGTCCAACAGGCATGACCGAGTTTGGCTTCTGTATCCGGGCTGCCTGCTAGAGTGTGGCCATGACCTGCGAACCCGGGCTTGTTCCTGAACTTTCTGTCACCGATTACGAGGCCTCCCGGCATTTCTGGTGCGATTTGGTCGGTTTTTCTCTCCGCTATGAGCGACCCGAAGAGGGATTTGGCTACCTTGTCTTGGGCAATGCGCACCTGATGCTCGACCAGATCAGCCGGGGGAGGATGTGGGAGACCGGCGCCCTTGAGCCACCGCTTGGTCGCGGGATCAACTTCGAGGTGCAGGTCGAGAATCTGGATACCGCATTGTGGCGTATCACGAACGCAGGCTGGCCAATCTTTGTTGATCCCGAAGAGAAGTGGTATCGGGCAGGCGATATTGAGATCGGCGTCCGTCAGTTCTTGGTCCAGGACCCTGATGGCTATCTCCTGCGCCTTCAGCAGGAGATAGGTGAGAGGTCTGCGGAGGAGAGCTACCGTAATCTATGAAGTTGTCGAGACAGCGGCTGAGAGCTATGCCGACTTAGATGGTCCTGTAGATGTTGATGTTGGTCAGCGTTGCACTTTGGTCGCAAGCATAGACGGTGCGCTAATGCGCCGGTCTGTATCTTCGCGTGTTGCAAAGGGGAACCCCTTCCACTACATTAGTAATCAATCGATTACAACAAAGGAGAAATTGTGAAGATTCTCGTCATTCAGGGCAGTCCTGACAGTGGAAGTTACTCGCACGAACTTGCAATCGCCTACGCCGAGGAGGCTCGCAGCGCCGGGCATGACGTACGGATGATCGACCTTGTGAGAGAAGACTTTGATCCTGTTCTGCGCTACGGATATCGCCAGCACATGGAAGATGAAAGCGCACCTATGCGATATCAAGAGGACATTGCTTGGGCGGACCATCTCGTGTTCAGTTTTCCGATCTGGTGGTCAGCTGAACCCGCGATTCTTAAAGGTTTCCTTGATCGCACTCTCACTCCCGGATTTGCGTACCGTTACATCGGTGCTAAGAGCCAGGGACTACTGGAAGGTAAGACCGCAGCGCTAATCGTCACGTCACGTGCGCCATCGTTCATTTACCGGCTCTTCGGAGGTCCGATTTCGCGGTGGAAGCAGATGATTCTGGGATTCGTTGGGATTCGACTCACTAAAACTCTTATGCTCGGCCGGATTGAGCAGGACGTGGATACTCCCGCATACCGCGCTGCATTCGTCGAGAAGGTTCGTGCTTACGCTCGTGGATAGACTGTATGTAACAGTGGCGCTGAGAGGATGAGAGATGGTTGCGACGCGGATGCCCGCCAATGAGCGCAAGGCGCTCATGGTAGAAGCTGCAGTGCGCGTGTTCGCTCGGGTTGGCTACACGGCGGCCACAACCGACTCGATCGCGCGCGAGGCAGGTGTCAGTCAGGCATACATCGTGCGTTTCTTTAGATCTAAGGAGGCGCTCTTTGAAGACGCTGCCACGCACGTAGTTGAACAGCTGTGTCAGCGTTTTGCCGAAGCCCCGGTTCCGCCGGATGCTACCGAATTTGTGCGCCGACAAGTGCTTGGGGACATGTATGCGGAGATCGTGAAGGACCGTGACACATTCATGATGATCGTGCGTCTCTTCATGATGGGATCCGATCCTCGCTTCGGCCAGCTTTCTCGCGAGAGTTTTGCTCGTGTGTACCGTGTGCTTCGGGATGAAACTGGAATGGATTCAGCCCAGGCCCGGCTCTTTCTTTCTCACGGTTTGCTGATCAACCTAGTGCTTTCTCTTCATCTGTGGGAAGGCGAGAAGGACTTATCGGATGAAATCCTCGGATTCCTCGGGGAGGAACGCGTGGAAAGTATTTATTTACTTCACGAGGACGAAGCCTTGCTGGGTGGGGGAACCCCTACCGCGCATCGACCGTGAGCACCGTCAGAACCACCCGCTTTTCCTTGTCGGAGGCAGCCAGATCCACGAGTGCGGCAATTCGCCAGTCCATATTGCCTTCCGGATCCGTGATGATCTGAGTCGCCAGCCAGACCGAACCAGCAGGAGCTTCATCAACATCCCGAGCTAAGGCCTCGAAACGACTGCGCTGATTGGCGTGATCCCGAGCGGAGAAGGGCATCACGGCCAAGATGTCCTCGCCGCTAATCTTTTCTTCCAATGCGCACAGTGCCTGGGAACGGGCACCTTGATTGATATCGATCCAATCATGTTCAGCCCAGTAGCGTTCCAAGGCGTGATCCCAATCATCACCGGTCCACGGCGCCGCCTCAGTGAAGAGCCCATCGGCATCCGTGGCCTGCGCAGTTGCTCGCTCAAGTCCATCAACATCATCGCGACTCATCAACTCAACAAATGTGAAGAGCGTTCGACGTACGGCATTGCGGAACGCATGGAGATTTGCCGTGAAAGCAACAACGCCGGACTCATCGGCTCCAAACGCGCGCTCAAGCCCAACGGCAGAAGCTTTCCCTTCAGCCGGGGCTAATTCTTCCCCGTTCATCATCGCTTCCCACTCATCCAGAAGCGAGGAATCAACGCTGCGGATCAGATCGGCCAACCACGAAATCATGGACTCAAGTTCCTCAGTCATGATTTCTTCTGGGATCACTTGGCGCATCATCCGATAGGCATCACTGAGATAGCGCAAGATAACGCCTTCTGAGCGCCCAACGTCATAACGGGAAATGAGTTCGGTAAAGGTCATGGCACTTTCGATCATCTCGCGAATGACCGACTTGGGTGAGAGCTCAAGATCTCCCACCCACGGGTTTGAGCGCGCATAGACACTAAACGCGGGGGAGAGGAGTTCTTCCAAAGGCTTTGGCCACGAGATCTCTTCCAAGGCGGCCATGCGCTCGTCATACTCCATACCCTGTGCTTTCATCGAGGCAACCGCTGCAGCTTTCGCATGGTTTTCCTGTGCATACAGCAGGGGCCGGGGGTCCTCAAGCACGGCCTCGACAATGGAAATCACGTCAAGGGCAAAGGTTGGCGAATCTGGATCAAGAAGCTCGAAGGCAGCCAAAGCGAAGGGGGAAAGCGGCTGATTGAGCGCAAAATCATCCGGCAGGTCCGCAACCAACTGCAATCTAGAAACACCCAACTCCTGAGCTCGGGCACTGGAGAGATGCTCAACAACCCCGGCTTGGAGAAGAGAAGTATAAATATCTGCAAGATGACGGATATGCGGATTTGCAGGAAGCGGTTGGTCATCATTGTGCAATGCCAAGTCAACGAGGTGCTCTGCAGGATCTCGCCCAGCATCTGCTGCTCCACCCAACACGTTGAGAACAGTGGAGTGAGTCATCTCGAAGTGAGACTGCAAGGCTTCAGGGGCCGCATCGCGTAGACGCTCAAAAGTTGAACGCGACCAAGTGATCTGGCCTTCCTTTGGACCGCTGCGCTTCTTGGAGGCCTTCTTCTTGGCTCTCTTCGCCTCGCGCTCGTCACGAGCTGCCTCCTGAACGGCAGTTAAACGAGCTCTTTCGCGCGCCGTTTCCACTTCGTGTTCGGGGGCCAGAACGCGGACAAAACCAACGGTGTCAAAACCCGCGCGTCCCGCGCGTCCCGCGATCTGGTGGAATTCACGCGAACGCAGGTGACGCATCTTGTTTCCGTCGAACTTCACCAAGGAAGTCAACAAAACCGTGCGAATGGGGACATTGATACCGACTCCAAGGGTGTCAGTTCCACAGATAACCGGGAGCAAACCCTGCTGTGTCAGGCGCTCAACGAGGCGCCTGTAGCGCGGCAACATACCCGCGTGGTGAACCCCAATCCCGTGACTAAGAAGGCCGCGCAGAGTCTGCCCAAAGCCCTTCGTAAACGACACTGTAGAAATCTCACGCGAAATCTGGGAACGAATTTCAGGAGAAATGAGCTTGCGATCGGTCAGAGCTGAGGCCGTATCAACCGCATCTTTTTGTGAGAAGTGAACGATGTAGATCGGGTGACGTCCCTCTGAAAGCAGGCGCTCGACCGTGTCCTGAAGAGTATCCACAACATAGTCGTATTCCAAGGGAACAGGACGCTGCGCATCGGTAATTTCCACCGTCGGTCGTCCCGTACGATCTGTCCATTGCTTGCGGAAAACAGTCGTATCCCCAAGCGTCGCGCTCATTGCGATGAACTGCGGGCGCGTGAGCTCAAGGAGTGGAACCTGCCATGCCCAGCCTCGTTGCGGATCGGCATAGAAATGGAACTCGTCCATAACAATCATGTCGGCGTCGAGCGTCGGTCCTTCACGCAGGGACTGATTTGCCAGGATTTCTGCAGTGCAGCAAATGATAGGGGCATCTGCGTTCAACGACACGTCCCCCGTCACCATACCGACGTTTTCAGCGCCAAAAAGCGCCACTAAATCAAAGAACTTCTCCGATACCAGCGCTTTCAGAGGTGCCGTGTAGTACGAGCGCCCCCCATGAGCCATCGACACAAAATGCGCAGCCAAAGCAATCATCGACTTACCAGAGCCAGTGGGCGTTGCCGCAATGACGTGGTTCCCCGATAAAATCTCAATCAAAGACTCATCTTGGTGACGGTAGAGCGGACGCCCCGTTGATGATGCCCACGATGAAAATGCCTCATACAGGGCATCGTCGTCGGTCAATACACCGCGATCTTCCAGATCATCGAGGAGTTCATTTAGTGGCGCGCTCATGTTTCTATCTTCCCAGACGTCCCCTCATTTGCGTCCAGTTTTCGGCCGCGTTCAAAGAAAATGCGTCAAGACCTGTAAACTGCTGGGCACACACCACCCGCTCGGCCACCGCGCACTGGCGCGCCCGCGCACCACGGCCTCGTACGTATTGGAGAAACGAATGGCGAACCTCGCACAGTCCATCCAAAACATTGCTGACTGGATTACCCTGCACATCACAGTGTGGGTCCTCATCGGAACCGGTCTGTACTTGACTCTGCGCTCGCGGTTCATGCAAATTCGCCAATTCCCCGAGATGATCCGATCGATCTCCGGCTCCCGAGGCGGTGCAAAGGGTGGAATCTCCTCCTTCCAAGCCTTCACGATCTCTCTGGCCGCGCGTGTGGGTGTTGGCAACGTTTTCGGCGTGGCCGTTGCTCTTCTCGTGGGTGGCCCGGGTGCAATCTTCTGGATGTGGGTCGTTGCCATCGTCGGCATGGCGACCGCCTTTTTCGAGGCCACGCTTGCCCAGGTCTTTAAGGTTCGCTCCGCTGACGGAACCTTCCGCGGCGGTCCCGCGTACTACATTGCCCTCGGGATGAAGAACAAGATTCTGGCCAGCATTTTCGCCATCATCACCGTTGTGACCTGCGCATTCGTTATTACGTCGGTGCAATCCAACGCCATTGCTTCGACCCTCCTCTCCGCTTTGAGCCCCTCGGCCCGTGAACCGATCGCGGGATTGGGAGGCCTGTCTAGCGCGCACCTGGTCATTGCTGCGCTTCTCTTTGTGTTCTCCGCAATGGTGATCTTCGGCGGAATTAAGACCGTCGCTCGCGTGACCGAGTGGATGGCGCCGATCATGGCCACCGTCTACGTCATCATGGTTGCCGTGATCTGCGTAATGAACCTTCCCAAGTTCGGCGCTGTCATCGGTCAGATCTTCGCCGCAGCTTTCGCTCCGCAACCGACCCTTGCGGGCTTGGGCGGTGGAATCCTCGCCGCGGTCATCAACGGTACGAAGCGCGGCCTCTTCTCAAACGAGGCCGGTCAGGGTACCGCTCCCAACGCTGCGGCAACCGCGACCGTATCGCACCCCGTCCGCCAGGGTCTCATCCAGTCTCTGGGCGTTTTCGTTGACACGATCATCGTCTGTACTGCAACCGCTTTCGTCATCTTGATTGCCGGCGAGAAGGTTTGGTCCAACCCCGAGGCAAATCCGGCAAACCTGACAACCCTTGCGGTTGCCGATCAGCTGGGACAGTGGACCATCATGCCCATGTCGATCCTGATCTTCGTTCTTGCCTACTCCTCCGTCATTGCTGCTTACGTCTACTCCGAAATCAACCTGTCTTTCGTTGTCAAGTCCAAAGTTGCAACCTGGGCCGTGCGCATCATCTCCGTGGCCTCGGTCGTCATCGGTGCACTGACCACCCTTGATCTGGTCTGGAACGCGGTTGATATTGCCATGGCCATCATGACCGTGACGAACCTGGTTGCCTTGATCGTCCTTGCCCCCTGGGGTTTGGGCACGCTCCGCGATTACGAGGCCCAGCGCAAGAGTGGCATTGCTGATCCAGTGTTTGTCGCGAAGGACAATCCGCTCCTTCCTGGCGACCTTCCCGGCGATGTGTGGGATGGGGAGCCTACTTCGCGATAGGCTACTTGCGACACAAAGGAGGTCGTCATGCGTATCGCTCGTTTTTCTCAAGGAAGCTCGATTTACTACGGAGCTTTAGAGGACGAATCGACTCGAATCGTTGGCTTGAAGGGTGACCCGCTGTTTTCGCCTGTCGAACCCTCGGGCCAGATCTTCGAGCTAGACGAAGTGCGACTTCTCTCGCCTGTCATTCCTCGTTCCAAGGTTATTGGCTTGGGCGGGAATTACCCGGCTCCGGGTGTACTTCCGAGCGATCCGCCTGCGCGCCCCAGCGTTTTCTTGAAGCCGAATACTACGGTGATTGGCCCTGATGACCCGATCGTCTTTCCTTCCTGGGGACAGGAAGTTTTTTACGAGGCCGAGCTTGCGGTGGTCATTAAAACCTTGGCCAAGGACGTGAGCGTTGAGGATGCTCCCTCGGTGGTGCTGGGTTATACCTGCGCAAACGACTTGACCGCGGCGGATGCTGCACGTGAGGACGGTGGAGCACTTGGTCGTGCCAAGAGCTGGGATACCGCGTGCCCTCTGGGGCCATGGATCACGGTCGGTTCTTCTTTCGACCCCGATAATGCCCAGATCACGCTGCGCATTAACGGGGAAGAGCGGGGGAGCGGGAGCACCTCGCAGATGGGATATTCAATCGCTCAGATCGTGTCCTATGTGTCGGGAATTTTCACTCTACTGCCCGGTGATGTGATCTTGACGGGCACTCCTGCCGGAGGTCGCCTGAATTCCGGTGAACGCGTTGAAGTTGAGATCGAGGGCATTGGATCCCTGACAAACTTGGCGATGTGAACCTTGTTACTGATCGCATAGTGACCCTTTTTCTCCATGGATTTTGCGCCCCGGGGGACGGCGGATGTAGCGTAAAAACATGGCAGATACGTCAGGCTTAGGTGGATTTGGTAAACACCACAGTAGTAGTGCAGACGAGGGTGCCTTTGGCGGTGTTGATGAACTGCTAGCAGCGATTGACGCACAAGTCGATGAGTCTAATAAAGCTGCAGCAGGCGCCTTCGAATTCGTTGAACGCATGAGGGATATCCGCGGCGAAGGTGAATCAAAAGACCACGCGGTTCGCGTCGTCGTTGATTCCTCGGGTACTCCCATTGAGGTTCAGGTTCCTGATCATCCGGCTCTTGGCCACGCCTTCCTTGAGGCGTTTAAACATGCTCGTCAAGATGTCGGTGCTCGCGTAGCAGATGCTGCTGTCGATGCTTATGGAGATTCCTCTATTGAAGCTCAAGTGCTCGTAAAAACCTATGGTTCGCATCGAGAGCACGCCGATGAAAACTCTGGAGCTCATGCCGCATTCGATCATTTTGGTCGTCTAGATGCAGGAGTGCTTCGCCACGGCGGAGATAAGTGAAGGTCATTTAAGGAGAAAAGATGAATGAAGTAGCCTGGCAGCCGGCTGACGCTGCACTTCTTGCAGGACGCATCGCATCTCAGGCGGGGGAAGTGAAGTCTTTGGCCAGTAAGGCCCGCGGTGCACGTGTCGGCTCTAATTCTTTTGGCCTGATGATTTCCCCCTTGGTGACCCCAATCGCCGAACTCTTCCTGGACGTCATGGGAACTGCAATCTCTTTAGCCGGGGGAAGTTGCTCTGATCTCTCATCCGCATTGAAGAAGGTCAATGCGAACTTCCAGGAGACGGAATCTGGCAATATCTCTGCTGTTCAAACTACCGGAGAGATGGCTAGCGGAGGTGCTCGCTGATGGCTGCTCCTCACACTCCAGGGTCCACCGCAACAAAGCCCGCAGGAGGGCAAACTGGGGCGTCGGCCTCGGCACAGGGAGGAGAAGATCCCTGGTACACCGGAGGCGGCGCGCTTGAAGATATCGCAGGGATTTCTTCTGCAGTGAGCTCGGGAAACTGGGTCCAGGGCGGTTTGAGTACTGCATCGTTGATTGCTGACACTGCGTCTGCCTTCATCGATCCTCTGGGAACCGCGTTGTCGTGGGGAGCAGCGATCATCATGGATCACTGCCAGCCCCTTCGCGGATGGCTTCAAAAGCTTGCCGGAAATAAAGACGATGTCCTTCAAAAGGCAAACTCGTGGCGCTCCGTGGCCTGCGCTCTAGAAGAAAACGCGACGCGCCTGAAGACAAACGTCACCTCTTTCACTCAGTATTCACGAGGCCAGGCAGCCGAATCCTTCGCGAAACGAGCTGGTGGAATCAGCGTTTTGATCGCGGGTGCGTCAAAGGGTGCGCACGCCCTTGCTGAGGGAATGAAAGTCCTCTCATCTGTCGTTGAAATCGTGTACTCGATGGTGCGAGACGCGATCGCGCAGATTGTTGGAACGTTCATCAGTGCGGTTGTGCAGGCATTCCTGAGTGCCGGACTTGCCTTGGCGAAGCTCATTCCCGAAATCGTCATGCACGTGAAGAACTGGGCGACGAAACTGGCGAAGTCGGTCAAGGATTTGATTGCTACAGCGGGCAAGCTTAAAGACTTGTTCACTCACGGGCGTGAAGCAGTGTCCTCGATCATGTCGAAGATCAAAGAAGGGATTGCTGGCCTGAAGTCCGGTGAACCCCATGTGCCTCACACTCCTGAGACTCCTCGGGAACACTACAGCTCGCCCGTCGAAGTTGACCCTTCCTCGGTGCGTACACGTGAGGATTTGCTGAGGGACGCTCCGAAGGATACCCGCGATCCCGGCCTTCCTGACGCAGTTATGCAGGAGGGACGCATTGAGGGCCTCTCCGGTGCTGATTTTGTCAGGAAACCCGATGATGTCTGTGGTTATGCACCCGATGGCACTCCGCGCAACTATGAGGGCTGGAATCGGGACAATCGTATTTTCTACGTTGATGAGGATGGGGTAGCGACAGAAGCTACTAGGTGGCCCGCTCACGATGGCTATAAGGATGGGGTGCGAGAGTATTCAACTGTTGAAGAATATACAGCTGAACACGGCCTCATCGTGGACCGCATTGGTAACCCTCGCGGCGGATATTTGGGGGCTGTCGAAGACGGTCATGTCTCAACCTTTGAGGAACGTGCTTTGGCGCCTGGATCCGTCCATGAGCCCTACTACCAGTACCAAATCAACCCTTCTAACATGCCCGAAGGATGGCAGATCGAGCACGGTACTGCGGCGCCGTGGCAAAGCGAGGCGGGCGGTGCGCGTCAGCTTCGTATCCTCGACGCAAAAGGTAACTCCAAGAGCGTTGCGGACCTTCTCGATTTGGGTATTTTGCAGGGCGTGGAGGTTCCTGTTGGACTTCGTTGAGCGTTTCACTCAAGCGCTGAGTGCCGCCTGGGGGGATCAGGTTAGGGGGAGCCTAGAACCAGGCGATTCCCTGGTGGTCTACCCGTCTTCCACTGCAGCAGAACCATTTGGCGTGTATTTCGACGACAATACGTACTCCTTTTACACGCACGAGCGTGGCTCACGTGTTGGTCCCGAGTTTCAATCTGACGATGTCAGAGTGATCGAACACTGTCTGACTCTGTGCATGGGCAATGCGCTTCGAGTTGCGCACGGGTTCGAGAAGCTAGCGTTGTACAACACCGCTCCAATCCGTTCTGGATGGACGATGGTTCCATCGGCATCGGCAGATAATCCGGGGTTCACTGGGATTCGTTCAGATCGCGGTGTCTTCTATCCCTGCGCGGGGGCAAACCGTTGGCTGCTCGCGGGGCTTTCTCACGTTGTTGAGTATTCACCTCTCGACGTGTTGGAGTGCTACTTGCGTCCAGACGCTGCGCCGCTGCTCAGCGAATGGCTCCAGAAGAGATAAGTGAGCCTCAGTAATGAAGGCAGAGCTTGGTGGCAGCTTTCTCGATCGCTTAGCCCTGGCGCTTGACGATGCTTGGGGAATGAAAGTGAACGGGAGCTTTACCGCTGACGCTGGGATTGTCTTCAACGCCGGAGTTTTTGCCGCTCCCCACGAAGAGGCCGATTACCAAGAGGGTGTCTATTCCTTCTACTACTGCGAGCGTGCCTCCAGAGGTGCTGCCCTGTTCCAGACGACTAATCGGAACGTTTTCGACCACTGTCTACTTCACTACTATGGAAACCCTCTGCGCATTCGATACGGTTTTCCCAAATTGACACTGGGAGACACTGCTTCGATCCGTTCGGGGTGGGCAATGACTCGCACCGATTCTTCGCTTCGACATGATTACCTTGGAATTCGTTCAGACAGTGGGAACTTCTATCCGTGCAAAACGGGCGATTTTCGCCTGCTCGCGGGGCTTTCTCACGTGGTTGAGTATTCGCCGCTTGAGGTGTTGGAGTGCTACTTGCGTCCCGATGCTGCGCCGCTTTTAACGCAGTGGCTTTCAAAGCCCGCAGGATGACATGTTTCGTGGCATATGATGGGTAATAGCTCGCGGAAAGGTGAAATACATGGATGCAACGACACCAGAGCCTAAGGAACCGCAGGGTCCTTGGCGTTGGTTGATGGACAGTGAAGAGGTGAGTTCTTCACTGGTGCGTTCCAGCATTGAGCAGTTCACCAGCCTGGAGGCCTACACCTCTAAGTTTGGCGATATGGTCGACATGATCGGCTACCCCTATCTTTCACGCGTGTGGCAGGTTGATCCCAATGGCAAGCCCTACTCCTTCGAACAGCGCTGCCTGGCAATCACCGATGTCCACTCGCCCTACTACGCGT
>ERZ772974.1678-NODE-1678-length-14193-cov-18.871693_pt1 | contig 14193 bp, 10 predicted proteins | sample MGYA00580671_ERZ772974 | MGnify/ENA primary metagenome ERZ772974 (study PRJEB29015, sample SAMEA2738065) | human oral metagenome | biome: human oral; feature: human-associated habitat; material: saliva | place: China | collected 2218 ... | reverse complement strand
GCCCGCTCCAATAGAACGGCATATCGATCAAAAAACTTTTTAGCGGACAGCAATATTTCTTTTTAGAAAGCAAAGCGCGAAAAGCGGCGTAAAAGAGAGAGTATGTCAACTTGATGTGTTTGAAAAGAAAGGCGCTTGCAGGCCTTGTTCCCACGTCGTCTGCTGCCCGCGCAAATAGGATATAAGCAGCCTATCAACGAAGCGCCTTATCGCTCACAAAATCAAGCAACCTGTCGCACAACATACTTTAAGAGAATCGCCTTGAAAATAGTTGCTTAAAAGTTAGTCTTTTACAATTTATATGTATAGTTTTGCGATTGAAGGCTTTTGCCGTACGCTGCAATAATACGAAATAATAAAGCGGCGGTAAATGGTACAATGCGAAGTTTTGCACAGGCAGCTTCCCCCTCCCCTTGGTTGCTCTGTTTTCCACCGCTACTTGGCGCTGCTTCCTAATAATCTTCGATGAGCAAACAGGCCCATTGCGAGCGTAGCCCATAGCCCTAAGTCGGAGGAAAGGCATACTGTGTAAATCCCTTTTCAAGGCCTCCGGCGGCGCCCATCAACGCAAAGACAAGTCTGCCCATGGGCAGCAACCATTCAATCATAATGCCCAAGTCTCCGATATGGCATGGCTCTCCAAGAGAGTTTTAACGGGGAGGCACGAATTACTATGATCAAACGACTACGTAAGCACACGTATGCGGCAGCAACCGCACTACTCGTTGTCATGTTCGCACTCTCGCCGTCCGCTCGAGCGCAAGCGCCGGGTATGGCAAGGATCATTCTTGAGGCGCACAACGTCTGGGGCGACGGCAGCGGCTACCAATTGCTCTTGGATGCCGACCACAACCTCTATGGCGGTGTCATTCCCACCTCCGGACCGATGTGGGACAACAATAATCCGCCGACCGAACTCTTCAAAGACTTCGAGTATAAGATTCCGGCCAATGCCGATCCGTCTACGACGCCTCAATATATGGTGACGGATGGTGAGGATTACATCGAGATTCCGGCCGGCATCTACGATTTCTGCATCGTAGCGCCACAGGCCGATCAGAAAGTATGGATTGCCGGCGACGCCGACGGAACGACCAGAGGTGACGACTGCGAGTTTGAGGCAGGCAAGACCTATCGCTTTACGATGCATATCGTGCAAAGTGCCAAAAACGACGGCGCGAGGCTAACGATCACCGAGAACGGCGAGCCGGCTAAGTTTAATCTTTGGGTTGGCGATACGCAGGTGACGGCTGAAAACTTCAAAAGCGTGCCCGTCACGGACGGCACGGCTCAATATGATCCACTCTCAAAGCGCCTCTTTCTGGAGAATGCCATTATCAGTCCTACGGGTGAAGGTGAGGGCCTCAAGTCGCAGATTGACGGCTTGGCTATTTATGCGGACGGCTTAAATGTAATTACGGCGACCTCTGCCACCGCACTCCAAAATGAAGCTCCCCACTTTACCGTAGCAGGCGACGGAAGAATCATCCTTTCCGGCAAGAGCTTTGGTTTCTATACGGCGCCGGGAAGTGCTGTGACGATCAAAGGGTGTGTGATCGATTGCGACGGCTCTTTCGGCTCTGACAACGATGGCGCAGAGGTCAATGTCAGCAGTGCTACGATCAAGGCAAAGGGTAAGGATAAAGCGACGATGTGTGGCCTGAAAAAACTCACGCTCGAAAGAAGCTTCATCGTGAAGCCCGAAGGTGCCGATTATGATGCTTCGCTGCTTGGTGTGGCGCTCAATGGGCAGTTGGTGACCGACTCTGTCGTGATCGAAGCTGAAGCTGTGACCGATTTCGGTTTGGCGATATCGGGTGTGAAACTTACTTCGGCCAATTACAAAGATATTTTCGAATTTCCCGGCGTGAGTGGAAACGTGAGCTTTGATCCGGAAAACAAGGTGCTTACCTTGCAGGATGTTGTCATCAACGCAGAGGACTACAATGCGATTACATCGACCATTGACGACTTGACTATTAAGATTCTTGGTTCAAACGCGCTATCGTCAAAATATACAACGATCAGTTTGGCTGCACAGACGACGATTACCGGCGGCGGTACGCTTTACGTGAAAAGTGATCGCGACTGCGCGCTTTATGCCAATGGGGTAGACCTCGCTATTGACAATTGCCGGGTGAACGCCGAGAGCAGTACGTATGCTATTGCCGGAAGCGACGGCACGCGAGAAACGCTGAGAATCAATAATGCGACGGTGACGGCAGAAGGAAAAGAGAATGGTTCTATCTGCGATTTCGCCAATGTTATGCTGGTAGGCTGCAACATCATCCAACCCGCGGGAGCAGCATTCGATTCGGATTTACACGGCATTGCACTGAACGGCGCAATCGTCACGAATAAAGTGATCATTGGCGACCCGGCCGGCATTCAAGCGCCGGTCATCGACGCTGCGGCGAAGCGAGGCGTCTATACGCTCAGCGGCGTGCAACTTAAAACCGAGGTGAAAGATCTGCCAAAGGGCATCTACGTTGTGAATGGTAAGAAGATGGTGAAGAAATAATAGAGTCGAAAACGGCTCGGGATTAGCCATTCGGATAGACGAATAAGCCTTCCGCTCTCTATGCTTGAGAGCGCGGGAGGCTTTTGTCTTGGGCGGGCTAAGACAGACTTAATCCGGAAGCGCGGCGAACGGCGCCGCCGATACGAAGCGGAGCATCGACCGGACGTGAAGCCTAACTTTGCCGCGCAAAAGCTGTTAAAGCCCGAAATGAGCCGGCAACTTACTTCGCTGTTTCTTTCATATTCAGTAACTTTGCAGCCGACAAAAAGGTATAAAAAAGTACATGCAAGACATTAGAAACATTGCAATCATTGCCCACGTAGACCACGGGAAAACGACACTCGTGGATAAGATGTTAATGGCCGGGCATCTCTTTCGTGAAAACCAGCAGACCGGAGAACTTATATTAGACAATAATGAATTGGAACGTGAGCGAGGCATAACGATCCTCTCCAAAAACGTTTCTATCAACTATAAAGACAATAAAATCAACATCATAGACACGCCGGGCCACTCTGACTTTGGCGGCGAGGTAGAGCGTGTTTTGAATATGGCCGATGGCTGTTTGCTCTTGGTCGATGCTTTTGAAGGACCGATGCCGCAGACGCGCTTCGTCTTGCAGAAGGCTTTGCAGATCGGCTTGAAGCCTATCGTCGTTGTCAATAAGGTGGACAAACCTAATTGCCGCCCCGAAGAGGTTTATGAGATGGTCTTCGACCTGATGTGCGATCTTAACGCTACGGAGGAGCAGCTTGATTTCCCCGTAGTCTATGGCTCGGCGAAAAACAACTGGATGGGCGAGGACTGGCAGCAGCCTACGGAGGATATTACTTACTTGCTCGATACGATTGTCGATACGATCCCGGCGCCGCCGACGAATGAGGGGACGCTGCAAATGCTGATCACTTCGCTCGACTACTCTAATTATACGGGCCGCATCGCTGTGGGGCGCGTGCATCGCGGAGTGATTAAAGACGGGACTAATATTACGATCGCTCATCGCGATGGGTCGATGGAGAAGGTCAAGATCAAAGAGTTGGATACCTTTGAGGGAATGGGGCGCAGCAGGGTCGAAAGCGTAAGTTGTGGCGACATTTGCGCCGTTATCGGCTTAGAAAATTTTGAGATCGGCGATACGATTTGCGACTTTGATAGTCCGGAGCCGCTGGCGCCTATTGCCATTGATGAGCCTACTATGTCTATGCTCTTCACGATCAATGATTCGCCGTTTTTTGGTAAGGAGGGCAAATATTGCACTTCGCGCCACATCAACGATCGCCTGCAACACGAGTTGGAAAAAGATCTTGCGCTGCGCATCGAGCAGCCTTCGCCCGACAAATGGATTGTTTCCGGGCGCGGCGTGCTTCATCTGTCCGTCTTGATCGAGACGATGCGCCGCGAAGGTTATGAGTTGCAAGTAGGGCAGCCGCAAGTAATTTATAAAGAGATTGACGGCGTGCGCTGCGAACCTATCGAAGAGTTGACCGTCAACGTCCCCGAAGAGTTTGCCTCTAAGATGATTGATATGGTCACGCGCCGTAAGGGCGAAATGACCTCTATGCAAAACTTGGGCGACCGCGTGGATATAGAATTTGAAATACCTTCGCGCGGTATTATCGGACTTCGCACGAACGTCTTGACCGCCAGTCAGGGCGAGGCTATTATGGCGCACCGCTTCAAAGCTTATCAGCCTTTTAAAGGCGAACTCCAGCGCCGCACCAACGGCTCTATGATCGCAATGGAAACGGGTACGGTCTTCGCTTATGCGCTCGACAAACTTCAGGATCGCGGTCGCTTCTTCGTTTCGCCACAGGATGAGGTCTATGCGGGCCAAGTCGTGGGCGAACACGTACACGAAAAGGATTTGGTTGTCAACGTTACGAAGGCCAAACAGCTTACGAACGTTCGCGCCAGCGGTACGGACGATAAAGCGCGCATCATTCCGCCGCTGATTTTCTCCTTGGAAGAGGCTTTGGAATACATTAAAGAAGATGAGTATGTCGAAGTGACGCCCAAGAGTATGCGTATGCGCAAAATCATTCTCGATCACCTTGTGCGCAAACGCAGCAACAAGAGCGAGGAGGAATAAAGCCCGCGTGCTCGTAAAAAGCAGCTTGCGCCTACACCGACCTTTACAAACAACGAACATAACATACATAATACACATACAACTATGGCACAAACTCCCGAGTTCAAGTACGCCCCGATGTTTCAGTTGGGCAAAGATGAGACGGAGTATTATTTACTCACCAAAGACTACGTCAGCGTAAGCGAGTTTGAAGGCAAGCCGATGCTCAAAGTAGCGCCCGAAGGTTTGACCACCCTCATTCGCCACGCTTTTAGAGATGTAGCCTTTATGCTCCGCCGCGAGCACAACGAGCAAGTGGCCAAAGCGCTCACCGATCCTGAGGCTTCCGACAACGACAAGTATGTCGCACTGACTTTCTTGCGTAATGCTGAAGTCGCGGCTAAGGGCCAGCTTCCTTTCTGCCAAGATACCGGCACGGCCATCATTCACGGAGACAAAGGTCAGCAGGTGTGGACCGAGGGCGACGATGCGGAGGCGATTTCGCGCGGCGTTTATGAGACGTACACGCAGGAGAATCTGCGCTATTCGCAGAATGCGCCGCTCAATATGTATGATGAGGTAAACACGCGCTGCAACTTGCCGGCACAAATCGATATCGAAGCCGGAAAAGGCGACGAATACCATTTCCTTTGCGTGATGAAAGGCGGCGGTTCAGCCAACAAAACTTATTTCTATCAAGAGACGAAGGCCGTTTTGAACCCCGGCACGCTCAAGCCCTACCTCGTAGAGAAAATGCGCAGTTTAGGCACGGCTGCTTGCCCGCCTTACCATATCGCTTTTGTCATTGGCGGTACGTCGGCAGAGCGCAACCTCTTGACGGTGAAACTGGCTTCTACGCATTATTATGACGGACTCCCGACAACGGGCGACGAGACCGGCCGCGCTTTCCGCGATGTAGAATTAGAAAAAGAACTGCTCCGCGAAGCGCACAACATCGGCTTCGGCGCACAATTTGGCGGCAAGTATTTCGCCCACGATGTTCGCGTCGTTCGTCTGCCGCGCCACGGTGCAAGTTGCCCGATCGGTATGGGCGTAAGTTGCTCAGCCGATAGAAACATCAAGTGTAAGATCAACAAAGACGGCCTTTGGATCGAGCGTCTCGACGATAATCCGGCGCGTTTGATCCCCGAATCTTTACGCGAAGCCGGCGAAGGCGGTGGCGTAAAAGTAGACCTCAATCGTCCGATGAAGGAAGTCTTGGCCCAACTCACGCAGTTCCCCGTCAGCACACGCCTGAGTCTGAGCGGTACGATCATTGTGGCGCGCGACATCGCCCACGCCAAGATCAAAGAACGCCTGGATCGCGGCGAAGACATCCCTCAATATCTCAAAGATCACCCCGTACTCTACGCCGGACCGGCTAAGACGCCGAAGGGAATGCCTTGCGGCTCCATGGGGCCGACTACGGCTAATCGTATGGACCCGTATGTCGATCTTTTCCAAAGCAAGGGTGGCTCACTGCTTATGATTGCTAAGGGCAACCGCACGCAAGCCGTGACAGATGCCTGCCGGAAACACGGCGGCTTCTACTTGGGCTCGATTGGCGGGCCGGCGGCCGTTTTGTCGCAACATAGCATCCGCAGTATAGAATGCGTAGAATATCCCGAATTAGGAATGGAAGCGGTTTGGAAGATTGAAGTAGAAGACTTCCCTGCCTTTATCCTCGTGGACGACAAAGGCAATGACTTCTTTAAACAATTGAAGCCCAATTGCTTCTTGGCTTAAGCAAACTGAAATAGCGCTAAGGCGTATATGCATCAGGCGGCGAAACGTGTAGGTGTTTCGCCGCCCTTTTTTATTCCTTATCAAAAAACAGCTCATCGGTCATTGATAATGAGTTTTAAGGCAAGGCAACTTTTGGCTGAAGGCTTTGTCTTCGCAGAGAAAGGGCGCATTCAGTAGGCTTTCTTAATACTTGGATTTTTCTTGTACCTTGCTTGCGTCCTTACTCTTTTAGTAAATATTTTTCTCTCATCCCGCACCCCCTAAAAATTTGCTTAGGTGAAAGTAAAAACTTTCTGCGGTGAAAATTAAAACACTCCCTATGACAGGAAAAATTGTCTCCTAAGACAATTTTTCCTGTCTTATAAGAGAATTTCGTGACTTACTATTTGTTGAAAATCAAGATGTTATAAGAGGTTATTTTCTCTTCTTAGCCGGAAGAGGCTTTCTCTCTCGCTTTTTTCGCTGTAAATATTTTTCATTGTTGCTTGTACGGTGATTGTGACGTTTTTGTTCAATCGAAGAAAAACTTGGATAGTAGCGTCTTTTTGTAAACTTATGAAGATGGGGTCTCAACGTCGGTCTTCAAATATTTGCTCCGGCTGAGGCGAGGCAAACTAAAAAGGTTTGAGTATCTTTTTTAATACTCTCAAAACTTGGCGATAGGCGACAAAGAGCGAAAAAGGACGCACAAACAACCAACTTGGCGACCAGCGCAAGCCGCGTGGCAAGCGCTCCGGACGCATTGCCTGCAAACTTACTTTGAAGGCATTGCGAATCTGTTGATGCGCTTGCGGCGAAAATGCGGACCAATGCCGCTGAAACTGCAAATACAAGCCTACATAGTTGCGCCAGCAATGCTCCTCACAAGCCATCAAGATGTCAGTGTTTGCTTGATGTTGCTCCAAGAGTGAGCGTAGCGAACGATTAGCCGCCAAGAAGTCGAGCCGACGCAGATCAAAGCGGTGCGTGGCCGATGCTTCGTGCTGCCGGTAGAGATATTCGCCCGCCGATACGGCAACTTGCCGACTCAATAAATAATGTATGCGCGAAGTGTTGTCGTCGCTATAAACCCGACTCGAATCGTCAAAAGGCATACGCAGATACAAGTCGCGCCGCCCCGCATACAAACCATTCAGCGTCCAATTGATCGCCGCCCGACAAGCCTCTTCGCCCGTAAAGACCGTATCCGGCGCCGGCCCGTCTTCGCGCTCGGTAGCTTGCGCTGCGCCGAAACGCACCAATTGCAAGACGATGCAATCGGCCGAAGGGAAGCGCTTCATCGTGCGCGCCAGCTCCTCCAGCGCATCTTCGCCCAAAAGATCATCAGCATCGACCATTAAGATCCATTCGCCTTTGGCTCGCGAAAGTGCCACGTTGCGCGCCGCCGCCTGCCCTTGATTCTGATCGAGGCGAATGACCTCCACGCGCTTGTCGCGCGCAGCATATTCAGAAAGGATGCTAAGAGAGTCGTCTGTCGACGCATCATCGACACATAAGATCTGTAACTCGTCGACCGATTGGTGCAAAATGGAATCGAGGCAAGCGCGCAAATAAGGCGCAGCATTGTAAACAGCCACCAACACCGAAAACTTTACTGCCTTGCCGCCCGATTCATCTGGTTCCATCTTCTATTTCTATTTATTTCTTGCGCAAAAAGCGTTGGCGCAAAGCCGCCCATCGCGCCGCAATTGACGTCTCTCGCCGCAGCAGGTCCCAGGATAAGCCCGCACTAATGGTAAAGACCACACCGCCCAAGGCCACTTTTGCGCCCCAAACAGGTTGTGCTGCCGCGAAGAGGCCGACAAGCAACAGGCAGAACTGCAATACGCAGCGCCGCAACGTAGATGGTTCCATCTTGAAGCCGTAGCGCCACGAGTAGACCGTAAAAATAGCGATCAAGTCGAAGAGATTAGCCAGCGAGAGTCCGAGTCCGGCGCCCCAAAGGCCGCCATAATAAAAGCCTGCTATGACTGCCGCCACGAAGACGACATCGTAGAGCAACTCCATCACCAGATAAACGAAGGAATCGCCGCGCGCCAGCGAGAGGTAAGAGATCGGCGCGTAGACCGATTTGAAGAACATACAGCTCGCCGCGCAGAGCGCCATCGGTACCGCGTGGAGAAACTCCGGCGTATAGAGTAAGCGAATGATCAGGGGTAAGCAGAGCGTAAAAAGAATGAGAAAAGGCGCCATAAGTAAGACCAATACGTCGATTTGTCGGTTTATGGCAAAGTTGCGGCGCTCAATATCGTCGCCGGCGGCAGAGAGGCGCGGAAAGTAGTCGGCATCCATCGCCACAAACACCAAGCGCGCATAGCTCACGATCAGCGTAAAGCCCGCCGTATACAGACCCGCTTCAGCCAATGACGACGTGCGTACCATAAAAGAGCGCACGCCCATCTCCGCGCCCGAGCCTAAGATGCCCGCAGCAATGTAAGCGGAGCCCAACTTCAGCATGTGCATACCACGCGATAGCAAGCGCTTGCTAAAGAGGCCCACGCGATAAGGGAAGTCGCGCGTGGCAGCGTGCAGGTTCAGCAGAAAAACGACCGTCGTCGTACTGAGCAGGACGGGGATCACGCCGTGTACGCCCAGCCACCAATAAAGCGGTATCGTGACCGCCATTGTAAGCAAAGCGCCCAAGGCTGAGACGGCCGCCATACGCCTCAGGCGGTGCATACCTTTGAGAATGGCAGCCTCGCCGCCCAAGAGCGTCGTCATCGCGACCATCGGCGAGAGTAGCGCATAGCCTTTGGCCGTATGATAATCGCCCAGCGTGAGATGACTGAGCCACGGCGAGAGAATTAAGCAAGTCACAGCCCCCAGCAAAGCCGTAAGCAGCGTCCACGTGCGTATGAGTTTGACGTAGAGCGTCAGCGCCTTGTGCTCGCCGCGCTCTTGCAGTTCGGCCAAATGGCGCACGGCGCTGAAAGCGATGCCGAAGTTGGTCGTATTCCCAATGAGCTCGGCCGTGCGGTTATATAAATCGGCGAGGCCCATGCCCCACGTGCCGATAAAGAGGGCCGTAAACTTATTGCGAATGATCGACATCAAGACATAAAAGACCTGTACGCCGCCCAGCAGACCGGTGTATTTCAGTACGTGATTGTAAGAATCGTCTTTATGCGTCATAAATAGAGAGACTTCCGCCGCATAAGCAGCTTGGCAAAGCACAAAGTGCGGACGGAAAGAGAATAACGGAGTCGAGAAGGTCGGCGTCAGTAGCAAACCGGAGAGGTTGGCAACTCAGCGCATCAAACCATCGGCAGACTCTGTCCCGATATTTTTCGATAGAGGTCAAGCGCGTAGACGTCAGTCATCCCCGAAAGATAATCTAAGACCGCCATCAGGCGCACTTCGAGACGCTCGGCCCTGAGTTCGTATTGTTTAGAAGCCATGCCGAGCAGCATCTGCGAATACGCCTTTTGCGGCGCGAGCACAGCCTCCGTCATCAGTTCGAGTAGCGTATATATAATATGGTATCCGGCCAAGTCTACGTCCATCACCTCCTTGCTGCGATAGATTTTCTCCTTCGCCAGCGCGGCGCAGCGTTGATAAGCGCCCAGCAGCGGCTCCGGCAGATGGTCGATGAGCGAACCTTCAAAGGTGCCGGCCAAGATCGCCGCTTCGTTGTCTACAAAAATGTTGACGCAGGCCCGCTCCAAGGCATTGATGATCGAAGAGCGATAATAAACCATACGGTCGTTGGCATCTGTCACCATCGGATAGGCGCTCCTGAGGCGTTCGCGCGCTTCGGGAGCAAAGAAATCGAGCAGCAAGGCCTCTGCTTGCTCGTCTGAGAGCAGGCGCAACTTATGGGCATCTTCGAGATCCATAATCTGATAGCAAATATCGTCGGCCGCTTCTACGAGATACACGAGCGGATGGCGCGCAAAGCGTAGCGATTCGCCCGGTGCTGCGCAATTGGGGAGGCCCAATTCGTGGGCGATGCGTTGGAAGTCGGCCGCCTCGCTTTGGAAGAAGCCAAACTTCGACTTGCCGCGGCAGCAATCGGAGGCAAAGGGATACTTGACAATCGCGGCCAGTGTGGCGTAAGTCATTACGAAGCCGCCCGCCCTATGGCCGTTGAATTGGTGCGTCAGGAGTCGGAACGCGTTGGCGTTGCCATCGAAGTTGACAATGTCCGTCCAGACACCCTCCGGAAGCATTTTCTGCCATTCGCGTCCCTGCCCTTCGGCAAAAAAGCTGCGTATGGCGCGCTCGCCGCTGTGGCCGAAAGGCGGATTGCCCATATCGTGGGCCAGGCAAGCGGCGGAGACGATCGCACCGAGGGCTTCCGGTGTGCGCTCTCCCGTTGCTGAATCTCTTTGTTGTAAAAGGGCGGCCACATCTGCACCCAAACTGCGCCCTACGCTTGATACTTCAAGGCTGTGCGTCAGACGATTGTGGACGAAGACGCTGCCGGGGAGGGGAAACACTTGCGTCTTGTTCTGCATACGTCGAAAGGCGGCTGAGAAGATCAGGCGATCGTAGTCGCGCTGAAACTCTGTGCGCCGCTCGGCTGCAGATTTGGCAACGTATTCCTTACCGAAGCGTCGGTCTGATAAAAGTTGGTTCCATTCCATCGTGTTTTCCGCTTTAGGGCTCTCCCGGTTTTCTTATTTATATTTCTAACGGAGATGCTTCCTGCCGATGTGCGCCCGCTCGGCTGCAGAGTTGTTTCCACCACCGGTCGTCGCGCCATAGGCCGCAATGCAGTGGGCACTCGTCGGTGCAGAATTTGCACGGCCCATTGACGTAGGGCAAAGGTAGCGATAAAAAAATAAAAATAAGCGGTAACGGAAGAAAGACCTTGACAGATGCCTTTGCAGCGCCCTGCTTCGCAAGGTCGTTTGCCGGTAGTTTCTATGGGCGGCACTTCGCTTTCAGCCCACGCGGACGGCTGAAAAGAGGCAAAACCGGCCGCGCGCCGGCGCAAAACCGAAATTGGGCGGTGCACGTCGTTTTTTTACCCATCTTTTTGCCCCGTTTTCATTTCCAAAAAGTTTTTTATTTGCTATTTTTGCAACAACAATTTGCGACCTTACCGCCGAGCGGCTTGCGTCGATTATTTAGCATTACATTTAAATATAAGCGATATGAATTTCCTTACGAATGAAAAGTTGACCATCGTCGGTGCTGCCGGGATGATCGGTTCTAACATGGCGCAGACAGCAGCCATGCTTCACCTCACGCCAAACATTTGCTTGTATGACGTTTACGAGCCGGGCCTCGAAGGCGTTACGGAAGAAATGCGTCATTGCGGTTTCGAGGGCGTTAACTTCACGTTTACGACAGATGCGAAAGAGGCATTGACTGATGCGAAATATATTATCTCATCCGGTGGTGCTCCGCGTAAGCAGGGCATGACGCGCGAGGACTTGCTGAAAGGCAATTCCGAAGTGGCAGAGCAGCTTGGTAAGGATATTAAGACGTATTGCCCGGACGTAAAACACGTGACGATTATCTTTAACCCGGCTGATATTACCGGTCTCGTTACGCTTTTGTGGTCAGGCTTGAAGCCGTCGCAAGTTTCTACGCTCGCAGCGCTCGATTCTATCCGCCTGCAAAGCGAATTGGCAAAGCACTTTAACGTGCCGCAAAGCGATGTAACCGGTTGCCGCACGTATGGTGGTCACGGCGAACAGATGGCGGTATTTGCTTCTACGGCTAAGGTTCAAGGCACACCGCTGCTCGACTTGATCGGCACGGATCGTCTGCCTGCTGACAAATGGGCTGAAATCAAGCAGCGCACGATCAAGGGTGGTGCAAACATCATCAACCTGCGCGGCCGCAGTTCGTTCCAAAGTCCGGCTTACGTGAGCGTTCGTATGATCGAAGCTGCTATGGGCGGCGCACCGTTCAATTGGCCCGCAGGCCGTTATGTGAGCTTCGCAGGCTATGACCATATTATGATGGCGATGGAAGCAACGATCACGAAGAACGGCAGCGCTTACGAAGAGATTCACGGCACGCCCGAAGAGATGGCTGAGCTCCGCAAGAGCTACGAGCACCTCTGCAATATGCGCGATGAGGTGATCGGTCTCGGCGTGATGCCTCCGGTAGAAAAATGGGGCGAGATTAACCCGAATTTGAAGTAATCCAAAATATTAGATTTTAGATTTAGATGGTTGCCTTCCCGACTGCTTGCGGTCGGGAAGGTTTTTTGTCCGGCTTTGCTGCGTGATGATGCTGCGGCACGGCGTCAGGAGTAAAAGAAAATGAGGCGACTTCCGGCAGCATTGCGCTACGCTTGCGGGAAGTCGCCTCATCGGCTGTATGGTTGGCGCCGCGGGTGACGCCAAATGGCTTACTTAATTGCGAGGAATGGTAGGCGGCACATCGCCGGCGCCACTCTTGTTGTTGGCAAACTTGCTGATGGCGCCGCGCATATCGGTATCGCCAATCAGATTCTGGAGGCGATAATAATCCATCGCGCCCATATTGCCCTCGCGCAAGGCTTGCGCCAAGGCTTTGGGCACTTCGGCTTCGGCTTGTATCACCTCGGCACGCGCTTCCTGCGCCTTCGCTTTCATTTCCTGCTCCGTGGCCACGGCCATCGCACGGCGCTCTTCCGCCTTTGCCTGCGCAATGTTTTTATCTGCGTTGGCTTGGTCCATTTGCAGCGTCGCTCCGATGTTTTTACCCACATCTATATCGGCAATATCGATCGAAAGGATCTCAAAGGCCGTTCCGGCGTCCAATCCCTTGCGCAATACGAGTTTGGAAATGCTATCGGGGTTTTCCAACACCTGCTCGTGAGAGTCGGCAGAACCGATGCTCGAGACGATACCTTCGCCGACGCGCGCCAGAATCGTATCTTCGCCCGCACCGCCTACGAGTTGCTGGATGTTGGCCCGCACCGTGACGCGCGCTTTTGCGATGAGCTGAATACCATTCTTGGCCACGGCGGCTACGGGCGGCGTATCGATCACCTTCGGATTAACGGAAGTTTGCACCGCTTCGAAGACGTCGCGCCCCGCCAAGTCGATCGCCGTAGCTTTCTCAAAAGAAAGGTCGATATTGGCTTTAGAGGCTGACACCAGAGCGTGAACAACGCGCTGCACATGTCCGCCCGTCATAAAATGAGCTTCGAGATTGTCGCGCGTAATATAGCCCAAACCGGCCTTGTGTGCTTCGATGAGACTCGGCACGATTACCGAAGGCGGCACATTACGGATGCGCATCAAAAAGAGTTGGATCAGCGATACTTTTACGCCCGATACCTTTGCACTCAGCCAAAGGAAGAAAGGCACAAAATGGAAGAAAATGCTTAGCAGTACGACTACGCCGACCGCAATGATGATGTTAATTAAAGGGAAGTCTACCATAGTAAGAAAATAAGTATTGATGATGTTGCAAATATATCATTTTCGTTTCGCAAAAGTGCATATCCCGCCTAAAATGTTAGGGTATATGCCGCCGTCGACACAATATACATAGTTGTCCTTATTGATTCAATGGGCGCATCTACAATTAAGCCTTCCGCACGCTATGCTTGAGAGGCGGAAGGCTTTCTTTGCTTGCAATGGTTGCTGATCACCAACCACGCATTGCTTCACTACTTTCTTTCCATTGACAATATAGATACCCTTCGGCAAGTCTTTTGTTTCTCCGTTGAGCTTCGTGCCGCTAATCATGTAGATACCTTGCTTGGCAGCGGCTTTTCTCGAACTTTTTTGCTTCAAATGTCCACCATTTGATCTTGAAAACAGGAGACAATTTCCCAACAAAAATGAGCAATCATAAGCCCGCCCGCGCCCCCGTTCGCTCATCTTCACTTCGCGAACGCTTGAAAGCGGACAATGTGTTTAATATGCATATATTCAACTATTTACATTGCTTTGAGCGCACACAA
>ERZ772974.1677-NODE-1677-length-14195-cov-12.816973_pt1 | contig 14195 bp, 15 predicted proteins | sample MGYA00580671_ERZ772974 | MGnify/ENA primary metagenome ERZ772974 (study PRJEB29015, sample SAMEA2738065) | human oral metagenome | biome: human oral; feature: human-associated habitat; material: saliva | place: China | collected 2218 ... | reverse complement strand
GTGTAATGTATATTTGCTCATAAAAAAACTGCACCTTGGTGGTTGGAGGGTATGTCTCCAACTTTTGGGGTGCAGTTCAGTTTTCAGACGACCTTTTCTTATGAATCAAACTGAGAAAGCACCTTTCAATCCTACATTCAAAATGTCAACAATTTTATGGACAAAGATACAAAAACCAAGAAACCCAAATCATATTTATCCTATAAAAATCAAAAAACAATCTTCACAATATTCAAACAACGTTAAAAGATGAAAGATTTTGTCTTGATTGAACAGGCGGTTTGCGTTATCGTTTGCATTCTTTCATTCATAAACTCTGTGTTTCATCCCAATTGATTGGACAGTCTGACTGTCGCCGTGTTTCTTCAATGCGCGTACCCTAAACCGCTGCTTGGAGGGCTTGCATTACAGGTGCTGTGGCGAGGCGGGTTGCCCCTATTGGTTTGAAGCCGTATAAAAGAGGTCATTATGCAATTATCAGGTGCACAAATCATAGTGCAAAGTCTCAAAGCCGAAGGTGTAGAGTATGTTTTCGGCTATCCGGGCGGCGCAGTCATCGAAATCTACGACGCTATTTTCCAACTCAATAAATTCAAGCATATCCTGGCACGCCACGAGCAGGCGGCGGTACACGCGGCAGATGCGTATTCGCGCGTCAGCGGCAAAGTCGGCGTTGCGCTGGTGACTTCCGGACCGGGCGTGACCAATGCGTTGACTGGCATTGCCACTGCATACAGCGATTCGATTCCGATGGTAGTCATCAGCGGACAGGTCGGCAATTCGCTCATCGGTACGGATGCGTTTCAAGAGGTGGATACGGTCGGCATTACCCGTCCGTGCGTCAAACACAATTTCTTGGTAACCAATGTCAACGAGCTTGCCGAGACCATCAAGAAAGCATTCCAAATCGCCGCCAGTGGCCGACCCGGCCCGGTCGTGGTCGATGTTCCTAAAGATGTAACGCAGGCGATGGCGAAATTCAGCTATCCGCAGGAAGACATCTTTATCCGCTCTTACCAACCTGTCGTGCAAGGCCATATCGGGCAGATTAAAAAAGCCGTCCAAATGTTGGCTTCCGCCAAACGTCCGGTCGTTTATTTCGGCGGCGGCGTGGTATTGGGCAATGCTTCGGAAGAGCTGACGAAGTTTGTCCGCATGACGGGCGCACCGTGTACCGGCACACTGATGGGTCTAGGCGCATATCCTTCAAGCGACCGACAATTCTTGGGTATGCTGGGTATGCACGGCACTTACGAAGCCAACCTCGCTATGCAAAACGCAGATGTCGTGTTGGCTGTGGGCGCGCGTTTTGACGACCGTGTCGTATCCGTTCCGTCCAAATTCTTTGAAAAAGCCAAAAAAGTCATTCATATTGATGTTGACCCGTCCAGCATCGCCAAACGCGTCAAAGTCGATATTCCGATTGTCGGCGATGTGAAAAACGTGTTGACCGAAATGATCGGCTTGTGGGGCAAGCAAGATACGACTCCCGCGTCCGATTCTTTAGACAAATGGTGGAAAAGCATCGAAGAATGGCGTTCGCGAGACTGTCTGTGGTTTGACAACGACAGCGAAATCATCAAACCGCAATACGTCGTGCAAAAACTTGCCGAAATCACCAACAACTCCGCCATCATCACTTCGGACGTAGGGCAACACCAAATGTTCGCGGCGCAATATTATCCGTTCGAACGCCCGCGCCAATGGCTTAACTCCGGCGGCTTGGGTACGATGGGTGTAGGTTTGCCGTATGCGATGGGCGCGAAACTTGCCGCCCCCGATCAAGACGTGTTCTGCATTACCGGCGAAGGTTCGATTCAGATGAACATCCAAGAATTGTCTACCTGCTTCCAATACCGCATTCCGGTAAACGTCGTTACCCTAAACAACGGCTACCTCGGCATGGTTCGCCAATGGCAGGAGCTGTATTACGGCAACCGCGAATCGGAAACCTATTTCGATTCCCTGCCCGATTTCGTCAAACTGGCGGAAGCATACGGCCACATCGGCATCCGCGTGGACAAAAAATCCGATGTTGAAGGCGCGCTTTTGGAAGCGGTCAAACAAAAAGACCGTTTGGTATTTATGGACTTCTTGACCGACAAAAAACAAAACGTGCTGCCCATGGTCGGCAACGGCAAAGGTTTGGACGAAATGGTCCTGCCGCCGCATATGCGCGAAAACCCGAAAGCGTAAGGAGAACGACAATGCGACATATCTTATCTGTTCTGATGGAAAACGAATCAGGCGCGATGAGCCGCGTGGTCGGTCTTTTCTCCGCTCGCGACTACAACATCGACTCCTTGGCAGTAGCCCCGACTGAAGACAAAACCCTTTCGCGCATGACCATCGTTACCCATGGCGACGAGCAAGTCATCGAACAAATCACCAAGCAACTCAATAAATTAATTGAGGTGATTAAAGTGGTCGATTTGAACGAAAGCCGTTTTGTCGAACGCGAATTGATGCTGGTAAAAGTCCGCGCCGTCGGCAAAGACCGCGACGAATTTTTACGTCTGACCGAAATATACCGTGGCAGCATCATCGACGTAACCGACCGCAGCTACACCATTGAAATCACAGGCTCTACCGACAAACTCGACTCCTTCCTCGAAACTGTCGGACGCGCCCAAATTTTGGAAACCGTACGCACAGGCGCAGCCGGTATCGGTCGCGGCGAGCGTATTTTGAAAATTTAAAACCGTCAGTTTTCAGACGACCCGATAGGTCGTCTGAAAACAAAAACGGCAGGAGAGATTGATGCCAAACATTAAAATCGTCGCACTGGTTACCGTTAAACCCGAATACACGGAAACGCTGAAACCCTTGTTCCAAAGCCTGGTCAAAGCCAGCCGCGCAGAAGAAGGCAACATCAGCTACGATTTACATCAAGAAATCGGCAAACCCAACCGTTTCGTCTTCGTCGAAAATTGGAAATCTCAAGCAGCCATCGACGCGCACAACGCAAGCGAACATTTCCAAGGTTTCGTTAAAGCCATCGACGGCAAAACCGACGCACTCGAAATCGTTTTGATGGAAGAACTCTCCGTTTAACCCTTTACCCTCAATCCAACTGTCCGGCATCCTCAACACAAGGCCGGAACCCATTTTATCCAAAGGAAATCAAATGCAAGTTTATTACGATAAAGACGCCGACCTGTCCCTGATCAAAGGTAAAACCGTCGCCATCATCGGCTACGGCTCACAAGGCCACGCCCACGCGGCAAACCTGAAAGATTCAGGCGTAAACGTAGTAGTCGGACTGCGCCAAGGCGGTTCTTGGAAAAAAGCCGAAGCGGCCGGTTTTGAAGTATTGTCCGTGGCCGATGCCACCAAAAAAGCAGACGTAGTGATGATTCTGCTGCCCGATGAAAACCAACCCGTCGTGTACAAAAACGAAGTTGAGCCTAACCTGAAACAAGGTGCGGCACTGGCGTTCGCACACGGCTTCAACGTCCACTACAACCAAATCGTACCGCGCGACGACTTGGACGTGATTATGGTCGCCCCTAAAGGTCCTGGCCACACTGTACGCAGCGAATTCCTGAAAGGCGGCGGCGTCCCTTCACTGATCGCCGTTTACCAAGATAAAAGCGGCAAAGCCCGCGACATCGCCCTGTCTTACGCAGCAGCCAACGGCGGCACCAAAGGCGGCGTAATCGAAACCAACTTCCGCGAAGAAACCGAAACCGACCTCTTCGGCGAACAAGCCGTATTGTGCGGCGGCGCAGTCGAGCTGGTGAAATGCGGCTTTGAAACCTTGGTTGAAGCCGGCTACGCACCTGAAATGGCTTACTTCGAATGCCTGCACGAGCTGAAATTGATCGTGGACTTGATGTACGAAGGCGGCATTGCCAACATGAACTATTCCATTTCCAACAACGCGGAATACGGCGAATACGTTACCGGCCCTGAAGTCATCACGTCTGCTACCAAAGAAGCGATGAAAAAAGCCCTGTACCGTATTCAAAGCGGCGAATACGCCAAAATGTTCATTCAAGAAGGCGCAACCAACTACGCCAGCATGACCGCACGCCGTCGTCTGAATGCCGACCACCAAATCGAAAAAGTCGGCGCACAACTGCGCTCCATGATGCCTTGGATTGCCAAAAACAAACTGGTCGACTTGGATAAAAACTAATTCGATTCAGCTAACAAAAAACCTGCCCGATAATTCGGGCAGGTTTTTTGTTATACACAGCGTAAAAAGGTCGTCTGAAAACCCAAATGTATTTCAGACGACCTTTTTATACCTAAGCTCTAAAAACTGCTTACTTCACAATCTCAACCGGACCATGATCGTCGCAGTGGTCGCCGTGTTGATGGTGCAGGCGACCGTTGACGATGTAGTCGGTGTGATCGCCATGCGGTACGGCTTCATGGCCGCAGCCTTCGCCGTGAACGTGGCCTTGGCAGGTGTCGACGGGATGGCAGCCGTCGGGATTGGTTTCATTGACGCTTAAGCTGTGCTCGTCGTAATGACCGTTATGTTCGTGGTGCAGATGACCGTCGTGCAGATAGTCGGTATGGTCGTCGTGTTTGATGGCGGTATGGCCGCAACCGGCACCATGGGTATGATCGTGATGATCGTGGATTTTGCAAGTCATTTTGATTCCTCGTTATCGGTGGTTAATTCAAACCCTTTAGGTTACGCCCCTATAGTATCCTTTTTTGGCAGCTCAGTAAACAATTTCTTCTTTATTAACATAGTGTTACGGTATATCATTATAGCTTTTAAAGGTCGTCTGAACGCGCAATTTTGATGATATGCCTCTTGCGAATGTTTCAGACGACCTCCCCATTCGTTATCATTTATAATGTCATTTCCTAGACGGCTTGGCAGCTTGTACCGATGGTTTGCGGGTCGTCTGAAAACAATATCAAGATAAATATAGGATTTTTCACTATGTGGGACACAGTACGGCAATGGCTGCATACCCTGCCTGTGCGCGAGGAAGTAGTGGAATCGGTGCTGATGGTCATGGCGCTGCTGGTTTTGCGGGGCGTTTTGCTGAACCTGTATCTGCGCCGCCACCCGCATTACAGCATCGAGGAAAAACGCCGCTCCTTGGTACTCAGCCGCAATCTGACGCTGATTTTGACCATTTTCGGACTGGCGGTAATTTGGGCGACACAAATTCAGACGCTGGCGCTGTCGATGTTTGCGGTGGCGGCGGCGATTGTGGTGGCGACGAAAGAGCTGATTATGTGTTTGTCGGGCAGCATCCTGCGCTCGGTAACGAAACAATATTCAGTCGGCGACTACATCGAAGTTGACGGCCTGCGCGGGCGGGTGGTCGACATTAATCTTTTGAACACGCTGATGATGCAGATCGGTCCGAACCCGTTAGTCGGTCAGCTTTCGGGCAAAACGCTGTCGTTCCCCAACAGCCTGCTTTTGAACCATTCCGTCCGCCGCGACAATATTTTGGGCGATTATGTGATTCATACGGTAGAGATTCCCGTACCGATTCATTTGGATTCAGATGAGATTGTAGGTCGTCTGAAAGCCGTACTCGAGCCTTTGTGCCGACCTTATGTGCCTGCCATCCAACAGCATTTGGATAATGTTCAGGCGGAGAAGCTGTTTATCACTCCCGCCGCCCAGCCGCGCGTAACCCGCGTGCCGCATGACGACAAGGTGTACCTTATCATCGTGCGCTATGCCTCGCCCGTGGCGAAGCGTTTAGAAATCCAGCAGGCGGTCATAGACGAATTTTTGCGCGTACAATACCGCCTGCTAAACCCTCAAGCTTAACCCCATAATCTATTAATAATCAGGAAAATACTATGTTGCCCGAATCCGCCCTTACGCAAATGTACCCCGTCATTATGACCCCCAGCCACGACGGGAAATATTTTCACAATTACGTCCTTTCGCTGCTCAATATCGTCAACACCAGCGCACAAAACGGCTGGCCGCTGCAAGTGATGATGCAGCGCGGCGAGAGCCTGATTACCCGCGCGCGCAATAATTGCGTGGCGACCTTTTTGGAAAACAAAGAATGGACGCACCTCTTCTGGATCGACTCCGACATCGGCTTTTCCGCCGAAGCGTTCTACCGCCTGCTTTTGGCGGATAAAGACGTCGTTGCCGGCATTTATCCGCTGAAACGCGAAAACTGGCCGGACGAAGGCGTTCCCTCCGGTACGACCCAAGCGGATTTCGAGCGGATGTACACCGCCTACACCGTCAACACAGGCGATAAAAACGAAAACGGCGAAATCGTCCTGCGCGTCGATGAAGAAGGCTTTATGAAAGTCGACGACGCACCGACCGGATTCATGGTCATCAAACGCAGCGTGTTTGAAAAAATGATGACAGCCTACCCCGAGCTGAACTACATCTCCGACAGCGACTACAAGCGCGAAGACAAAGGGCTGCACTACCGCTTCTTCGACTGCATGGTCGATCCCGAAAGCAAACGCTACCTTTCCGAAGACTACACATTCTGCCGCCTGTGGCAGCAAATTGGCGGCGAAGTCTATGTCGACGTCCAATCCAACCTGACCCACCAAGGCGCGAAAATCTACCGCGGCGCGTTTGCCGACTCACTGCAAACCAATATCGCACAAGCCGTGTTCGCCCCCGCCGGCACACCGATGAGCCTCGACCTCGCCGCCCCGCTCCAATCCAACCCGCGTGGCGCAGAATAGCGTAAAAACAGGGAAAGACGCTTTAAGCCCGACAAGATGGCACTATATCTCCCCTATCGTTTGCCCCCATCGTTTTCAGACGACCCCTAATCCAAACAGGTCGTCTGAAAACATAATCGGTTTTCCCGAACGGCAAACCTAAAACCCAGACACCTGCCGTCATTCCCGCGCAGGCAGGAATCCAGACATTAAAATGACAGGCTGTTGGAAGTTTTCAGTAACTTCAGCCTTCTGGATTCCTGCCTGCGCGGGAATGACGATACAGGATTTTTATTTAAATCCGCCATGTTTGTCTCCGTAAACCCTTTTCAGACGACCTCCCGTCCGAACCCATTATCCGCAAGGAAGGAATCCCATCTATGACCGACAATGTACTGCTCCATTTGGGCGAAGAACCCCGTTTCGACGCCATCCAAACCGCCGACATCAAACCCGCCCTGCAAACTGCCATCGCCGAAGCGCGCGCGCAGATTGCCGAAGTCAAAGCCCAAACGCACACCGACTGGGCGAACACCGTCGAACGCCTGACCGGCATCACCGAACGCGTCGGCAGAATTTGGGGCGTCGTGTCCCATCTCAACTCCGTCGTCGATACGCCCGAACTGCGCGCCGTCTATAACGAACTGATGCCCGAAATCACCATCTTCTTCACCGAAATCGGACAAGACATCGAGCTGTACAACCGCTTCAAAACCATCAAAAACTCCCCCGAATTCGACACCCTCTCTCCCGCACAAAAAACCAAGCTCAACCACGACCTGCGCGATTTCGTCCTCAGCGGCGCTGAACTGCCGCCCGAACAGCAGGCAGAACTGGCGAAACTGCAAACCGAAAGCGCGCAACTCTCCGCCAAATTCTCGCAAAACGTCTTAGACGCAACCGACGCCTTCGCCCTCTACTTTGACGACGCCGCACCGCTTGCCGGCATCCCCGAAGACTCGCTCGCCATGTTTGCCGCCGCCGCGCAAAGCGAAGGCAAAACAGGCTACAAAATCGGCCTGCAAATTCCGCACTACCTCGCCGTCATCCAATACGCCGACAACCGCGAACTGCGCGAACAAATCTACCGCGCCTACGTTACCCGTGCCAGCGAATTGTCTGACGAAGGCAAATTCGACAACACGGCCAACGTCGAACAAACGCTTGCAAACGCGCTGAAAACCGCCAAACTGCTCGGCTTCAAAAACTACGCCGAGCTGTCGCTGGCAACCAAAATGGCGGATACGCCCGAACAGGTTCTAAACTTCCTGCACGACCTTGCCCGCCGCGCCAAACCGTTTGCCGAAAAAGACTTTGCCGAAATCAAAGCCTTTGCACGCGAGAGCCTGAATATCGAAGATCCGCAATCTTGGGATTTGAGCTACGCCGCCGAAAAACTGCGCCAAGCCAAATACGCCTTCAGCGAAGCCGAAGTGAAAAAATACTTCCCTATCAGCAAAGTATTGGCAGGCCTGTTTGCCCAAATCAAAAAACTCTACGGCATCGAGCTGGCTGAAAAAACCGTCCCTGTTTGGCACAAAGACGTGCGCTATTTCGAGCTGAAACAAGACGGCCAAACCATCGGCGGCGTTTACATGGACTTGTACGCACGCGAAGGCAAACGCGGCGGCGCATGGATGGACGGCTACAAAAGCCGCCGCCGTTTTGCCGACGGTACGCTGCAACTGCCGACCGCCTACCTCGTCTGCAACTTCACCCCGCCTGTAGGCGACAAAGAAGCGCGTTTGAGCCACGACGAAATCATCACCCTCTTCCACGAAACCGGCCACGGCCTGCACCACTTGTTGACCCAGGTTGACGAAGTGGGCGTATCCGGCATCAACGGCGTCGAATGGGACGCGGTCGAGCTGCCCAGCCAATTTATGGAAAACTTCGTTTGGGAATACGACGTATTGGCGCAAATGTCCTCGCACGAAGAAACCGGCGCGGTATTGCCGAAAGAGCTGTTCGACAAAATGCACGCGGCTAAAAACTTCCAACGCGGTATGTTCCTCGTCCGCCAAATGGAATTTGCCCTCTTCGACATGGAAATCTACCATCAGGAAGATGAAGGCCGTCTGAAAGAATGGCCGCAAATCTTGGACAAAGTGCGTCAAGAAGTCGTCGTAACCCAACCGCCGGCATACAACCGCTTTGCCTTGAGCTTCAGCCACATCTTCGCCGGCGGCTACGCCGCAGGCTATTACAGCTACGCATGGGCGGAAGTTTTGAGTGCAGACGCTTACGCCGCTTTTGAAGAAAGCGACGACGTTGCCGAAACCGGCCGCCGCTTCTGGAAAGAAATACTGGCCGTCGGCGGTTCGCGCAGTGCAGCCGAATCCTTCAAAGCCTTCCGCGGCCGCGAACCAAGCCTGGATGCCCTGCTCTGCCACAGCGGTTTCGACAACGCTGCTTGATTTGAAAATCCGCCGTTTTAAACAGAACGGTTGCTGATTCAAAGTTAAAGGCCGTCTGAAATGTTTCAGACGGCCTTTCGGTTGGCGCAATTAATGAGGAACAATAAATACATCTAGTCTCCAACAATTTTTTCGGAAGAAACTGAAGTCCGTATTTCAACCCCCAACCTCCCCCGGCCCATCGCTAAAATTAGTTTTTGCCCTTTTTATCGCCGGCGGCCAAACGCATATTGATAAATTCCATCATCAAATCTTTTTTCGTCCAGAAAAAGGTTTTCATTTTTTCCAAAGAATAGATTTTCCGAATCATCGCCGGCAATCCTGCGTGAACGATGGCCGCGACTTCGCCATTGGTTGTTTCATTGTCCATGGCGGCTTTGAGGTTTAGATTGTGCGTATTCAGGTAGTCGCAAAGCGCTTTTCTAACGCTGCTGCTGATTTCAAATTGTTTCATGTTTTCCGTCCATAATGCTTTTATAGTTAAATAGCATAGAATTCTAGCAAGTTTTTTGCATTGTGCATATCTCAATGTGCATATTATTGCGGAATTTACAATTTGGCTTTTGGGTAAAATCATGCCTGCCACACATTGTTGCGGCGCACCCTGTCGGATTGTTTTGACTATTTTGTTTCGGCTTGGGCCGCATTGCGGATAAAATAACGGTTTTAGGTGTTGAGGCCGTCTGAAATGTATTTGTGGTTTAAGCTGTTGCACATATTTTTTGTGATTTCTTGGTTTGCGGGACTGTTTTATCTGCCGCGGATTTATGTGAATCTGGCGCAATTGGAACCCGGCAGCGCGGAATATGTACGGCTGACGGATATGTCGCGGCGGCTGTACCGCTTTATGTCACCTTTGGGCTGGGGAACGCTGATATTCGGCGCGGCCATCGGGTTTGTCAACAATTGGTGGGGCAACGGCTGGCTGGCGGTTAAATTATTGTGCGGCCTGCTGCTCTTGGCCTACCAGCTTTATTGCGGCCTGCTGCTGCGCCGTTTTCAAAACGGCAGCAATGTGTATTCGCACCGCTGGTATCGGGTATTCAACGAACTCCCCGTATTGATGATGGTGGCCGCGCTTTATATGGTGGTTTTCAAGCCGTTTTGATCTTCAGACGGCCTGTTTGGTAAATAAGGAAAGAATTCATGACGGTCGAAATCGAACGCCGCTTTTTGCTGGCGGATGACAGTTGGCGCGAAGCGGCAGGCGAGCCGCTGGTGTTGCAACAGGGCTATTTGAGCGTGGAAAAAGAGCGCACCATCCGTGTGCGGATTATCGGTTCGCAAGCCTGGCTGACCCTGAAAGGCTATATTTCCGACATGACGCGCAGCGAGTTTGAATACGAAATCCCGTTGGCTCACGCGCAAGCGATGATGGCGGATATGTGCCCGTTTAAAATGGAAAAATACCGCTATCGGGTCGAATTTGAAGGCTTTGTGTATGAAATCGACGAATATTTCGGCGACAATGCGCCATTGATTGTGGCGGAAATCGAATTGCCGTCTGAAGATACCGAGTTTCCCAAACCGTCTTGGCTGGGCAAGGAAATCACGGCAGACGGTAAATTCACCAATGCGTATTTGAGCAAACATCCGTATTCGTCTTGGACGGAATAACGAGTACAACCCACATACAAAAAAGGCATGTATCGCACATGCCTTTTTTCTTTTCAGACGGCCTGATTTGCTTTACCGATTTGCATCGAGCTGCTTTCGACATAGTGTTTCAAATATCGGGCAAGCCCTCATTTTTTATCTGTTGAACCTTACGCCGGACGGCAGGCCACCATGTAGTTGACCTCTGTCGAGTCGCACAAGGAATAACGGCCGCTCAACAAATTGTAGGTCATACCCTTGCTGCCGACGGTATCCAATCCGGCTTGGCGGCACATGCGCGCGAGCTCTGCCGGCGTGATGAATTTTTTCCAATCGTGCGTGCCTTTGGGGACGAATTTCAACAGATATTCCGCACCGACTATCAGATGCAGATAAGATTTGGGATTGCGGTTGATGGTGGAGAAAAACACCATGCCGTCGGGTTTGACCAGTTTCGTGCAGGCTTGAACGATGGCGGCCGGATCGGGAACGTGTTCCATCATTTCCATACACGTTACCACATCGAAGCTGTGCGGCTGCTCGGCGGCGAGGTCTTCGACGCGGATGCAGCGGTAATCGATATTGGCAACGTGTTGGGCGGCCGCATGGGCAGCGGCGGTTTGCAGGGATTTTTCCGCCATATCGATGCCGGTAACGTGTTCTGCGCCGCGTTTGGCTATGCTTTCGGACAAAATACCGCCGCCGCAGCCTACATCCAGCACGCGTTTGCCTGCCAATCCTGCATAGCCGTCGATATAGTCGAGGCGCAATGGGTTGATGTCATGCAGGGGCTTGAATTCGCCGTTTTTATCCCACCATTTATCGGCGATTTGGCTGAACTTGGCGATTTCGCCGGCATCTACGTTGTCATGTTGATTGCTCATGGTTTGCTCCTGCATAAAATAATTCGCCTGATTTTAGCCGATTGTGCTTCAAAATAAAATGTTTCAGACGGCCTTTGCCCGTTTATCGGCCCTATTTCAACTTTCATCCGCCTGCCCATAAAAAACGCACCTTGCGGCAAGGTGCGTTTCAATCGGCATGATTTAGAATTTAGCGCCGGATTCGTTGGCCATGTAGTCAACTGCGGCTTTCACTTCATCATCGCTCAGGCTGCCGTTGCCGCCTTTGGCAGGCATAGCTTTGAAGCCTTCGATTGCGTGTTTGTGCAGAGTGTCTTTACCTTGTTTGATACGCGGCGCCCAATCGTCATTTTTGCCTACACCCGGAGCGCCGGGAATGGTACCGCCGTGACACATCTTACAGTTCGCTTCGAAAACAGCTTTACCGTCCACTTTGGCGGATTCAGCAGGCTTGGCTTCAGCGGCAGGCGCTTCGGCTTTCTCTTCGGGCTTGGCGGCTTCTTCAGGTTTCGCAGCTTCCTCTGCTTTGCTGGCGGCGGCTTCAACCTTATCGGCTGCTTCTTGAGCGGCAGATGCAGTCGCATCGGCAGCAGAAGCGGCTTCGGTTTTCACTTCAGATGCAACGGCTTGAGCAGTCTCTTGTGTCTCCTGTTTAGCCTCTTGGGAACAAGCTGTCAAACCAGCCATCATCATTACGGCAATCAGTAATTTGTTCATGTTCTGTCTTTCCTTAATTTTATTTAAATCACTGTTTTATATAAACAGCTCAAAAATTCTAACACAGAAACTAATACTTTCGACCTACACTATAATAAATATTGGTATAAATCAGATTTTGTCACAAAAACTGAAAAACATATTGACACCACCTCTCTACTCGGATAGAAATCACCCCATTTGTCATGAAGCGCAATAACTTTCATTTTATTGTTCAAGCAGTTACTCATTTTATTTTCAAAGTTTCTTTTAGAATTCAACTTTTTACAAACTTTCCAGATAATACCACAAGCATAAAACATCTTTTATCCTAAAAAGGCCGTCTGAACCCCAATCAGGTTTCAGACGGCCTTTTTGAATCATGTTAATAAATTTTTGAATCATGTTAATAAACATTTGCCGCTTGGCCATGCAAAAGACACCGGCAGGCTTACTTGTTTATAGAGTTTTTCATATTCCGACTACAATTTAATCCAATACCATTAGCCTTTTGCCAAGGTTTCAGCTTCAGCCCACAAGCCCCGCTTCTGCTCTGCCGTCAATTTCTTAATCCCGATTTCCCGTTTCAGCGCCTCACTTTTAGTCATGCCGTCTGAAACGATGCGCATCTCGACAGGCTTGTTCAAACGCGTGTATTTCGCACCTTTTCCTGACAAATGCGCCGCAAACCGCTCTTGCGGACGGTTGCTAATGCCGCAATAAAACGCGCCGTTTTCGCACAAAATCAGGTAAACGCTCCAATTTTCCGCGTTCATAAATCCCCTTCCTTGGCAAAACTCTCGGTAAAAATGCGCACGGCGGCTTCGGTTTTGGCAGACTGCACACGATAAGGCGTGACCAAATAAAGGCTGACCGGCGGCAATGTCCATTCAGGCAAAACCGCTTTCAGACGGCCTTGTGCAATTTTCTCCCTCACTTCGCCGCCCACCTGCAAAGACAACCCGAAACCGCTTTCGGTCAGGCTGCACACAGCGGCAAGATGCGTGCAGGCAATGCTGTCGGCGATGTCGAGGAAATAGCTTTCGCCGCCGTGTTGCAAGGTCGTGCGGACGGGCAGGAAGTGCAGCCAGCGGTGTGCATGAAGCTGCGAGGGATGGGTGATGGGCGGATGGCGGTCGAGATAATCGGGTGCGGCGCAAATGGTGTACGGCCAGGTAACGAGATGGCGCGCAACCAGATTGGGATCGTCCAAGGCGCGGTCGCCGCCGCGTATGGCGATGTCGGTCTGATTGTGTTGCAGGTCGTCCAAAGTATCACTGAAATTGAGGACGGGGCGGATTTTGGGAAACTCGGTTTGCAATCGCGAAAAGGCCGTCTGAAAAGCGCGGGAATCGATGACCGTAGAAGTCAGGGCAATCCGCAATTCGCCGACAGGTTCGGTTTTCAGATTGTCGATAACGGTGCGCGTATCGGACAAGGTAGCGGCGAGGCGGCGGCAGTATTCTCCCAAGGCGCGGCCGGCATCGGTGGGCGAAAGGCTGCGCGTACTGCGGTTTAACAGCTTGATGCCGTGCAGGGTTTCGAGGCGGTTGATGTGCTGGCTGACCGCCGACGGAGTCATGCCCAGCGCGGCAGCAGCGGCGTTCATGCTGCCGTGTTCGAGGACGGCGGCGAAAACAAGCAGGGGTTTGATGTCTTGCATTTCGACTGATTATGTAGTTCAACTTCACAATCATAACAGCAAAACAGGGATTATCAAGCGTTTCAGACGGCCTTACAATGCACTCATCTAATCAATCACATCCCCACAAGGAGTCAAACATGAAAATCGCAGTCATCGGTGCAACTGGTTATGTCGGCAACGCAGTCGTGCAAGAACTGGCAGGCCGCGGTCATGAAGTAACCGCTTTCGCCCGCAATGCAGACAAAGTGTTCCAAGCGCAAAATGTTGCCGCTGTCTCCGCAGATGTTAACGCGGCGGACTTCGCCGACAAGCTGGCAGGCTTTGACGCCGTGGTCAGCGCGT
>ERZ772974.1675-NODE-1675-length-14206-cov-56.667373_pt1 | contig 14206 bp, 10 predicted proteins | sample MGYA00580671_ERZ772974 | MGnify/ENA primary metagenome ERZ772974 (study PRJEB29015, sample SAMEA2738065) | human oral metagenome | biome: human oral; feature: human-associated habitat; material: saliva | place: China | collected 2218 ... | reverse complement strand
CGACCGCCGGGCTGGATGCGCCTACCCGTGCCCGCGTCTGGGAACTGATTGAGCGAGCGGCCCGTACCGCAATCGTGCTGGTGAGCACCCACGATGAGGATGCGCCTGCCCGGCAGAACGATACCGTGATTGAACTCTAATGCGGCGCGAACCCTAGGAATGAGAGCGTTTTACCTGTAAAACATTCGGTAAGGTTGAATTAACCCTTTTCACCGGGGTAGAGCACACGGCACCCATTATGAAATATACCCCCGTGATGACTCTTAGGGTGGAGACGGCTGGAGCACCGCAGATTCCGAGCGCGCGCGAGGCGCTAAATCTGCGTGCGGAAGGCGCGCAAGCGCAGACAGGTGTTTTCTATGAGCTAGTAAAAACGGCTCAAGCGATCCTTATCAGCTACATTCTGATTGATGGATCGGCTCAAGTCGTTTCTTACATCGTAGGCGTTATCTCAACCTGGATTAGGAACCTGAGGTAACGACCCTGCTCACTGGAGGGGCTTGGTAGCGGGAACTACTGAGCCCTTCCGTTCATGAGCGTTTGCATCATGAAATATGCTTTTAGTCTAGCACACCGCCTACTGGCTGCCGAGGGCTGTTCTTCCGCAAGAGAATCTTAGATACAGCCCTTTGCCTGGAAAGCACAATAGCTTCTGCAACCGTCTCAGAAAATAAGGCCGCGCGGTAGGTTATCCCAACGTATCCCCAGAAATCCCTTAAAAGGGATAACTAGCTTTGCTGCTTATCTCAACCTATCGGGACTTATCTTAAAAATCCCGATAACCCCCGATAGGTTCCGATAACTTCCTGTAGACTAAAAATCTAAGGAGGCTTTCGCAGACCATGACTCTCAACCCATTCCGCCCGGGCGCCGGGCATACTCCGCCCGAATTTGCGGGCAGGCAAGAACCGCTTAATACGTTTACTAACATCCTGCGTCGTACTGAGATAGGAGCCATTAGCCGTGGCATGATGCTTTACGGGCTGCGGGGGATGGGCAAAACCGTGCTTCTGCGCCGTCTGCAGGAAGACGCAAAACGTGCCGGATGGGTAACGATCTCTCTAGAAAGCGGAATGGGGAAGAATGCATATGCTCAAGTTCGCACCCGCCTGGGTAAAGAACTTGCCCTAGCTGTTCGAGGCTATCAACAGCAAAGTCACTGGAAGAAACTCTTATCGAATATTGCTTCTCTATCAGCGACGCTTGGTTTTGCTGGAGCCTCCGTCGTGCTTAAAGCTGATACGCACCACTCCGATACAACGGGTCTTCTAGACTTTGATCTTCCAGAGACACTACTTTCTATGGCTCGGGAGCTCAAAGACCAAACGCCTAGTAATGGTGTGGGTATTTTCATTGATGAGATTCAAGATCTTGATAACGAGATGCTCGATATTCTGCTGACAACCCAACATGAAGCCGGGCAAAAAGAGCTTCCATTCTATATTTTTGGAGCTGGACTGCCTTCAGTTCCCACGAAACTGGGCGAGATTAAGACTTACGCCGAAAGGCTCTTTAGCTACCATCCTTTAGAGCGTCTCAATGATGATCAGACCAGGCTGGCTTATGCTGATCCTATTGCTAAAAATGGCGGTAGTATCACGCAGGATGCGCTTGCAGAACTTGTGGACCAATCTCACGGATACCCTTATTTCATTCAGCAGTTTGGGCGGGATGCCTGGGACTGTGCCAGCGCGGGCAATATCACTCAGGATGATGTTCGTGTGGGCGTTACTTTGGGCTGGGAAGAACTAAACCGCGGGTTCTATATGACGCGGTGGAACAGGGCAACAGAATCTGAGAAACACTACTTGGTGGCGGTTGCCGATCTTATGTCTGAGGAAGAAGGAGATTCTGTGCCGGTCTCAGAGGTATCCAGCCGGATGAAATCTATTACAACGTCTTTGAGTGCCCGCCGCGCATCCTTAATTGAGAAAGGTGTACTGTACAGCCCTGCATATGGTCGGATCGCTTTTACGGTGCCGGGGATGGATCGGTTCATTAAGCGGTCGGCACAGTAGCTGCGCGAGTTATCTCAGCCTATCGGGACTTATCTTAAAAATTCCGATAACCCCCGATAGGTTCCGATAACTTTTGTTCTCCCACATAAAGGCTCTTTTTTATACCAGGGAGAGGCAGGAGGGAGCCTACCGAATTAGCGAGAGCAGTTCCTCGTGCACGGTGGTATCGCCCGTGACTTCCGGGTGGAAAGAAATGCCGATAATGTTCCCGGCGCGCACACCTACAATTTTGCCCTCATGATGCGCCACCACCTGCACGCCTTCACCGGTGCGGGTCACAATCGGCGCGCGAATAAACGCCGTATCGATCACGACTTCCTCACCTGAGGGTGTAAGCCACGGCAGATGAACCTGCGCCGAATCGACCTGCGAGCCGAAGGCGTTACGCCCAACCGAAACATCCAAAACACCGAGCGACTGCTGCCCCGGAGCCGGATCGTCAATCACAGTCGAGAGCATAATCAGCCCGGCGCAGGTTCCCAGGGTCGGCAAGCCCCCCGAAATCGCCTCAATCAACGGCTGACGCAGCCCAAAAATACGGGTCAGCCTGTCAATTGTGGAAGATTCGCCACCGGGCAGAACCAGCGCATCCAGGTTCGCCAGCTGCTCGGCACTTTTGACGAGCACCACCTGCGCTCCCAGGGATTCGAGCATGCGTGCGTGTTCGGCGACACCGCCCTGCAGTGCCAAAACACCCACAGTTTTGCCCGCACCGGGCAGGGCAGCCGGGGGAAGAACCTCAGTCTCGCTCATGAGCCTATCTTTCTGCAACACGAGGTTGCGCACTTTGTAGAACGTTGAGTTGCGGGCTGCGTTTGAGAGCACCAAACTCACCCGAGCGGATAACGTATCTGAACAGAGTCGGGGGCGAAGCCCGCACTGAGCTTCACCCCCTGTATGCCTTGGCCGGGCGCCCTCACCTGAACCGAATATAATCGATCGGCGAGCGCGCATCCGCCACGTGGCGGCCTATACTTACCAGCCGCGCTCCGCCAGACGATGCGGCGCGGGCAGATCGGCAACGTTGATGCCGACCATGGCCTCGCCCAAACCGCGTGATGCATCCGCCAGTTTTTCGGGGTCGTTGTAGAACGCGGTTGCCTTCACGATGGCCTTGGCACGTGCCTCGGGGTTGCCGGATTTGAAGATGCCGGAGCCGACGAATACGCCGTCCGCGCCCAGCTGCATCATCATGGCGGCGTCGGCGGGGGTTGCCACGCCACCGGCGGTAAACATGACCACGGGCAGCTTACCGGTCTTCGCAACTTCGAGCACCAGGTCGTAGGGGGCGGCAAGTTCTTTCGCCTTCACGTACAGCTCATCAGGCATGGTGCTGTACAGGCCCTGCAGCTCGGCGATCTGGCGCTTAATGGTGCGGATATGCTTGGTCGCCTCCGAGACGTCACCGGTGCCAGCCTCACCCTTCGAGCGGATCATAGCGGCACCCTCGGCGATACGGCGCAGCGCCTCGCCCAGGTTGGTGGCGCCGCATACGAACGGCACCGTGAACTGGTGCTTGTCAATGTGGTTCACGTAATCGGCGGGGGAGAGTACCTCTGACTCGTCGATGTAATCCACCTTGAGGCTTTCAAGAATCTGCGCCTCAACAAAATGCCCGATGCGCGCCTTCGCCATCACGGGAATCGAGACGGCGTTAATGATGCCCTCAATCATGTCGGGGTCGGACATACGGGCCACGCCGCCCTGCGCACGAATATCGGCGGGTACGCGCTCAAGCGCCATGACGGCGACGGCACCAGCATCTTCGGCGATCTTGGCCTGTTCGGGGGTGACGACGTCCATGATGACGCCGCCCTTGAGCATGTCGGCAAGCCCGCGCTTCACGAGCGGGGAGCCGGTTACTGGGGAATTAGTCTGTTCAGTCATGCCCCCATTTTCTCACGTTCGATGCATGTACGCTCACTTTGCGACGGAATTTCTGCGGATGCGCGCGCATCTTTGTGTCTGCATGACACGAATCGTCATATTTCGTGAGGTTCGCGGTGTTATATCACCTCGTAAGCCGACTCCTATAGAACAGATAGTACTAGACCGCTCGGTGTGCACCCCTGCACGGGGTATCTTACATTCGCGCGTCTTTTGCATTTAGAACCACAGTACCGCGAAGAGAGTACAGCTCAGTATTAAAGCCCCGTATTTTTACCCCGTGATATGTTGGAATATGCGCGCCTTCACAGGTGTTATTCTGGCGCTGTTTATTCCTCTTCAACCTCCAACACACATCAAGGAACATCACCGTGCTTGAAGTCATTATTGCCCTATCGCTGGCAATTCTTCTGGGTAATATCCTTGCCCATAAAATACGAATAACCCCCGCCATTATGCTCATTTTCATGGGGCTTGTGCTGGCGCTCATCCCCGTTCACGCCATGCACGAGGTGCGCGAGGTCGGGCTGCCCCCGCACGTGATTCTCGAAATCTTCCTGCCCGTGATGCTGTTCTGGGAGACCCGAAACACCTCCTGGCGTGAGGCACGCGCTCGTCTGCGCGGCATTCTGCTCTCGGGCACGGTGCTCGTAATTTTCACGGCGTTCGTTATCGCCTGGGTGCTTCACACATTTATGGGCGTCTACCTGTGGCATGTGGCGCTGATTATCGGTGTGGCGCTCGCCCCCACCGATGCTGTGGCCGTGGCAACGCTCAACGGCAAACTCCCCAAATCTTCCATCACCACCCTTAAAGCGGAAGCACTCATTAACGACGGCACCACCCTAGTTCTTTTCGCACTCGCCCTGCAGGTTGCGGGTGGTCATGAACTTACCCTGGGGACCGCATCCGGAATGTTCTTCTTCTCGTTCCTGATTGGAACTCTCGTTGGCCTGGCCGTCGGATGGGGTGTGAATAAGCTGCGTGCGCACATCGGCAACCCCATGAACTTCAGCGTGTTCATGTTTACCGTGCCGTTTATTGCTTTCTTCTTGGCTGAAGAGATCGAGCCTTTTGAGGGCATGAAAGGTTCCGGAGTGGTGGCTGTGGTGGTCGCCGCTTTCTACCTGACCTATCGCGGACCGGATACCATCAAACCCCAAAACCGTTTCTACGGTCTGCCCATCTGGTCGTTTGTCTCCTATGTCATGAACGGTGCGCTCTTCGTGCTCGTGGGTGTTCAGCTGCCCAGCGCCACTGCGCCTGTGGATAATGTTCTTCGTGAATACAACTATGCGTGGGCTTTGACGTTCGCCGTGATTGTGGTGGCATGGCTTGTTTCCATTGCGGCGCGTTTTATTTTCCTGCACGTCTCGATCGGTATTATTCGTGCCCTTGACCGTTCAGAAAAGCAGAAGCAGCTGCGCACAACTTTCCGTGGCCGTGTAGTGAGTACCTTTGCGGGACTGCGCGGCGGTGTTTCCCTCGCGGTGGCTCTCTCCGTGCCGACTGATGTTCCCGCGCGTGACTTTATTATCTTTGTTGTTGCGGGCGTGGTTCTGCTGTCGATGGTGGTTCAGGGGATGCTCCTGCCGCTCGTTATTAGGTGGGCGAAAATTCCGGTTGATACCACCGAAGAAGATGAGATTAATGAAGCAATCCGCACGATAATTGCTGAGTCCTTCGACTCTGTGGCTGAGATCGGCCAGGAAATTGGTGCACCACAGTGGATTATCGACCGCATTGCCGACGAACAGATGTACAACGCGAGTATGTACCGCAACCTGCACACCGTTCGTAAAAATGGTGCGAACGCGCCGGAAGAAGCCCGCCGCATTATTGAAGCGAGCGACCTTGAGAAAGAGCTGCGTCTGCGGCATTTGGAGAAGCAACGCAGCGTGCTCAAGCGCCTGCGTAATGAGCGCATAATCGACACGAATGTGCTCCACGCGATTCAGGAAATCCTGGATATTGAGGAGGTTCGCGTGCTTGGTCCGGTTGAGCTCGAATAGCTCACGCTCCTACGCATGAGGCGAGGCGCACCACCCCGAATAGCGGGGGAGGGGCGCCTCGTTACTTTTTATGGCTAAACCTCTAGACTCACCACCACGTGAAGACGGTACAATACACTAGCCCGTTTTTCGCGCGGATCGTGCTTCTTACCGCGTCATTCACCGCGCACCGGACACCACACAGACCAAGGAACCTATGACGTCCCACCAGACTGAAAACAACGCACCCAAAAATAGCGCACCCGCCGCAGGACACGGCCCGCACGGCGGCCCGCACGGCGCAAGCGAAGACCCGCAGAACATCTACCTGCTCAAAGACGCCCCCATCCTCAAGGCGCTCCTCTCCCTCGGCGTGCCCATGGCACTCGGCCTCGCCATCACCAGCGTCTACAACGTGGTGAACTCCTACTTCGTCGGCCACTACGGCGGCACCGAAGACCTCGCCGCCACCAGCTACGGCGTGCCCGTCTTCGGCGTCATCATGGCGATCGCAGGCCTGTTCGGCCTGGGCTCCTCAACCCTCGCCTCCCGCAAGCTCGGTGAAGGCCAGCCCGCCCATGAAATTCACCGCATTACCTCCTTCGCCCTCTACTCGGCGCTAGGTGCCGGTATCGTCGCGGCGGCTATCGGCTTCATCCTCGCCGACCCGATCACCAGCATCATGGGTGCATCCGGCGGCTCCTACGAACCGACCCGCATCTACGTGCACCTCATGTTCCTCGGCGCGCCCCTCGCCATCGGCATGTTCACCCTCGAACAGCTCGTCCGATCCGAAGGCTACGCCAAGCAGTCCATGTACGGCATCATCGTCGGCACCGTCGTCACCTGCATCTTCGACGTGCTGTTCATCGCCATCATGGGCATGGGCGTCGCCGGTGCCGGTTGGGCGATGCTGCTGGCGAACGGCGCATCCATGCTGTACTACCTGCTGTTCCTGATGCGTCAGAGCGAGAACTTCTCCGCGAACATCCGCGACTTCTCCCTCGACCCCGCTATCATCAAGCCCGTGGTCGCGGTCGGTGCCGCCGAGCTCATTCAGAGCCTCAACCTGATCTTCGCCGCCCTGCTGCTGAACAACCTCGCCGCCTCCTACGGTGACGACACCGTGGCAGCGTTCGGCTTGGCAATGCGCCTGAACATGGTGCCCGAAATGCTGTGCATGGGCCTGTGCATGGGCGGTATCCCGCTGTACGCCTACGCGTACGGTGCCCGCAACGGCGCCCGCGTGAAGGAGGCGCTGCGCACCGCAACGATCCTGTCCGTGGCGACCTCCGCAATCATCACCATTCCGGTGCTGATTTTCCGCCGTGAACTGCTCGCCGTGGTTGGCGATGCAAGCCTCATCGACACTGGCGAGGAGATTATGGTTGCGCTGATGCTCGCCGCCGTGTTCAACGCGGTCAGTATCGTGTTTGTGTCTTGGTTCCAGGCGGCCGGTAAGGGTGGCCCGGCCATGCTGATGACCCTCGGTATTGCTCTGCTGTTCTTCCCCGCCGTGTACTTCGGCAACATGTGGTTCGGCTTTAAGGGCCTGACCTGGGCGTTCCCCTTCACTCAGGTGCTTGCCTGTGCGCTTGGTCTGGTGCTGTTCCTCGCCACGGGTGGCGCGAAGGTACCGTCCGCTGAAGCTGAGGTTGAGACTGAAGGTTCTGAGGATTCAGACGTTCAGGCTGCCCAGGTTTCTGGCGCACAGCCCGGACAGAAGGCATAGTCCTCAGCCTGTGAAAACATAGTAAATGCCCCGGACTCCCACCAAGGGAGTTCGGGGCTTTTACGTTAGTTCTTACGCCGGTTGAGGTGCTAGTGTTTTGGCTCTAGTTCTTCCACCAGGAATCAAAAATCGTCACCGGAGTAGTGCGCTTATGGCGGCTACGCAGGTAAATCTGCTCCAGCTTCGCGGCCGCCGCCTCGTCGATTTCCTTACCCTCCAGGTAGTCGTCAATCTGCGGGTAGGTCAGACCCAGCTCATCCTCATCGGTGCGGCCGGGCACGCCGTCCAACAGGTCAGCAGTCGGCGGCTTAGCCCACAGACGCTCAGACGCACCCAAAACACGCAGCAGCAGCTGGTTCTGGCGCTTATTCAAGCCGTACAGCGGCAGCAGGTCCGCGCCGCCGTCACCGAACTTCGTGAAGAAGCCGGTAATGGACTCCGCCGCGTGGTCGGTGCCGACCACCAGGTAGCCGGGGTCGCCAGCAATCGCGTACTGGGCAATCATGCGGGCGCGCGCCTTCACATTACCCTTGTTGAAGTCGCTGATCTGCTTGCCGGTCGCGGCAGTGTAAGCGCTGTCGAAGCCGTCGACGGCTTCGGCAATGTTGAAGGTCAGGGAGCGGGTGGGCTGGATGAAACGCAGTGCCTCCTGCGCGTCCTCTTCGTCGTGCTGCACACGGTAGGGCAGGCGCACCGCCACGAACTCGGTGGTGCGGCCGCGCTCGTTGAGGCGGTCCACCGCCAGCTGGCAGAGGCGACCCGCCAGGGTGGAGTCGATGCCGCCGCTGATGCCCAGTACCAGGCCGCGGCTTCCGGTGGCTTCCAGGTAGTCGCAGATGAACTGGATGCGGCGCTCCACTTCTTCGCGTGCCTGCTCTTCGGTCATGTTGGGCTTGACGCCCATTTCACGGATGATCTGTGCCTGTAATTCACGCATGACTTAAGTGTACGCTCCACCTTATAGCCCATGCGGTGAACCGCCGAGGGATGCGAGGTAGTGTTCCACACGGTGCGTTCAGCGCGGCGTACGCGGCGGGTTCAGTATCCTTTCAGCCCCGCAAATACACAGCATACTCACCGGTAAAAACCCTGCGCGGCAACCCGCGCGGTTGTTAGTATGAACATACGGTTCAAATACCGTTCAAAATAGCCGGTGATGAGGGAAAACGCCCCACACCCAATGCCACAGAACACGTCAACCAAGGACGGTGAAGACAGCACCATGGCAAAGACAAAAACTGAACTCTACGACGAGCTCGTAGAGATCGAAACCAGCCTCGAAAACCACCCGCTCACCTCGGGGAAAATAGCGGAGGCGAACATCATCGTCGAGCAGATGAAGGAGCAGGGCGCCACCCCGGAAGAAATCGATGAGGCGCTTACCGGGCAGGGGCTGCCTTCCCTCGTGGAGATAGGCAAGAGTACCTTGCTGCAGTCTTTCAGCCTCTGGAAGCTCAGTCACCGCAAGTCCAAGGTGGAAGCCGCCATTGAGAAGCTCAACCGTAAAGAAGCCCGCCAGCGCTAACTAGCCCGCCTCGGGCAGGGCGAGGCAAGCAAATACCCCCGGCAGATGCGTACAGCATCCACCGGGGGTATTTAGCGCTCAAATATAACGTTCCGACTAGCGGTTATTCAGCACGCGCACGTTGTAGCGGTGCAGGAACGCCGCCATCGCGCCACGCTCAATCGGCTGAACCGGACGGAACGAACCATCAGCCCAACCCGTCGTAATACGCTGATCAGCCAACCACGCAATCTCACGATAGAACTGGCTACCGGTCGACACATCAGTAAACGGCGACACCGCAGGAGCCGAATAGGCCGGCGAACCCGCAAAACGGTAGAAGAACGCCGCCATCGCGTCACGGTTCACCGCATCATTCGGGCGGAACGTGCCATCAGACCAGCCGGTCGTAATGCCGCGGGCGCGCATCCACTCAATCTCCTTGTAGAACGGGTGGTCACGCGGCACATCCTTGAAGCTCGGGGTGCTCGGCGCAGTGAACTGCGGAGAACCCGCCATACGGTAGAAGAACGCCGCCATCGCGCCGCGCTCCACCGAACCGTTCGGGCGGAACGTGCCATCAGACCAGCCGGTCGTAATGCGACGCTGAGCCAGCCAGTTAATGTCGTTCACGAACGGGTAATCCGCCGGAACATCCTTGAAATGAGCACTCTCAGCGGGAGCCTCAGAGGACGACGACACGCGCAGAACCTGCGCACGCTCACCGGCCGCACCGTTCACGCCCGACAGGTCGCCGGTCGCGTTGTGCATGTGCAGGAACAGGGCAGAGCCCTTTGCCTCACCGCTGCGGTGCGCCACCAGGTTCGTGCCCGGCGCATCCACGAACAGGTTCGGAACGCCCGCCGAATCACCGCTGAACCACAGCGCCGGGGTGGCGTAGTTGAACGACACCGACTCGGTCGTATCCACCACGGTCGTGGCGGAGAACGCGCTCGCGGTGGTCACCGAGTACGAAATCTCGGTCGACTCAGCCTCCGGGTCCAGGCCCAGAACGCTCAGCGGAACAGTCATCACCAGGGTGTTCGAATCCATGATGTTCGTATCGGTATCGCCCCAGGCGCCGTTCAGCGGGTACAGGGCGTTGGCGATTGCGTGCCACTTGCCGTCCAAGCCGCGCTGCGAAACCTTCACGAGCGGGTAGTCCAGGCCCTTCTCACGCACCGTCTGCAAGCGGTAATCGGTCGTGCCGTCCTTATCGGTGTCGATGAAGACGTAGTAGGTGCCGCGCGGGGTCACCTCCGACCAGTTACCCCAGGTCGAAATACCGAAGGACAGCTGCGCCTGCGAGGTGTCCTCGCCGGCAGCCTTCAGCGCCGCCACGTTCGAGGTGGCACCCACGTACTGCAGGTCCATGCGGGAATCCGAACCCACACCCAGCTTCGCGGTCGGGATGCGCGGGCTCGAAGCACCCAGCTCAAAGGCACCCAGCAGGGAGCGGTAACCGCCCTGGTCCACGGCGGTACCCTCCAGCGATAGGCGCTGCTCCAGCGCACCGGCGCCGTTCGAATCGAAGTGGATATCCGCACCGGCTACGCGCATTGCGGAGACAGGCTTCGGTGCCACGTGCAGAGGCATGCGCAGGGTCTTCACCGCGGCTGAGGAATCAGCATCGGTCAGAATCAGGCGGCCCGAGGCGCTCGCAATGTACTGGCGGGCACCCGAAATGGTCACCGTACCGGTCGAGTAGTTCACCGAATCCTGGGTCGGGTACATGGACGGGTCGCGGGTCTTCTCCAGCTTCGACGGGTCAATACGCACGGTCACGGTGAACGTTGCCTTCTGACCGGCACCCACAGACACGGACTGCGGGTAGGAGAACTCCACACCTGGAATACTCGTGCTGCCGTCGTAAGATACGGTGTAGGTGTGCGCCACCGAATCGGTGTTCTCAACGCTCACACGGTGCTGCAGGGTCTGCACGCCGGCGTTCGGGGTGTACTCAACCACGCCGAAGGTATCCGAAACCTGCTCGGGACGGGCGGCGTTGAACAGCATGACGCGGTCGGCCACCGCCGCACGCGTGTTGATGCGGCCGGTACCCACGCGGTCCACCGCGTAGGGGTTGCCCCAGGCGTCCTGCATCCGGTGATCAGCGGTGTTCATGATGGCGGTCTTAATCATACGCGGGCCGTACTCCGGGTGCGCCTGCATAATCAGCGCCGCAACACCCGCCACAAACGGCGTGGACATGGACGTACCGGTCTTCACGGTCGCCTCGGTACCTCCACCAACCAGGATCGAGGAAATATTCGTGCCCGGTGCCGCAACGTCTGGCTTCGTGATGCCGTGCGAGCCGTGCATACCGCGCGCGGTCGAGGTGTTCGCCTGATCCAGCTTGCCGTTCTGCACGCGAATCGACTCGCGCAGGTTCTCGCCGAGCTGCAGGGTCAGGTTGCCCGAATCAATCTGGGAGGAGAGGCGCTCCAGCTGGCTCTTGGCCAGACGCACGCCCGGAATAGCGGAGTTGCCGCCGATAGCGGTGTCGCCCACCTCCGTGTCGGAGGCGATGACCACGCCGGTCGCGCCGGCAGCCTGCAGGTTATCGAAGCGCACGCGCGAACCGCAGGGTGCGGTGCCGTCGGCCTCAGCCCAGTCGATGAGGGCCCACTTGCCCTTCAGCGCCGCGGCCTCCTCCTCGGTAAAGGCCTCGCACGCGTAACGGTTCCGGGTTGCGGCACGCACCACGGTGCCGCGCAGCTGCTCCTCGGTCGCCTTCGAATAATCGAAGCTCACCGAGTAGTCGCCGTAGGTGTCCGCCTCGTTTGTGGGGGAGAGGATCTTCACGCGATCCGCCATCTGGGTCGAACCAATCGAGTTCGCCACGGTCAGGCTGTAGGCGCTGGTGCCGGGGCCGCCCGAGTTGGAGTAGGTGTCGCCCACGGCGTTGTAGTTGTTGGCGTTACCCGCCGCAACCACGGAGAGGATGCCCTCGCGGTAGAGGGAACCGACCGCGTAGTTCACGGTCTCGTCGAACACGCCGAACTCGTTGCCCAGCGACAGGTTCGCGATGTCGGCGCGGTCCGAGAAGTCGCCGTCATCGTTGGGATCGAGCACGCGGTCCAGACCCAGGGGAACGAACGCGGTGGTGCCCTTACAACCGAAGATGCGCAGGCCAATCAGCTGGGCCTCCGGTGCGGAGCCCGGGCCAATCTTCATGTCCTTGAGCTGCTCCTCAGTGAGCTTGGAGTAGTCGCCGCGGAAGGTCGAGCCGTCCGCGTTCACGCCGTAGCCCGCCGCGGTACCGGCCACATGGCTACCGTGGCCGCCGCAGTCCAGCGGGTTCGCGTCCGGGTGGGGAGTGGAGGTCTCCTTCTTAGCGGAGTTGTAGTCGTCACCGACCAGGTCGTAGCCGCCCAGGAACTTCTTCGGGTCGTAGGTGCCCTCGGGAATCGTGTCGGAGGCCTTCGCCTTCTCATAGGCCTCCTTAGTGCCGGGGCCGCCCAAATCGGCGTGAGTGTAGTCGATGCCGGTATCGAGCACCACAATCTTCACGCCCTTACCGGTGTAGCCGGTGGAGGCGGTGTTCTGCGCGTGCTGCTGAGCCCACACGGAGAGCGTGTCGGTATCGAGCACGGAACCGGTGTTCTGCGGCGCCATGTCCTCAATGATGCTGATGCGCTCAACATCGGAACGGTTCGCCAGCGCGCGAATCTGCTCGACGTTACCGTAGAGCGCCACGCCGCGCATCGTGTTGTGGGTGGTGTACAGGACCTGCGCGCCGGATTCCTTCGCTGCGGAGGCGCCCTGCTGCTGCACGCTGGCACGAATCGCCCGCACCTGCGCCTGCGCGTTCACGGGGGCCTGCGCGCGGGAGCGGACCGCATCCGGCTGGGTCTGGGCGTACGCACCCTGACCCTTGAAGCGCACGAACACGGCGCGTTCGCCGGTGGCGCCGTCCAGGCTGGGGGAGAGCACCTCGGTCGGGTTCGGCGTCTCGGCGGATGCGCTACGCGGCGCATCCACGTCACCGCGCACCACGCCGGGTGCGGCGTACGCCTGGGTTCCGAAGGGTAGGGAAGTCAGCCCGAGGGTCAGGCCCAGCACTAGGGCGCCGCAGCCGCGGGCTACGCGCCGAAGTCCTCGCGGTGGCCGCGAACCCTTCGGAGCGGGGGTAGCTTCAGGGAGAATAGCCACTGAATGCTCCTTGATTCTCTTGTAATGGTGTGTTTCTAGGGGTCTTCGGCCCGTGCTTCAACGACGGGGTTCAAGCGGGCGCTGAAAGAACCCTCACCATTGTCTCAAGGAGAGGGGTGTTTAACCTAGTCAGACTCGTGAAACACCGCGGTGCGGAACGTAACAACGGCGAGGGGGCCGTACCGGGCAGCATTGCTGCGCGCGGTACGACCCCCTCGCCCGTGACCGGAATCAGCCGTGACCGGAATCAGCCGTGACCAGAATTAGCCGCTGACCGGAACCAGCCGTGACTCACCGGCACCTCAGCCGGGGCGGCACCCCTGCCTACGCGGTGAGCCGGTCAGCCAGTCAGCCGGGCCTCACTACTGGTCGGCGCTGTACCCCAGCACGCTCGTGCTGTAGCGGAACACGAACGCCGCCATAGCGTCGCGGTGCACCGGCTCCACCGGGCGGAACGAACCATCGGGCCAGCCGGTGGTCACGCCCTGCGAGGCCAGCCAGCTAATCTCGCGGTAGAACAGGTTATCCGTCGAAACGTCCGTGAAACGGGGCTGGGCGGGAGCCTCGTACGCGGGCGAACCGGCGTAACGGTAGAAGAACGCGGCCATCGAGTCACGGTTCACCGAGGAGTCGGGGCGGAACGTGCCGTCCGACCAGCCGGTCGTGATGCCCTGGGCCTTCATCCACTCAATCTCCTTGTAGTAGGGGTGGTTGAGCGGAACGTCCTTGAAGCTGGGCGTGCTCGGGGCAGTGAACTGCGGCGAGCCGCTCATGCGGTAGAAGTACGCGGCCATGGTGGCGCGGTCCATGTTGTTCAGCGGACGGAAGGTGCCGTCCGGGTAGCCGCGGTCAATCTGGTGCGAGGCAATCCACGTGATTTCACGGTAGAACTGGTTATCCGCCGGAACGTCGGTGAAGC
>ERZ772974.1669-NODE-1669-length-14236-cov-4.292081_pt1 | contig 14236 bp, 14 predicted proteins | sample MGYA00580671_ERZ772974 | MGnify/ENA primary metagenome ERZ772974 (study PRJEB29015, sample SAMEA2738065) | human oral metagenome | biome: human oral; feature: human-associated habitat; material: saliva | place: China | collected 2218 ... | reverse complement strand
TGCGCTCGGCAAATCTACTAAGCTCATCAAGCGTGCTTTTATGGATTTTAAAATCCTGCGGCAAACCTGCAGCTTTATTAAAATCAGCTCCCATAAAGCCAGCTTTATCCACTGTGTAGCCATAAGCTTGGAGATTATTAAAATTTAATGAGCTGAGGCTATTTTGCGAAGAAGTAGTATAAGTAAATTTAGCTGGTTCTTGGTTTGGCTCGCTAATCTTTTCTTTGGCATTTTGCTTCAAAATATCACTAAATTTTACAGATCTATCACGTTTGTGCTGTTGTTTGGTGTATGATGAATTTACATTTGTGCCTAAGATGCTAATATCATTCATGGTTTGCCTCCTAGCTTCTTGTATAGTTTAAAGCAAAAGGTGTTCCAGTGATTAAGTATTTATTACTCTGTAATTATGTAAAAATAATTACATATAACTATATGTCGTTGTATTTCTTTGGATTTTTTAAGATATTGTATAATGGTGCCCGAGGTCGGACTCGAACCGACACAAGGTTGCCCTTATCAGATTTTGAGTCTGACGCGTCTACCAGTTTCACCACTCGGGCTAAGTTAAGATTGAAATTTTAAATTTGTGAGAAAAAAGAAAAAGGGGAGACTTGCTCCCCGAAAAAGAAAATTATTTCTTTTTGCCTTTTTTAGCAGCACCAGCAGCAACTGCTTCTTTAAGTTTTTTGCCAACTTTGAATTTGACTGCTTTGCTAGCAGGAACGTCGACTACTTTCTTGGTTCCAGGAACTCTAGCTTTCCTTGCAGCTCTGTCAGCAGTACCGAAAGTACCAAAGCCTATAAAGCTAATTGTATCGCCTTTTTCAAGAACCGCTTGGATTGTCTCCAAAGTAGCATCAACAACTTTTAGAGTATCTTTTTTTGAAAGACCAGCCTTGTCGGCAACCGCTTGAATAAATTCAGCTTTTTTCATGAACCATCCTTTTAAGAAGTTATGCGGCAATTCTACACTCTTTTAAAAAAAAATACAATACTTTTTCCCTAAATTTAGCTCTTTTTTTGCATTTTTTTAGTAAAAAAGACCAAAATTTGAACTTTCACTCACAAATTTCAAACGTAAGCTCGTTTTTTAGCCCTATCTTTTTCATATCTACAAGCTTTAAATTTTCAAAATTTAAATCCATTAGCTCATCTTTGTTTGTCACTTTAGCATTTGCGATCTGACGCAAAACCTCACCTCTATAAGCTTTTGCATGGTGGCTTAGTATCTTTTTGTTTTTCAAAAAGCAAAATGTCGTAAATTCTTTCTTTATCACATAAAATTTCTCATAAAATTTAGCTCTAAGATCTAAAATTTCATCATTTTCTAAAAAGCTATCGACTGCCTTGCTAAAATTTTGCTCATAAAATTTACAAATATCAAAGCCAGCTAGCTTTTCGCCTTGCTTTAGTTTATACTCAGCTATCTCATCTTTTGCTAAAATTGGCCCAAATAAATTTGAAAATATCAAAACATTATTATCTATATATTTTTGAGCGTCATCGCTTAGTCCGCGGTAGTTTAGGTGCTTGTAGGCAACCCCATCATATCTTAAGATAGCTTTTATGCTACCCTTTTTAGATAGGCTTTCTCGCAGTTGCTCGCTATCCTCAAGCTCTTTTAGTCCAAAAAGCTTTTTTATCTCGTCTAAATTTGCACTTTTTAAAAACTCATCATATCGTTTTAAAATTTCAGCCCTTTTGCTAAAAAGCTCAGAAAATATCAAATTTTTACCATCAAATTTATCATTTGTATTTAGAGAAATTTTGCTTTCGCTTGGTGAGAAGAGGATTTTTAACGCCATTTTCTTTCCTATTTTATATATGTAAATTTTGGCAGATTATACAATAAAACTTTTTTGCACTAAAAAAAATCAAATTTTCACCGATATATCACAAAGCGGAATTATTCTTGCTTAGAGTGAATAAAAATTTAGGGAAAAATTATGAGAATTACAAATCAACTACGTTTTAGTCAGACTTTGCACGACTATCAAAAAAATATGGTTGGCGTAAATAAAAGCTACCAGCAGCTCTCAAACGGACTTAAAATCCAAGATCCATACGACGGTGCCGCGGTTTATAACGATGCTATGAGGCTTGATTATGAAGCGACCACTCTCACTCAAGTGGCAGATGCTACCGGTAAGTCAGTAAATTTTGCAAAAAACACGGACAATGCGCTGCAAGAATTTGAAAAACAGCTTGAAAATTTTAAAACAAAAGTTGTTCAAGCAGCCAGCGACGTGCATAGCACAACCTCTCTTGAAGCTTTGGCAAACGACCTTCAAGGCATCAAAAATCACCTTGTAAATATCGCAAATACTTCTATAAATGGGCAGTTTTTATTTTCAGGAAGTGCTGTGGATACTAAGCCGATCGATGGTTCAGGTAAATATCAAGGTAACCGCGACTATATGAAAACTTCAGCCGGTGCGCAGGTCGAGCTACCTTACAATATCCCAGGATTTGATCTATTTTTAGGAAAAGATGGCGACTACAACAAAATTTTGACAACAAATGTGATGCTAGCTGATCAAACTAGAACTGACATCTCTTATGCGCCAAAATATCTTGATGAAAATAGCAAGATAAAAAATATGATCGGTCTAAACTACGCAAGTGACTCAGTTGTGGGCAGTGACGGCTCTTACAAAGGTACGATCGAGCCAGATTTCGACTTTTTGGATACTTCAAATGTAAATTTCCCTGACACATACTTTTTCATGCAAGGCAAAAAGCCAGATGGCACGACATTTACAAGTAAATTTAAGATGAGTGCTGATACGTCAATGGCTGGTTTGATGGAGAAGATCGGCATGGAATTTGGCAACACAAAGACGACAAAAGTTGTCGATGTGAGCATAAATAACGACGGACAATTTAATATAAAAGACCTTACTAAAGGTAATCAAACGATAGACTTTCACATGGTTGCAGCTACTTCTGTGGCGGCAAATCGTGGCGCGATAGCTCCAAATAACAGACTTGATACGATAAATTCGCTACAAAGCCTTGAAAATATGGCAAATGCTGTGCCAAAAACGGTTCATATAACTGAATTTACAAAGAGCAAATACCTTGATAAAGATGGAAATTTAACAAACGCATTTGACTACGACAAGGTTAGATTTGAGCGAAAAGACAATGAATTAATAGCAAATTTACCTCAAGTTGCTAGAAGAACGGGTGAGTTTGCAACTGATCAGACAAAGCTAAGTGAGGTTTCTGGCACAAAAGAGAGCTACAATAGAAATTTATACCCAAAAGATGTCGATGCTAGAAAGAGGGAGCTTTACAACATAGACTATCAAGAGATAGGCGTGCAAGTAAAATCAATCACTGGCACAATGTATGACATCAAGGTAAAAATGGGCGAAGCAGGTGGTACAAACACTCCAGTACAGTTTGAGATAACATCAACAACAGCTGCTGGCGTGGTATCTCCAACTAGAAATTTGACCGTCTATAACTCAGATGAATTTGGCAGTTACAGAACCTATGCAAGCGACTTTACATATCGTCAGCTAATGGATATCGTAGCGATGGCTGCAAGCGATAACATCCCAAATCCTCCGCACGCAGAGAATGCAAACTTTGATACAGATATCGAAAAGGTAAGAAGAGATCAAAACTACAATGCCTATAAAGACGCTTTATCAAAGACTAAAGGTGCAGTAGAGGTAAATTTAGATGATAAAGGCAGGATGGTGCTAACTGACAAGACGAAATCTGTCACAAATATAGAGCTAACCATGTATGATGCGAAAAATGGAGATATATTTGACGGAGATAGCACTGGTATGAACACTGCTGGCGCTGCAAGCCACCCTCAAGGCAAGGGCTCAGTATTTAGCTTTAACGAAAATAATGCTTTAACTATCGATGAGCCAAGCACAAGCGTCTTTCAAGACCTTGATGATATGATATTTGCCGTTAGAAACAGCTACTATAGAGCAGACGCTAACAATCACGACCCACGAAATACAGGTATGCAAGGCGCTTTAAAAAGGCTAGATCACTTGATAGATCACGCAAATAAAGAGCTTACAAAGATAGGCTCTCAAACAAAGCTTCTAACTGCGACAAATCAGCGTGCAGAGGTCATGAAAGTAAATGTGCTAACCGTTAAAAATGACGTCATAGACGCAGACTATGCAGAGTCATATCTTAAATTTACGCAGCTTTCACTCTCATATCAAGCTACTCTTCAAGCAAGCGCTAAGATAAATCAACTAAGCTTGCTAAACTACCTAAACTAAAATGATAAATCAGCAGGCCTAGCTTGCTGATTTTTTAAAAATTAAACTCAAGCGTGCTATAATAAGCCTTTTTAACAAAAGGATCTAAAATTTTAAGACATATATTATTTACTATTTTTGTTTGTTTTTTTATATATTTTGGTATCGCTACGGCCGCTCCGACTGCTGACTTTGTAGGTTCGCTTGGACAAAGCCTTGGTGTTTTTAATATCAAGTATTTTGGCCTTATAGCCTATGTTTATCCATTTTTACTTATCGTTTTAGGCTATTTTGTATATAAAAATTTTAAGAAATTTGACTTTGATTTTGCCCAGTTTGTAGTTGGGATTTTTCTATTTTTTATAGCATTTTTGATGTTTCAAGCTCTCACAACATCTGGAGCAAATAGCGGCGTGATAGGTGGCTTTATAGTCTCAGCTCTAAAAGAAGTCATCGGCGCTATCGGCACTGCGGTTGCTATACTTATGATATTTATCATCTCACTTGGACTTGCTTTTAGAGAAAATTTTATCATCGTTTTAAGAAAGGCTTTTGTAGATAAAGAGCCAAATGGCTATGAAGAAAAAAGCAGAAGCGTAAAAGAGGTAAGGGCAAGGCAGATACCAAAGATAGAGCGCAAAAAGCCAAAAGCCGAAGAGATAAAAGAAGAAGAGCTTATAGACGCTCAGGTGCTAAATGACGACGAGCCAAATTTAGAGGCCCAGCCAGAACCTGAGCCTATAAAAGAGAGCAAGGTCTCTACGATCGGCGGTGTGGAGATTTTAAATGAAGTGGCTGAAAATAAAAAACTTCTTGATCAAATAGAACGTGGCAAGGTCGAAAAGCCAAAAGACTTTGTCCTGCCACCACTTAAATTTCTAAACGACCCTCCAAAGCGCTCGCACAATATAAATGAGGCGGAGATCGACCAGCAAATTTCAAATTTACTAGATAAGCTACGTAAATTTAAGATAGATGGCGACGTGGTGCGAACTTATACTGGCCCTATCGTCACGACATTTGAGTTTCGCCCAGCCCCACACATCAAAGTAAGTAAAATTCTCACTTTGCAAGATGACCTAGCGATGGCGCTAAAGGCTCAAACTATCCGTATCCAAGCACCGATCCCTGGCAAAGACGTCGTTGGCATCGAGGTGCCAAATCAAAATTTAGAGACGATCTATCTAAAAGAAATTTTAGAAAGTGAAGTCTTTAAAAACGCTAGCAGCCCGCTAACCATGGCTCTTGGCAAGGATATCGTGGGCGCTCCTTTTGTGACTGACCTTAAAAAACTCCCACATTTGCTAATCGCAGGTACAACTGGATCTGGCAAGAGTGTGGGTATAAATGCGATGCTTTTAAGCTTGCTTTATAGAAATAGCCCACAAACTTTGCGCTTAATGATGATCGACCCAAAGATGCTTGAATTTAGCATATATAACGACATCCCGCACCTTTTGACACCGGTTATCACAGAGGCTAAAAAGGCGATCACAGCGCTTTCAAACATGGTCGCTGAGATGGAGCGAAGATATAAGATAATGAGCCAAACTCGCACAAAAAATATAGAAAGCTACAACGAAAAGATGAAGAGTGAGGGCGGCGAGCAGTTCCCATACATCGTCGTGATCATAGATGAGCTAGCCGATCTTATGATGACTAGCGGCAAGGACGTGGAGCTTTACATCGGTCGCCTAGCGCAGATGGCAAGGGCTAGTGGCATACACTTAATAGTAGCGACGCAGCGTCCAAGTGTCGACGTCGTGACTGGTCTTATAAAGGCAAATTTACCAAGTAGGATAAGCTACAGAGTAGGACAGAGGATCGATAGTAAAGTTATCCTTGATCAAATGGGTGCTGAGAGCTTGCTAGGACGCGGGGACATGCTATTTACGCCTCCTGGAAGCCCTGGTGTGATCAGGCTACATGCGCCATTTGCTAGCGAAAAAGAGATTGAGACAATCGTAAATTTCTTAAAAGAGCAACAAGACGTGATCTATGACGAGAAATTTCTAGCAGAAGAGGGCTCTAGTGCAGGCTCAGTTGCTGGTGCGCTAGGCGAAGATGAGCTTGACGAGCTTTATGAAGAGGCAAAAGAGATCATCTTAAGTGAGCAAAAAACATCGATCAGCTACCTACAAAGACGCTTAAAAATAGGCTACAACAAAGCTGCAAATATAATCGAGCAGATGGAAAAAATGGGCGTTTTAAGTCCTGTAAACGCAAAAGGACAAAGAGAAATTTTGGTTTAAATAAAGATAAAGGAATAAAAATGTTTAAATTTGGAGTTCTCATTTGTATTCCTTTTTTAATACTACATTTTATCTTTGCTCAAGATATTAATACGAGTAATGTAGAGAAAAACTCAACATCTATGCTAAAAACTCTAAAGTAGATGAGCATACCTTTTTCTGGCAATGAGTATGAGATAGAGAATTTATCTAAGCTAGATAATAAGATGCTAGCGGCAGTGAAAGTATCATTGCCAAAACAAACCGAGCTATATGATGCCATCAAGGGTGATCTAAATAAAGATGGCATAGAGGATGTAGTTGTGGTAATTCAAGAAACATTTAAGGAAAAATTTTTACCTTTTAGTGATGGTTGCGATGAGAGTACCAAGGACGATAAATGGTGTTAAATAGTAAATAAAAATCGTCGTGGTATCATGATCTTGCTCTAAAATGGCGACAAATATGAGGCTGTAGTAACTAAGAGAGATATCTTTGAGAGCTCAAATGAAGATGGCGGAGCTTATTTTCCACCAGAGCTTGCAGTAGAGATAAAAAATAGTGAGCTAAAATTTTTCTATAGTTATGGCAAGTACAGATACTGGGAATATGTTTTTGCGCTAGATGAAAAAGATTTCAAGCTTGTAAGATATTTTAGTAGTGATAATAACGGTCCTGTGCCAGAGTATATAGTGCTAATGGACTTTATAAATCATAGGCTAGATAAAAGTGCAAATTTGCTATACCATGGAAATGAAGAGTATAAGAGATACGAAGAGTGTATAGAAAAGTACAGATCTTTTGATGATGCGCAAGAAGAGGATGATTATGATGGAACATTTATTAGAAAAACTTACGAGCTAAAAACACAAGAAATTCTACTCTCGAAAGTTAAAAAGGTTGATTATATAGATGGTCGTTGGCTGGATGATTTGCAAAATTCAAAGCAGTTAGGAAAAATTTTGAAGATTGATTTTTGGAGTGAATATCCGGGTGATAACGAAGATGAACTTGTTAGATGTGTCGCGGATAAGATATAAAAGCCTTGTGCTAATTTAAATTCTTCTACTAAATTTAATGGATAATGAAAGTTTACGAAATAAAACTATCGTTAAAAATTTAAAAATAAATTTTAGAAATAGCTAAAAACATTTTAAAATATTTAAACTCTTTATGAAGCAAATCCATATAATGTGCTAATTGACACTTGAAAGAGTTGTAACGTAATTAAAAAAATGCTCTCGATACTTACGAAATAAATTTGACATCTTAATAAACTTTATGATAACTGCAAAGACTTACCACTTGATAAGTGTCCTATAACCAACCTAAATCACGATACAGCAAATCGTATGTGGTGGGCTGTTGAAAACATCTTGGATTTTTAGGGACTAGCAACACTCACGGACTTTACGTATTACGCCATACAGTGGCTTCTAGGTTAGTGAGTTTGAAGGGATTTAACGCTCATAAACTGATGGCTTTTATGGGTCACACAGATATTAAAAGTAGCCTACATTACGTGCACTTAAATGTTGATGATATACGCGATGGTGTGGGAGTTGGTGTTTAGTTAAAAGGTGGTAAAAGTCCTTGGTATTTGGTTGCGGAGGACGGATTTGAACCGCCGACCTTCGGGTTATGAGCCCGACGAGCTACCACTGCTCTACTCCGCGATAAGAGTTGTTTGGGATTTTTAAAAGTGGATGGGGTAAGAGGATTCGAACCTCTGAATGACTGGACCAAAACCAGTTGCCTTACCGCTTGGCGATACCCCAATGTTTTTAAGAGTTGTAATTATATAGACTTTAATGCTATTTGTCAAGGTCTTTTTGCAAAAAAAATTATTTTTATTAAAAATAAAATTTCCAAACCAAAATTTAAAAGAAAAAATGGTTTGGAAATGGTTTTCTTATTTTTGCTCTTTGTATTTTAAAACTTGAGCGTAAATTTCATCTTTTAGTTTTAATTTTTCTTTTTTCAAGGCATCAAGCTCAGAGACTTGCGCTGCTTTGCTATCTATCTTTTCATTTAGCTCGTCATGCTTTTTGCAAAGTGCGGCAAAATGAACATCAACTTTTTTCAACTCGTTTATGAGATCAGTGTATTCGTGTAACATACGTAGCTCCTGTAAAAAATTTATAAATTCTAACAAGGCTTTGTAAATGTTTGGCTATCCAAATTTAGATCTATAAAAGCTTCTAGCATATAGCGGTTAAGCCAAATTTATCACAAAATGCAAAAACTAAACGTATTTTAGCTCTTCTGGCTTGTGTTTGCTCTTTACTAGGCGCTTGGTTAGACGTATGCCATCAACTGTACCGATGACCAAAAGTTTTGTGCCTGTGCCAATTAGAGTGTCACCATTTGGCATCGGGATAAATTTGTTATTTATGTCTCTAATGCCTACCACGTCAGCATTTGTGATATTTCTTAGGTGCGTCTCTTTTAGTCTTTTAAACCTTATCCAAGAGTAGTCAGGCACAAGAATTTCTTCTATGTCGATAGGCGAGCTTTTTGTGTATAGAAATTGCTCGAGTAAATTTTCCATATCAGGTCTTACGCTCATGGCACTTAGGCGCTGTGCGACTAGGCGAGATGGGCTCACGACGTTGTCAGCACCAAGTTTTTTAAGCCTTTGTGTGTCATCTTCACTATCGGAGTTTGTGATGATATGGTAAGGTTTTTTGCGACCTATCTCTTTTTCGTAAAGTCTAACAGAAGCTATAAGCGCGATATTATCAGCGATATTTGGGCTAAGAGTGATTAAGCCTTTTGCGCTTGATAGATGCGTTTTTAAAAAGGCGATTTGAGTATGAGGCTGAGCTTTTATGAAGTATGGATACTTGTAAATTTGAGCTAATTCTGCGATATCTTCTCTGTCATCGACCACTACAAATGGTATGTGATTTTCACGAAACTGAGCGCTAAGCTCGATCGTGTAGAGGTTGTGATAACAAATAACGAAGTGATTTTTTAGTCTTGCGATCTTGTAAAGCATACGCCTTTCCTTTAAAATGCTAATTAATGTGCCTCTTTTTAAAACTTCTACAACGATACCGATTGATAGCGTAAAAATAATGAAGCCAACAAGGATAAATGTTATAGTAAAAATTCGCCCCTTTGGAGTTATAGGCGCAACTTCGGTAAAACCGACCGTTGTGAAGGTCATACCTGCTTGGTAAAAGGCATCTATGAGAGAGAAGTTATCTATAAAGATATAACCAAGTGTTCCAAAAAGTAACAGTAGTACGACTGAAATTAGTGGAAATCTAAAAGGTTTTAGTTGTTCGTAAAGCTCAGTATCTAGGCTTATTTCTGGTTTTGCGGAGTTTGACCAGTTGAGGAATTTTAAAAGTCTTGAGAGAAAAGACATAAATTCCTCTTCATTTTATCTCTTAGTTTGACTGCTTTTTCATAGTTCTTAGAGTAGAAGCAGCAACTTTTATTCTTCTTGTTGTGCCATCTTCTAGAGTAACACGGATAGTTCTAAGATTTGGTAAAAATCTTCTTTTAGTTTTATTGTTGGCGTGGCTCACGTTGTTGCCTACCATTGGTCCTTTGCCAGTTATCGCACATCTTTTTGACATTTTTTTTCCTTATAAACAAAATTTCTGCTGATTTTATCTAAACAAAACCAAAGTATTGCTTAAATCGTTTTTTTTTTTTTTGTTAAAGATTAAGTTGATTTTATTAATAATCTAGTTAAAATAATATTTTTTATTATAAAAAAATCAAAATATTTAAGTAATTTTAAGTGATTTAGTATGCTTAGTAGAGAATTAATAGAAAAAAATGTTGATATTGTCTTACAGATGCCAGACCTTTTTGATAAGGTAGAGCAATGTTTGATTACTGGTGATTTGGTTGCAGCAAGTGCTATTTTGGAAAACACAGCTTCATTTAGGGTTTATTTTGAATCTGTCTTTAAACGCATCAAGCTTGAAATTCCTTATGATGGCAAAGATATAACAGTAGTAGCAAATATGCTAGGTATCGATCTTTTTAGATCAATCGTGCTTTCTTATTTTGTATTTTTAAAATCTCCTAAAACTTACAGAGTATTTAATTTAAAAATTATTGATTTAATAGAATTTAACTCTAAAATTTTATCTGATTGGGTAAGGATCATAAATACTTTTGATGATAAATTTCGTGCCTATCTGCCGTTCGCTTCTTATTCTTTAGCTTGCCTGATAATTTGCGAAAAACTTTTCTCGATGTACCCATATCCTGTTTCTGATATAGTTTTATACTCCGATGTAAGCTATAATAAAATTTTACAAAAGAGGTACGGCTTTAGCCTTTGGGAGATCGTACTAAAAGCGATGAATATGGAACAAAATTCACTGAGTGAAGATGATCGAAAAATGCTTTACTATTTTAAAATTTTACTTTCTTATGAAGCTAGCAGACCTGAATTTTATGAATTTGGTATTGATAAAATTTTAGATGTTAGTGTTCATGCAGATATGCAAAGCATAATATTTATAAAAAAAGCGCTACAAAAATGAAACTGACATTTAACGGCTCAATGGCCATTGTGAGACCATTTGGATTTTTGGAAGTAAATATGGTTCCGTTAAAACTAAGCGATAAGCATATTAGTCAAATATCTTCGCGCAATGTTGATGCTATATTGCTTTCTTTAAAAAATGTTACTTTTTTTAGCCCTCTTTGGCTTAGCGGAGCTATTGAAAATTTAAGCGAAGAAGCGCAGAAACTTGGTATTACACTTGCTATTTGCGATTACAATGAGATTTTTTACGAGCTAATGATTAAAACTGTAAAAAATATCCTAAACATTTCACTTTTTGAAAGCGAGCTAATTGCTGATTTGTTTCTAAATAAATTTATAAGTGAGACAAATTCTCAAGTGCTTGTTTATAACCCAACTGAGCAGTATAGGCACTATCTGGCAGAATATTTAAAAGACCGTACATATGATGTAGTGGAAGCAAAAGATATTAACGAATTTAATAGTAAAAAAAGTTCGTTTACTTGTGTGGTATCGCCACTAAACCATGTTAAATTAAGCCAAAAGCGAATAGATACATTTATAAAAGGCGGGATTGTAATTTATTCTGTGCGAGGATTTATCGATTCAGATTTTGTAGAGAATTTTGATCTAGAAACGCATAATATTATGCAAAGAATCGGATATAAATTTTTTATCTTATGGGTAAATATCGCATGTGCTTTAAATATAAGAGGTGCAAATTTTTTAATCAACCTTGCAAATACTGCTCAAAAAAATGGTGCTTTTATATCGCTTTGTGGTGTCAATGAAGCAAATTTGTCAAACGAATTGACAACAAATTTGAAGGGCTCAAACATATTAATATATAAAAATTTGTATGATTTTTATAAAGATAATTCTGTTTTATATCTTGAAAAGAGAACTTTTGATATAGAGCCAACAAATATAAGTAAAGCAGCTACACAAATTTCACCCTATGTTATACAATGTGTGAGTAAGACGATTTCGTCTTTGGTTGAGCAAGATACTTTGTGTGTAGATACAAAAGCTGGCACCTTTGATATAGAAGGTGAATGCGAATTTTTGCGTGTTTGTGTCCAATTTTATGGCGATATTGATATGAGAATATTGTTTGGGTTAAAAAAACAAAGACTTGATAAAATTTGTTCAATATTTATGTCAGATGAAGATGATTTAGATGGTTATTTAAGCGGATATTCTCAAATTTTTAGTATCATTACAAATAAAATTTTAGCCCAACTCTGGCAAAAAGAGATAGAAGTAAAAGTTAGCCTACCTAAGTTTCTGACTGATGAAATGTTTTTTGATCGTAGTAGTGTAGGGATTATAACCAGACTAAATGTAAAAGATGGGGAGACGGGCTTTATATTTATAAGTAAATAAGGATTTGAAATGTACGTTGCACCTAGTATTTTGTCGGCTGATTTTGGAAATTTAGCAGCTGAGATAAGAGCCATTTGCGAGGCTGGGTGCGATCTGGTGCATGTTGATGTTATGGATGGGCATTTTGTGCCAAATTTGACTATCGGACCAGTCGTGGTAAGTGCCGTTGCAAAGGCTGCTACAAAGCCACTTGATATTCATTTGATGGTTGAAAATAACTCATTTTTTGCTGACCTTTTCTTGCCGCTAAAGCCAAAATTTCTAACCTTTCACATAGAAGAAGAGAAGCATCCGATGAGGCTCATCGATCACATCAGAAAAAACGGCGTAAGTCCTGGCATCGTGCTAAATCCGCACACGCCAGTTAGTGCGATCGAGCATATCATCGATGAAGTCGATATGGTGCTATTAATGAGTGTAAATCCTGGCTTTGGTGGTCAGAAATTTATGCCAGTCGTGCTTGAGAAAACAAGGGCGCTAAGGGAGCTAATAGAGCGCAAAAACGCCAAGTGTCTCATCGAAGTAGATGGCGGCGTAAATGGACTAAATGCGCCTGATCTTGAAGAGGCTGGGGCTGATGTCTTGGTGGCTGGCAGCTATATTTTCTCATCAAATTCTTACGAACAAGCCATTCGCGCCATAAAGCTTGAGTTTTGAAACCAAAAAAACAGCGTTTAGAAAATAGCATTGAAATTTTAGCTAGGCAAAATTTAGGCTATCACGAGTTTATCTTGAAATTTAGCGATATCGAGGAAATTTCATCGCTCATTGACGTGCGCGACCTTGATATGTGGCGAACTCTCGGGCTTGACATCACTAGAAATGAAAGCAACGAGATCGAGCTTGGCACGAGATTTAGAGATATTAGCGAGCAAGAATTTTGCGTCGTGGATATCGAAACGACTGGTGGCACGACAAATGGCCAGATCATAGAAATAGGCGCTATAAAAATGAAAAATGGCACAGAAATAGGGCGTTTTGAAAGCTTTGTATCAGCTAATGTGGTGCCTGAAAATATCACAGAGCTAACTGGCATAAAGGCTAGTGATCTAGTCGGTGCGCCAAATTTACTAAACGTGCTGGAGCGGTTTAAAATTTTTCTTGGAACTAGCGTATTTATCGCGCACAACGTAAATTTTGACTACGGATTTATCTCGCATAGTCTAAATGAGATCGGCCTTGGCATACTGCTAAACAGAAAGCTTTGCACCATCGATCTTAGCCGCCGCACCATCGCCTCGCAAAAATACGGTCTTGGCTCGCTAAAAGAGCTTCTTGGCATCAACAACACCCACCACAGAGCCCTAAATGACGCGGTAGCAGCAGCTGAAATTTTCAAAGTCTGCCTCAAGCGCCTACCTTTTAGCATACAAACGACAGAGGATCTCATAAGCTTTAGCAAAAATGCCCCAAGCGTAAAGCTAAAACCAGAGCCAGTTTTAAGAGCTTTGGAATAGGGCTGGTTTAAATTTAAGCCACTTGGCTGAGAATTTAGAAATTTGATTTGGCTGAGGGTGTTTTAAAAGAAACTATCTATCTTAGCACGGTTTGTAATCATTGTGCTTTCAAAAATCTCGCAGTCTATCGCCCTGCAAGCGCTGATCTTTACAAAATCCCTAAAACAGCATTGCCATTGTGATAAATTTCTCGTGAAAGCCAGTTTTGTATGCGCGTAGCCAAGCCGTCGCTACTGATGACGCAGTTTGTAGGCGGGTTGCTTTTGTAGCTAAATTTAGAGCTTGCACCAATGTGAAATTTTACTTTTGCTAAAAGTGCAGACTAAATTTGGAGTTAAATTTAGCTTTTTAAGTGATGATGAGCTTTTTGGCTAAATTTCAAAGCGTTGCGCCAAATGTTAAGGAGCTTAGGCAGTTTAA
>ERZ772974.1666-NODE-1666-length-14248-cov-7.448038_pt1 | contig 14248 bp, 8 predicted proteins | sample MGYA00580671_ERZ772974 | MGnify/ENA primary metagenome ERZ772974 (study PRJEB29015, sample SAMEA2738065) | human oral metagenome | biome: human oral; feature: human-associated habitat; material: saliva | place: China | collected 2218 ... | reverse complement strand
TGATGGCTTTCAAATCCATACCAGACTGTTTCTTTTCCGAAGTGCTGGTCTGCTTGGTATCCGAACTCTTAGGCGTCACCGTTCTCTGAGGACGACCACACGAAGCCAAGACCAAAGCAGAAAGCACAATTACCAAACCTTTTTTCATATCAATCTCCCTTCACATACCTACTATTTTAGAAAAATAAGAAAGGTGAGTCAAAGAAAAAGCGGAAATCTATAGAGCTGATCTGTAATATCAAATTTTTTTTACTAATGAATTTCACTACACGTTCCAGTGAAGGAAGCGACGACTTATTACGGAATATCCCTTATAATAGTCTAATTTCAATCCACGCTCCCGCGAGGGGAGCGACCACAGCGTTCTTTGCACTTGTTAAGCTAGGATTATTTCAATCCACGCTCCCGCGAAGGGAGCGACACAACGAGCATAAGGTTGGCGATATCTGGTTTGAATTTCAATCCACGCTCCCGCGAAGGGAGCGACGTGATGGCCTTGTTTCCTCCTTGCCTGCTCTTATTTCAATCCACGCTCCCGCGAAGGGAGCGACGTTCCCACTTTCAGCGGACGAAATCGCAATGTTATTTCAATCCACGCTCCCGCGAAGGGAGCGACCAGGCGTTTGGTGCTGACATTTTGACGTTTTAAAATTTCAATCCATGCTCCCGCGAGGGGAGCGACAAAGTCAACAGTTACTTTGAATCTTGCTTCAACAAATTTCAATCCACGCTCCCGCGAGGGGAGCGACCTCCTGCATTTCATGACTACGCTGAAGGCCCACAGATTTCAATCCACGCTCCCGCGAGGGGAGCGACTGAAACGTGAGGGCGAATGATGTCGCTAGTAGATATTTCAATCCACGCTCCCGCGAGGGGAGCGACGGAAGTCACAAAGAAGATGGTCGAAAATATGGAAATTTCAATCCACGCTCCCGCGAGGGGAGCGACTTTAAAACCGGAACCAGAGCGCCCAGCTAAATCAATTTCAATCCACGCTCCCGCGAGGGGAGCGACGAGCTGACAGCTTTAAAGGCTACCGCACCGACTGAATTTCAATCCACGCTCCCGCGAGGGGAGCGACTCCCTCTTTAAGATCGTCAAACTCTCCGTTATTGATTTCAATCCACGCTCCCGCGAGGGGAGCGACGCTTGCCATCAGCAAGTCAGCAGACAACGAAGCTAATTTCAATCCACGCTCCCGCGAGGGGAGCGACAATATCTAAGGCGGAATGACTTCTCCCAAGAATATATTTCAATCCACGCTCCCGCGAGGGGAGCGACGTCCACTTGCTTTACCAATCATCAAATACAGTAGATTTCAATCCACGCTCCCGCGAGGGGAGCGACTCTAGTCAAAAAATTATCAACGAGAGCAACTACATATTTCAATCCACGCTCCCGCGAGGGGAGCGACACCAAAAGATGGGGAAACAGGTGTAATTTTTATTGTATTTCAATCCACGCTCCCGCGAGGGGAGCGACCGTCTAGCTCGATCAATTTTTCTGTCTTGTCTATTATTTCAATCCACGCTCCCGCGAGGGGAGCGACAAGAACTCCGTCCCCAAATTTGTAGCTAGTCAATATTTCAATCCACGCTCCCGCGAGGGGAGCGACGCGCTGAACAAGTGATAGGCAAGGACGAGCTGATCTCATTTCAATCCACGCTCCCGCGAGGGGAGCGACAGCGTTTGTGTTGCGATCTGTTTGGATAGATTTAATTTCAATCCACGCTCCCGCGAGGGGAGCGACTATCTACAACCTTAAAATGCGAGTATCAAGGCTTATTTCAATCCACGCCCCCGTGAAGGGAGCGACCGACGGTTTTTCCCGTTCCAGTCGGGAGGACTAATTTCAATCCACGCCCCCGTGAAGGGAGCGACTTGCTTGTTTAGAGGATGGTTTTTAAAATAGTCGTTATTTCAATCCACGCCCCCGTGAAGGGAGCGACACGGGTGCTTGCTGTTTCACTGCCTACCATTTCAGATTTCAATCCACGCCCCCGTGAAGGGAGCGACTTGAGCCAGTCTTTTGGCCTTTGATCTAATTTCTATTTCAATCCACGCCCCCGTGAAGGGAGCGACAGGTCTTGCAGCAATAATGATCAAGTTATCTTCATATTTCAATCCACGCCCCCGTGAAGGGAGAGACTCAATGATATTTTCGAGTGTTCTCTTATCATAATATTTCAATCCACGCCCCCGTGAAGGGAGCGACACCAGTGGCAATATTTTCACTAGAAATGGGAGCAATTTCAATCCACGCCCCCGTGAAGGGAGCGACCCATCTTGACCTCGATGCCATTGTATTGAGCTTTATTTCAATCCACGCCCCCGTGAAGGGAGCGACCTTCTCTGCAGAACGTATTAAAGGTGGAAGACTTATTTCAATCCACGCCCCCGTGAAGGGAGCGACATTCAAAATAAAAATAATTAAGAGGTAACTACTATATTTCAATCCACGCCCCCGTGAAGGGAGCGACGGCTCACCTTTACGTTTTTGCCCGATAGCACCAAAATTTCAATCCACGCCCCCGTGAAGGGAGCGACATTTCAAACTTATCTGGGAATTGACCCAGCAACGGATTTCAATCCACGCCCCCGTGAAGGGAGCGACAACGTGTCGGACAACATTTTCTTTCAAGTCAAAATTTCAATCCACGCCCCCGTGAAGGGAGCGACATAGCTTCAACATAAAAGCCTGTACATTCAAATATTTCAATCCACGCCCCCGTGAAGGGAGCGACACGATACCGAAAGAATTAGTGGAAGAACTCTTTATTTCAATCCACGCCCCCGTGAAGGGAGCGACATTGTCACCAGCCAACACAAGGGCTTTGATAAAATTTCAATCCACGCCCCCGTGAAGGGAGCGACTTTCTGATGATCTATTGTGGGTAAAAGTCTACCAATTTCAATCCACGCCCCCGTGAAGGGAGCGACTTGGTTAGGACCATGTGTACCTATTGTAACTTTAATTTCAATCCACGCCCCCGTGAAGGGAGCGACTTTCTAACTCTTTAATTCGTCTTGCTTTTTTAAAATTTCAATCCACGCCCCCGTGAAGGGAGCGACAGACCAACTTTGACTTTGATGTATACAATCCTGAATTTCAATCCACGCCCCCGTGAAGGGAGCGACTGGTTCATTCGTAAAAGAGGAGGATTTGCCACATATTTCAATCCACGCCCCCGTGAAGGGAGCGACGAAGATAGTGACGGATATACCATGCGGACAATTATTTCAATCCACGCCCCCGTGAAGGGAGCGACCAATTCAAGGAGTTCTCCTTGAAAATTTGCAAAATTTCAATCCACGCCCCCGTGAAGGGAGCGACAGGATATAAATTGACATACCAATCACTAACGATATTTCAATCCACGCCCCCGTGAAGGGAGCGACGGAGGCTTACATGGTTCTAGAATTATTTGGAACTATTTCAATCCACGCCCCCGTGAAGGGAGCGACAATGACTGAACTCGGTCAGAAATTTACTGACCTTATTTCAATCCACGCCCCCGTGAAGGGAGCGACGTCAAACCAGCACGCATTACTTTTGATCCTCTTGATTTCAATCCACGCCCCCGTGAAGGGAGCGACAGATCCTAGCGGTTGGGGAGTTCAGGATAAAGTATTTCAATCCACGCCCCCGTGAAGGGAGCGACATTGGGTATAGTGAGGCAGGATCAATTTCATTCAAATTTCAATCCACGCCCCCGTGAAGGGAGCGACATATTGTACCGATTTCAGCATTTAGAGCATACGGATTTCAATCCACGCCCCCGTGAAGGGAGCGACTCAACATCATTCTCATACGTTGGATAGATACGCATATTTCAATCCACGCCCCCGTGAAGGGAGCGACATACGAATGACGGTAAAACGTACATTATCCCAATATTTCAATCCACGCCCCCGTGAAGGGAGCGACAAGAATTGGGCAAGGATAATAATAAAAAAATAGATATTTCAATCCACGCCCCCGTGAAGGGAGCGACTATCTTCGCCAAAAGCGAAATCTTCCGTGATTGTATTTCAATCCACGCCCCCGTGAAGGGAGCGACCAGACCATAAGTGTCAAACGATTGTTCGTTCTTATTATTTCAATCCACGCCCCCGTGAAGGGAGCGACGTGTAGAAGGCTCTATTTTGGATATCTATGGCGGTATTTCAATCCACGCCCCCGTGAAGGGAGCGACACCGCACTAGACGGCATTTCTTTAGCCATCTCACATTTCAATCCACGCCCCCGTGAAGGGAGCGACGCTTGTGGAAGAATACTATGAGGAGGAAGAAGATATTTCAATCCACGCCCCCGTGAAGGGAGCGACTTATTGTGGAGGTTTCTGCTTTATAAGCGATGAGATTTCAATCCACGCCCCCGTGAAGGGAGCGACTTGCCATTCGTTACTCCTTGATTTCGTACCCACTAGTCAATTTCAATCCACGCCCCCGTGAAGGGAGCGACAGCTCCCAGCGGGGTACGATCCCGCGAATAGGTAAATTTCAATCCACGCCCCCGTGAAGGGAGCGACCTGCAAAGGATAAAATACAGGGGCTTGAATGAATATTTCAATCCACGCCCCCGTGAAGGGAGCGACCTTGCCCTCTTTGGTATTTCGTACCATCGTCCGATTTCAATCCACGCCCCCGTGAAGGGAGCGACCGTTTTTGCTTGCGTTCTGCTCCGCCTGTGAGACATTTCAATCCACGCCCCCGTGAAGGGAGCGACTCTGACCTCGATTTCTTCGCCGTTAACTTCGATATTTCAATCCACGCCCCCGTGAAGGGAGCGACTCTTCACGATCCGGACAACTTTCCCAGTTACCGAATTTCAATCCACGCCCCCGTGAAGGGAGCGACTATAAGGGTTGCGCGGTGGGTTGTACGACCAGAAATTTCAATCCACGCCCCCGTGAAGGGAGCGACTTAGTAGTTGTGCATTGTCAACGATCATATACTGATTTCAATCCACGCCCCCGTGAAGGGAGCGACTCAAAACTGTGTCTTCTTCTGCTCCTTCTGGTTTATTTCAATCCACGCCCCCGTGAAGGGAGCGACCTTCTCAGAGAATTGGTTCAGTAACTCAGCTTTCAATTTCAATCCACGCCCCCGTGAAGGGAGCGACGCGCGATTGTGTCTAAAATGACAGAGCTTGGTCAATTTCAATCCACGCCCCCGTGAAGGGAGCGACCAGAGGCCACCTCTTGGGCCACGGGTTCACTATCAATTTCAATCCACGCCCCCGTGAAGGGAGCGACGGTCGTGAAAACTGGGTTATTCTTGCCGGTGACACAGATTTCAATCCACGCCCCCGTGAAGGGAGCGACGCTACGAGAGAGGTACTGGTTAGAGATACCAAGATTTCAATCCACGCCCCCGTGAAGGGAGCGACTTGATGACCTCGGACGGTCTGACAATGCCCAATGATTTCAATCCACGCCCCCGTGAAGGGAGCGACGGTAGCTTTGTGAAAGAGGAGGATTTGGAAGATGATTTCAATCCACGCCCCCGTGAAGGGAGCGACGTTCGTTTCCTCTACAGTCGTTTCAGACGGTCTGTAATTTCAATCCACGCCCCCGTGAAGGGAGCGACATAGCAAGTATAAGGCTCTCTACGCACATCGCAATTTCAATCCACGCCCCCGTGAAGGGAGCGACAGCGCATAGTTGCACCGTTTATGGCTAAAATTGATTAATACAAGGGAATTATTATTCCCTAAAATTCAATTTTGCCATTAATTTTTCTAATTTTTTGCGCGAAACCCCTGCTATTTTATGAGCAACTTCGATTCGCACTCCTCGTTTTAAAGTATTAATACTCCTATATCAGGATCATAACTTGTATCTCGTCCAATAGTCTCCACTCGATTTTGCCAATTTTTCCCAAGAAAATAAAATCGAATACTGTCAGAATCAGGGTCAATAATATCTAGTAACTTAGACTTTATTTCCACAAATTCTGCGGGAGCTACTGAACATTCAAATACTGAATTTTGAACACGTTGGCCGTAATCAACGCACAGTTTTGCAACATGGCGCAGACGCTTCCTTCCTTTTGCTGTTTCAGTATTGACATCATATGTCACCAGTACCATCATATATAAACTCCTATATCATAAATGGTGGATATGACTCTAATTCCCCACGAATAGCTTTTGCTAATAATTGGGCTTGAACATAAGGTAAGAGCATCATTTTCACCTTTTCTTTAGTATATGGATGTTCAACTTCTATATGTTTTCTTTTCTGCCAGAGTTCTAGAAATGTTGCACGTCCTTTTTCTGATAGAAAAACACTGCCGTTTTCTTTAAATTCAAAGTCTTTTTTCGATATTTGACCTTTATTTATCAGAGAAAAAACAAATCTATCTACAATAAAGGCACGAAACTCCTCTACTAAATCTAAAGCTAAACTAGCACGACCCGGTCTATCAGTATGAAAGAAACCAACATAACTATCTAGCCCAACTGCTTCCAACGCAGACTGACATTCGTAGGTTAATAAACTATACCCAAATGATAATAAAGCATTCACACAATCTAACGGAGGCCGTCTAGTACGACCGTTAAACTGGAACGTCTCTTTATCATTTAGGATAAAATCATTAAAAATTCTAAAATATTGGTTTGCAGCTTGTCCTTCAATTCCCAGAAGAGAATTTTTATCCTCAACTGACTGAACCTGTTCCAACGCCCAAGTCAACTCTGTGTTTACTTCTTCGAAGAGATGAGTATCGATTCGATCTCTATGATCTCGCTTAAAACGGAGAAGATATTTCCTGGAATTAGAAATTTTTGCAAGAATAAATCTTTGAGCATATTCTAATGACAGTTCAGCATCTGCTAAACGATATTGTTGCCTTCTAAGTAGAACATTCCCATTTGTTGCTCCAACAAATCGACCGCAAAAACGCCCCTGAGGAGTATGAAAAGATAAATTAATCTGATTTTCAGCGCACAACTCAATTAAAGATGGAGATGCTCCCAAGTAAGAAAAACATACAATACCATCAATAATTCTATACGGGAAACGACTGATGACTTTTCCTTCTTGTTTTATGACGATATTATCTCTTTCTCTAGTCAAATAAAAGTTATCTTGCGTTAAATATAATGTATTAAGAAGCTTTTTCATAAGCCATCCTCACTTTTTAGAGCATGGAAAATATAATTATCGATATTGCGATTCTTCTTGCTTAAGCGTGGCATGCAAATATCAACCAAAGAACACAATTGACAATTTTTAAAATACTCAGCTTTCGGAACTACTTTTTGCTCATAATACTCGTGCATTTGAGACGCTAAAGAAACCACTTCTTTTCGTAATTCAGGAGTAATTTCTATTCGTTTCTTTTGATTTACACGATGATAATAAAGATAGCTGTACTCGATTTTACACTCAAGAGTCTCTTCTAGACAAATAGCTTGTGCAACTAATTGAACTATATCGTAGATATCTTTTTTATCTTTTCCTCGCTTATATTCCACGATAATTGGTAGCCACTTGCCACTTCTCCCCTTAAGCTCAATTCCTCTTTCATCTTTATGAAACTCAACAACATCTAATATCCCATAGAGCCCTAGCTCTTTTGAGGATACATGCATTGCCCGTGAGATAATAACATCATTGCGTTTCTCTTTTATATAAGGATCGTCCGCTTTTTTGTGTAAAATCTGTCCATGTGCTGTCGCTTCATTATCAGACCATTGTTGTTCAATATGGATTAGACTCCATTGCCGTTTACAAAATTGGAAATGTTGGATGCCAGATAACATCAAATAGTCATTTTCCGCGTAGACCATGTTATAGTCCTTCTAGAATATCAACTTTCAATCCTTTATTTTCATATTCTGCTAACTTCTCTTGATTAAGATGAATACCATAATCTTCATAAGTATTCTTTTCTTGGTTTTCTTTGTCAAATTCAAACAAGTCAAAAACACGCGCACTAGAAATATTTCCTAACTTATTGGAATGAGTAAACCAGAAGACTTCCCTTACACGCATTGATCCTTCAGGACGTGCAGAAGAGGCATCATTTTCGAAAAGACTTACTAGCGCTTGCTTAATCACCTTTACGTCTTCCGCAGAAAATCCAGTTTTTTCAGCAAAATTTGGATTAATAGATCCCTTCAACAAATAAACTCCGTAATCAACAAAGTATTTCATTCCCATAGTGTCAGACGAACGTCCACTTTCATTTTTAGCTTCCATCCCATTTGTACTTCTTGTAATCTGTAAACTAGAGATTACGATTGGTTCCAATGATTTAGCCATATTTATAGAAACTGGTCCACGAACACCAATTGATTTTTTTAGATATGTAAAAACTTGACCAAATGAACGAACATCTAACCACAATTTATTAGCTTTTTCTTCAATATCTTCATCAGAATCTTTTGCATTAAATTGATTAGAAAAACGTTTTTCAAGTGAACGAAACTCATCTTCAATACGGTCTCCAGCTTGAACAAAAGTTGGATGACCAAAGTCTTGCATACGATTTCTAATTTTACGCTTAATCGCCACATCAGAAATTAAGCCATGTCCCTTAGCATCTGTTCTTGGCATATTACCCGATAATGGGTCTCCGTTAGCATTTGCTTCGCGTACCTCAATTGTTACCATAAAGTCAATTTTATTTTCTAACATAAGCTAGTTCTCACTTTCCTTTTTTTCTTTTTTAGTATAAAAATATTGTTTTTCACTATAATAACCAAAAATAAATTGATAATCTAGAGGATCATTTATATCTTTATTCGTCATTAACGGACTTAATAAAGCAATTATTTCTTGGCGCTCTTTCTCCAATTTATTATAGATTCCTCCAGATTTTAATTTGACTGTTTCTTCATAAGGTTTAATTTTATTTGCGAGGTTCATCATCAACTTAGCTGGCTGACTTGTATAGGCATTCCAATACCTTTCGGCATTTGTTATCCTATCTTGATTACCACCTTCTATTCGATATCTCTGAGCTTCCATTAACTCAAAAATAGCTAGTAATCGTCCAAATAGATAAGAACGATTAGTGTTTTCATGGTCTACCATTGGATTAAACTCCCTTCCATATTGTTTATGTAGAACTGCTAAACTTACTTGTTGCAATGAATCCCAACATTTAGGATAATTTTGCCGATGTTTAATATTAGCTTCTAGTTTTTTAACGATCGTATTTGGAATGGCTTTTCCATCAATCAATGCTGTCACTAATTGCTGATATTGATCACTTCGAAAACTATCATTGTCTAATTCTAGATAACGTCCTCTATCTACACCATAGGCTGCATTAATAATCTCGTTGAAATTCGGTGTTTTTTGTTTATAAATTCTTGATTTTGTTTTTGCTTCCCAAGAATAGGTATCCTGCCAATCCTCCAGATTTTTTAATAACTGAGAAACTTGAAGTTGACGGAAATATTTTAAAGCGATACGTCCATCATTTGTCTTATTGAGAATTCCTACACAATAAGTAGCATCATTTCCAAATAATTTTTGTCCCTTAATAAATGAAGATCCAATCTCTTGATTTACTGCGTTTGGTCTAATATATTGATGACTTTCTTCAATGTCATCTTCTTCATCTTCAAATAGGCTATCAAACTCCGGTTTCACAATATCTAATTGACTTCTATTTGCCAAATCATCACTAAACCAGTTAATAAGATACTGTGATGATCCTAACCAAGTACTACTGTTACTATTTTCAAGTAAATACTTAATCATCAAATGGATTTTTTCAGAAGTTTCGTAACCAACTCTTATAATATTATTCGACGATTCTTTCGTAGGAAATCTATCACCGATAAAAGCAATTTCACTATTCTGTGAAATAAGTTTAGCGTTTTTAAACACCCCCTTTGGACTTCGATGATTTTTAATAATCCTTTCTTCTTTCCCACTAATATTGCATATTCCTTTATCAACTGAATTATAATTTTGAACTAGATTAATAAAATCAAGGTGCAACTCTTTAAAATTTGAGACTGATATATTTTTAAAACCATCAAATTTTACAATTGTAAAGGATAATTTTATATCTTTTAAAGATATCTTTTTATTTTTTTCACCGAAAGTAACTGAACCCTCTTGAATTTTTCCATTTTTATCAATATATTCATCCTCAAGTTGATAATCTGTACCAAATGTACTTGTTAATACTAAGTCGACTGATTTCGGTTTCTCCACAAAATCTCTGATTATTTGTAAAAATTGTTTTACATTTTCATTTTCGGTTTGACTAATCCAATAATCCAGATTTTCTAAATATTTCTTTTGCTTTTCTTTCCTTAAGTTAGAGGACATCACATAGTACCAACTATCAACAATTGGATGTGGAGCTATTTTTGTACTTGTCCTATTACTAGATTCATAGGTTACAGGAAAAATAACATTTTCACCCACATCAATTTTTCTCGACTTATAAAAATTACCTTCCTTATCAAATAATATTTCAATATAGAAGTCATTATTTTTAATTATTTTATTATCATGATAAATAGGTAACAATACAGGATCATTTTCACCTGTTTGTTGATCTACTAATCCAATCTCCTCTGCTTTTTCATATGCTTTTAATAGAGAAGTAAAAAAATCCATTAGCTTTCTCCTTTCCCCATCTCTTCATATTCGTTATACTCATCATCAACTGATTTAATTTGACTAGGTATCTTAAAATCATAGCTGGACAATGTATTAACTATTTCACATTCCTTCTGTGACTTAAACTTAATAATGCCATCCTCCATAACTGTTTTTGCGAAATAAGATTTCAATGGTGTTTTTTTATCTGTTGGGTAGGCAAAGGAATGAAACATAATTCCTAAATCGATGGAGACTCCATCATAATAGGATTGGCAGTTCTCATATTCTTCTTGACTAATGTCATCCACCAAGGCAAAGCACTCCCTTGTTCCAAGGAAAACATCCCGTCTTCCACCTTTTCGAATAGACCGCTCCATAATCGCTTCGTGTTTATTTGCCTGTCTATCCTGTATCAAATCTTCACGATTCTCATTCCAAACAAAATGAAACTTTACAAGATACTCTACATCACTCAAGTAAGAAACATAGCTCAGGTCAGCACTGTAATCGTGTAACAAAGCACGAACACCGTGCAACTCTGTTTGTATTTGATTAACGACCTTAACTTCAGTTATAACATTTGTAAATGTAGGTTTATGATAAATCCCGTCAACTATTCCTTGTAAAGCCTGCCGAGTCGGAACCGAATACGACGATCTTTCACTCCCACCTTTAGTTGCTGGATTCGTAAATAATGCCCTATCGCCACGAATTCTAGCATAGAAATTTCTTGATCTATACAAGGTAAAAACCTCCTTCTGTTCTTTTATATTGCTATTTTTAATCTTGCTATAGAAAAAATACTTAACTTGTTTACATAATAAAGTTTAGCATCTCTATGGTAATTCCTTTCTTTTCATGATAATACCCATCTGATAACACTAGTACATTTCCATTGAGATACGATTTTGTTGCTTCTAAAATAGGATCATGCTCTCGCACATTTACAGTATAAGATTGCAATTCCTTTAAGAGCCTTTTTATAATCTGATATTCTCCTTCTGATGGATAATTAGACTCACACAGCTCTTCCAACCGGGATAACTTTTCTATTCCAGCTCCGTATGGAACTAAAACTCCTATTGTCTCATTATTGATCAAGTTCATTTTTTTTCCAGCTGTTTTAAAAGCTTGCTTCATTCTTCCTATAAAGTTAGGTCTTAATTGGAACTTATTTTTACTTAAATAATCAAAAACTGACTCTTCAGGCGATGATAAAGAATAATCCATTGAAGATTTATTATTTGTATAATAAGATTCAAAGAATTCACTATTTAAACGAGAGGTATCAATTGGAGAAGAATTCTTATCTAAAATGTCCTCTGTTGCTTTTTTCTTATTTTTTACCTCTTTAAGTCGTGAGATATCCTCTTCCTCATTCATAAGGTTCACTAATGTAACTTGTCCTTTTTGACGCTTCCCTTCACGGTTACAACGTCCACTAGCCTGAACAATTGAATCGATTCCAGCATAAGAACGAATGACTTGATTAAAATCAACATCCACTCCTGCTTCAATTAATTGCGTACTAATACAAATAATTGGTACTCCATTTTTTAAATGTTGCTTTATTTCTGATATCATATCAAATCTATGCTGAGCACACATATTTGTTGATAATTGATAGAGAGGACGATCTGTCAATCCTTCAAGCATCATATAGAATTTATCAACTGTTTTTTTGGTGTTAAAAATTGCAAGTATGGACTCACTATTTTCTAAAACAAAGTCAACTAATTCTGAAAGTCTTGTATTTTGATTCTCTTCTTTAAATTTTCTAAGCTCTGTTCTTGCAAACACTTCCATTTCATCATGGCTTAACTCAACTATATCAGGACATTCATTATTCTTCCCACCATAATCTAGACGATGAGTTATTGCGGTTGAATCATAGGCAGGCTGAGTTGCAGTACAAAGGATTATCGACGTGTTCATGACTTTATTTAAGAAGTTCATTGTTAAATTAAACAAAGTTGTGACTTCAATAGGTAAGGATTGGACTTCATCTAAGATTAAAACACTATTCGCTAAATTTGAAAAACGTCTAATATTAGATGATTTTGTCTTAAATAACGTTTGAAAAAATTGAACCATAGACGTGAGAATAATTTGACTATCCCAACTATCAATTAAATAATCTAACATCAATGTGTTTTTATCATCATTATCATCATTTTGATGAATTACATTTGAATGATGTTCTAATACCCCAGCATCACCTGTTATTTTTTTTATCTCAGAAGCATTCTGCTCTAAGACTGATAAAAAGGGAGTAATGTAAAAGAATCTTGATTTTTTCTGCTTTACAAGCTGATGGAAAGCATATCGCATACTGAGGTTTGTTTTACCTGCTCCAGTTGGTAAATCTAATCGATAGATTCCAGCTGAATCGTTTTCTCCTCTTTCCTTTACTCTCTCACTAATTTGTAAACGAATTTCATTTAGCCGTGTCGTAGGTTTGCCAAAACCTCTATACTTTTCTTCGATAGCATTTAAATAGGACTGATTTAATTCTTCCCTTTCTTCAGATTTTAAAGGTTGAACAATTACACCGTAAGCATTAATAGTGTCTAATATATCTGCATTTTTTAGTAAGGATAAATAAAGCCTAATAAAACAGCTTGAATAAAAATCTTTCTCACTTTCATCACTCCACTTTAGATTAGACCAAGCTTTTTGATAATTCTCAAATGACTTTTTAATTAAATCATCTAAGGAACTATACCCATAATAAGGTAATCGACTTTCTAATTTTTGTGCAAATGGGACAATATCTTCTTGATAATGACTTGGTTCAGTTCCCTCCATTATTCGGTACCGTAGCCTGTTGTATGTATATTGAGAGGCATTTATTGTTTCATCTTGGAGTAAAATATCATACATCCCATGATGTGATGATATAACGTAAGCACATATTTCTTGAAAAAACTCTCTATCTTTTTTCTCTACATTTAAACTTTTCAAACAGATTTGTATCTTTTGTAAAAGATACCTTGCTCCAGCCGAGGAGTGATCAACATGCTTATTAGGATGCAATAAGAGTTTATCTTGAAACTCTTGATTAGCTTTTCCTAAATCATGATACAAGCCCAATAAAAATAAAATGTCTCCTTGATCAATAACGTTCGCGTCTTCTCGTGCCTTAGTCGCAACATTAAAAGAATGATCTTGAAGGGATTGAACATTCCCATTATTATCCTTATGAGCTAAAATCATAACAAACCTCGCAAAATTCTAGATGTTATAATATTAACTACATTTTACTCCTTCCCTCCTAAAAAATCAATTCATTACATGGAGATATTCCATCTATTTTTAACTTGAAATTTACAAAGGAACTCGCATGCAAGAGCTCCTTTAGAAGGTGGATAAACTCCTTTTTTGTATAACATTCCTCATTTATTTTCTGTAGAGACTTTCCGCTGTGAAAAAAGCGCCTGAAACTCAATTGTTTCAGGCGCTCGGAATTCTTGAGACCTTAGGCTCAAGAATTAGTCATGGAACTTCGTAGAAGTTCGCTGACGTCCGTCCTCACCTAAGGAAAGTCTCGAAAGAGGAATTTCTATTCAATTAGAAAATCCCTCATCTTCATAAATTTATGTCCCCTGCCGGAATCGAACCAGCAACTACTCCTTAGGAGGGAGTTGTTATATCCATTGAACTAA
>ERZ772974.1657-NODE-1657-length-14277-cov-2.786458_pt1 | contig 14277 bp, 10 predicted proteins | sample MGYA00580671_ERZ772974 | MGnify/ENA primary metagenome ERZ772974 (study PRJEB29015, sample SAMEA2738065) | human oral metagenome | biome: human oral; feature: human-associated habitat; material: saliva | place: China | collected 2218 ... | reverse complement strand
CACTTGAAGGTCATATAGTTTTTCCCCGAGATGGAGAGAGGCTTCTGGAGGACAAGCCCTGTTGGGCTGATCGTGTAGGGAGTATCGTAGCTGACATCTCCGATCGTCACCGTGAGATGGCGACTGTCTACATTGACCTCTCCTTGGGCGAGCGTATCGGTACCGAGGAGGAAGTGGTAGGTGTTGGACGTCATCCCCTCACGGATGTTAAGCATGCTAGCCATGAGTTCCTCGAAGGAGGATCCTTCAGGGAGACGAGTCAGCGTCATCTCATTCTTCCATTTCTTGCCACGAAGACGGATGCGATCTTGGCTTGTCTCGAGGATGACGAACTCGTAGTCCCCTTGAATCCCTTCGGGGTGTCCGAGCGAAGCAGAGGCAAGCGGATGGATCACCGCATTGAACGTCGGGAAGGTGAGTACGGGGCCTTGGTCCTTGACGATATCATAGTCCGAGGTAGCGATGAGCTCAGGATCGCCATTGTCTCCCATGATGGATACCTTTCCGTTCTCAAACTTCATCAGGAGCGTGTAGCCAGCTCCTGTGTAGTCCTTGCCCGCATAGTACTGGAGCATCCAGCCCTGTGATGAGGACTCGAGGAGTTGCTTCTCTTGGGCGATGATAGCATCTAGGCGTGTAGCAGGTGAGCTATCGAAAAGCTGCTTATCATCCCGTAGACAGGAGGAGAACCCTAGCGTGAATAAGCTAAGGAGAGTATAGGCAAATAGCTTCTTCATGAGATGCGGCTAGTTGAAGTGTTCAAGATCAAGAGTAGAGACCTGTGAGCCACGGCGGAGGACGACGTCACGCAGAGCATCTAGGTCAAGCCCCCACTGACTGGAGGTATATTCCTTCACGAGCTGGAGCTTCTGTATGATATTTGCCGCTCCATTCTTCCCTGCGGTGTCGAGGATCTTCTGCCATTGCTGAGGCGTGTAGGTCACGTAGAAGGATAGGGTCTCGGCGAAGTCTTCGCCTCCATTCATCATCGCATAGGGAGAGACGAAGCCGGCTCGGTTCGCATCACGTAGCGAGATATTGAACCAGTTCCCGCTGACGTAGCCCTCCTTGGTGACTTGATCGAAAGCCGTATTGTAGGGTTTCTTCTGGTTAAGGATATGCGTGAACTCGTGGTGCATCGTGTGGAAGTAGTAAGTCGTCATGACATTGTAGTCACGGAGCGTCTCTTCGGTCAGTTCATTGACTTTGCTGAGAGTGACCTTATACCCTCCCTCAGCACTACCGATCGTCTCACCATTACGGCTATATCCAGAGATCCCTACTGCTTGGATGACTCGGGGGCTATTACGCTTGAGGAACTCATCGCCGAGGACTTCTGCGTAGGCATCAAACCAGAGGAACTTGGTGATGATCGCCAGCTTGGCCGTCTTGGCAGAGTCTGCAGGGACGAGGTTGTAGGTTAGGTTCGTCTCTCCATCCTCAAGTTTGTACTTGAAGTCAATGTTGTAGGGATTGCGATAGTTCTTATCCAGCCACTGCTCGAATGCATTACGCTTGACGGGCGTCGTGGGGAAGATCGTTGGCTCATTAGGAGCGTCTTCAGAGCAGGCAAAGAAACCTGCACCTAAGAGGAGAAACCCTAAGAGCCCTACTATATGAAATTTCTTCATTGTCTTTGATTACGTCTAGAGGGTACTACTTCGTACGAGGATTAGGCGTGAGTCCAGCGGTGATGACGTCCTGTGGTAGCTGGATAGCTAGACGAGGATCACGAGCTAGGAGCGTATCGGTAACTGCTTCGACAGCATTGCTGACATTGACCCGACGGCGATAGATCGTGATGCCGTAGCGCTTGACATCCTGTAGGCGGAGGCCTTCATGGATCGTCACGATACGACGTAGCTGAAGGATCGCCTGAAGAAGAGGCTCCTGTGTCGTGCTCTCTAGGGCAGGAGTCGTATGTAGCTCCTTCTTGGGCGATGGCTTCGTCGGGGTATAGTACTTGATACCCTGATAGAATTCACGGATCTGCTGTAGCGTGAGTGTAACTCCCTTCTTTGTGAAAACAGAGAGCTCGGTGTTGATGTCAGCTAGAGCTTCATCATAGCGCTTTAAGAGTGCCTTTGCTTCGGCACGTACTAGCAGGGTCTCATCAGTCGTGAAGACAGTGTACTCAGAGTAGGGGATCCCAATTCCTGCGACGCGGTCGACATACTTAGGCGTATATGGGAGCTTGTGTAGAGCATACTTGGAGATCCCATTATTGTTCACTACGGTGTAGCTCATAACCTCTCCACTCTTTCCCCAGGGACCCTCCGTCTGTAGCGTCTCTGTTGTAGAGATGAGTTCGCCATGGGCATATTTGCTTCCCGAGACGATAGGGATACTGATGCCCCCCCATTCACTGGCGACGACTTGGAGGAGGAGATTTGCCTTCGAGGTACTCTTCACATAGTCGTTAGGCTGTACATTGCCTGATAGTCCAAGCTTGCTCCAGCTAAGCCAGTCTCGTAGACTGCCAGCAGGAGAAGAGCCAAGGACGGCATCTGCATGCTGGATCGCCTTCTCATACTGCTGAGCATAGAGATAGAAGCGAGCAGCGAAGGCATGTGCTGCTTCCGGAGTGAAGTGAAACTTCGGGGAGGAGTAGGTCGTCGGTAGGTTGTTGATCCCTTCGGTAATATCCTTTTCGATCTGAGCATAGAGTTCGGCTAGTGTGCCTCGATTGTAGGTGCGTCCAGGACGATCCTCTGGCTCCTTAGGATAGGGAAGGCCTAGATCGGTGCTTGCTGTGGCTGGAGCATAGGCCTGACAGAAGACTGTCGAGAGCTGAAACATGGAGTAGGCACGACAGAGCTTAGCCTCGGCTAACTGAGCCGTATAGTCAGCTTTGTTGGTGGCCTTCTCTATATGACGGATTACCTCGTTAGCTGTAGTGATAGCCGTGTAGTGTGCATCCCATAGCTGTTGAGGGGTCTCTTGGTCTCGGATCTCTGTGATGTCCTGCCATAGGTAGGCTTGCTCTTGGAATCTGCCTGCTGCAGTCCACGTAGCATAGTCTTGCTCATCAGTATTGTCCGAATACATCTCGAGCAAGTAGGCTGGGTGTGCCTCTGGGTAGGCCGAGACGAGGAGCTTGCTGGCATCTGCGGGAGTCTGTAACTCCATGCGATTGTCAGGGTACTTATCGAGGTACTCGCCACAGCTAGTCAGGATAAGTCCTGAAGCCAGGAGGGGGAGGAGTATCGTTCTTTTCATTGTTCTTATCCGTGTCATTAGAGTCCAACCTTAAGGGTGAGGGTAAACTGGCGAGGCACTGGTGATGCGACTCCCCCTGTATTGAAGAACTCAGGATCTTGTCCATTGAGCTTCTTGTCTGCATAGAGTAGGAGGAGGTTTGTCGCCTGAAGCTTTACCGAAGCGGTGCGGATAGGAGTCTTCTTAAGCAGGCGACTCGGGAGGTCGTAGCTGAGAGAGATCTCCTTAAGTCGGATAAAGTCTCCCTTAGCGATGCGTGCCGAGGAGAAGTTATAGCCGTTGTAGGCGAAGCGTAGGTTGGTATTCTTCGTGTACTGACGGTTGCTTAGGATCGCAGGAATGTCTGTACGCTTCTCGTCACCTGATGCTACCCATCGGTTCGTGAAGTCGTGGGTTAGAGAAGACATATCATTGTACTTCGCTTTGAACTTGGGGTCAAGACGAACAACATTACCAAAGGCATAGGTGAGGAAGATGTTCAGGTGGAAGCCCTTGTAGGATAGGGTATTCCCGAACGAACCTGTATGCTTGGGATCAGTAGGTCCTTCGTATTTTAGGAAGTCGGTTGCATTACGCTCTTGGAAGTTGATGTTATCTGAGGTGATCTGTCTCTTTTCATTAATGAGGAGGGGGATACCTTCATCACTTAGCCCAACGAAGGGGATGGAGAAGAGAGCCCGTGATGGATAGCCTTCCTTAGCGAATCCATTCCCGCTGACGAGCTCAATGACCCGTCCTTGGTTATGGAGCTTCGTGATCTTTGAATTGGTGTAAGCGTAGATAAAGCTTGTCATCCAGCTGAAGTCCTTCGTCTTGATATTGGTGGATGTCAGACTAAGTTCCGTACCATTGGAGTGCATCTGAGCGACGTTTGCTGGGCGTATGACTGTACCACCGATACCCTGGGTAACCATAGGACCCATTTCATCGAAGTTATTTCGAGTATAAGCATCGAAGGATAGACTGATACGATCATCGAAGAGCCCTGCATCGAAACCGACGTTGAACTCATTCTTCTTCTCATACGTCAGATCATAGTTCCCGAGCTGTTCGATACCGATCCCTGGTTCCTGATCTTCAGCAAAGAGCTTGAAGGGAGTATAGGACTTGAAGATTGTCGTCGAACTACTGAAACTAGGATCAGGAGGAGTACCCGTGAGGCTATAAGATACACGAGCTGTCAGATGAGAGAGAGGACGGAGTTGCTTGAAGAAATGCTCTTCGTGTACATTCCAAGCTCCAGAAACGTTCCATGTAGACATCCAGCGGGCATTGCTGTTTCGTCCAAGCTGGTTTGACCCTTCGTAACGATAGGTACCATTGAATACATAGCGTCCCTTATAGGAGTAGGTTGCGTTGGAGTAGAAGGCTACGGTGCGGTAGTTGGTGTTATTGAGGTTATAGTAGGCATTGCCCTCTTCGATCTTCTTTTTGAAGAGTTGATAGGGATAGAATGGAGTCTCCCCTCCGAGATACTGCAAGCCCCAGCCCTCAAAGGCAGTGCGATTGCGCTGAATATCTGTAGTCTCAAGACCACCGAAGAGATTTAGCGTGTGTGAGCCAAAGGTACGACTATAGTTTGCTGTGGCACGGAAGTCATAGTTACTCATGCGGTTCTCTGCCTTGTGCATAATCCCACCATAGGGCAAGACTGACATAGGCAGATCATAGGGACGGTCTGGATCGCGATAGAGATACTTATTCGACTCACGGATGATTCCATTGGACATAGCTCGGTAAGCTAGTGCTTGGTTCGAATTATCTCTGATGTTATGCTGTTGAGAAGCAGCTGTATGCTTGAATGCACCAAGAAGGCTTAGTTCCAGGCCTCGGATGGGCTTGTAGCGAAGCTCTGCTTGGAACTTGGCATCTAGCACATTCAAGTCAATGAAGTTATTCTCCAGCTCATTGAAGATATTGAATGGAGCATAGTTCGCGACATAATAGGTCCTTGGATCAAGAACTCGTGAGGTATTCGTCGCATAGGAGTAGGGGTTGATGTCGAAGTCTCGCTTGACTTCTCCCCCGACTACATCGACATCCTGCCCTAGGGTACCTGGAGCACGCTGGTTACGGTACGAAGCACCAGCGATAAGGTTCAGCGAAAGACCCTTGATGAGCTGCTGAGTCATATTGAGGTTCGCCGTATAGCGCTTGACTTGACTTTGCTTATACCATCCCGGATCGAGCAGAGCAGAGGCAGAGGCATAATAGTTAGACTTTGCTGTACCACCACTCATGCTGACTGAATGAGTCTGCATGATCGCAGGAGAGAAGAGCTCCTGGAACCAGTTCGTGTTACGCTTCTCGGCAGTCTGTAGGTAGGCATTCTGTGCTTCGATCGAGTTGGCTAGCGCAAAGGTCTTGCTCTTCGGATCGTAAGTGTTGATGAGTTCGTACATCTTCCCGTAGACTCCATAGTCACTGCCATTGAGTACTTCAGAGAGGTTTAGCCATCCTTTTTCCTTCAGCTCACGGTAAATACCCATCTGCTGCTGAGAGTTAAGGATGTCGAAGTTGCGGTACGAAGGGATCATACGGGTAGTGAACTCACCAGTGTAGTTGAAGTGTGCTTGTCCTTGCTTCCCCTTCTTAGTGGTGACGACGATGACACCTGCCATAGCTCTTGCTCCATAGATAGAGGTAGCTGAACCATCCTTTAGGACTTGGAAGCTCTCGATGTCATCCGCATTGAGACCTGCGATAGCTGAGCTGATTAGTGTCTCAGGATTACCTGATGCGAGATCATCGGCTCCGACATTCGATACATCCTCCATGATCACACCATCGACGACCCATAGTGGCTTCGAGCTACCATAGATGGATGTAGCACCACGTACACGGATCTTTGGTGCGGTACCAAAGGTCCCCGAGACATTCTGAACCGATACCCCTGCCGCTCTCCCTTCGAGAGCTCGTGCAGCATCCGGTACACCATCGAGCTTGGTCTTATCTCCTCCTAGCTTAGCGGATGCTCCAGTAAAGAGACGTTTGTCGATCTTGGTTAGCCCCGTGACTACGACCGTTTCGAGAGTTTTGTCTACAGGCTCAAGGACGATCTTCATATTGTCCTTGATAGGTACTTCGACGGTCAAGTAACCGACGTAAGAGACACGCAGGTGCTTGGCATTGGCTGGGACAGTTAGCTTGAATGTCCCATCGACACCGACCATAGCGCCTGTGCGTAGATGCTCCTTGACTTGGACTGATGCACCGATAGCCAGCTCGTTGTCTGGCGCAGTGACTACGGTCCCTGTCACTGTGCGCTGTTGCCCCCAAGAAGGGACTAGACACAGTAGGAGAGTCAACAGAAGTAAACTAAGTTTCCTCATGCGTTTTGTTGATTATTAGTTAGGGAAATCTTACTAGAGGTGCTGAAAAAAAGAGGAGACGAGCGACCGCCTCTCTTGGGAGAGGTGATCGCTCGTCACTATGTAGGCATGCTGTTTATTTAGCAAGTCTATGCTGTATGCGTGAGTCCTAGCTAGGACAATGAGCACGAGTAAGCGGAAGAGCCATCACCCTCGATGAGGAAATGGCGTTCCATAGGTCGTACTACATGAAGTCGTACAGAATCCATCAGATGGGGCGCTGTGCTTGATGATAATAACCGAAAAGAGTGGGGATTCCCCCACTTAATAACCCAAAGGTAGTAAAATCTAGAAAAAGCAACCTTCGTATCTCTTCCTTTCCCTAGAGAGAAATGATCGAGCTATTGTATCCCTTTTTTCCGCTGGTCGTAGGGGAACATATAGGTATGAGAGGTCCGATTATAGAGACCTATCTGTCGCGTCGCTCTATTGTGGCCTATCTATTTTCTCTCTCGGGCTATATCTCTAATCTTCATGATCATAGCATAGGCATACTGCATCATTCCATAGTCTGACGGATGGACATAGTCTACCCAGGAGTCAACGGCTAGGTTAAGTTCTTCCTTCGAGAGATAGAACAGGTTCTTAATTCCCTCTCTTTGGAGCTGCGAGTAGGCTTCCTGTTGGGCTTGATTGCATCGTGTACTATTGTTCTCTTGCTCTTGGTAGGTCTTTGCATTGCTGTTCCCTGCATGCTCTACGAGGAGGATGGATACATTGGGTAGCTTACTGATGCGATGGACCGCTTCGTTTATTCGCTTGATGATCTCACCACTTTCGATAGCACCCATATTAGGCATACAGTCCAATATCACGATGGAAGGATGCTGCTCACAGATGAGGGAAATGATCTCGGTCTCTAACTTTCCGTTGCCCGAGAATCCTAGATTGATCAGTGGCCAGTTAAGCGTTCGGCTCACTATATTACTCCAAGCCATTCCTGGCCGAGAAGCGCATGCTCCCTGAGCGATAGAGGTCCCGTATAGGATGATAGGGTTTGCGTTGGTCCTAGGGATAAAGGAAAAGCTAGATCTTGGAGGGACACCAATTTCTAAATGGGACACCTCATTGTAGAGTGGTAAGTATAGGATATACTCGACCTCCTTCTTGCCCTTGATCTCTTGATCGATTCGGTAATTGTAGGTGATCGTGTCTCCAAACGTATAGCTTCCGAAACAAAACCCTTGATCTTCGTATCGATATAGATCAACGCCAGAGACACCGGTAGAGGGCATATGGGGCATATTCAAGGGCTGCGTGACTTGATACCTGATGCTTATGTCCTTCGCATCGGTCTTGAAGCGGATAGATAATCCTGCTGATTGGCAGGCTAGCTCCCAGACTTTCTCTCTTACCTTGTCCTGAACTCTGTTAGGAAATCGGTGATAGTTCCCTCCATCTTCGTTCCAGCCTTGACCATGGATATAGCTTGTTGGGGTGGATTGGATGGGGTTATGCCAGACCATTTGTCCAAAGGATAGCATAGTCGTGGTCAGGAGGATGATGGCGATAGTTAGTAGTCGTTTCATAGGGCTCTGTTGATAGGGGTTGCGAGGAGTCTCCTTATCTAGACTGCAACGCAAACTTATGCGAAACAATCTGGCTAACCAAATGACGGAAGACGTAGCGACCTCTCTATCCCATTCTATCCCTCTAGAGTTTCTTAAAGGTGACTATGATCAGTCATTCAGTATAGACTGATTAAATCATTATAGCACTAGTCCTCATTCCTTACTATCGAAGTTTAAGTTCATTAGTAATGAGCAGATGAATTTATTCGTAATGAAAGGATGTAGTCATTACTAATGAATTCTCCGAACTTAAAGCTTGAGAGGAGATCACCGACCGAGGCGAAGGGTTAAGGGAAAACGAAAGCCCCCGTCTACTGCATGAGTAGACGAGGGCAATGTTTGGTTGTCATCCTTCAAGAGGGCTTGTAGACTCTCAGATAAGGAGGGATTTAATTCTGCAAAAGGGCTCTCTATTCGTCCACGACTAGGTTGTCAATGATGAAGGACTGGCGCTCGGGGGTATTCTTCCCCATGTAGAACATCAGCAGATTGCTTAGATTGTCTTCTTTACGAAGACGAATGGGATCGAGCTTGATATTCTCTTCGCTGATCCAGTCCTTGAATTGCTCTGGCGAGATCTCCCCAAGCCCCTTGAATCGAGTGACGAGAGCACGCTTGCCGAGCTTCTTGAGGGCTTCCTGCTTTTGAGCTTCGTTATAGCAGTAGATGTTTGTTACAGGTTCCTCGACAGGAGCTTCCTCTTCTCCCTTCTTCTTACGTCCTTTTTTCTTGGGAGTAGCAGAAGAGGTAAGGAAGTTATCGCTCTTCTTATGCTCCTTGGGAAGAAAGACTCGGAAAAGAGGGGTCTCTAGGATAAAGACATGACCACGACGTACCAGCTCGGGGAAGAACTGTAGGAAGAAGGTAATCAACAGCAGGCGAATATGCATGCCGTCATCATCAGCATCGGTAGCGATGATAATGCGATTGTAGCGAAGACCATCTAGACCATCCTCGATGTTGAGAGCTGCTTGGAGGAGGTTAAACTCCTCATTCTCGTAGACGACCTTTTTGCTTTGACCGTAGCAGTTGAGAGGCTTGCCTCGAAGGCTGAAGACGGCTTGATACTTGGGATCACGGCAAGTCGTGATCGATCCGCTTGCAGAGTTACCCTCGGTGATGAAGAGACTAGTTCGCTCGGGCTCCTTAGCCTTAGGATCGTTGAGGTGGATCGTACAGTCGCGGAGCTTCTTATTGTGTAGGCTCGCCTTCTTAGCTCGCTCACGAGCCAGCTTGGCTACACCACTCAGACTCTTACGCTCTCGCTCGCTCTCTTGGATCTTCTGAAGCATGATCGCCGTATCCTCTGCGTGCATGTGCAGGTAGTTATCGAGCTCCTTGCCGAGGAAGTCATTGAGGAACTTCTGAATACTACGGCCATCTGGCTCCATATCCTTGGAGCCGAGCTTGGTCTTGGTCTGACTCTCAAAGACGGGTTCTTCGACCTTAATGCTGATAGCGGCTGCCATGCCATAGCGAATATCTCGGTAGTCGAAGTTCTTCCCGAAGAAATCTTTGATGACACGGGCTACAGCTTCCTTGAAGGCTGAGAGATGCGTACCTCCCTGCGTGGTATTCTGCCCATTGACGAAGCTATAGAAGTCTTCGCCTACTTGGCTTGTGTGGGTGAGGACGATCTCGACATCTTCCTCCTTGAGGTGAATGATGGGGTAGAGGGGCTCCTCTGTGATATTCTCTTCGAGAAGATCAGCTAGACCTCGCTTGGATAGATAGCGTTTGCCATTATAGACTAAAGTCAGACCCGCATTGAGGAAGGAATAGTTCTTCACCATCGTCTCGACGAACTCATCCTTGTACTCGTAGCCCTTGAAGAGCTCTGCATCAGGGCGGAAGATGACACGTGTCCCTGAAGGCTGATCCGAGGGTACAGCTTCGGTCTCTTCTAAGAGCTTGGCATGAGAGTAGCGAACGGTCTTCGTGAGCCCCTCACGCCAAACGGTGATCTCGCAGTGAATGGAGAGTGCATTGACAGCCTTGATACCGACCCCATTGAGCCCAACTGACTTTTTAAAGGCTTTGGAGTCAATCTTCCCCCCTGTATTCATCTTGCTCGTGGCATCAATGAGCTTCCCTAGGGGAATGCCACGACCATAGTCACGGATGGTGACCTGTCCTTCATGGATCGTAATCTCAATCTTCTTCCCTGCTCCCATGACATATTCGTCGATGGAGTTATCAAGGACTTCCTTGAGGAGCACATAGATACCATCATCCGCATGGGAACCATCGCCGAGCTTCCCGATGTACATACCAGGGCGACGACGAATATGCTCATCCCACTCCAGGGTCTTGATGTCACTATCGTTATAGTCTACAGTCGCTGTATCTAAGAGGCTCATAGGGAGAATAAGTGGATATGCTTCAGTGAAATAGCTACCAAAGATAGTGAAAACAAAGGATTTTAGGAAGGCTGGGCTTGGCTGGAGCTAACTTGATGGAGCGAGTTTTAGTACTCGCTAAGGTCTTGTAAGATCCCAGTCCAGTCACTTGGATGGTGCCAGCGTATGGAGGAGTCTCGTTTCCACCAAGTGAGTTGCTTACGGGCGTAGTGCCGGCTATTGCGCTGGATCAGACGGATAGCCTCATCTAGGCTAATCGTCCCATCGAAGTGACTGAATAGCTCCTTATAGCCTACGGTGTTGAGGGAATTAAGATGTCGGAAAGGGTAGACTGCACGTGCTTCGTCGATTAGCCCGTCTTCGATCATCTGGAGGACTCGCTGATCAATGCGTTGATATAGCTCCTCTCGCTCTCTAGTAAGACCGATCTTGACGCAGTCGAAGGGGCGCTCTTTAGCTTGCCCTGTATGAAATGAGGAGAAAGGCTTACCTGTAGATAGACAGACCTCATAGCCGTGTAAAACCCGCTTGTAATTCTTTAGATCAACACGATCATAGTAGACGGGATCAAGCAAGCGTAGCTCACCGAGGATACTGTCTAATCCTTCTTCCTCGTAGCGCTGCCATACAGCTTGGCATATCGTAGGGTCTACATCGGGTATGGCATCGATCCCTTGACAGAGGGCATCGATATACATCATAGATCCTCCTGAGACGAGTACAATCTCTTTCTCTTGAAACAGCTTGTCAAGTACAGCTAGTGCATCGGCTTCGAAGGATGCTGCGCTGTATGCCTCTAGGACGCTATGTGTACCGACGAAGTGATGTGGCACAGCCGCCTGCTCCGCTAGGGAGGGGGCGGCTGTGCCTATAGGTAGCTCGTGATAGATCTGTCGGGAGTCAGCCGAAAGAATCTCGGTAGAGAGGTGACGAGCAAGACGAATACTTAGCTCTGTCTTCCCGACACCTGTCGCTCCGAGTAATACGACGAGTCGTGGTCTTCGCTTAGTAGAGGCTCTCTGCATCGGCTATGTCAAAGCCCTCGAGATCGATGTCCCCTTCGTCGAAGCCATCTTCGCTGAAGTCATCATCCCCAAAGATATCACTTGAGGGTGAGGCCGTGCGAGAAGAGGCTACTTCGAGTGATACGGTCTGTTGAGGAGCCTTGCCTTCTGCATGCGTGATGATAGGCTTCTCTAGACTCTTCCCAGGGATCATCTCAGCCAGCTCGATGAAGAACCCACGCTCAGCGAGCATATCGAAGACAAAGAAGAGGTGCTGTCCCTTCTGATCAATGAGCTCGTCGAGACGAGTGCGATCCATGAGGTAGCTGTCTTCATCAGGATTGAGCCCCATATCCATGAGGGTGACTTCCTGCTCCTTGTTCCAGTCTTCGTCGCAGAGATGGAAAGTGGTGAGCTCATCGTGGGCATAGCCAAGAGAGTCCAGGATGAAGTCATTTAGCTCTAGGAAGGTCGCCTCAGAGTCGATCTGTAGCTCTCTTTTGAAGAAATCATTCTCATCCGAGAGCATCAAAAAGCGATATACCATAATGATCTATTGTGTCAGTAAAAGGGAATATAAGACTACTTAGCGACAGGTCGAAGGCTGAGGTGTAGCTCATCTAACTGCTCCTGATCAATGAGCGAAGGGGCATCGATCATAACGTCACGACCAGCGTTGTTCTTCGGGAAGGCAATGACATCACGGATGCTGTCTAGCCCTGCGAAGAGCGATACGAAGCGGTCAAGTCCATAGGCTAGTCCACCATGAGGAGGAGCCCCGTACTTGAAGGCATTCATTAGGAAGCCAAACTGCTCCTGAGCCTTCTCGGGAGTGAATCCAAGGAGATCAAACATCCGAGCTTGGAGCTTGCTGTCATGAATACGGATAGAGCCACCGCCGACTTCTACGCCATTGATGACCATGTCGTAGGCATTAGCACGGACGGCACCTGGATCTGTGTCGAGGAGTGGAATGTCCTCTGGCTTGGGAGAGGTGAATGGGTGGTGCATCGCATAGAAGCGCTGTGTCTCCTCATCCCACTCAAAGAGAGGAAAGTCAACGACCCAGAGGCAGGAGAACTTGCTCTTATCACGTAGGCCAAGCTGGTTAGCTACTTCGAGACGTAGCTCACAGAGCTGCTTGCGGGTCTTCATCGAGTCATCTCCAGAGAGGATGAGGATGAGGTCTCCGGGCTTAGCCTGCATTTTCTCAGCTAGTGCCTTGAGGACATCCTGGCTGTAGAACTTATCGACGCTACTCTTGACCGTACCATCGGCTTCGACACGGGCATAGACCATTCCCTTAGCTCCGATCTGAGGGCGCTTGACGAAGTCAGTGAGAGCATCGAGCTGCTTGCGGGTATAGCTTGCTGCACCTTCGGCACAGATCCCCCCGATATAAGCTGCTTCATCGAAGACGCTGAAGCCATAGCCGGAGAGCGTGTCCTTCAGCTCGACGAACTCCATTCCGAAGCGAGTATCGGGCTTGTCAGAGCCATACTTGGTCATCGCTTCGTGCCAACTCATACGTGGGAAGGGGGTAGCAATATCCAAGTCAAGAAGTTCCTTGAAGAGGTGCTGTGTCATCCCTTCGAAGATGGTCAGGACATCCTCCTGCTCAACGAAGCTCATCTCACAGTCGATCTGTGTGAACTCAGGCTGACGGTCGGCACGAAGATCCTCGTCACGGAAGCACTTTACTATTTGGAAATAGCGGTCAAAGCCACTGACCATCAAGAGCTGCTTGAAGGTCTGGGGCGACTGAGGTAGCGCATAGAACTGGTTAGGATTCATGCGCGAAGGCACGACGAAGTCACGTGCTCCTTCAGGAGTAGACTTGATGAGGACGGGGGTCTCTACCTCTAGGAAGCCTTGGGCATCGAGATAGCGACGAACGGCTAGGGCAAACTTGTGGCGTAGCTCAAGGTTGGAGCGCACACAGCTACGGCGTAGGTCGAGGTAGCGGTACTTCATGCGCAGATCATCTCCTCCGTCGGTATCGTCTTCGATGGTGAAGGGGGGGACCTCTGCAGGATTGAGGATGCGGAGAGACGAGACTGCGATCTCTATATCCCCTGTGGGGAGCTTAGGGTTCTTGTTCTCACGCTCTGCTACTGTACCCGTTATCTGGATGACATACTCACGTCCGAGCTTCTCAGCTTCGGAGACCAGGGCTTCTCCGACATGTGCTTCATTGAAGACCAGCTGAGTGATCCCGTAGCGGTCACGTAGGTCGATGAAGGTCATCCCGCCCATTCGGCGAGCCTTTTGTACCCATCCGGCGAGGGTTACTTCCTCACCGATATGGCTGAGGCGTAGTGCGCCACAGGTAGTCGTGCGATACATATATCTGATAGTCTTTGACCAATCCTTCGGCAAAGTAATGGCTTTAGGAAGGGAGTTGTTTATTCTTTCTACAACAAAAATACAAAGAAATGTACGGAATTTCTGCTCCTGAAGCGGTCTGTGCTCAAGGGCTTCTCTCCAGGCTCTCCATGCTGTAGCCGGAAACTCTTTCCTATTACATCTTGAGAGTCTTACCCAGCGAGTGGATTACTCTCGGGCGTTGACTATTATATGTTGAAGAAAAGAAGTTGTTCTCGGGATTAGTATACTTCGTTTGGATACCCAGAAGATCACAGAGAGCAGGTGTGAATAGGTCATTCATTATAGGGAGACTCTTATTCAGCTGAACTTGTTCATATAGCTGAGGTGCTTCTTTGCGAAGTTGAGGGCTCATATACACTAGGAA
>ERZ772974.1651-NODE-1651-length-14304-cov-3.703137_pt1 | contig 14304 bp, 21 predicted proteins | sample MGYA00580671_ERZ772974 | MGnify/ENA primary metagenome ERZ772974 (study PRJEB29015, sample SAMEA2738065) | human oral metagenome | biome: human oral; feature: human-associated habitat; material: saliva | place: China | collected 2218 ... | reverse complement strand
CCGAAGCACGCATGATCGCATTGAAGCTGAAGCAGAGCGTCGAGAAGATATTCCCTGGGATCATGATCTTCAGGTAGTCGTAGGCGAAGGGGAGCGTGCGGTCATTAGCTCCTAGAGCCCGGAGGATATCATCGAGCCAGATCATCACGGGGACTAAGGTCATCACCTGAGTGACGATCGTCAGTAGGAGGGCATTCCCTAGGATGCGCTCGGCATCGTCGTGCTTCCCCTCCCCGAGGAGGATGGATACACGAGATGAAGCCCCGACTCCGATGAGCATACCAAAGGCTTGGATGAAGATCAGGATGGGGAAGGTCAAGGCGAGACCTGTGATAGCGAATTCGCTGACACCTTGGCCGATGAAGATGCGGTCTACGACACTGTAGAGGGCATTGACCATGGTGCCGACGACGGCGGGGATCCCGTAGTGCCAGAGGAGGCTAGGGATATGCTCGTGGGCTAGGCGCTCGGTGCGCTCAGTATGCTGGGAGGTGGGGGACTCCATAGGGAGGGATGTCGGTATTATCGGTGAACCACCTGATCTCCCGGTGGCATGGGGTAGCGTCACTGCTACAGCGAAGAGGCTGCCCTCACGCTCTGGGTGAGTGGGCAGCCTCTTCGTTAAGGGTTACGTCTATAGGCTAGACGTGGAGGGGATACGATCGTCTCGGGAGAGACGTATCGAGGAGGATCTGGTCTCGTTTAAGAGAAGAACTCCTTGACAGCTTCGTTAGGTACCATCTCTTCCTGGAAGGTGTAAGCACCCGTCTTGGGTGACTTCACCATCTTGATGACCTTAGAGTAGGTACGACCGTCTGACTTCTTAAATGTTGCGACTGCTTTCTTTGCCATTGTCTTGTCTCCTCTGGTTACTTGATTTCCTTATGAACAGTCATGCGCTTGAGGATAGGATTGTACTTCTTCAGCTCAAGACGCTCGGTCGTGTTCTTTCTGTTCTTGGTAGTGATGTAGCGGGAGGTCCCGGGCATACCACTATCCTTGTGCTCGGTACATTCGAGGATGACCTGTACTCTGTTTCCTTTAGCTTTCTTTGCCATGATCTCTTTCGCTACTACTTGACTTTGATTTCACTTAGATAGCCCTTCTCTGCTGCCTGACGGACAGCGGCGTCAAGGCCTACCTTGTTGATGAGGCGGAGGCCTGCTGCGGATACCTTGAGGATGATCCAGCAGTCTGCCTCAGGCCAGAAGAACTTCTTCGTAAACAGGTTCACATCGAAGCGGCGCTTCGTCTTGCGGTTAGAGTGCGAGACGTTGTTGCCGACCATGGCTTTCTTGCCTGTAATCTGACAAATCTTAGACATTACTCGTATATTTTAGTTTGTTATTTCTAACGCTTGGGCGATGGTAAGGTCATCCATAGGGTAGAGGAGGAGCCTACAATCGGTTTGCAAAGTAAGTAAAAAATACGCACATAGGCAAGTGAGGAGACATTGTCTTAGACCGAGTGGCTTACCCAGCGGATCTTAGCTCGGATGACTTCTCTTCTCTGGGTCGGGGAAGGGCTCTGATCACGGATTTTAGGAGAGAGAAAGTCGTGTGGAGGGTGGATCGCTCTCTCCGAGGGAGTAGGGGAGGAAGAAGGGGTGGAAATTTGCCTTCACCTCGGGATCCAACTAGTAGGCAACAGTATTGCCTCTCAGGTGGCACTACTGTTGCCCCGAGGGAGGCACTACTGATGCCTCTTAGGTGTTAGTACTGTTGCCCCCTAGGGCTAGAGCTGGCAGATGAGGGATGGAATGACTGGATGAAAAGAGGGAGAGAGTGACTACTTCGGGAAGGGGGACGTAGAGGGGCTGGAAGGAGGTCTCAGAGGGAAATGGGATGGAGTTAGCAACGATTTTGGAGGCTTATTGATCGTTTTGGTCAGTTATGGACACTTTCTTCCGAAGTGAAGGGCAGCTCATTCTACCTTTGCTCCTGTCAGAGGGACGAGCCCTTCGGGGCTATCCCTTTCGATAGTCACCCTTTATTATTTATCCTTTTATCTCTATTGTATTATGATTCAGTTCGAAGTCAAGAAGTCCGTTCTTAAGATCGGCAAGCATCAGGGGAAGACGATGTATGTCGCTCGTCAGGTGTCACACGCTCGCTTGAGCGCAGATGCTGTCGAGGAGCGTATCGAGCGTATGACCTCGCTCTCTCGCTCCGATGTGCGTGCAGCCATCCTCGCCCTGAGCATGATCATCGAGGAGGAGATCCGTACGGGACGTGCAGTAGACCTGCGTGAGCTAGGTACCTTCAAGATCGTATCTACGGGAAGGTATCAGACGGAGGCCAAGCAAGTCTCTGCCCAAACGCTCCGTGTGCCTCATGTACGCTTCTATCCGAAGAAGTCCATGCGTCTAGCTGCCCGTGCTGTCGGGCTGGAAATCCTCCCTGCAGACCCAGCGGACAAGAAGAAGCCCGCTGGCGGAGCTTCTTCTCAAGGAAAGCCTGGCTCAGAGGGCTCTTCTCAGGGAGGACATTCGGGTGGTGCCTCAAGTGGGGATGGTCATCTCGGGATCTAGTCTCTTAGGCTGACCCTAGTGACAACAAAGATAAGGGGGGGATAACGAAGCGTACATAATAATACTCCCGCTCAATACCCCTTAAATCGCTGATTATTCGTACGTTCGTTGGGACGACAGGCAAGTGCGCCCACAAAACGAAGTGTTACTTTTCTGTTACTTTCGTGTTACATTCATGCCCTTCGGATGGCCTTGGAAGGCTCATCATGTTACATCCGAACGCCGATAGGCTGGAATAGCCCGCAATAGCCTCTCTGATGGGCGCAAACGCTTGAAATAGGCGACTATAGCACCTGCACCGTGCTGTGGTCGCCTATGCTGTATTATACCCTCTACACCATCATCTCTTCTCAGTCTTGGGGGCTACCTCTTTTCGCCTCTTTTTGTGTTTAGGTGGACACTTAGGTGGACGATTTAGGTGGACAATCGTAGCTTCATTAGGTGGACACTTAGGTGGACAAATTGCCTTAATTTGCATGTCGAGTATGATAGGGTAATACAATAAAAAGCACAAAATATCACATATTTTGCCCGAGTTGAGGGGGGTATGCCTATGTGAATATGTATGTATATGGCTGGTTATTAGCCACTAATACTGTGGATCATGCGAGGGTAGCTTCTGTATAAGCTCCATCAGTTGTTCATCTCGTCTCAAAATAAGACCCCTCAAGTAGGTGATCTCTTCTCTCAGCTCTTGTTGCGCAATGTCTGATGGGGTGCTACTATTACCAGCATGTATCTCTTGAGCATTAATGCCAATCATGTTCGTCCCATGGTTGTCCCCTGTGATAGATAAACTATGCCCTGCACCCTGTTTATCTGTACTTAATGCATCACCAACGCCTCGGAGGAGGAAATCGGCGTTCACGTCAGGATACAAGGATAATAATCTAGCCAAAACATCAGAAGAGACTGCAGATTTAATATTTTCCCCCTTATAATTTCCATATGTCTGCCCGATTGACCTGCAAAATTCTGCAAGTTTAACTCCCTTTATCTTAGCAATATAAAGTATTCTCTCCTTGATGAAGGTTAAATTATTTTCCAAAACTCTTGCGTGGCTAATTTATTATCCCTTACTTTGCATTGTAGTTAAGCCTTTACGGCTGTGTAAAGATAGACAGAATAGACATAGAGACAATGGACAAGGAAACGCTAGAGATTATCGGACGCATCCTCGAGGTGATGAAGAATGGAGGCAAGGTGCTTTGCTGTATGGACGGCTTTGGGGGACTCGTCAGAGACCTAAGTGCTGAGAACGCCATCTTCAACCTGACCTTCCTTATGGGATGTGACCTCATTGAGAGGGAGCATGACAGCATCCTCCCTCACTGGAATGGCAAGTTCCCCGAGGGATACGATTATGTATCCTTCCTCGCAGAGGGAAGGGTATACCAATACGCTCTACCACGCATCGAATCACAATCTAAATAAGACCTATGAGCAAGAAAATCACCAAGGGCGAGGTTCTCACCAGCCTCCTGAACGCCATCTCCCAATGTGCCTACGTAGGCATCTATAGTAGCGGTCGCAGGACTCGGGAGCTGTACGACGGACATACCTTCTTCTTCATCACCTACCTCGGGCGAGGAGACCAGGAGTTCCTAGGAGAGAAGAAGTCCCTCACCTACTGGGATGAGGAAGGCTTCCCCAAGGAGCGTAAGATTTACCACTTCCGCAGTGACGATGGTGTGATTACCGAGCTGGCTATCGAGACGAAGTATATAGAGAAGCACTAAATATCAATTTATCATCCAATGAACGCAATGCAACGACACATCGAAGTCCCCTCAGATGTCCGCAAGGGCATTATGCAGGAACTCGGCATCACGGAAGGCGGTCTCTCGCTTGCACTGAAGTACAAGCGTGACGGCGAGGACTCGCAGAAGGCACGACAGCTCGCCCTTGCGCAGGGCGGACAGGTGTACTGCACCATCCCTGAGTGCGAGACCATTCACGATGCCGATGGGAAGATGACGCAGGTCTTCCCCAATGGCGCACGCCTCATCATCGATAAGACGACCAGCGAAGGGCGTATCGAGTACAATGGACGTGAAGTGAGCGTCCACTACCACGTCACCATCAGTATGCTCGCAGGGCTTCAAAGCCTCGCCTCCAGCCTCTAGACCTATGCTCCAGCACTACGGAAAATCCACAGCGATAGACCTTGCCGACCTCATAGAGGATCGACGGACTGCCGAGGATCAGTCTGAGTGCTTAGCGCCTGTGGTGTCAATCGATGCCTACTACAAGATGGTGCAACGAGGTAAGATTAAGATGCTTCGTCAAGGTAAGGGTAAAGGAAACTCTGCTCTCATCGACTACGATAGCTTGCCTATCGAGCTCCGAGACAAGGTAGACAAGCGCATAGGCACTGATGCAGTCCACGTGGCTACGCTCCGCAAGTGGTTCAGCGAGCACTACCGCCGAGACCGAGGCGCAATGGAGTACTACCCCAAGCGCCTGAGAGAGTTGAATATCTCTCTACCTCTAGAGCGTATAGCGCAGCTTGCCGAGGAGTACACGGTGAACGCCTCTGTGCTGATGGCCGTGAAGAACCTCCAGGCAGACATCCGCCTCCTTAAGCGAGTGATGGGTGGCAAGAAGACGATCCGCTGGGAGCAACTTGCCAGCGCTATCAGCTACTACCGACAGGAGGTGGGGCACACACTCCCTCAGAGCGCAGCACGCTTCCGCAAGGCGCTGCGTGAGTTCGACGAGCATGGCTACGAGAGCCTGATCAGTAAGAAATTTGGGAATCAGCAGACGAGAAAGATCGACTACGATACACTCCGTCTCCTCCTGGATCTCACACAGCAGGACTCTAATCCCTATGCTTCGACGATCTCCCAGCAGTACAATGATTTTGTGGATGGGTTAATCAGCCTCTGCGATGCCGATGGAGAACTGTATGACCGACGTAAGTTTAAGCACCTATCGGAGTCCACCATCGAGAAGGCGCTAAGCACGCCTGAGGCTCAGGCACTGCGTAGCCGAGCTCGAGACGACTATCAGACGTATAAGAGCAAGCAGGGGGCTTATGTGAATCGTGATCGCCCAGTAGAGAGTCTCTCGATGATCAGCCTTGACGACCGAGACCTAAAATTCAAGGTGCACTGGAAGGAGAATGGTCGGACGGAGAAGGTCGCTCTAAAGGCATACTTCGCTTATGACGTATGTTCTCAGGCGATCATAGGTGTCTCCTTCAGCGGTAAGAAGCGACATAACCTAGTTATTGAGTGTCTCAGGGATCTCTTCCGCACGCTGATCGCTAATAACCTTCCCTGCCCCTACCAGGCTCAAGTCGAGCAACACCTTGTGTCGGACTTCAAGGATACGATTATGGCACCCGATGGCCGAGGGCTCTTCCCTCTCCCCGATTATCAGCGCCCTGGGAACTCCCAAGCGAAGGCAGCCGAGCACTTCAACCGTCTCTTTAAGTATGGCGTAGAGAAAGACAATATACCCAATGTGGGTCGCCCCTTTGCACGTAAAGAGGCAAACCGCACGGTGCAGAACAAGAGCTTCGACGAAGATAACGACCGCTTCAATGAGGAGGTCTGGGAGTATGAGGTGGCAGTAGCCTACTATATGGATCTCATCCGCAAGTATAATGCAGCACCTCATAGCAATACAGAGTGGTACGGTGGACGTAGCCGATGGCAGGTGCTCATGGAGAACGTCAGTCCTCACCTAGCAACCATAGATGTTCACAAGGTGGCCATGCTCATCGGGGAGCACCGATCTACTTCGGTTCGCCGAGGTCAGATTAGGGCTAACTATAGAGACTTCAGCCTCAGCCCTCAGGCTATCGGCAAGCTGAAGAATAGAGATGGTAAGGTGGATGTTTACTGGTGGGAGCAGACCGAGGGCGACATGAGTGAGGTATATGTCTACGAAGGCGGTCGCTACCTAGAGACTGCCCGTGAGATCCATCACTTCAAGGAGGCTGTCCTGGAGCAGACGGAGGACGATCGTCACCGCATGCACCAAGAGTTCCAGCGAGTCAAGGAGCTGGAAGTCTACCACACCGAGCATAAGCCTCGCAAGCTCCACATCATGAGGGAGGATGCCCTTACTGAACTGCGTGACCTCAAGCCGATCGAGATTAGCCCGATGAGGCGAGATGAAGACGGCGAGATCAGAGATGAGCACACAGACGACTGGATGAGCACGACGAGTACAGGTGACACCCGTTTCAGGGCGATGGCAGACCTATAATATCATACGAATACTAATCAAACGACACTAGAATGAAGAAGAAAGCAAAGAAGGAGGAGAGCCGAGTTGTCTACACAAAGGATGGGCTTATGGATATTCTTGGGGTAGACAAGTACAGCGAACTGAACAGCAACGGCGAGTTCGGGCAAGAGGAGCTAATCTATAGCGGAGATATGTACATAACCATATATCGAGAATCTCGATTTTCTGAAAACGCACTAAAGGAAGTACGCCATGCAACTAAGTAACGAACTCAAAGAACGTGCGCTCAAGGCGATCATCGCCGACCGAGCGAACTACCCCAGCGATAGCAAGCATGCGACGGCTCTCGGGATCTCGCCGAGTGTCTACTCCACCATCAAGAAGGGGAAGCTGGACAAACAGCTGAGTGACTCGGCTTGGCTAAGCCTTGCCCGTCGTCTGAACGTCCCCCTCCGAGGGGAGATCGAATGGAAGGTAGCCCAGACCGACACCTACGCCTACATCACTAGCCAACTAGAAGCCTGCCAGGAGCGAAGTCTAAGTGCACTGCTCTGTGACATCCCCAACATTGGGAAGACCTTCAGCGCTCGGCACTATGCTCGCACGCACAAGCACGTCGTCTATATCGACTGCTCGCAGTGCAAGACAAAGGTTCGCCTAGTGCGCTCGATAGCCATCGGATTCGGGCTGGAAGCAAAAGGACGCTACGAAGATGTCTACGCCGACCTGGTGTACTATCTCAAGGGGCTGGACAATCCTCTGATCATCCTCGACGAGGCTGGAGACTTGCAGTACGAGGCTTTCCTCGAGCTCAAGGCGCTCTGGAATGCTACAGAGCGTGCCTGCGGATGGTATATGATGGGTGCCGACGGCCTGAGGGCGAAGATCGAGCGTAGCATCGACTGCTGCAAGGTCGGTTATACGGAGCTCTTCAGTCGCTTCGGCGATGCCTACCGTAAGGTCACCCCGCAGGATGGTGAGGAGCGTAAGAGCTTCCTCCTGAAGCAGGCGGTAGAGGTAGCTAAGCTCAACGCCCCCGAGGGGGTAGATGCCGTTAGCCTCGCCCGAAAGTCGGGCGGGCTCAGAAAGGTCTACACGGAAATCGAAAAGCTGAAACTGCAAGCGGGGGCATAAGATGGCAAGAGCATACTCCGCCAGCGAGGTGCTGGCAAAGAAAGTCCCTTCGATCCCCTTCGAGGGGCGCTGGAGGGAAGCCTTCGGCGAGCCTGGAAGGGCGGGGGTGTGGCTCATCTGGGGGCAATCCGCAAACGGCAAGAGCTCCTTCGCAATGCAACTAGCCAAAGAGCTGTGCAAGTATGGTAAGGTCGCCTACAATAGTATGGAGGAGTCGCTCTCCCTCTCCTTCCAGCGGAATATGCAGCGCTGCCGTATGGACGAGGAGGCAGGTCGCTTCATGGTCCTCGACCGAGAAAGCATGGAAGAGCTCAATGCTCGGCTGAAGAAGCAGCGTAGCCCCGACTTTGTCATCATCGACAGCCTCCAATACACAGGACTCAACTACAACGACTACAAGCGCCTGAAAGAGGCGCACCCCAAGAAGCTATTCGTCTTTATCTCGCACGCTGACGGGGATAAGCCCAAGGGGGCTACCGCCGACAAAGTGCAGTACGATGCCGATATGAAGATACTCGTGCAAGGCTATCGAGCTATCTGTAAGGGGAGATTCATCCCCGAGGCGGGAAAGCACTACAGCATATGGGCAGAAGCAGAGGCAAAGTACTGGGGGGTAGAAACAGAATAAGGTAATACTAATAAGATGAGAACTATGAACTACTTAATCGTGAGTGTACTCAGTGTCGTGATCACGGCATGTCTCTGCGGATATTTCATCGTCCGTCCCTACCACAAAATGACTGAATCTCTTATCCGAGAAGAATCAGAACTCTGTGATCGGATCGCTAAGATTACAGATCATAATATGGATCTCTCCATAGGCATCTACAAGATGGAAGTCGAGCTGAATCGGCTAAAGGAAGAGCATGATCTCCAAAGAATAGATCTTGCCAAGGAGAAGTGCCTGCGATATGAGCAAAGCAAGGAGCTGACACAACTGAAAGTGCAGAATGAAAAACTGCACAAGGAGCTCCTGGAGCAAGTCGAACAACAAAACGACGACGTCCAATGAGCAGCCTACTCGCAGGCGCTATCGGCGCCTTCCTCGCCACCTGCGTGCTGGTGGTCATCCTCAAGAAGTACTTCGACCGCATCTTTGACCAGCATACCCGTATGCTACTACTCATCTATCAGCTCCGCAGGGAGAATGCCGAGCTGGCAGAAGAGAATCACCTACTCAAGCAAGGCGGAGTGCACATCGGCATCCGCTTCACCTCCACCCTAAACACTAAATAAATATGGATGCTATACAAATCGTGTGTGCGCTTGTTGCCTTAGGCATTGCTATCCTCCTGGATGTTATTTCAGGCAATACGGGGCACACGCTAATATGTCTCGCTGGTATTGCCTTCTGGGCTGTGGTTACAAGTTATGAATATCGTAAGCAGTGCAAGGAGGCAGAAGATAGAAAGAATCAGTATCAACGTAAGCTAAGAGCGAAATGAGAGACCGAAGCTATGCTGAGTTCTACGCCCTCTTGAAGAGGCTCCCCGAGGCGAACAAAGAGGAACTAGTGCATCAGTGGACGGATGGGCGTACGACCTCACTCACCGAGATGAGTGACAAAGAGTACCGATCGATGGTGCGTGGTATGCGAAGCCTCACCGAGCCTGTCGAGGAGCTTAGGAAGCTCCGCTCTCAAGTCCTCCGTCAGCTACAAATCTATGGTGTAGACACTGCCGACTGGGACGCTGTCGACGCCTTCACAAAGCTCCCCCGTATCTCAGGTAGGCGCTTCTGCCGACTCTCCACCCTGGAGCTCCGAGATCTCCTGAAGAAGATGCGCTCCATCAATCAAAAGGCGAAGGACAAGGAGGAACAGAACCGCAAGGAAGCCTACCATATTCGCCAAACCGCAGGGCAACTCCCTAACTAAACATCCCGATGAGTACCATACGCCCCTGCCAGCTCTGGCAAGAAGATCTAGATCGCTATACCGATGAGCTCGAATACCTCAAGGCGAAAGCTCGGAGTGGAGCTCTCACACAAGAGGAGCAGACACGACTGAAAGCTCTCCCCTGGAAGATCGAGTCAATGATACAGCGACAGAAGATAGAGTACAGACGAGCCTATCAGCCCGATGTTAAAATATTTAAGTAACAACCACTATGCAAGAACAAGAAGCAGTAATGACCGTCAAGATGACGGATGCCGAATGGAAGGAGTATCAGAAGATGCTCACCGAACAGGAAGAGCGAAAAAAAGCTCAGCAACGGAAAGCCGATAGAGACGCTTACAGGCAGATCAGTGAAGAAGCTGTAGACGAATCCTTCGTCGATATCAAGGCGCTCTATGAGCAGATGCAAGCTACGAAGAGAAAGGTAATGGGACGCTTCCAGTCCATCCTTAAGATGCGTAATGAAGCGTTCGACACCGACTCCAAGCAGGGACAGTATTCCTTTATCAATAAGGACTGTACCCAACGTATTATCCTCGGCAGGTACAAAAAGTACATGCATGACACTACAGCGGAATCTGGTATCGAGATGGTAAAGGCGTATTTAGAAACGCTCGGGACGGATCCTGAAAGCCAGAAGCTTGTGCGTATCATCCTTGATTTGCTGAGCGAGAATGCCCAGGGAGAACTCGAGCCTGATAAGATCCTTCAGTTAGATCGATATGCCGAAGAGTTTGGTTCAGAGGAGTTCTCCGAGGGGGTTAAGATCATCAAGGAGTCACTCATCTTCGACTGGACAAAGTATTTCTTCCGTGCGGAGGAAAAGGATGCTGAAGGAGCTTGGAAGAGCATACCACTGTCAATGATTAACGTCAACTGATATGGAGGGTATAACCGATAAGCTCTCCTACCGAGAGCTGTGGGAGAGCTGGAAGCCAGATCGAGTGGAATCCGAGCACATTTATCTCTTGACTGCATTTACTCCGATGGGTATTGGAATCATTAGAAGAGTTGGTGACCATGAATTGTGGTCGGTTGAGCCCAGCTGGGCTAATCGACATTATACTGTCTCGAGCGAAGATGTTGCGATACATACGCTTGTGAAGTCCTATCTAGAAACGGAGCGTAGGGTTGTCGAAGCTTATGTTAAGCGATTGAAGGTCAATCTGGGACTCCCCGATGAACATGGTTATGTGCACACACATACGTCTGCCTTCTCGATCCGCAAAGGAGTTGAGCTGGTTCGTAATCAAGATCCGACGGGAGAGGTGCAGACACGAGATGTCTATGCCCTTTTTTGTGGAGGTCAGAAGATCGATAAAAGCCATGTCTACCCCACCGTATGGGGAGACAAGATCACAGCCGCTTATCAATGTGAATTACTGAAAGCTCTTAACCTAAGATGAGTATGAATAAATGGTATTTGTGCAAGGTTGCCTATGAGCGTCAAGCTGACGAGATGGGCATGAAGAAGGTAACGGAGAGTTACCTAGTTGATGCCTTAAGCTTCACCGAAGCTGAGGAGCGTGTTATCAAGGAGGTCACCCCCTTTGTCTCTGTCGGAGAGCTGGAGGTGGTCAATATCCGCCCAATGCGTCTAGCGGAGCTCCTCCTCGATGAGGGGTCAGGTAGGTACTATCGAGCGAAGGTGAACTTAACCACCATAGATACTGCTGGCCAGGAGCGTAAGGTTGGTACGGCGATGGTCGTACGGGCAGACTCGCTCCTCGAGGGCGCTAAGTCGCTCTTGGCGCATCTGGATAGTGGGGTGTCAGCCTACGAGCTGGTAAGCATCGGCGAGCTCGATATCCTCGACGTGTATCAATACGTAGCACCGCACGCCGAATGATTATAGCTGTAGACTTTGATGGTACGCTGTGTGAGAACAGATACCCAGAGATAGGCTACCCGATGCCCCAGGCGATCGCCAGCATGCGACGATTGCACGAGGATGGTCACTATCTCATCCTCTGGACATGCCGAACGGGTGAGCGCCTAAAAGATGCTATCAACTGGTTGCTGGCTCATGGCATCCCGATCGATCGGGTGAACGACCATTGCCCCGAAAACCTTGCCAAGTACGGGGAGGGCGGGATGAAGGTCTATGCCGACCGATATATCGACGACAAGGCAGGCTTCACCTCTTGGTTTGAAGAGATGGAGAAGCTGGGCTACAAGGACTAAGCTAGTCAGGGGATAGGGGAATTTTCCTCCTATCCCCTGACCTTTTTGTATCTTTGCATATATGAGTAAAAAGGGACGAAATATTGACCTCATCAAGAAGCGTGATGATAAGCTTTACGAGCGGTTCTTGTACCACTACGACGTGTGCAAGATTCGCTTGGATGAGGTGCTTCGTATCTTGAGCGAGGAAGAGTTCTTCCTTTCGGAGCAACGTATCTGGACGATAATTAAGGGCTACCAGGGCGTGCCTCGTGCAGAGCTTATGGATCGCATCAAGAAGCCCAAGGTTCGAGCAGTCAGAGGCGTACCTACGTCACTGAAAGTCGTATCCGAGTACTCCTATAGCTTGTTCCCCGGCTCATCTGCTCTGTAACCGTACAGGTGTAGATACTTTCGTAGACCTTAATCCCGTGCTTGTAGGTGAAGAAGGTGGATTGCGTGCGCATCAATCCTCCATCGCCAAGTGGGCGATATCCCTCGAGCAAGCTGTGAAGCTTGTGCCTAAGCTCCTCCCGCTCCTTAATCCTAAATTCCGTGCCAGAGCCTGAGTGCGTGTCATCGTAGCAGTCGATGATCAGTCGCACTCGCAATGTTGCCTCTCCCTTCTGACTATCTCCCTCCAGATGTGACCAGTCTACACGGCTAGGTTCAATGATGACGGCGGGATAGGTGAGCGGATACATCTGCTGTCCATCGTCGTCAAGATTCTCCAGCTGTCCGTAGTCTTCGTCGACGAGGATGAGTTCGGGCATCTCCCTGGCTATATGGGCGACTATGTTAGAGAGTAGATATTCCATCTTTTATTCGCTGTATGCTGTCGTTTACTTCTTTGTTGACCTTATCTATGAGCTCTCGGCTTTCGCCGATGAACTGGCGTTTCGGCATCTTCGCTCGTATCTTGAGCTTTGTCTTCTTGGTGAGCGCAAGCGCCATCCATTTCTTCGCCTCCTCAGGGATAGCCTCCCTGGAGCCCCCCGCCCTCTTACCTCTCTTGCCTGTAGAGCCACGCTTGCGTCCGCTAAGCTTGTATGCCATCGCCCAAGCGTACTTGCGCATCTTGGGGGTGATGGTGGGGTTGGAGGCGATTGTACCGCCCTCATTATGGATCACGGCGTAGGGTACAGGGTTCTCGATGCTCACCTCCCCTCGACCGATATGCGCCTGGGTGCTGCTCATCAAGTGGTTGCGAGCGGAGGTGAGGGTCTTATAGCGGGCAGATGCCCCCAAGCCTCCCCTTAGCTCTCTCTGAGACTTCTTCCAGGGGCGCAGACCGCCGTCGTGGAAGCCCGAATCGCGGAAGTTCTGTTTGAAGTGCTGAACGGCGATTATCCCGACCTTTCGGGGAAGTCGGTCGTTCACTTCTCGCTCGACTTGCTCCTTGATCTTCGAGACCATTCGCTCGAGCTTTTTGGGATCGTCGCTTGTCATGTTGAAATATAATCTTACCTTTGTGATGGTGAGGTACTCTACATCAGGGACGTCACCCCGATCAGCCCTACCTATCACCTCAGTGATGGGTAGGGCTGACTTTATATAGGTAGTTCAGTTATGTTATTCTTGCCATTGATAACCACATATAGCTTCCGAATGACGGGGGTCTCTCTCCCTCTAGAGGCTGAGAGCTTACGATAACTATCAATCGTCTTCTCCATTCTCTCTGGATCATACATACTTGGGTCATGGAAGTAGAGGCATAAGCTATGGGACGCTTCAGAGTCACCAACTCTTTTGTTGAATTTCTTAAGCTGTTTATCCTTATCAGTTAATGCATTGACATAATTCTCTTTGTTTTCTGTTATACATCGGATGTCCATGAGTACACCATCCAGAGCCATATCCAAAGCTGTTAGTGTATCCCCGTTGCTAGCCTTTTGACGTTCGTCCAGGAGAATAACTTTCCGCCCAGACCTAAAGAGAATATTCTGGCACTCCTTTTCGAGCTCTCCTGAAGAAAGAGAGGTGTCGGAGAACACGTATTGAGTAGACCCTTGTGAAAACTTATGCCCGATATGTGAAGCCTTGATGCCTCCCGTCTCAGGATCGAACTCGACATCTCGATACTCCTTATCTTTCGTCAGCTGGAGATACTCCTCATAGCGCTCGGGGAACTTTGCCTTTGCCACCTCCCAGTCGACATAGGGGCAGTGGTAGCAGTCTTTCGTCTGGCGATCATGGAAGGTTCGTGAGAGGATGCCCTTCAGACCCTTCTTCGCCCCCTTGTTGAATGGGCAGGTACTGCAGTTCGAGGGGAAGTAGGGGTGCTTATCGCTGAAGGTATGCCCATGTCTGGGGTTCTCTTCGAGCCCCTGCTGAGCCTTGGGCATATTGGGCGACTTCTCCCACCCCGTAGATGGAT
>ERZ772974.1647-NODE-1647-length-14329-cov-7.809724_pt1 | contig 14329 bp, 10 predicted proteins | sample MGYA00580671_ERZ772974 | MGnify/ENA primary metagenome ERZ772974 (study PRJEB29015, sample SAMEA2738065) | human oral metagenome | biome: human oral; feature: human-associated habitat; material: saliva | place: China | collected 2218 ... | reverse complement strand
TCCCAGATTGCACACCAACGACTGGATCGATCTCTTCCAGGTGACTGGTTCCTCTTCACCGCGCCATCGGCCCATTTCACAATCGGGAAGTAGTCAACGCCCTCCTCAACGGAAAAATCGAGGCCGGCGGCGGTAATCCCCCCACCACCAAAACCGAAATCCACCAGTAGTAGTGAACGACCCATGTTCGTCTACCGTGAGCCGCGTTATGGCAGTGACGTGTTCTCGTCGGGCACAGTCATAGTTCCCGGCGTTGCCAGCGACAGGGTTCTACACCCAGCAGCGGGACCGATCAAAATCACCCGCACGGGGAACGACCCTGCTGGTGGTTTCGATTTTGATGAAAGCGAGGAGACATAGCCCCTCGCCAACTCCCCGTAGCTGGCGAACAGTAGCTCCTGGCGCTGGCGCTCGTTGGTGAGTTTGCGTGCCACATCGAAAGCCTTATCGACTTCCCGGTCCAAGTTGTTGTGAGCCTTGAGCAGAATTGGGTCCATCGATAACGGGTTGTAGTGCTCCGCGAGTGACCGCTGGGGGTGCCGCTCGCGTGCCCGCAGCACCAACTGTCCAGCGTCGATGATTCGCTGCTGCGCCTTCTCATCTAGTTCACACAGAGCTGGTCCGCAGTTGTAGCTCCCGATGTACTCCGAAAAACGGAAAAAATAAATAGTGGGGATACATCAACCTTCCACTTTCCATTCTTCCGGCTCAGAGTATTGAGGGGTCTGGGACCGGGTCCGTAAACCCTTTATGTTTTTCGCGCACAGCGGTTTTTAGCGACGCACCCTATAGGTTTTCCGCAGAACCTATATGTGTTTCTGTGCACCCCCATATGTTGTCTGTTTCTAGCGGTATTTCGTTGTACTTTGCGCATCGAATAGTTATTTATCGACGACACTCCGTGGAGTTCCGGACGGGGCTTACGTCTGGGGGAAAGAAGTAGTTCACGAGATTGCGGATGCTGGGCCGAGCGTGAGCTCTGAGCATGAGTAGGAGTGACTTGATGAAAACCACTTCACATGGCCCGCTGTGTGATCAAAGGCTACTTGCACAAGTCCGAGAGTCGTTTGGCCGGGTGGTCTACAGTCATAAGACGCATGAGAAGCAAGCTGACATCAGCTTCTCTAGGTATAAGTGGCAGCAGGCCACCCTTATAGCACTCACTGCATTGAGCTCAGGCACGTTTCTGACTCTCGTCTTTGGACTGTTCGGCAACTCAACGTGGTCGAGCCTCGCCACATCCTTCTGTGCACTCCTGGTTAGTTGGATGAGCCTTGGTGCGAAGACCTTCAAATTTGACGAGACTTCGGCAGCTCATCGCGACATAGCATCCAAGCTCTGGGATATCCGAGAGTCCTACATCTCGCTGATCGCCGACATGATGTCGGGCGAGGTCTCGGACTCGGATGCGCGGAAGCGGCGCGACGAACTGCAGATCTTGGCGCGAGACATCTACTTCACAGCCCCGCGCACCTCAGGCAAAGCCTTCGTACGCGCGCAGGACGGGCTGAAGAACAATGAGGAAATGACGTTTACGACTCGTGAAATTGACCTTTTCCTCCCCGAAGCGCTCCGTCTTGGTGAGGACGAGGGGTAGTCATGAAAAAGGCAGAGATTTTCGATGGGTTGCTGAGCGCTCTTAAGGTGGGCGACAGAGCCTCTGTGATCGCCAGCCGACGTGATGAGATCGCCAAGGCACTCAACAGAGATTTCCGCAAGAAAGATGGCTGTAGCGACTACAATCTCATGGTTGGATCCTTTGGTCGGCACACGGCGATCAAAGGGGTCTCTGACCTCGACATGATCTACATCCTGCCGGAAGGTATTCGTGAAGACTACGTAGGAGACCGTGGACCTCGTCGCATGCTCGAACGAGTCCGCGACGATCTGAAGGCTCGGTACCCGAACACAGACATCCGGGTCGATCAGTGCGTAGTTCGCGTGCAGTTCGCTGCCAATGCCTTCAAGTTCGATGTTCAACCAGCGTTCGAGAATGCGGACCGCAGTTTCTCCTACCCTGATACGAAGTCCGAGAGCTGGAAGATCACCAAGCCTCGCGACGAGATTCAAGCTACCCGTGAGAGCGTCGCGCGCACCTCCGCCAACATGCGTCACCTCGCGCGTATGGCCCGCGCATGGAAGAACGCCAACGGGGTGGTCATGGGGGGCCTCCTCATCGACACGCTGGTTTACCGCTTCTTCGAGCAAACGCATGAGTTCGACGCAACGGGTAGCGGCTCATTTGATCGGATGGTACGCGACTTCTTCGAGTTCCTCAAGAACGAGCCGGAGAATGACTACTACTTGGCCCTTGGCAGCCATCAGCGCGTCTATGTGAAGGCCAAGTTCCAACCCAAGGCGAAGAAGGCCTACAACCGCTGTGTCGAGGCCATGGAAGCCGAGGGCACGTCTATGGCCGATTCCATCTGGCGCGAACTATTCGGTACATTCGTCCCGCGAGCGAAGAGCTCGCGCGATGCCCGCTCGTTCAAGTGCACGGAGGAGTTCATCGAGGACCACTACCCGGTTGAGATATCGGACACTGTCTCAATCGACTGCGAGGTGACCCAGGCTGGGTGGCGGCCGATGAAACTGCGGGAGATGTTGCGCTTGGGGACGCTGCTGAAGGCCGACAGGAAGTTACGCTTCATGGTGGTTGCATGCTCGGTCCCACAGCCGTACACGGTGAAGTGGAAGGTCCTTAACCGCGGTCCGGAGGCCGAGCGTCGCAACAACATTCGTGGTCAGATTGTTGACTCCACAGCAGCCGGTGTGCGGTCCGAGCATTCGGTTTTCCGAGGCGCCCACCTCGTGGAGTGCTACATAGTCAAAGATGGCATCGTCGTAGCTCGTGATCGGATCGACGTACCTATCAGTACTACTAGTGCCCATCCTCCATCTGTATAAACTGTGCATATGGAGTCTGCTGGATGGGCTGGATTTTGAGTAAGTCCGTCAGGTTAGACGATGCTCTGAGTTTTGGTTCAACATCTGCTTGATTGACCAATTGACTTGTGAAAATGCTCGCTAGTAACCCGATTTTGATTGCATTCATAGATCCACAGGTACAAAGTGGAATTCAGATTCAATGTCTGAGGGAAGGACGTGAATTGTTCTGTGTGTGGGTGGGCTGTTTCTCACCCAGAAAGATTCCATGAGTGCTATGAGAACCGTTGGGCGTTGTTAGTTGGCAAAGCGTGAATATTGGAGATGTGGATATCGGTCAAGACTGACGTAGCTATCAACGGCCTTGTCGAATTTGATTGACGAACCGTGCGTGCGAGCTGCGAGCGCAGTAAGCAGCGGGTATGCGAAATCCTCATTGTCGCAGGACCAGACACTCACCCGCACTCAACTCTGAAGACTCGCTTACGGGTGGTGGGTGAGAAGTTTTGGAATATATATGTTGCCTTATGCTGTTCTGAGACTATGTCAAAGCATGTTGATTGTTGGTCACTCGTCTTCATCTTTCCTATTTATCCAGAAAGAGCTCTCTGAGTTCAAATGTTCGGCTAGTTCGGCGAAGGTGGTTGGTTCGATGGAGGGGAATAGATGGTCAAGAGCTTCTTCGGTAGTCCATTCCGCTGCAATCCGAATATACTCGCCTTGGTCCATTGGTAGACCCTCGACAGGAGAGCAAAAGGTGGATGTGAAGTCCGTCAGGTAATCGGATATATCGAGTGGATTCTCGTTTGCTTCTGAATCGGGTAAGTGTTCAGTGTTTGGGTTATCTGACATTGTAGTACCTCTCCAAAGAGACTTGTTTTCGGATTGTCGTTAGATTTATGCACGTCATATCACACGCTCTGTCGATGGATGTCTTGCTGTGGCGTGTTGACCTATCGTTGTGGGGTAGGGGCAAGTTCCTTTGAGAATGGCGGCGCTTCTTTCTGTCAAGTCGGTTGCAGTCATGCTGTGATGCTGAGACTGTCGCAAGGCGATGTAATGTCGCCTCTGATGCAGCAGTACTCCTTATTCGGGGTGTGGCCGAGGCTTGTTGGGAAATTCAAGACATGCACCAAGTCGAGGAGTAGTGACGTGGTGGAGTTTCGGTTCAGCACTTAAGTATTTCCTGATGGTCAGACGCGCCTTCAGTGATAAAGATGACGGGAAAGTGGGATCCGGTGGCCGTAGATCCCCGCCAACTGGACGTCTGTGAGCCCGCAGCAGTAAAACGGCAGGTCAAAGACCCACTGCCTTTGGGGCTAATGGTGCTCAAGCGGGCGGGTTTACGTGATCTCGCACACACTTGTTCTATAAGTGTCTCGAAATACGTCCGCCAGGCACGGTAAGATTTCTTTGTAAATGTTCGTGAGGACTGGGCTTTTCGCCGTGTCCTTCATCCGCCCTTTCCCCATCCCATTTGCAACGTGAAAGGTCCAAGCATGCAGACATCAATTAGCGGCCTGCTACTGAGGGCAGTGAGATCAAGGCTGACTGGCGTTGCCGTCACCGCCCTGGCGGCCCTGGCCATGGTGGTCCACGGGCTGGCTGCGCCAGCAATGGCCGCTATCAACCCTCAGATTGAGGTGAGCGACCTGAGCCTCACCAAGGTGAACGCTGCCAACGAGGAGCAGAGCGGTGAGCTCTACGTGCAGGGCCTGGCCTTGCTCACATTCAACTGGGACGCCTCGAAAATTACGCCGAAGGAGGGTGACTCCTTCGCAATCAGCTTGCCCGCCGAGTTCAAGTTCCACTCGACCTTTGCGGTACCCATGAAGTATGACGATCAGACGGTGGGTCAGTGCACCGTCGCAGGCGACACTCTGACTTGCGCGTTCGACGCTGGGATCACGCCGCTGGTCCAGGCTGGAAACAAGGACATCCGAGGGACCGGAAAGTTTCAGCTCGGTGTCGTTTCGCACACGAGCAAGGAAGAGCTGCCCTTCATCATCAACCGTGACAAGACCGTCAACGTTGATCTCCCGGGGACTGGCGGCATCCCCAAGTCCACAAGTTCCTACCGTCCGGACATACAGTTCTACAAGAGCTACATCGGAGTAATGAAGGAAGGGGACACTGAGACGAACTGGTACTTCAACTTCGGTGGGCCGACCTTCATGAAAGCGCTCGGCGTGACCTTTGATGGCCAGACGGAACAGACCATCACCTTCAAGGATACGCTCGGCGCGGGTATGACTTGCCCGATGACGTCGATCCACCTCACTGCCATCGAATCTGAGGAAAACCCCTCGCAATGGGTCCTTCTGGACAAAGGACCGGAGGCAGGGGCAACGACCGGTGCGCAGGGGACCTTCGAGGTCACTGGTGAGTGCGAGCAGATGGCAGCCGATGGAACGACTCCGATTACCATCGTAGCCAAGGGCCCTTTCAGGGCAAAGACGAACTATTCAATCTCCTACAAGACTCTCTTCGTCGGTGGGACGGCGCTTCCGGGAACCGACTACACCAACACTATTGTGGTTGACGGAACCAAGTTTAGATGGCAGAAGACTACGAATTTCACTGTGGCGGGGTCCGTCGACGTTGAGATGCGGCAAGGTGAGGGTACCTTCAGCGTCATAAAGACGATCGCCTCCGACTATCTGCAACACGTAGATGCAGACGTCAGCTTCAAGGTGACCTTCGACTACGAGCTTCCTGCGGGCACCACGGTAGACAACTACCCGAAATGGACGCCGCCTACGAATGAAGACCAGAGCAGCACGCTCAATTCTGACAAGCGCACCGGCACGGCCACGATGGTTGTCAAGCGGGGCCAGGAGACTAGCTTTGCTACGCCGTTCCCAATGGGTACGACGATCACCAACCTGCGTGAGGACACCTCGACGGCCAACCCCACTCTGCCTGCGGGCTATGTGTGGAAGGACCCGAAGTTCACCATCGGCACCGGTGCTGGCACGAGCCTGACGATCGAAGACCAGAAGATCACGAAGGTCAACCTGTTGAATACCGTCGGAGCTGCCGACAATGAATTCCAAGTGATCAAGAAAGCCAGCGGCGCCGAGGGGGCGGACGCGAAAAAGTACTCCTTCACGTACACGTGCACCCTTCCGGACAAGACCGAGAAAAAGGGGCAGATCACGGATGTCTTGGGTAACTCGACCCCCGTGTCCAGCCCTGAAAAGTTTCCGGTCGGCACCACCTGCGAGGTGACTGAGGACACTGCAGTGGCCGGTATTGACGGTTACACCCTCGACCCGACCGGCCACGATGTCCAGACCGTGACGATCGGCCTGGTTAGCGAACCGACGGTCGCCGCCACCTTCACCAACACCTACACGCTCAACAAGGGTTCCTTCTCGGTGAAGAAGGTCACGGAGGGCGCTGCCTTTACTGGTGCCGACAACACCTTCAACGTGCAGTACGCGTGCACGCACGACTCGGTGGCGCTCACTGAGGAACAAAAGGCTGGCACCCTGACGCTGACTGGTAACGGCACCGCAGTCCAGAGCCCCTCCCTTCCCTTCGGTACTTCCTGCACCATCAAGGAGAACGCCGACACCGCGCAGCGCGCAGGATATGCCGTGGCCACGGCATACTCCGCGGGCCAGGTAACCGTGGCGACCGCGACCCCGAACCCTGAGGTGACGGTGACTAACACCTATACGCCTCTCAAGGGTGGTTTCGTGATCTCCAAGACCGTGGATGGTGACGGGGCCGAGCTAGCCAAGGACGCGCGTTTCACCTTCGACTACACGTGCACTCCGACCTCCGGCGTCGCCCAGGTGAAGGGAACGGTAGTTGTCAAGGGCGGCGAGAACCACGCTGTCTCTGATGTCCCCGTCGGTTCGTGCTCCGTCTCCGAGCGTGATGCCACTATCAATGGTGCCAGCCTGAGCACTGTTCTCACAGTTGACGGCTCTGCCAACGGTGTGAACAACGGTACTGCGGTCTTCAATGTGTTGGACAGCGCTACCGTCAAGGTTGCTGCCACCAACACCTACGTGCGTGATCGTGGCTCCTTCTCAGTCGCGAAGGCGGTTGTGGGCGGTCAGGATTCTTTCGTGCAGGACACGTTCGTTTTCGACTACGTGTGTGCGGATGGCACCGAGGGGCGCCTTGACGTTCCGGGTGATGGCACGATCGTGGAGGGTCCGCGAGTGCCTACGGGCACGGCATGCACGCTGAGTGAGCGCGCTCAGACGGCAAACCGCGACGGTTATACGGTTGCGTCTGAGCTTTCCAATGACGGTAAGGTCACCATCACCGACAAGGACGTGGTGGTTGCCGTGAAAGCGACGAACACGTACACGCCGGTGCCGACGCCGAAGCTTCCCGCCAAGCCGCTGGCCAAGACAGGCGCTTCGAACGTCGTCGTGGTCGCCATTGTCGTTTCCTTGCTGGTAGGGGCCGGTGGTGCCCTTATCGCGATGAAGCGTCGCCGTCGCGATCTTTGATATCGCTGAGCCGCGGCGGCTGTTAACAGCTTGCTGAGGCAAAGAGTGAGCGCCCCCATCCCACTACACTGGGATGGGGGCGCTCGCCTACGCTTCTGGAATACTGGCGGCGCAATGAATTGAAAGCGTTGTAGCTGCAGCCAACCCGCGGGGAGCCGTCCGGGAGACAAGGGAAGAATGAATTGGCTTTAAGAGACTTGCGAGCCTGCGATGATCTTGAGGTAGTGTGCTTTCCTTTTGCTAGCGCCGAAATTGTTGAGCGCTCCCAGCGGTAACTTATCGGCCGCATTGTTTCCGCGCTTGAAATCGCAGCCAGGGATAGTCGTTGTTTCTGAGAGGCAGATGCGCCCCTATGATAGGAAGCGATCGGCCAAGCCGTTTCCTCGCGAATCGGCTGGAAAGATCGTCAGCCTTTCCAAGCGATGTGCGGTGCTCATCCTGGGCGTGCTGGGGAGCGTATCGAGGTCTCAGGACTCCTCCTCAATGAGGTTACTGACGAGAAAGACCATCCCGGCGCAACCTACGGCACGAGCGGCATCCTGATGGACGCGCCGATACTGGATTTGGATCGGCCTTTCGATGAGATCCGCGCATAGCTGGAGGGGATCGGGCGGGCGCACTTCCCGAGCTAGCGGACCGTCTCTCAAAAACTCCGACGAGGTCGGGGCTGGGTGTGCACGTTTGTGTGGTTGTTGGTTGGGGTGTGGGAGAATGTGCGTGATTGTTGCGCGGCATTCTTAGTGTTTCGTGTCGTTTCTGAGCGTATCCTCAAAGGCATGGGCACGTCCCCGACGGTGGGGGCGCATGGAAGGCAAGGACTACGTGATGGAAGACGGAGACGTCACCCGATTACCGCACAGAAAAACATAGAGGGGGTAGAATTGACCCCATGAGACGAGACTTCCCCCGCCGCGCTGCCATGTACCTACGCGTCAGCCTCGACGCTACAGGCGAGCACCTCGCAGTTGACCGACAGCGTGCCGACTGCCTCCGAATCATCCGCGAGCGCGGATGGACCCTCACGCAGGAATACGTCGACAACTCCGTTTCCGCGTCGAAGCGGACCGTTCGACGCCCTTCCTACGACCGCATGGTGCAGGACTACGACGCGGGCCTGTTCGACGCCTTGGTGTGCTGGGACCTCGACCGTCTCACCCGTCAGCCCCGACAGCTAGAGGACTGGATTGAACGGGCTGAGGAGCGCGGCCTTGTGATCACGACGGCGAACGGGGAGGCCGATCTATCCACCGACGGCGGGCGCATGTACGCGCGGATTAAGGCCAGCGTTGCCCGTAGCGAGGTTGAGCGTAAATCAGCCCGTCAGAAGGCCGCGAACGCACAGCGGGCGCGGATGGGACGCCCGCCGCTAGGAACGCGGCTCATGGGCTACACGGCCAAGGGCGAACTCATCCCCGAGGAGGCTAAGGTTGTGCGCAGCATCTTCGACAACTTCCTAGCCGGGGAGTCCTTGAAGGGTATCGCGCGAGCCTTGCAGGAAGCGGGTGTGCCCACGCGCCACGGGGGCCGTTGGAACCCCTCGTCTATCCGGACGATTCTCCTCAATGAGCGCTACGGGGGCATCATGGAGTACATGGGCGAGGTACTCCCCAACGTCCCCATCACGTGGGAGCCTATCGTCTCCGAGGACACGTTTTTCCTTGCACAGTCGAAGCTCTCGGACCCGCGTCGCAAGACCGCGAAGGAGGGCACGCACCGCAAGCACCTGGGTTCATCCCTGTTCCGGTGTGCTGAGTGCGGGCACAGCATGTACGCCTTCAGCAACATCCGCTACCGGTGCCCCCGGTGCGAGTTCACGCGCTCGCGGTCGCACATCGACGCTTACGTGCTTGCCGTGGTGCGTGCGCGCCTTGCACAGCCGGACGTCGCAGACCTGTTGGCCGTGGACCACGAGCCAGAGGTGAAGGAGCTGACGGCACAGATTCAACGCCTCCGTGATCGACTGGAGAGGGTGAATCAGGACTACGACGAGGGCATTATTGACGGGCTTCGATACCGGACGGCGGCTGAGCGCGTGCGGGCTGAGCTGACGGCTACCGAGGGGAAGCGGGCGGCCTTGTCCGGTGGGTTGAGCGGCACGACGTCGGTCCTGGGAGCGCCGGACCCGGTGGAGGCGTTCGACACGGCTTCGCTCATGATCCGCCGTCGCGTGATCGACGCGCTGCTAGACGTGCGGTTGAAGCCCGGCAAGCGCGGTTCCAAGACGTTTGACCCGGACAGTGTGATTCTGACGTGGAAGGAGGCCTAACATGACCAAGACGTACATTATCAAGCTCGTTCACCGGCACAAGGGGCGGCGCAATGACACCGTGCTGGACACGTTCGTTCCTGGCGAGGCGGGAGGCTGGACGCCCCTTCCCCAGCTCCACCCTGACCCGTGGCCTCACGGGTACCGCCCCCACAGCCGTCATGAGGTTGCCCTAGAAGGCGGGAGCGTTGCTACCCGGCGGTACCTCGTTGGGGAGACTGAAGAGCAAGGCACCGAGGTGCGCGCGGTTGACTCCCGTACAGCCCGGAACGAACGGGAGGTAGCCCGCCGCCGGGCACAGGAAGACCCCGAGTACCGCGCCCTGATGGACGAGGACCCCTGGGAGGCCCGCAAGGCGTCCCGTCGCCTCGCCTGGCAGATCAACCGGCGGTGCCCTGGGTGCGGTGAGGTGTTGTCGTACTCATTCCGTGAGGAGACGCTTTACCGGGCGTTCGACGGCGTGCGCGAGGCGGGTAGGCGCAAGGTGGGCATTGAGGAGCTAGCGAAGATGCTCAACCACTAGCCGTATTTGCTACGCAGCGTTATACTAAACGGTGTGCCGACTGTCCTATGACGGTCACGCTACCGGTGAGCTGGCACAGTAACACCGGACGCGCGGAATATTCCGGGCGATTCTCATTGCGGTCCTCAACGGGAGCGCGGTTTGTCATGCCTAGGAGGCATCATGGGAACCGCCCGACAGCGAGCCGCTGCGCGCTATGCATCCCTTACCCGTTCAAGGTCCGCGAATGACCCCGCTCTGATTTCAGCCCGGCAAGACCTGCACGCTGCAGAGCTGGAGGACGCTATCAACCGAGCGCTTGCCAGCGCCCCGCCCCTCAATGCTGAGAGCCGCGCCCGACTCGCGGCCATGCTGTCCGCCGGGAAGGCGGTGACAGCATGACTCCCGACGCAAAGAAGGGGGGCTATCCCGGCCCCGAGTCAATGGAACACCGGAATAGCCCCCTCCCCGAGAACCCCGATGCCCGCCAGGGCGGGCATTACACCCCCAATTCTACCCTCGACGAGTTGCCCGCTCTCGTCATGATGGAAGCTCCTCGCGTGGATACCAAGGAGTGGGAACGGCACGAGTACACGCGCGAGAAGTTCACCGACCGCTTCCAGCCGTGCAACGTGCCGGTGCGCTCGGACAAGAACGGCCCGGCCTACGTGGGCGGCTCGTTCCTCGACGAGAACGCCCCTCGTGGCAAGCGCAACATGCGCGAGCGCTGGCTTGTAGCTCTCGACGCCGACGACGTGACCCCCGAGGCGCTCCCGCTCCTCGTCGAGGCCGTGCATGGCCTTGGCTACGAGGCTGTCATTCACGCTACCCATTCCAGCACCGCGAGCGCCCCGCGTTGTCGCGTGCTGTTCGCGCTGTCCGCCCCGCTCCCGGCGGCTGAGTACCCCGAGGTGGCCAACGCCCTTATGGGGGCACTGGAGGTGCCGGGCGCGGCCTGGGATACGTCGTGCAACCAGGCCGAACGTGCCATGTACTGGCCTTCGACGCCCGACCCGGCCAACTACTGGGTGGAGTTCGTCAAGGGGGCACCGTTGGACGCCGCCGAATTCATGGCTGAGCGCGGCCTTCCCGCGCCCGTGGGAGGCCAGGACGCGCCCGCCGTGGGTAAGCGCTCCCCCCGCTCTCTGCCTGGCATCGTCGGGGCCTTCAACCGCGTGTACGACATTGCGGGGGCTATCGACGCTTACGCCCTGCCCTACACGCAAGAGGGGCCGGACCGATGGACGTACAACGGTGCGCACTCCACCGGCGGCCTAAAGCTTGTCCCGGGGCACACCGACCTGGCTATCTCCCGGCACGCGAACGCCGACCCGGCGTGCATCCGCGATAGCCGGGGCGGCTTCCGCGCGGTGACTGCCTTCGACCTCGCGGCCCTGCACCGGTATGGGCACCTCGACAGCGAAGCGGACCGCGCTAAGGGGCCGTCCGAGCGCGCCGCGAGCCAGGCGGCCATGCGACAGCGGGCCGCCCAAGACCCCGCCGTCATGCGCGAGTATGCGGGCGTCGACTTCACGCAGGAACCCGTCGAGGGACGCACTCGCGCGGTCATTGCCAAGACCGCCGAAGCCTCGGACTCTGCCTTGGCTGATTGGTGCGAGCCGCGCCTTGCCGGACGAGTCGAGTACGTCAACGGGGAGGGCTTCCGCATCTACAGCCCCGACCGGGGCACCTGGGACGCCGCCTCCGACGCTGCAGCCGCCCGCGTGGTCGAGAAGGAGTTGCGCGAATGGTACGCGGGCCTTGTCGCGTCCGGTGACTTGAAGCGCGTTCAGAGGGCGGCCAAGTACCTGAATCAGAGCAAGGTCAAGGCCGTGACCCAGCTCCTTCAGGGACGGCTCATGCACGAGGCGTCCGAGTACGATCAGGACCCGGACGTGCTCAACGTCGGCAACGGCGTTGTGGACCTTCGCACCGGGGAGCTACACCCCCACGCGGCGGCCTACAGGTGTACGCGGCATACGCCCGTGCCCTACGACCCCGACGCCACGCACGAGGATTGGGCGGCGGCGCTCGCGGCCCTCCCGGTGGAGGTTCACGCCTGGTTCCGCCGGTGGGTTGGCCAGGCCGCTACCGGCTACACGGCGCGGGAAGATCACACGATGCTCGGTATAGCGGCGGGTATTGGTGCCAACGGGAAGACGACGCTCCTCACGGCGTTGAGGTTCGCGTTGGGCACCTACGCGGGAACGGCCTCGATGGACCTCCTTGTGACGAGCCAGCACAACAAGGGCAACCCGAACAACACGAAAATGGCCCTGTTCGGTAAGCGCTTCGTGCTGGTTGAGGAGTTGCCAGAGGGCCGCCTTGACGGCGTTCAGGTCAAGGCCATTACGGGTACCGAACTCATCCGGGGAAACGCTAAGTTCAAGGACGAGTTCGAGTGGCGAGCCACGCACTCCCTGATCGTTACGACGAACAACCTCCCCACCGTCTCCGAGTTCTCCGAGGGCTTGTGGCGACGTCCGTTCGTCCTGGAGTTCCCCTACCGCTTCACCTCGACCCCAACGGCTGAAGCGGATAGGCCAGGCGACGCGGGGCTGACTCAACGCCTCCTCGCGCCCGACGCCCCGGCCATGCCCGCCGCCCTCGCGTGGGCGGTGCGCGGCGCGGTGGAGTTCTACGCGAACGGCAAGCGGGTGGGTGCCATGCCGACGCTGATTAGCGCCGCTACGACCGCGTGGCAGGAACAGTCTGACGTGCTCCTGGCGTTCGCCTCCGAGCGCCTCGTGAAGGATGCGGGCGCGGTCATTCCCGGCTCGGACCTGTACGCGGCGTTCGAGACGTGGCTTGCCGATCAGGGGGCGGCCCCGTGGAGTCAACGCACCTTCCGGGGGCGCATTGCGTCGCACGGCTACTTCCGGGACGTCAAGGCGGGTATGCACCGGTGGAAGGGGCTGACTCTCTCCCGGTGGCCAGCCGTGAGCGAGCCGCCCAAGGGCGACAAGGTGCGCGGCTTCCGGGGCGTGCGCTTCCGCACGAGCGAGGACGAGCGCCGCGAGCGCAAGGCTGAGCTAGCCGGGCGGGGCCTCCACGTGGTGACTGGCACCGACGACACGGACCTGATCTGAGGAGGAGGGTAGCCATGAAACTGACGGACACTCTCACTCTGAAGGAGCGGGACGAGGCCGCCGCGTCTATCCTCGCGGGGCGTCTCCGAGGCGACGTGCGGTTTAAGGGCCGCCGCTGGTACCTGTGGAATGATGCTGAGAACAGGTGGGAGCGCGCCACGGTTGCGCGCGGTGTCACCCGTCGCATCATTGAGGAGATTCAAGACCTGATTATCCAGGCCGTGTTCGTGAAGAACTACGAGGAGGCTCACGCCTGGACTCGGTACCTCGACCGAAGCGACGTCGGGACACGGCTCACCCCGCGCATTTCACGGATATTGCGGGGAGGCTGAGCCGCTTCGCTCGCGGCGGGGTTAGGCCTCGTCGGGAGCCGGGGAGGGGATGGGGGCGGTATCCCCTCCCCTCCCCTTGTGTAACACCCAGAGGCCCAAGCGATATACCCCCCTTGGTTGAATTTTCAACCGGCGAAGCGCAAGGCGTCTCGAATCGCGAACTTGACACCTGTTTTTCGCGCGTCTCACGGCTAGCCTTCGGGGCGGCGCGGGCCTGTACCCACGTGTACCCAGATTTTTCGGCTCTATTTCAACGAAAAGTCGCTTTCTGGGTACGAGTGGGTACACCTTTCAAGTCCCCCCTATGAAAAAACAGTTTTATATAGGTAGTTAAGGAAGCGTACCCAAATTGCACGGAACCCAGACTTTCCCCTGCAATGAGAACGGAAAGTCTGGGTACACGTTTGTTCCGGGCCGCTTTTAGCGGGGCCGTGGGCCTTGTCTTGACACCCTAACTCATGATGTTTTACTAAAGCGGAACTCCACGACATCTCCGTCTTCCATCACGTAGTCCTTGCCTTCCATGCGGACCTTGCCGGCGGCCTTTGCCGCGGCCATGGAGCCGGCCTCGACCAGGTCGTCGTAGGAGACGACCTCGGCCTTGATGAAGCCCTTCTCGAAGTCCGTGTGGATGACGCCGGCGGCCTTGGGGGCGGTGTCGCCCTTGTGGATCGTCCAGGCGCGCGCTTCCTTCTCGCCGGCGGTGAGGTAGGTCTGCAGGCCGAGGGTGTCGAAGCCGACGCGGGCCAGCTTGTCCAGGCCGGACTCGTCCTGGCCGG
>ERZ772974.1643-NODE-1643-length-14350-cov-49.580553_pt1 | contig 14350 bp, 11 predicted proteins | sample MGYA00580671_ERZ772974 | MGnify/ENA primary metagenome ERZ772974 (study PRJEB29015, sample SAMEA2738065) | human oral metagenome | biome: human oral; feature: human-associated habitat; material: saliva | place: China | collected 2218 ... | reverse complement strand
GGCGTGCCTCGTGCTCAGGAACACCACGGCTCATCAGGTAGAACAGCTGCTCGTCATCGAAACGACCGGTCGCAGACGCGTGTCCGGCACCTTCGATCTCACCGTTCTCGATTTCGAGGTTGGGCACGGAGTCCGCCTTGGCGCCCTCGGTCAGCACCAAGTTACGGTTCAGCTCGTACGTGTCGGTGCCGTCAGCAGCCTCGCGGATGAGGCAGTCGCCGATCCACACCGAGTGCGCGTCCTTGCCCTGCAGGGCACCCTTGTAGGTGACGCGCGAGAAGCACTTCGGCTGGGAGTGGTCAACGAACACACGGTGCTCAAGATGCTGGCCGCCGTCCACGAAGTAGATTCCGAGCATGTTGAGCTCAGCGCCGGGGCCGCGGAAGTCGGTGTCGGCGCACACGCGCACGAGGTCGCCGCCGAAGCTGACGACGATGTGCGTGAGCTTGGAGTCACGGCCAAGCGCCAGGCGCTGGTTCGAGGCGTGCAGGACGGTATCGTCCCATTCCTGCAGCGACACGACGGTCAGGTTCGCGCTGTCGCCCGTCTCAACCTCGACGGTCTGGTTGAGCGCAGCCTGCGCGGAACCGGTGTGCGAGAGGATGACGGTCGCCTTGGAGAACTTGCCGGCGCGGATCAGGAGGTGCTGCGCGCGCGTACCCTCGACATCTGCCACATTGATGCGAACCGGAGCGTCGAGCTCGGCCTCGGCCGGGATCTCGACAACGGTCGCCTGCTCGAAGCCGTTCCACGCGACGACGGCGGTACGGTCGCCGGGAGCCAGAACAGTTCCAAGGCGCTTGTCGTCGCGCGTCACGGTCTCGACGACGACGGGGGTGGGAGCATCAACCGTCACAGGCGCGTCGCCCGCGTCGTAGTTAGCGGGCTCGAAAAGGCGCTCGATGCGACGCATCGGGGTGAATCGCCAGTCCTCCTCGCGTCCATGCGGAACGGCAATGTCGTCCAGGTTGAACGAGGTGGGACGGTCCGCGCGCGACGGGTGAGCCTTCTCGGCGTCGGCCCCGTGCGAGTGGGCCTTGTTCATGGTGTCGACAATAGTGTTGGGGGTGGTCATCAGCCGACGGATCCTTCCATCTGCAGTTCAATGAGGCGGTTAAGCTCGAGGGCGTACTCCATCGGCAGCTCCTTGGCGATCGGCTCGACGAAGCCGCGGACGATCATCGCCATGGCCTCGTTCTCGTCGAGGCCGCGGCTCATCAGGTAGAAGAGCTGGTCGGCGCTCACCTTCGTGACGGTGGCCTCGTGGCCCATCTCGACGTCGTCGGTGCGCACGTCAACGTAGGGGTAGGTGTCGGTTCGCGAGATCTTGTCGACGAGCAGGGCGTCGCACAGTACGTTCGACTTGGAGTGACGCGCACGGGCGTTGACCTGGACGAGGCCGCGGTAGGACGTGCGGCCTCCGCCGCGAGACACGGACTTCGACACGATCGACGAGGACGTGTGGGGTGCCATGTGCACCATCTTCGCGCCGGTGTCCTGCTGCTGGCCGGGGCCGGCGAAACCGATGGACAGCGTCTCGCCACGGGCGTGCTCGCCCATGAGGAAGCAGGCCGGGTACTTCATGGTGATCGCGGCACCCATGTTGCCGTCGACCCATTCCATGGTGCCGCCTTCCTCAACCATTGCACGCTGGGTTACGAGGTTGAGGACGTTCGTGGACCAGTTCTGAATGGTCGTGTAGCGCACGCGAGCGTCCTTCTTCACGAAGATCTCGATGACGCCCGAGTGGAGGGAGTTCTCGTCGTAGATCGGGGCGGTGCAGCCCTCGACGTAGTGGACGTAAGAGCCCTCGTCGGCGATGATGAGCGTGCGCTCAAACTGACCCATCGCCGAGGTGTTGATGCGGAAGTACGCCTGCAGCGGGATCGTCACGTGAACGCCCTTGGGGACGTAGACGAAGGAACCACCGGACCAGGCGGCCGTGTTCAGCGCGGAGAACTTATTGTCACCCGCGGGCACGCACTTACCGAAATACTCCTCGAAAATCTCCGGGTACTCGCGCAGGCCGGTGTCGGTGTCAGTGAAGATGACGCCCTGCCGCTCGAGATCTTCCTGGATCTGCTGGTAGACGACCTCAGACTCGTACTGAGCGGCGACGCCGGAGACCAGGCGCGACTTTTCGGCCTCGGGAATACCGAGGCGATCGTAGGTGTCGCGGATTTCCTCGGGCAGATCTTCCCAGTCGTTGACCTGACGATCCGTGGGGCGCACGTAGTACTTGAACGAATCGAAATCCACGTGGGACAGGTCGGGGCCCCACGCCGGCATCGGCTTGCGTTCGAACAGTTCCAGCGCCTTCAGGCGGCGCTCCCGCATCCACTGCGGCTCGTCCTTCACCTCAGAGATGAAGCGAACGATTTCTTCGTTAATGCCGGTGGGGACGTCCTTCGAGTAGTCGTCGGAGTCGTGCCAACCGTATTCGTAACCGCCAATCGACTCGATGATCTCATCATCGGTCATTCGACGGTCATCAGCGCCCGAGGCGGGTGCCTGCGTCATAGTTGTGTCAACCTCTCGTTCTTAACCAAGTGCTACTTACGTCGCACGTTCCGCGCTCCGGGGCGGATGACGGGCATACCCACGGGAATGTGGGTAGTGCACACGTGTCCCCCGCCAGCGAGCGTGGAAAGTCGTTGCACGTGGACGTCAAGCAGCTTGCCAAAGGCAAGCGTCTCGGCGTCACACAGCTGCGGGAAATCTCCCGCGACATTTTGAATCGGGCAGTGGCCCTGGCACAGCTGCACCGCGAGCGTTCCACCGCCGATGTCGCGCACAGTGGCCGCGTAGCCGTCCTGAGTGAGCGCATCGGCGAGCGCCTGGGCGCGCACCCGTGGGTCTGAGCCCGCGTCGCGCACGATCGGGGCGTAGCGCCGCTCGATCTCGCGCGAACGCGCCGCAGCAAAAGACTCAACGGCTTCATCCCCACCGAGCTGGCCGAGGTAACCGAGGGCCTTGGAGGCAAGGTCGGAATATCCATCGGCAAGGTGGACGTGTGCCCGCTCGGTGGCGACATAGTGGCGTGCGGGCCTGCCACGGCCACGCTTCGACGGAGCACTGGGCTCGTGCTCGGCGATCTCCTTAGAGTCCAAGAGAAGCGTGATGTGACGCCGCACGGCGGCCGTCGTCAGCCCCAAGACCTTCGCGATCGACGAGGCCGTGACCGGCCCCTTTTCGACGATGAGATCGAGCACCTGCTGTCGAGTAGTGGCGTCTGATTCTTCTGCCACGTGTCCTCCGCTCCGACGCTCTATTGCTGCGCCTCTGTGTGCTTTTCTCTGGGAACGAGTGTACGCCAATTTGGATAAATAGGCGTTGCGAAAAGCCGTTTGGAGTGTTGGACGTCCCACACGTTTCGGGACCTAGGACCTACCCGAGAAAGATCAGCGGAGCCACGGAGCGTCGGTGGGCCGCAATCCGGCCCACCCTCGCGCGCGAGCGGCGTGCGTGGCGAGGACACCGATGACGGCCGACGGGTTATGCAGTCGTCCATCCAGCACCATGGTGAGGGCATCGTCGAGACGCACCCATGCATACTCCATCGTCGCTTCCTCATCCTCACGGTCGAATACCTCGTCGGCGGCGCGAAGGTCGCGCGCGAGGAAAATGCGCAGCGGCTCGGTCGAGCCGCCGGGTGAGGTGAAGTAGTCGACGAGGACATCCCAGCGATCGGCAACCAGATCAGCCTCTTCAGCAAGCTCGCGCTCTGCTGCGATGCGCGGGTCCTCACCGGGAATATCGAGCAGACCCGCGGGAATCTCCCACAGCTCGGCCTTCACGGGGTGACGGTACTGACGCTCCAGGAGGATCTCCTCTCCCCCACTCTCACCGCGCAGCACGACGACAGCGACGGCACCCGGGTGCCGCGTGTATTCACGAACAACGGGTTCCTGGCCCTCGACGACGATGACATGGTCTTTGATCATGTCGACGATGCGGCCGTTCCATACGACCTGGCTCGCTACAACCTCGTGGGGGCTCGGCTGATCCGCGATCTCCTGCACCTGCTCGTTCGACAGAAAATGCATATCAGTTCTTATTCCTTCTCGTCGGAGCGCGAAGAGTAACGTCCTACGTGACGCTTCAACGCGGCTTCAATCAACCCAGCAAACAGCGGGTGCGGGCGCGTCGGACGGCTCTTGAACTCCGGATGCGCCTGCGTTGCAACATAGTAGGGATGCTGCTTTGAATCAAGCTCCACAAACTCCACAAGTGTGCCGTCCGGAGAGGTACCAGAAATCTTCAGGCCCGCCGCTTCGAGGCGATCACGGTAGGCATTGTTGACCTCGTAACGGTGGCGGTGCCGCTCGCTCACATCGGTCGTTCCGTAGGCTGTGGCGACAATTGAATTCGGGACGAGCTGCGCGGGGTATGCACCGAGCCTCATCGTTCCACCCATATCACCCTCGCCATCGACGAACTCATGCTGGTCAGCCATCGTGTGAATGACCGGCTCGGTCGTGTCGGGATCCATTTCGGTCGACGACGCTCCCGGGATACCCGCAAGATGACGGGCAGCCTCAATCACCATGCACTGCAGACCCAGGCACAGGCCCAGCGTCGGGACACGATGCTCGCGCGCCCAGCGCAGCGCACCGAGCTTTCCTTCAATTCCTCGAATGCCGAAGCCTCCGGGAACAACGATCGCATCAACGCCAGCGAGCTCGCGGGCAGCACCTTCGGGAGTTTCGCATGTATCCGACGCAACCCAGCGGATATCGACCCGCGCGTTGTTTGCGAAGCCGCCGTGCTTGATTGCTTCAGATACCGACAGATAGGCGTCGTGCAGGTCGATGTACTTGCCAACGAGAGCAACCTCAAGGCGGTGCTTGGGGGAATGCACGCGCTCCAGCAGTTCCTTCCATTCCTTCCAGTCAACGTCACGGAAGGACAATCCGAGCCGCTGGACGAGGTAGGCATCGAGCCCCTCTCGATGCAGCGTCAGCGGCACGTTGTAGATGGAGGGGACATCGGCGCACTCGATGACGGCGTCACGGTCCACATCGCACATGAGCGCTACCTTCGACTTGATGCCTTCCGGCAGCGGGCGATCGGTGCGAAGCACCAACGCATCCGGCGCGATGCCAATCGAGCGCAGTGCACTGACGGAGTGCTGCGTCGGCTTCGTCTTCAGCTCACCTGCTGCGGGCAGGAAAGGAATCAGCGACACGTGCACAAAAGCCACGTTTGAGCGCCCGAGGTCGTGGCGCACCTGACGCGCCGCCTCGAGGAATGGCTGCGATTCGATATCGCCGACGGTGCCGCCAATTTCGGTGATGATCACGTCGGGGTGATTCCCGTTCTCATCGGGCTGCGCCTGGCGACGCATCACGTTCTTAATCTCGTCGGTGATATGCGGAATAACCTGAACGGTATCGCCGAGATACTCGCCACGGCGTTCCTTAGCGATGACCGTGGAGTACACCTGGCCCGTCGTCGCATTTGCAGCACCCGACAGGTTCACATCCAGGAAGCGTTCGTAGTGGCCGATATCCAGATCGGTTTCTGCGCCGTCCTCAGTCACGAAGACCTCGCCGTGCTGGAACGGATTCATCGTGCCGGGATCGACATTGATGTAGGGATCGAGCTTCTGCATGACCACATGCAGCCCCCGGGAACGAAGCAACCTACCCAAGCTAGAGGCGGTCAGGCCCTTGCCCAACGAGGACACAACGCCGCCCGTGACGAAAATGTGCTTGGTCATGGAATTGTCTGCGCGCTCCGTGCGCATTGAAGTACTCACCATGGAACTTCAGTCTAACACTCCGTCCATGAATCAGCCCCCGCGATCTTGGCAGATCAGCGGGGGCCAACAAGGCAAATCGCGTATTGACGCGCTTTACTTGTTGCTGGGGATGACAGACTGTGCTCCGTTACCCACACCGAAAGCGCGGGCACCCGTCGCGGGCGTCGACAGCGCGAGCGCGGTATCGACGGCGGCGAGGGTCGTGCCAACCGAGTCAACCGTCGTGACGGTGACGCCATTAGCACGCACCTGAGAGATCATCGCGTCACGGGTGGAGGCGTCGCCAACGAGAACGCCGTTCGTCGAACCGAGGGCCTGACCGAGGCCAACCCACGCATCCGAGCTGTGAGTCGCCGCAGCGGGCGTCGCGTTGGAAACGGCCGTGGCCTGCGCGCGCGGGCCGACCGCGACGATCGCCGTGGCGCCTCCATTCGCATCCTCGTCGACGGTCATGATCGGCGTGGATTCGTCGGTGAGAATCTGACGCAGCAGGTCGGTCTCAGCTCCGGTGGTGGTGAGCACCTGGACGATCGAATATCCGACGACCCCATCGGCGCTAGCAGTCTTGGCCGCCCCCGAAGCGAGATGCGACGCGAGGGTCGTTGACAGTGTCGTGCGGTACTGGCTCATCGAGGTGGACTGCCAGTTGTCGGTCAGCGTCACTCGCCCGATGACGCTCGCTCCAGCATCGGTCAGCGTCGAACGAATCGCAGTCACGTCATCGTCAGATGCGCCGGGCAGGACGACGAGAGCAACCTTGGCGGAGCTGAGCGAACCGGTCAGCGTCGACGAGGCGAGCGCCTTGAGGCCTGCAGCCTCCGCGTCGGCTTGAGCGCTGAGCAGCGGGTCCGCTGTCGAGGCGGTCGCCGTCGAGCTGACGCCGGCCTGGATACGGCTCTGCAGCGGGCCGGCCCCCAGAACGACGCCGACGGCCAGAGCAATGAAGATCCCGATGATCGAGACAACGTGGTAGCGGAAGTTAATCATTGGGCTCCTCCTGCGGAGTGCATCAGCGAGACGAAGAATGAAGTAACAGGGTGCAGCAGGTCGTTGCCCCACGGGGTGGACCACAGGGCGACACCCATCAGGGCCACCGCGACAACGGCCAGTAGGACAAGCGTCCAACCGCGCGGACGCGGGCGGAAGGTCGCCGCAACCGCCTGCGCACCGATAAGGCGCGAGCCGACCGCGAGGCGTGAGAAGAATGCGGGGGCAACCAGGGCTCGTCCGGCGTCCACCAGCTCCGCCTCCCCGTAGGACACGCCGACTGTGACGACAGCGGGTGCCGTCGAACGTGCCGCGACGACGAGAGCCGCGTCGAGAGAGGTGCCAGCCATGGCGATGCGATCGTAAACGATGCCCATGCGGTCGAGCCGATCAGCGCCGGGGGCGAGGCCGTCTCCTCCGACGCGGACGATAAAGGAACGAGCCTTGCGGATCGCCTTCTCACTCATCAGTTCAGCGTCACCGACGACGAGGTCGAGCGACAGTCGGGCCTTCAGAGCCACGTCGGCTCCGCCGTCGACGGCAATCACGAACGGGCTGACCTCGGAGCGCCAACGCGCAAGCGCACGCAGCTCAGCCTTCGCCTCGGGCGCGCCCGTCACGAGGAGAATCGGCCGCTTGCTGAGGTCGGAGAGCTCGGGAACGTCGACTCCACGCAGCACCGTCGCGCCATCTTTCGCCAGATACTCCTCAATCGAAGCGTCAACGCCGGCGAAAAGCGCGGACGAGTCGGCGACGTCGACCTCCAAGTCGTCCGAGGACACAACGGATCCGGTCGCGATGACCGAGCCGTCCACGAGGACCTTCGAGCCTGTCACCGTCACTTCTTGACCTTCGCGCAGCGACATGATGTCCTGCCCCAGGTCATCGACGAGGACGATGCCGGCCTCGAGAACAAGGCGAGGCCCCAGAGCGGCAGCGCGTCCCGTGAAAGACGGCTGCGCGTTCAGCACGGCCACGGGGCCGGCGGCGACAAGCGCCGCTGCGCTCTCGCGATCCAGGTCCGCAACGTTGATGACGGCGATCTCGCCGCGTTCTAGGCGCGTCGCCAGGTGCTTGGGACGGTCGTCAATGCGAATCCGCCCGGAGCGCGCGCTCGATTCCTTTGAAAGTGTCTCACTCATCCCTGCGATTGTGACACGGCGGAGGCCAAGACTTGCGAAGCGTGGCGGCGCGCCGCAGCTGAGTGCGGATCCCCACCCATCATGCGCGTCAGTTCAGCTTCGCGCTCATCCCCGCTGACTTCGCGCACCTTCGTGGTCCCATCATTTTTCTCGATGACGAGGTGCTGGTCGCCAAAAGCCGCGACTTGGGCCAGATGCGTCACAACAATAACCTGCCGCGTTTGGGCAAGCTTCTTCAGGCGCGCCCCAACCTCGGTCGCGGTCTGCCCGCCGATTCCCGCGTCGATTTCGTCAAAAATAAAGGTCGACGAGGCCTCGGTACGTCCCAGCATCAACTCCAGCGCCAGCATGACACGGGACAGCTCGCCGCCCGAGGCTCCCTGACCGAGGGGTCGAGCAGATGCATGCGGATGCGGTTGAAGCCGGAAGACGACGGTCTCGCATCCATTGGAGGTCGGCTTCGTCGGCTCACAGTCGATGTGCAGCGTCGCGTCGGGCATTGACAGGGCGTGCAGCTCCTCGTTCACGCCCTCCGCGAGCTGTGCCGCAAGACGCACACGCGCCTGGGTCACGCGGCGCCCGCACTCCAGCACGCGCTCCTGAGCGGCTACCAGTTCACGTTCGACCGTCACAGGATCAGACCCGGGTGACGAGAGCTCTTCGACGCGCGAGCGAGCCTGGTCAGCCCACGCGAGGAGAGCCTCGATATCAGCTGCACGCCCGCGCAGAACATCCTTGATAGCCGCGCGTCGCGCGTGAATCTGCGAAAGCCTCTCCGGATCCGCGTCAAGGCGCGACAGGTACGCTGAGACGTCATCAGCAAGTGCCTCCAGTTCGAGCACCTGGTTGCGTGCACGTCCGACATACTCGGCCACGGCCTCGTCGAATCGGGCCGCGTCGTCGAGCTGCGCGTAGGCGTGGCGCGCCGCCTCGACCGCCCCGGTAAAGTCACCCCGGTCGTCGCCCTTGAGATAGCCCAGAGACACGCCAACCAGCGCACGCAGATCCTCGACGTTCGTCAGGCGCGCAGCCTCGCGAACGAGGTCTTCCTCCTCGCCGATCGTAGGATCGAGCTCTTCGATCTGCTGGATGGCGGCTCTCAGATCCTCCAGCTCCTCGGCGCGCTCGCTTGCATCGCCACGCAGCGAATCCAGGCGATGCTTGACGTCGACGGCGTTACGGAAAGCAGCGCGGTACTCCTCGAGCGCAGCCGCGTGCTCCTCTCCGCCAAACTGATCGAGTGCACGGCGCTGGGCAGCCTCCCCTGTCAGACGGATCTGGTCGGCCTGACCGTGGATCGTCACCATCGACCCGACGATATCCGTCAAGACCGAGGCCGGCACGGGACGTGATCCGAGGTGAGCGCGGGAGCGCCCGGCGGCGCGCACCGAACGACCGACAATCAGCTCGCCTCCCTCGACGAGGCCGCCGCTCTCCTCAACGCGTGCTGCAACCTCCTCGCCCACCGAGAAAATGCCATCGACAGACAGACGATCCGCGCCCGAGCGCACGAGCGCCGCATCCGCGCGGGCACCGAGCAGCAGCTGCAAGCTTGACAGCACCATCGTCTTACCCGCACCGGTTTCACCGGTGACAACGATAAGACCCTCACCAAAGTCGACGTGAGCGGACTCAATGATGCCGAGATGCGAAATATCGAGCGACTCGATCACCGGGGACCATCCCTCCATCCGCGCACGGGAAGATTGAACTTGCGAACGAGACGCGCAGAAAACGGCGTATCGTCCACGCGCACAAGCTGAACGGGCGATGAGCCAACGCGCGCACGGACCACTGCTCCAGCGGGGACAGTCATACGTCGCAGGCCGTCGCACCACATCTCCGGAGGCGTCCACATATCGTCAAGAACAACGATCTCGACACACGCGGAAGGACCGACGACGAGCGGTCGCGTGAATAGCCCGTGAGCGGCCAGAGGGGCGACGACAATCGCTTCAGTATCGGGCCACACGACGGGTCCACCCGCAGAGAACGAGTAGGCGGTCGAGCCGGTCGGCGTGGACAGGATCATGCCATCCGCCCCGTACGTCGACACTTCCTGCCCGTCGACAACGAGGGCAAAATGAACGGGATGCGCGACATCGGTGTGCATGACAACAGCCTCGTTGAGGGCCCAGTCGTCGGCCTTCGATCCGTCTGGACGTTCCATCGTCACGTCCAGCGTCATACGACGCTCGACGGTGAAGTCACCGTCCGCGATCTTGCGGGCGAGGTCTCCAGTCCCCCTGTCACCCAGTTCCGTCAAGAATCCCATGTGGCCAGCGTTGATACCGAGAAGGGGGACGTTCAGTGCACGCGCACTCGACGCGGCAACGAGAAACGTCCCGTCGCCGCCGATTGACAGCACCATGTCGATATCGCCACCCGAGGCGTCGTCCACGACGTCGATGCCGCGTTCCTCGAGTGCCTCGGCGAGGCTCACCGCACTCGTGATCGCGTTGGGGCGATGGCGATGACGAACCATCAGAACTCGAGTCATTGGGATCCTCCGGCAGGTCCGGCCTCCACCGCACGCCGGATGTAATCGGTGAGCTGGCTCGGATCGATGGGATCCGGGTAGTCGCGGCGCATGTGCACGAAATACTCGACGTTTCCGCTAGGGCCAGGAAGTGGCGACGCGGCGATCGCGGCGATATCCAAGCCGAGGTCGATAGCACAGCGCGCAACAGTTTCGACAGTTTCCACATGGTGCTCAGGATTGCGCACCACTCCCCCGTGGCCGAGTCGTTCTTTTCCGATCTCGAACTGAGGCTTCACCATCAGCAGGAAGTCAGCTTCGGGCGCCGCCGCGGCGACGAGCGCCGGAAGTACCAACGTCAGCGAAATGAAAGACATATCGCCGACCACGAGCTCAGGAGCCGGAGCGACGGAAGCGGGGTCGAGAGTACGCACGTTCGTCCGGTCGTGTACCTCGACCCGCGGGTCGCTCTGCAGCTTCCACGCGAGCTGGCCATACCCGACGTCGACGGCGACAACGGACGCTGCGCCCCGCCGTAGCAACACGTCGGTGAACCCTCCCGTCGAAGCGCCAGCATCCAGAGCCCGACGCCCCTCGATCAGCGGGGCCTTGTCGCCAAGCGCATCGAGTGCTCCCGCAAGCTTGTGGGCACCACGCGATACGTATTCCGGATCGTCCGATTCTTCGACGACGATCGCCTGCGCAGGATCCATCTGGCGAGCGGGCTTGAGCACGATCTGTCCATCGAGCTTGACGCGCCCATCCTCGATCATCTGTGCGGCAGCGGCACGGGACTTTGCAAGGCCGCGGCGTACCAGTTCGGAGTCGATTCTGCGTAACTTCATGCGCCGCTCCCCTCGTTGCCTGAAGCCGTCAATTGCGTACCAGGGCGAACAGTGCCGCTCGGCGCGTCGGCAGACAGGGCCCGCCGTAGGTCGGCCTCGATTGCACGGAGCGTCTCTACTTGAAGGGACGCGCCAAGCTGATCGAAACCGACCAGGCGGGCTTCAGTCTGCTCGCGCAACGCCATCAGACCTGCTCATCCAAATCTGCCGTACGCTCCAGGAGCTCTTCAAGCTCCTCCTCGCCGGGCAGGAACGCGGGGGTCGAAGCACCCGGTTCGGGTAGCTTGTCGGCATCCGCGGCGACATCATAGAAGTCGTCCTCGTCCGGAGCGGCAACGGGCTCGGGCTGGGAGACGATGCCAGCGGGATCCTCATTGTCGACGACCGTAATGTCGGGGCAGGTAACCGGCGAGCCTGCGCCGTCCGCGTACTCCCACGCGGCAGCAGCAAGTGCGCGGTAGGAGTCGATACTGATCGTGACAGGCTCGGTCAGTTCGACGTCGTCGAGCGTGAGCACACCGGAGCGGGTGGCCTTGGCGACCTGAGAAACACCGCAGGTCCAGGTGCCATCGCGGTGGTGCTTGGGTGCCGGGTGCGCCTCCAGCAGACCACGCATATCGATCGCCAGATAGCTGGGGCGCTGTCCGCGCGGGGCGCGGATGACGTCGCGAGCCTGGTGAACACCGGTAAGGACGTGCAGGGCGGGCACGCCAGCGGCGACAGCTCCCATAATGTCGGTCTCGAGACGGTCACCAACGGCGATCGGGTTCTGCGCGCCGACGAGCTCGCTGGCGCGACGGTAGATACCCGGCTCAGGCTTGCCGCCTGCGATCGGGCGCTTGCGCGTCGCGTGCTGGATGGCGCGGACGAGAGAGCCGTTACCGAGGGCCTGGCCACGCTCGATGGGCAAGGTTGCGTCAAGGTTCGAGGCATAGAAAGCGGCACCGCGCTCAATGGCAAAAGCGCCTTCAGACAGAAGCGCCCAGTCGACCTTCTTGTCGAGACCCTGAACGACCGCGACGGGTTCGTCATCGGCACTGTCCACGAGGACGAAGCCGCGATCCTCGAGAGCGAGACGCAGGCCGGCACCGCCGATAACGAAGACCTTCGAGCCCGCATCGAGCTCTTCTGCCATGATCGCCGCGATGTCCATCGCAGAGGTCATGATCATGTCAGGCGTCGCCGCGAAGTCCATGGAGTTGAGCTTGTCGGCGACCTGCTGGGGGGTGCGCATCGCGTTGTTGGTGACAAAAGCCGAGGCCATGCCAGCCTCACGTGCTTCGACAACCGACGCAGCTGCGTGCTCGATCGTCTCGTCACCGGACCACGCCGTACCGTCAAGGTCGAGCAGCGCACAGTCGTATTCTTCAGCGAGCGCCGCGCCGGAGCCCCGCAGCGGAGAACGCTTACCATCCACGTCAGCGTCAGCGTACAGAGCGATATCAACGATCTCCGTGTCCTCGACTTCAGCGGGCATCGAGGCGATGACCTCTGCTGCTTCGTCTTCGCGGCCAAGGTCGAGCAGACGCTGCGCCTTGACCTCCATCAGGCGGCGACGCAATTCGTCGTCGGCCGCAGCCGGCAGCGCTGCGAGTGCATCGTCGACGATCACGAGGCCGACCTCGGCCTGACCGAGATCCGCGCGAGCGCCAGAGGAGACGAGCACGAGCTCGACCTGCTCTGCGAGGTCAAGGGTCGAGGGATCGGTGGAGTCGATGATCTCGACGGCCTTTTCCGGATGGCCAAGACCACGCTCGGCATCAGCTTCCACAGCTCGCAGCGACGAATCGCCACGCATACGACGAACAGCGCGCACCTCGCGCAGGGCCTCCTCGTAGCGACCCGACGCATAGGCGGTGAGCGCAGCTGCCTCGCGCACAACGTCAACGCGGCCTGCGCGTGCGACGGCGGCCTGCGCATGCTGGTAGGCAGCCTCGGGATCAAGATCGATCAGCTGGCCGGCCATCACCAAGTGACGGGCGACGATGTCACGATTGGGGCCAGAGAGGGTGGTCAGAGCGCGCAGCGCATCGCGGTCGAGCTCATCTGCGCTGACGCCAGCGGGAATCGTCGGCTCATTGCCGTTAGGCGAGACGTACTCGTCCGTCGACGAGTAGTTCTTGTAAGCACCGTCGTTACGAGGCGCACCCCCACGTCCGCGGTCCCGGAAGCCACCGCGGCGATCATCGCGCGAACCGAAGTCACGACGATCGTTATCACGACGCTGGAAACCACCACGATCACCATCACGACGGTCATCACGGAAACCACGGCGGTCGTCGCGACGCTGGTAGCCCCCACGATCCCCGCGGCGATCATCACGGAAACCACCACGACGGTCATCGCGACGGAAGCCACCGCGCTCACCACGGTCCTCAAAATTCCCTCGACGATCATCGCGACGCTGGTAGCCCCCACGATCCCCGCGGCGATCATCACGCGAACCGAAGTCACGACGATCGTTATCACGACGCTGGAAACCACCACGATCACCATCACGGCGATCATCACGGAAACCACCCCGACGATCATCGCGACGGAAGCCACCGCGCTCACCACGGTCCTCAAAATTCCCTCGACGATCATCGCGACGCTGGTAGCCCCCACGATCCCCGCGGCGATCATCACGCGAACCGAAGTCACGACGATCGTTATCACGACGCTGGAAACCACCACGATCACCATCACGACGGTCATCACGGAAACCACCCCGACGATCATCACGACGGAAGCCACCGCGCTCACCACGCTCAGAGCGTTCGCCGTCGCGGTCGCGCCACTGCGGCTGACGCTTCTGGTATCCACCACGGCCGAATTCGCCGCGTCCTCGAGTCTCTTCTGCCATGGTGTCTATCCTCTATTCCTGCGCCACAGGCGCGCTCTTGTTCATGGTGCGCATCGTGCGCGTTCAACCACCCAATAGTAGACGACGGGTGGCTTGTCAGCGCCACGGGGCCGCAAAAACGAGAGGGACGGCACGCTATCGCGCTCCGTCCCTCTCGATGAAGTGTGTTGTGGCGGTGTCCTACTCTCCCACAACCTGGCGGTTGCAGTACCATTGGCGCTGCCGGGCTTAGCTTCCAGGTTCGGAATGGAGGCTGGGCGTTTCCCCGGTGCTATGACCACCACAAGA
>ERZ772974.1627-NODE-1627-length-14432-cov-6.432427_pt1 | contig 14432 bp, 10 predicted proteins | sample MGYA00580671_ERZ772974 | MGnify/ENA primary metagenome ERZ772974 (study PRJEB29015, sample SAMEA2738065) | human oral metagenome | biome: human oral; feature: human-associated habitat; material: saliva | place: China | collected 2218 ... | reverse complement strand
CCAGTTTTGCCATTCTGTTTTCGCAAATTGCAGAAATTTCTCGCCTTGTTCGGTTAAGCGCACTTGTCGATTATCACGAATAAATAAAGGTTGTTCTAGCTCCTCTTCCATTCGTTGAATCTGGCGTGAAAGCGTAGAAGGCGACATATGATTTTGCGTAGCGGTTTTAGCAAAATTTTGTGTGTCTGCAAGATGAAGAAATATTTGGAGGTCTTGAAAGTTCATATGTATCACTAAAATGCAAATATCGTTGCAAAAAATGCAACACTAAGTGTCAATAATATCACTTTACGCAACAACTAAAAACCTTATAATCCACTTCACAACAAAAAACTATATTCAAACACAACCTCATACACATTAATCAACATCATAGAAAGGATGAAAAATGGCTAACTATTTCAACACATTAAATTTACGCGAAAAATTAGACCAATTAGGTCGTTGTCGTTTTATGGATCGCAGCGAATTCGCTGACGGTTGCAACTACTTAAAAGGCAAAAAAATCGTTATCGTAGGCTGTGGTGCACAAGGTTTAAACCAAGGTTTAAATATGCGTGATTCTGGCTTAGACATCGCTTATGCATTACGTCCAGAAGCGATTGCAGAAAAACGTGCTTCATTCCAACGTGCAACCGAAAATGGCTTTAAAGTGGGCACTTACCAAGAATTAATTCCAACCGCAGACTTAGTAATCAACTTAACACCAGATAAACAACACTCTAAAGTGGTGGCTGATGTAATGCCATTAATGAAAAAAGATTCAGCATTCGGTTACTCACACGGTTTCAATATCGTTGAAGTAGGTGAGCAAATCCGTGAAGACATCACTGTGGTGATGAGTGCACCAAAATGTCCAGGTACTGAAGTACGTGAAGAATACAAACGTGGTTTCGGTGTGCCAACATTAATCGCAGTTCACCCAGCAAATGACCCACGTGGTGAAGGTATGGCAATTGCGAAAGCATGGGCGGCAGCAACTGGTGGTGACCGTGCGGGCGTATTAGAATCTTCATTCGTTGCAGAAGTAAAATCTGACTTAATGGGTGAACAAACCATTCTTTGCGGTATGTTACAAGCAGGTTCAATCGTATGTTACGACAAACTTGTTGCTGACGGTAAAGATCCAGCATACGCAGGCAAATTGATCCAATACGGTTGGGAAACCATTACTGAAGCATTAAAACAAGGCGGTATCACATTAATGATGGATCGCTTATCAAACAGCGCAAAATTACGTGCATTTGAACTTGCTGAACAAATCAAAGAAAGCCTTGGTTTCTTATATTACAAACACATGGATGACATCATCAGCGGTCACTTCTCAGCAACTATGATGGCTGACTGGGCAAATGGCGACAAAGATTTATTCGCATGGCGTGAAGCAACTGGCAAAACTGCCTTTGAAAATGCACCAAAAGCAGACGGCATCAAAATTTCTGAACAAGAATACTTTGATAACGGCGTGTTAATGGTCGCAATGGTGAAAGCCGGTGTTGAATTAGCCTTTGATGCAATGGTAGCAAGCGGTATCTATGAAGAATCAGCTTACTATGAATCACTTCACGAATTACCGTTAATCGCTAACACTATCGCGCGTAAACGTTTATACGAAATGAACGTGGTAATTTCTGATACTGCAGAATACGGTAACTACTTATTCTCTAACGTAGCGACCCCTATTCTTGCTAAAGAAATCATCCCAACCTTACAAAAAGGTGATTTAGGTGAACCAACACCAGCAGTCGCTATCGACAACATCACCTTACGCGATGTAAACGATGCAATCCGTAACCACCCTGTTGAATTAATTGGTCAAGAGTTACGTGGTTATATGACAGATATGAAACGTATCGCAGTTGCAGGTTAATTATTAAATCGGTAAAATTCAAGCCAACTTATTCAATAAGTTGGCTTTTTTATAATCCAAAGGAATTAATATGAAAAACAATAAAATTTTTAACCGCACTTTTAAAGTGAGTTTGGTGGCTATGGCGTTAGGATTAGTTAATTCGGCATGGGCAACAGATCTCACTTGCTCAAACGCAACAGGATGTCAGTATTCTTGGGGGGCATCACCTAATTTTTGGACTTTTAACAAAAACCAACAAACATCAATTAGTGATGCAATTAATGTAACTATTACACCAGGAAACTACCAAAATATCGCTAAAACCGATGTCGGAACTAGCACACATGGAGGAAAACCACTAGCCTCTAGCGATTCATTATTTAGTATTTTTGACCTTACTGATCGAAATAATCGCATTACTCTTAAATCTGGTGTAAATGCCACACTTAAAGAAGACTACCCTTCAAGTTCACTTTTAGATATATCTGGGGCAGTTGCTACTTTAGAAAAAGGCTCAAAACTCATTGTTGAGAAAAATTACGCACAAATTCACAATATAACTGATGCTTATGGTGATTCAAGTGGCAACTCAGCGATTGAATCTCGTGATGGCAAAATTAATACACAAGCTGATATTGAAATAAATAACGATGGTTCTAGTGCAATTGAATCTCAAAAGACCTCAGTTATCAATTCATCCAATCATAGTATCAAGATGAATGGAAAGAATGATATTGCCTACGCATTATATGGTGCAGAAGATATAGCAAATATCAGTAATGTACAAATTACTGGAAATCAAGATATGCAATTTGCTTTTGACATCGGTACGGATGATGAGAATGCGGCTCAGACGGTTATAGCTAATGGTTTAAATGTAACTCTTAACAATAAAAGTGGTTTATTCACCACATCAGATAGCGGATCGCAAACAATAACACTAAAAAATTCAGAAAGTAATACAGGTTATGGTTTACTCGCATTCCCATTGGGCGATGAGCAGTTAGTTAAAATTAATTTAGAAAATACAACATTAAATGCTACTCAAGCATTAATCTCACTTAATGATAAAAACTTCCCTATTGAAGCAGAAGAAGGCGATGATGCTTTAGATCCCAAAGCTGCAGGTGTCTATCATCTAAACCTTACAGCTAGTAAGAATTCAAAACTAACTGGTGCAATTCTTGAAAATCCAGATTCGCTAGTTAAGAATGAAATCAATTTATCTATGTCTAATAGCCAATGGAGCTTCAATAAATCAAGCACATTGAATAACCTAGATGCTAACAGTTCTGAGATTACATTTACTCCAACTTCTGAATACAAGACATTAACAATTAAAGATAACCTCACAGGTTCTAGTACATTTAACCTCAACACGAATATCGCTGAAAACAAAAGCGATAAAATCGTTGTTAAAGGCACTGCTGAAGGTAATCATAAAATTGGTGTAACTAACCAAGGTGCAAATATTGCTAACGGAAAAGTGACACTTGTCGAAACCAATGGCGGTAACGCTGCATTTAGCTTAACGAACCCGAATAATCGTGTAGATTTAGGGGCTTACCAATATTTCCTAACAAAAGAAGGAAATAATTGGGTGCTAGTTCATTCTCAGAAAGCATTAGATTCAACGAGTTCTGTAGAAACTAATGTTCCAGATAATACTGGATCTAATAACGCCGCCTCAAATAATCCACATGTACATGATTACTCATGGCTCCCTAAAAAGCCATTACTTATAAACTCATTAAATGCACAAGTTTCTCTTCGCCAAGCGCAATTGCTTTTAGTGGAAGATGATTTAACTGGCATCCATCAACGTCTAGGTGAAGTGAAAAACGGTGAAAAAGGTAATGTATGGGTTCGTAATGTGAATTCTCGCCAAAAATTAGCCGCACTTTCTACTGGTGAGAGTGAAACTTCTGGCTTTAAACAAAACGTACATCGCGTACAAGTGGGCGCTGATGCTGCTGTAACTGATAACCTCCGTGTTGGTGGATTTGTTGGCCGCAGCCAAGCTAACGTTGATTTTAATGGTCATTACGGTGATGGCAAAGTAAGAAGCAATAGCGTGGGCTTATATGCAGCTTACCTTGCAGATAACGGTATTTATGTAGATAACATCGTGAAATACAGCCGTTTACACGCTAACTCAGATCACACTGAAAAACGCCATTACAACGCTTATACTATTTCGAGTGAATTAGGCAAACGCTTTAGCCTTGCGAACGATTGGACAATTACCCCGCAAACACAAATAGCGTGGACACATATTTCATCACAAGGGAATGAAGATAGCTTATCTTCTGTTTATTCTCGAATTGGTTTACGTGTAGCCAAAGGCTTTGCATTAAGTAATGGTTGGAATTTACAACCTTATGCAGAAGTCAATGCGATTACTAGCAAAAACCGTAGCAGCAAAATTCATTACACAAACAGCGCGCTTGATGTCGCAAGCAGCCGTGGACGTTTTGAAAGTGCGGTCGGTTTAAATGCTGGATTTGCAAATCATCGTTTTGGTTTAGAAGTAAGCCGTGCTGACGGTAAAAACTTCGACAAACCTTATGCAATTCAAGCGGTTTATCGCTATCAATGGTAATATAAAAGGGCGGAATAAAATCTGCCTTTTTTCTCTTTTTACTGAATAAATAATATGTCGAAATCTTTCCCTTCTCGCTCATTTACAACCAAACGAACGGCAAAACCTACTCGTTCATTTAAGCCTAAAGCGAAGCCGCTCACACTAGAACAGACCATTGTGGTTTTATTCAACAAACCTTTTGATGTACTGACCCAATTTACCGATGAAAATGGTCGAGCTACATTAAAAGATTTTATTGCTATTCCTAATGTGTACGCGGCAGGACGATTGGATCGTGATAGCGAAGGGCTGCTGATTTTAACGAATAATGGTGAAGTGCAACATCGTTTGGCAGATCCTAAGTTTAAAACTGAAAAAACGTATTTTGTGCAAGTGGAAGGCATTCCTGAAGAGACAGACTTAGACAAACTCCGCAAAGGCGTTGAATTGAAAGATGGAATGACGAAGCCAGCAAAAGTGCGGTTAATTTCAGAACCGGATTTTCTTTGGCCTCGCAATCCACCTATTCGTGAACGTCAAAGTATTCCAACAAGTTGGTTGGAAATTAAAATTAGCGAAGGGCGTAATCGACAAGTACGTAGAATGACGGCACATATCGGCTTTCCGACATTACGTCTCATCCGTTATCAAATGAGCCATTTAACGCTTAATGGGTTAGGTAATGGTGAATATCGCCGTTTGAATGAAGAAGAAATGCGTGCGTTATTCAAACAACTTCATTTAAATAACGCACGTTAAGATTAGAAACGTTGAGCGGGTTGTGCGTTTTCAACTTGCACGAAGAAGCCTTTATCATTCAAGATAATGCTGTAATCGGTAACATATTTAACGCCGTTGGTTTCCACTATCGCATTACAGCTGCGAATGCCTTGTTGTGGATAAGATTGCGTTTCACGGGCTTGCGAGATTTGTTTCACTGTCATTTGGGTGTTAGTCGCAGCACCTTGTTTTTTGAAGGCATCAGATAATACCGCAAAAACTTTTGAATCGTTACATCTTGGTACGACGACGGATTTTGTCACCATACTCGCTGTTTTTTGTGCGACAGTATCTACTTTCTTTTCAGTCACTTTTTCAACAGCTTTTGGTTCCGCTTTCTTCACTTCGGTTTTAACCGCGGGTGTTTTTTTAGCAATCACCTTTTCAGGTTTAGCGGATTCTTTAACGGTACTTTGCTTGCTTTTCGCTGCCGTCTTTTTGTCTTTTACTGCCGTTTGCTTAGCTTTTTCTACTGGCTGTTTGCCTTTCATTTTTGTCGGCTCTGCTTTATCGGCTTTATTTGTCGTTTTATTTTTTATTTTTTCTTTTTTCGTTATCGCTTTTTTCGCTTCGACAATTTTAGCTGGCTTTTTCGCTTCTGCTTTTTGGGCATCGGCTTTCTTTTTCGCTGTTTTAGCTACGGTTTTAGGCGTAGTGGCTTTCTTGGCTTCCACTTTTTTAACTGCTGTTTTCACTGACTGGGTTTGAGTTGATTTTGCCGTATGATTTGGCGATGCTGCAAAGGCCAAAGCAGGTAACAAGGCAAAAATCACTGCGAGTAATTTTTTCATCCTTTATTCTCCTTAAACAAAAAGTGCGGTCAAAATTAACCGCACTTTGAAATCATTTATAAATTAAAGATAGTAGTGTTCTACGTAGTTTAATTTATCGTCAAGTTTTAACACTAACGGTTGACCGGTTGGGATTTCAAAATCCATGATTTCCGCATCAGAAATACCGATGATGTGTTTTGCTAATGCACGAAGTGAGTTACCGTGCGCCACCACTAAAACACGTTTACCAGAAAGCATTGCTGGAGCAATTTGGTCTTCCCAGAATGGTAATGCACGTTCTAAGGTTAATTTTAAGTTTTCTGCGTTTGGTATAACATCAGATGGGATGTTTGCATAACGACGGTCGTTATGTGCAGAATTTGGATCTTTCGGATCTAAATCTGGAGGAGAAATATCGTAAGAACGACGCCAGATATGAACTTGTTCGTCACCGTATTGTTCTGCGGTTGCTTTTTTATCTAAGCCTTGTAATGCACCGTAGTGACGCTCATTTAAACGCCAGTTTTTCACTTGAGGAATCCATAATTGGTGAGATTCTTCTAACACGATGTTACAGGTTTTGATTGCACGAGTTAAAACAGAAGTGAAGGCGATATCGAACTCATAGCCTTTCTCGAACAATTTTTTACCCGCTGCTTTTGCTTCTTCAACACCGCGCTCAGTTAAATTCACATCACGCCAACCGGTGAATAAATTTTTTGCGTTCCACTCACTGAAACCGTGACGAATGAATACTAATTCCATAAGGATCTCCTAAGTATTAATAAAAAAATGAATGGCTCTGTTATAGCAAAAAATCGTTATGTTTAAAAGTAAAAAGGCGGTATTTACTGATCTTTCGCAAAAAATCGCCTGTAAACTTTTAGCCACTCAAAAATAATGCTAGTATTTAAGCTTTATTCATCCCTTAATTTCTCTCAAGTTTAGATGTATGCAGCAAAGCAATCGTAGAAAAAAAATCTTATCAAAACTGACCGCACTTTTGGCTTGTGGTCTGCTTGGCTTTTCATCTTTAGCACAAGGCAACGATCTCACTCAAATTCAAAAACAAATTAAACAACAAGAATCGAAGATCGCCGAGCAAAAACGCGCACAAGCTAAACTCCAAGCCAGTCTTAAAGATCAAGAAAGCAAAATTAATAGCGTTGTCGGTGAATTACGTGAAACAGAATTAAGCTTAAAAGAAATCCGCAAGCAAATGGCGGAAACCGAAAAGCAAATCAAGCAATTAGAAAAGCAAGAGCGCGTGCAAAAAGCGAAGCTCGCCCAACAAATAGATGCCATTTATCGCTCAGGTGTAAATCCTTCTACCTTGGAAAGAATGCTTTCAGAAGATGCGAAAAAAGCGGAACGCATGAAAGTGTATTATCAGCATTTAAACCAAGTTCGCATTGATATGATTAACAATCTGAAAGCGACACAAGAGAATTTAGCGAAACAGCGTGAAGCGATTTCAGGGCAACAAAAAAATCATCGCGATCAACTTTCTACGCAAAAGAAACAGCAGCAAGAATTACAAAAAGCGCAACAAGAACGCCAATCTACGTTAAATGAACTCAACAAAAACTTAACGAAAGATCAGAATAAACTGGAAACGTTGAAAGCGAACGAAAATGCCCTTCGCCAAGAAATTCAACGTGCTGAACAAGCCGCTCGCCAACAAGAACAACGTGAGCGTGAAGCCCTTGCTCAGAAAAAACAAGAGGAAGAAAAACGAACCTCAAAACCTTATCAACCAACCGATCAAGAACGTAAGTTGATTAACAGTACCAGTGGTTTAGGTACCGCAGCTCGTCAATACAGTCGTCCAGTTTCCGGTCCGACATTGCATTCCTTTGGCTCAATCCAAGCAGGCGAAGTGCGCTGGAAAGGTATGGTTATCGGTGCACCAACGGGTGCAGCGGTAAAAGCCATTGCAAGTGGTCGTGTTATTCTCGCCGGCCATCTTAACGGTTATGGTTATATGGTGATTGTGAAACACGGCGACAGCGACTTGAGTTTATATGGTTTCAACCAAGCGGTATTTGTGAAACAAGGTCAGCTCGTGTCTGCGGGACAAACCATTGCACAAGTGGGGAATACAGGTGAACTCTCAAAACCGGCGCTTTACTTCGGTATCAGCCGTAAAGGGGTACCTGTGAATCCGGCTGGGTGGATTAAATAATGGCAAGGTTCTTTCAAAGTGCGGTCAAAAATACGATCATTTTTTCAACCGCACTTTTCTCTGCTTTTACTTTTGCACAAGGCAAACTGGCTATTGTAATTGATGACATTGGCTATCATCCGAAAGAAGATGCCGAGGTTTTAGCCATGCCAAAGGAAATCTCCGTTGCAATTATTCCTGCCGCGCCCTATGCCAAAATTCGCAATCAAGAAGCGAAAGCACAAAATCACGATATTCTTATTCATATGCCGATGCAGCCAGTCAGTAATATTAAAATTGAGGAAGGTGGTTTGACTTTAGGCTTGTCCGAAGCGCAAGTGAATGAGCGAGTAAAAAAAGCGAAATCTATTGTGCCAAATGCTATCGGAATGAATAATCATATGGGCAGTGCAGCAACAGCTGATGCCACATTAATGACTTATTTAATGACCGCACTTCGCGAGCAGCATTTATTCTTTTTAGATAGCCGTACTATTGGAAAATCAGTTGCGGGAAAAATAGCAAAAGAACAAGGCGTACGTGTATTAGATCGCCATGTGTTTTTAGATGACAGTGATAATTTAGCGGATGTGCAACGCCAATTTCAAAGTGCAATTCAATATGCACGTAAACATGGCTCAGCCATTGCTATTGGACACCCTCGTCCAAATACCGTAGCTGTATTAAAATCAGGAATGAAAAATTTACCCGATGATATTCAATTAGTCGGCATGGGCAGTTTATGGCGAAATGAAAAAATCTTGCCACCTAAACCATTTATCTTACTTTTTAATGATATTCCTGCGCCAACTTCCGTTGCGCCATTTGAGCCAATCCCTTTATTACGGGGCGTGCCAAGATAATAATATATAGAAGAAGTGTTGATATATTGTTATATGTAAACTTAAAGAAATTTACGTAAATTTACAAAAAATTTACCTTAAATGTTGATAAAAGAGGTAAGAATATGACATTTCAAGGTTGCAACGTTATTTTCCTTTTGCTAGAATTCGCCCAGAAAGGCTTTTATTAGCCTTTTGTATACAAAAGGTGCTATAACACAAGCGTGTAATAGCATAAGTCTATTGGCTAACCAATTTTATAAGGTTACATTCATTATGAAAAACAACAAATTCATTAAATTTAGTTTAACAGTAGCGTGTGCAGCGGTATTAGCAGCATGTGGTTCTAGCGGCGGTAGCAGCAACAATGATGAAGCAGCTCAAAAAGCAGCAGCTCAACAACAAGCAGCTCAGCAACAACAAGCAGCAGCTGAAGCAGCAGCTAAAGCGAAAGCAGAAGCTGAAGCAGCGGCAGCGCAAGCAGCAGCTGCAGAAGCAGCAGTTGCAAAAACAATTGATGTTGGTGCTAAATTTGTTAAGAAAAATCAATCTAACTTAAACGTTGGTGAAGGTGTAGAAACTAACAGCAAATCTTCTGTTGCTCCAACTAACATGACAGTTGAATTACACCCAAGCTTAGATACTATCGTTGTGGCGGTTCCATTAAACGCTGATGGTTCTGTGAACACTCAAGCAAAACAAGCTTACTTAGAAGATTTTGATTTCCGTGGTAATACAGCGAATACTACTGGTCAACACACTTTAAGTCACATTTACAAAACAGCTAATGGTAGCACAAATGTAGGTGCGGCACGTAATGGCGGTGAAGCTTCAACCAAAACAGATACTAAAGGTAATGATACTGGTTTAGCATATGTTTATGAAGATGGTCGTTTAAACTATACTCGTAAGGCTGAAGGTAAAAACGTAGTTGATACAAAAGACGCTCGTACAGATGCTCGTTTAGCTGATTCTGTTGCTGAAGTATACGGTCACAGAACTTTCGTTGATGGTGATTCTGAAGTGAAAAACATTGCTGATGGTGATACTGTATTAGCGAATGCGCCATTCACAGCAAAAGATGCTGATGGTAAATATACCGCAGGTTCTAAATTGAACTATGTTCAATACGGTCGTGTAACATCTAAATTACACGCAGTACAAGAAGCAGATCTTAAAGATGGTAAAGATGTTGCTCAATACGGTACTAAAGTAGCAAGCTTCGGTGGCTACGGTGAAAACGGTACTGAAGATAACTACTTCTATCGTGGTGTAAATAACACTCCATACAGCGCAACTTTAGCAAGCGATCTTAAAAATATTTACTTCGGTTCTGAAGCACCAGCTGGTAAATTACACTACCAAGGTCACGCAGTTACTTATAACCTAGACAAAGACTATGAAGATAAATCAGGTCTTCCAAATGCTTTAGGTGCGGAATACGCATTAGTAAGTGGTACTCACGTTGCAGCTGACATTGATTTAGCAAGCAAAAATGTAACTGGTAACCTTTACAACAGATGGACAGAAACTAATACTCAACAACAAGTTAAAGAACACAATGTTGAGTTAGCTAACTTCGCAGGTACATTAGCAAATAACGGTAGCATCTCTGGTAGCGCAACTAAACACGATGGTGCTCAAGGTGTGTTAAAAGCTAGCTTATACGGTGCACAAGCACAAGAGTTAGGTGGTGTGATTTCAAGTAATGACACTGCGAACAACTGGGGTGCATCATTCGGTGCTAAAGTACAAAATACTCCATTTGTTGCTCCACCTGTAGTTACTCCAGCTCCAGTTCCAGCTTGGGGTGAAAGTACAGACGCAAATAACGCAAAATAATTTTTTGAGTTATATTTAATATTCAGACAGCCCATGAAAATGGGCTGTTTTTTTCTATCGTTGAGGACTTATGAAAAAATCAACATTATTACTCACTCTTGCAAGTATTGCATTACCCACTTATGCTCAAACGTCTCCCGCTCCTGTACAGGAAAGAGACCCATTGCAAAATGAAGCGAGCATGCCAAATATTAATCAAAAAAATCTAAAGGAAGACTTGCTGAGAAAACAGCGTTTATCTGAGCAAAGTGCGATGGCGCAAGAAAATCAAGGTAATAGTGTTGCTAGATTTACTGGAAAGCAGTTAGCTGAAAATCCAGCCCTGTTAGAACGTTTATTTTTAGAAGCGCTGGTTAATCCAAATAAAGCGGTTCTTCCTGTTTATATCCAAATTTATGAATCTGTTCCTAATGCAGATCGCTCTTTAATTGATTGGGCGAAGGCGATTCTTGAAAGAGAAGAGGATTTGAATAAATCCGTTGCTTCATACCGTAAACTTATTTCTGATTTCCCTGAAAATAATTTTATCCGCTATCAACTTGCTGAAACCTTGTTCTATAATCAAGAATACGAAGCAGCAAAAACACAGTTTGAAAGACTTCGTGCTTCTACCCAAAACGCTCAAGATGTTGCGGTATTTGATAAATTTATTGAAGTAATTGATAGCAAAGAAAACTGGAATTTCTCTTTCTCAACAACTTTCTTAAATGATAAAAACTTAGCAAACTCTGCGAAACAAGGGACTAAGATGGCTGTTGGTAGTGGCGAGGTAACCTATAATACCCCTCGTCAAACAGGTCAAGGTCTTGGTTTGTCTGTTGGTGCTGATAAACGTTGGAGTTTATCTAACGGAAAATACGTTGCTTTTGATAGCAGTATGAGTTCTAGATATTACTGGGATAATAAAAAATATAATGATTTAATCGGACATATTGGCTTAGGATACGGTTATTCTGATGCTCGTTTTAATGTGCAAGTGACACCATATATTAGCAAACGTTGGTATGGTGGTGGTTTAAATGGCGGAGATAGCTTAAAACAATACACTGATACTTATGGTGCAAGTTTATCAATGGGGTATTGGTTAAGTCAAAACTTTAAGTATTCTGCACTTTATAACTTTGGTTATGAACGTTATAGAAAAGAAATCGATAAACGAAATTATAATGGTGCCGTTCATTCTTTAACGAATTCATTGATGTTTATTCCTAGCTCAACCCAATTCTGGTCAATTTCATTAGATTTAACAAAGAAATATGCGGCTGATAGATCGAATGCTTACAATCGAATTGGTACGCGTTTAACTTGGGGACAAGAGTGGCCACTCGGTATTACAACCAGCACAACACTTGGTTATGCAAAACGTCATTATCTTGAACAATCGTTTATAGGTATGAAACAGCGCAATAACGAATATAGTGCTTCTGTTTCTCTTTGGCATAAACAATTCCACTATGCTGGTTTTACACCAAAAGTCACTTGGTCGTATAGTAAAACGAAAAGTAATATGGCGATTTATTCATACGATAAAAACCAAGTCTTTATCGAAGTGGGTAAAAGTTTCTAAATGTAAAAAAGTTGGATTTCAAAGGAATCCAACTTTTTTATTATCGACAATATTTGAAATAATCTATTTCTGCTCTCTTTCCCATAAATCAGCATACTTCACAAAGGTGGAGTGGGCCGAAAGTACTGCAAGTAGAAAACCTTGTTTTCCATCTAAGAAACCGGCTTTTAAAATGTACATTTTGACAAAGCACCCGATGGCATGGCTAACACCTTGCCACAATGTTGCTTTTTTACCTTTGGCTTGGCGTTGATCTGCCCAAGCTTTGGCGTAGCCCGCAGATTTCACCAAATAGTGATGAATGCTTTTATAGGTGAAATGCTCTAGATCTCCAGTTAATTTCTGTACTTTCGTGTTTTCAGGATAAACCACTTTTTCGTGTACGAGTGAATCATTGTATCCAGCATAATTTGTGCGATATAAACGCACCACATAATCGGGGTACCAACCTGAATGACGAATTTCACGTCCAAACACTTCACTCACACGAGGAATATCATAAACCGTATTTGGCGTATCTTGTTGAACCGCTTGTTGAATGGATTCACGCAGTTTTGGTGTGACGCGTTCATCGGCATCTAGCCACAAAACATAATCACTGGTGACATATTGTTGTGCACGTTGGCGTTGTTTGCCAAAACCTGGCCAATCAGGGTGCGAATAAAATTTTGCACCATATTGTTCCGCAATTTCTTGAGTGTTATCAGTACTGCCTGAATCGACAATAATGATTTCATCTACCCAATCTTTTACCGTATCAAGACATTGAGCAAGATCTGCTGCTTCATTTTTGACAATCATGGCAACGCTAATTGTTGGCATATTTTGATCCTTTTTTTGCTATACTAGCCGAAGTTTTTGTAAGTATAACCGAATTTATTTTATGTGGCGTTTTTTTTATACCTGCCTGATGTATCTGATTCAGCCTTTTGTGCTGTTATTCATGTTACTACGAAGTCTCAAAGCTCCGAATTATCGTAAGCGTTTAGGCGAGCGATATGGTATTTATACGAATCTTGCTAAGCCCATGCAAGATGGTATCGTTATTCATGCCGCATCAGTCGGTGAAGTGATTGCCGCTACGCCCTTGGTAAAACGTATTCAGAAAGACTATCCGCATTTACCGATCACATTTACAACGGTCACGCCAACAGGCTCTGAACGTGTAAAAGCGGCGTTCGGGGATAGCGTGACTCATTGCTATTTGCCTTACGATTTACCTTGTGTCATTAATCGTTTTATTGATTTTATTCAGCCTAAAGTATTTATCGTCATTGAAACAGAACTTTGGCCGAATTTGATTGATTGTTTGGCTCATCGACATATTCCTTTCATTGTGGCGAATGCACGCCTTTCTGCACGTTCAGCCAGACGTTATGGCAAGGTAAAAAAACGCCTACAAAGAATGTTCTCTCAAATTAGCCTGATTGCACCGCAGGATAGTATCAGTGGAAAGCGTTATTTAGAGTTAGGTTATGAAAAAGAACGCCTTCAATTAACCGGCAATATTAAATATGATCTTGTGGTCAGTGACGAATTACTCAAAGACATTGCAACACTTCATGAAAGCTGGGCGAAAGATCGTCAGATTTGGATTGCGGCGAGTACCCATGAAGGGGAAGAAGAGCTTATTTTACAAGCGCATCATTTGCTACTGAAAAAACATCCAAACTTGCTGTTATTGCTTGTACCTCGTCATCCTGAGCGTTTTAATCCTGTGGCAGATTTAATTGAAAAAGCCCACTTTAACTTTATTCGTCGTTCAACGGGGGAGATTCCTTCAGAAAATACTCAAGTGATTCTGGGCGATACCATGGGTGAATTGATGTTGATGTATGGTATTTCTGATATTGCGTTTGTAGGCGGCAGCTTGGTCAAACATGGGGGACATAATCCTCTAGAGCCTCTAGCCTTTAAATTACCCGTTGTGAGCGGAAAGTATACTTTCAATTTCCCTGAAGTCTTTACTTCGTTGCTAGAAGTACAAGGTGTATTGCAAATCAACTCAACAGAAAAAGCATTGGCAGA